>Ga0073899_10003825_pt1 | contig 13266 bp, 13 predicted proteins | sample KloWWTmetaKNB5Ph_FD_88975 | JGI IMG/M metagenome (GOLD analysis project Ga0073899, IMG submission 88975) | Active sludge microbial communities from Klosterneuburg, Austria, studying microevolution and ecology of nitrifiers - Klosterneuburg... | ecosystem: Engineered > WWTP > Aerobic digester >... | reverse complement strand
TTCCTCGGCGAGCAGTTCCGCGACGACGCCGACGTGCGGAGGCGCTTCCTCGACGAGGCCCGCAAGGGGGCGAGGGTGAAGCACACCAACATCGCCGACGTGTACGACTCGGGCGTCTACGTCGAGCCCGCTTCGAATCGGGAGGTCCCGTGGCTCGCGATGGAGTTCATCGACGGCGACTCGCTCGCCGCACTCGCGAAGGACGGCGCCCCGTGGACCCCCGAGCGCGTCACGCTGGTGTTCGAAGGGATCCGCGCGGGCCTCGGCGCCGCCCACGCGGCTGGCGTGCTCCACCTCGACCTCAAGCCTGAGAACCTCATGCTCGCGAGGGCGCCCGGTCACGATGGGCCCGTGCTCAAGATCGTCGACTTTGGCATCGCCAAGGTGCTCGGCGGCGGCCACCAGTCGACGCGCAACACGTCGACCTTCGCCAGCTTCGCGTGGGCTGCACCCGAGCAGCAGGTCGCGGGTCACGACTACGAGACGGGTGCCTTCGCACTCGACCCGGCGTCGGCACGGTGGCCCACCGCCAGCGAGCGCACCACATCGCTCAAGGTGAACGTAGCGTTGCCCGCGGGCTTCGACGACTGGTTCGCTCGCTGCACCAAGGTCGACCCGAAGGCACGCTACACCAACGCGAGGGAGTGCTGCGACGCCTTGCTGGCGGTGCTGCACCCGGTGACCGCGTCGGCGCCCCCGCCCAGCGTCGCGCCGCCGGAACCCCAGGTCACGAAGACCGAACCGATGCGCATGCCGAAACCCGGTGTGGGGATGCCGCCGCGAGCGATCGACGTGAGGGCGCGCTCGGGGGCGCCCGCGAGCACGCCACCAACGGCGGCCCTCCGTCGGCGGCCGATGTGGCACTGGTTCGCGGGCGTCGCGGCGATCGGCGTGACTGCGGCGCTTGTGCTGGGTGTGGGGCCGTCGCGGCTCGGGCAGTCTCGCGGCGACGCTGGCGTCGCGCTCGACGACGTGGTGGCCGTGCGTGACGTTCCTCGGCCACCACCTCCGATCGACATGCCGCCACCCCTGCCACGCTGTTCCGAGGGGATGGTGGCAGTGCCCGAGGGCGAGTTCACCATGGGCACCGACACCGACGCGGGTGTGAGCGACGAGCACCCGGCGCATCGCGTCCACGTAAGCGCGTTTTGCATCGACCGCACCGAGGTCACCGTGCGCGCATTCCGCGCGTACTGGGCCGCGCCTGGGCCGCGTCAACCGGCCGGCGTGATCGCGTATCCCGGCGGCAGGACGGTGACCGTGAGCGAGGCACCGCGAGTACCAGCCCCGACGACTGCGCGGCTCCTCCGCTGTACATGGAACGCACGCGCAGCAGAGGTGGAGGGGCACCCAATCAACTGCGTCGACTGGCCGACAGCGCAGGCATATTGCGCTTTCCGCGAGGGTCGGCTGCCAACCGAGGCGGAGTGGGAGTACGCAGCACGTGGCGCCGACGGGCGGGTGTTCCCGTGGGGCTTCGAAGCACCCGAGCAGACGCGAGGCAACTTCTGCGGACCGGAGTGTGAGAGGCCGCCTGGATGGTCAAGCATGCCGGGCGTCTCGAACGACGGTTACGACGAAACGGCACCTGTTGGACGGTTCCTGGCAGGCGCCTCGCCTTTCGGTGCGCTCGACATGGCAGGCAACGTCATGGAGTGGGTCGCAGACCGGTGGGCAACGAGCTACGAGCTGGGCGACGGGTCGGTGTTGCGCGATCCGGCCGGACCAACTGATGACGAACCACATGACGATCGCGTGGTTCGTGGCGGCGGTTGGTTCAGCCTCCAACCGTGGCAGGTGCGTGCGACTCGTCGCACCCGGTTTGATACGACGTTCGTCGCTCATGTCGGGTTCCGCTGCGCGGTAAGCCCTCGGGGAGGTACGTGATGGCGAGGTCTTCGAGGAGGACTCACGGTTGTGTTGGAGTTTTTCCCGTCCTCCACAGAGCTCCTCCGGGCGCGGCGGTTGCGGTAGGCTCCGGAGCATGAGCTCGACCCCAGCGTCCTCCCCTCCGCGCGAGCGTATTCCGCCGGCCGTCCGCAACGGCATCCTGCGCGCCGACCAGCTCCCGCCCGTGCAGGAGCTGCCCGACGACCCGACGACGCGTGAGGCCCGCTACAAGGAGATGGCGGAGCTGCTCAAGCAGTGGGCCGACAACCCCGACCCCGACGAGCCTGACTGGGACACCGCCGACCTCTTCCCCCCGGGGCGCTCGCGTTGAGGCTCCTCCTCGACACCAACGTGCTCAGCGACGTCTGCCACCCAACCAAAGGTGCGGAGGCCAAGCTCTGGCTCAACGGCATCCTCGGTGTGCGCGGCCACACCGTCTTCGTCCCCGACGTGGTCGACTATGAGCTCCGGCGCAAGCTCATCCAGCTCCGCTCCGGGGGCGTCGCGCACCTCGACGCGATGTCGTCGCGTGTCACCTTCGTTGCCACCGAGCGCGCGACCTGGCTGCTCGCAGCGACCCTCTGGGCCGGTCTTCGCGCCCGCGGCTTGCCGACCGAGAGTGACGAGGCCCTCGGCGTCGACGTGATCATCGCCGCCCACGCCATGACCCTCGGCGCCCTCGTCGTCACCGACAACGGGAAGCACATCGGCCGCATGGTCGAGGCGAAGCACTGGCGCGAGCTATAGGGGAACAGGGCAGCCGAGGCCCCGCCCCATCGAGTCCCGCGGCGCCCCTACGACTCGGGCCGGGGCGAGCGCTGCGGTCGCCCGTTGGTGATGAGGAAGCGCCACACGCCGCCCGCGTCGCCGTCGTCCACTCGCAGCGCGCGTAGCGAAACTCCACCTCGAACCGCCCCTCGTCCATCTGGGCGGCGCCGCTTCCCCGCGTCGGCGCGCTCTGGTAGCGTCCAATCACCCGATGCCCGCCCGAGACCACCTTCACGCGCACGTTCGCGCGACGTTGGAGCGCGACGGCTGGACGATCACGCACGACCCGCTGCGCCTGCGGTGGCGCAAGAAGGACGTGTGCGCCGACCTCGGCGCGGAGCGCTTCGTCGGCGCGGAGAAGGGCGCCGTGCGCATCGCGGTGGAGATCAAGAGCTTCACCGCGCCGTCGCCCATCGATTCGCTGGAGAAGGCCCTCGGGCAGTTCACGCTCTACCATGACGTCCTGGCGCAGGTGGAGCCCGCGCGCACGCTGTACCTCGCGGTGAGCGACCGCGCGTACGCCGACGTCTTCGAGGAGCCGATGGGCGCGCTGCTGCTCGCCAACGGGCGGCTGCGCCTGCTCGTGTTCAACGCTGAAGCCGAGGTCATCGAACGATGGACACCCGAACCGCCGACCGCGCAGTGATCGAGCAGGCGCTCGCGGACTACGCCGCCGTCCCCTACGCCCACGGCGACGTCGTCACCGAGACCGTGTTCGACCGCGAGTCCGACCGCTACCTCCTGATGATCGTCGGGAGCGAGAACCGCCGGCGCGTGCACGGCTGCCTCGTCCACATCGACTGGATCGACGGCAAGGTGTGGGTCCAGGCCGACGGCACCGAGCGCGGGATGGCGCCCGCCCTCGTGCGCGGCGGGATCTCGCCGGAGCGCATCATCCTCGCCTTCTTCTCGGAGGGCCCATACCCCTACTCGGACGTGCTCGCGGCGTGACCTTCGGCGCCAGGAGCCGTCGTCGCCGGACGACGTCTCGCCCGCGGGTTACGGGCCCTCTTCGTCCCCCGGCGAGCGCCAGGGGAGGAGGACCGCGGGCGCCGTCTGGATCCGCTGCCCGGTGTCGACGCGCAGCGAGGGGCGCGGGGTGGAGGTCACAAAACAGATGGAGGTCCGCAAGGAGGTCTCCCCGTCGGAGTCGGATGTCCTGGACAGCTCGACGCCGCAGACCCGCTCGACGCACACCGGGTCGTCGACGCCCGGGCCCCGAGCGAGCGAGACCTGCTCGACCCTGAAGTCCCGCCAGAACTCGTCGTCCGTCGCGAAGTCGACCGGGAGGAGCACCCCGTCCATGCGACTTGTGTAGCTCCCCAGCGCGTCGGTCGAGCGCCACACGATCGAACGGGCCGCCCCCCCGTCCTCGCTCCAGCGCCGGTACACCATGACCGCGGGATCGCGCGCGGTCACGGCGGTGTCGGGGGGGCCGAGGGGCGCACGAGGGCCGGGTTCGATCGCCGCCCAGCGCGCCGCGAGGCTGCCCGCGCCGCTCGGCGCGACGCGGAACCCCGGCGTCTGATACTGCGTCTCGTTCGCGACCGGCCGCGGGCACGCGCCGGGCTCCGCGCGCGGCGCCACCTCGTAGCGCTCCAGGAGCGCGGACCGGAGGCGTTCCTCACCGAGCGTGACCCGCGGCGGAGCGGGCGGCGGCGAGGCGGCGCGGGTCGCGGTCTCCTCGTCGACGCGAAACTCGCCCGCGGTGGTCAACGCGTACAGGCCGCCGTCCGCGGTCTGCTCGACGCCGCGGCTCGCGGTGATGCGGGCGCCGGTCTGCGCGTCGCGCCAGGCGAGGTCGATCACCGCGGGGTCGGCTTCGAGGCGCAGCGTCGCGCCGTCGGTCGAGGCGAGCTGGCCGTTGCCGTGGAGGACGACCCGGTCGCCGTCCGCTCGCAAGAGCGCGTCCATCTGCTCCCACCCGTCCGAGCAGCGCAACGAGCCGAGGCGCCGCAGCCGCCCCGTGAAGGTCGCGCTCCCGTACACGTCGCCGTGCTGGGTGAGGAACACCCACCCCTCCCGCGCGCGCGCCGCCTGCGCGAAGCCAGTGTCGGGGGGGGGACGTCGTCGGCCAGCGTCCACGACGCGCCGCGCGCCTCAACGCGGAGCGGGCCGTAGATCACGCGGGTCACCCCGGGGTCCCGGCCCGACACGTCGATCGGCCTCGTCGCGTACGAGCGCGCGGCGTCGGAGAGCCGCGGGAGGCGCGCGCGGCGGGCCCGCGCCGCGGCCACCTCGCCGTCGCGGGCGCGGCGCACGGCGGGGGCGGCGCGCCGCGAGTCGGGGCGGCCGAGGTCGACGCAAGAGCCCACGAGGAGGGCCGCGAGGATCGCGCGCGAGCGAGACACGGCGCCGAGCATAGAGCGACGCAGGGCAAGGCGGGGCGGTCTTGAGCGCGGGTGAGGGACGGCGCGGTGCGGCTCGCGCGGCGACCCTACGTCTCGGGCTGCGGCGACGCGGCTGCGGCGACGCGCGCGGGTGCCGCCCGATCCGGCTGGCGCGCCCCGCCAGGCGCTGATGGCCCCCTGCGTGCCTAGCGCGGGAGCCATGCCCGCCACCACGCCAAGGTCACGAGCCCGCCGAGGAGGTAGAGCCCGCCGAAGAGGGTCTTGTTGTGCCGCGCCAGCCACAGCGGGAGGTAGATGTCGAAATTGTCCGCGCGGTCATCCGTGAAGCGCGCCGCGACCGCGGTGAGCGGGCAGCGCCAGCGGTTGGCCGCGAGGACGAGCACCTCCGCGAACACCACCCCCGCGCACCACGCCGCCGCGCGGTAGCGGCCGAGCCACCCGAACACCGGGGTCGCGCAGATCGCGGCGACGAAGAAGCCCCAGACCGCCGTGTGCGCGAGCTTGACCGCGCGAAGGCTGCCGAAGACGGGGCTCACGAGAGGATCACCGCGTCGACGGGTGAGTGGACGAGGACAGGGGGCGATCGCATGGCCGGAGGATACGCGAACCTCCGCCGCCGCTACCACCCGGCTCCGACGGGCCACGCGGGATCCTCGTCTGGTGGCCCGCGGGCGCTGCGCGGCGGGTGTTTTCGCCGGCCCGCGACGGTGGTACAACTCGCGCGTGAGCCGTCACACTGGACTGACACCGCCCGGCCCCTCCGCAGCAACGTCGTCGACCGCGTCCCTCATCTACACCGACCGCTACGGCGGCGTCTGGTACCTGCACGAGGGCCGCACCAAGACAGGCAAATCCCGGTACTTCGTGGCGCGCGAGCCGGGGGAAGGCGCCTGTGGGGCGCTGCCGCCGGGCATGGAGTTTCGCGAGAGCATCAACGGCGTGGTGTCGGTGGCGAAGGTCGTCGTCGGCGGTCCGAGCATTCCGCCCGAAGACGTCGCGCTGGTGAAGGCCGAGCTGGCCCGCCACGATCACCTCTGGAAGTGCGCCGCCGCAGCCGAGCGGGGCGAGCTCGTCGTGTACGAAGCGCAGGGGATCAGCCCGGCGGAGGTCGTCGGGTTCATGGCGAAGCTCGGCTTCCCGGTGGAGCCGTCGCGCGTCGCGGCGTCGCCCCGTCGAAACTACACGGCCGTCATGAAGTTTGTGCCGGAGGCGAAGCCGGGAACCTACTCGCTGAGCCGCTACGTCTACCGGGGCGTGGGGGCCTGGCAATGGCTCGACCACGGCTCGCTCGCGCGCCTCGCGAAGGAGTACCTCCGGCACATCGGCACCGACGCCTTCTACGAGCTGATGTAGCCGCCCGGTCAGCGCCCTGGGGCGTCTCGCGGCACCTCGGGGTGCGTGGTAGGTAGCCGAGAGGTGGCCGCGCACCTCGCGGGGGAGATCGGGCGAATCACCGGCGCGCCGGTGACGGTCGACGGGGGGCGGCCGGCCCTGGCCCACCTCGGAGGGGGACGACTGGCGCGTCTACTACTGGAAGCACTTCGTCTACGTGAACATGCCCGCGGCCCGCGCCGGGGGCGTCGCGTGGGACGCGCTCTCGGGGCTCCGTCTCTCCGACGACTTCGTCTTCTGGCGCTGGCAGCAGGAGCGCGCCGCGGAGCCGTCGCCGCCGGACGACGTCTCACCTGCCGGGAAGTGAGGTCGTGGGGGCTACACGGGGAGGGAAGGCGCCTTCCCTGTCCCGCAGCCCTCCATGCGCTGGACCCTTCCACATGCGATCCCGTGCGCGTGCGCGCCGAGCACGGCCCTCGTGAACGTGCTGCGCGTCGCACCACGAGCGCTTGGGGCGAGCATCAGTCGCCGATCACTCCGCGTCGCGAACGGGCGCGTGATACTGTCGGCGCGTGATCGGAACGCCTGACGACCCCATCCGCCGCCACCCGACGGTTGTCCGCGTGCGGGCGATGCTCGCGGCGCGCGACCCCGAGCTGCTCGCGGCCGTCGACGACGTCGATCGTACGCTCATCGTCTCGGAGCTCCGCCTCGACCCTGGGGCGCGCATCCGCAGCAGCGTCGAGACCGCACAGTTTCTCGAAAGGTGGTCGCGGTGCAGCCGCGCTCGATCGAGGAGCTGATCCTCGCGCTCGTCGCCGAGGGGGTCGAGTTCGTGGTGATCGGCGGGATGGCGGGCGTCCTGCACGGCGCCCCGATCGCGACGAAGGACCTCGACATCGTCCACCGGCGCACGCCGGAGAACGTCGGGCGCCTGCTGACGAACTCGACCCGGGCCAGGACTACGACTGGTTGCTCGCTCGGTCCGAGGTGATGCCCATTGGTGACGTGCCCGTGCGCGTCGTCGACCTCCCCACGCTCATCGAGTTGAAGACGAAGGCAGGGCGCCCGAAGGATCGGCTCACCGTGCCGATCCTCGTCGCGACGCTCGAAGAGCGCGAGCGCGAAAAATCCTGAGCGGCCGTCGCCCGCCCCCCTACGACTCGGGTCGCGGCGAGCGCTGCGGGCGCCCGTTGGTGATGAGGAAGCGCCACACGCCCGCGTCGCCCACGTTGGACGTCGTGCACAGGCGCAGCACGGCCGCCGTGCGCGAGCCCGGGAGCACGCGCGAGTCGCGGCGGTTGCCCGCGTCGAAGCCCGCCTGCGCCGGGTGGCCGCCGAGCCCGCGCCGCCCGCCGCTCGCGTCGCCCGTCGTCCACTCGCAGCGCGCGTAGCGGAACTCCACCTCGAACTGCCCCTCGTCCATCTGGGCGCCGCCGCGCAGCACGATCTGGAAGCTGTTGAGCCGGTCGGTGTGGGCGCTGTAGTACCCCACGTTGTGCCACGTCACGACCACCTGACCGGGGCGCACGTCCCACCAGACGCCGTTGCGCGCGGGGCGCCCGTGGCCGTTGGTGTCGATGTCGGCCCAGAAGGCCGCGATCATCGGCTGGTCGGCGATGGGGAACGGCGTCGGCGTGTACTGCCCGACGGCCCCACGGAAGGTGATGTTGCCGTTGTTGTTGACGTAGATCGACGAGTACGTCCCCGCGAAGTACCGCAGCCCCCCGGGGAAGGCGCGGGAGATGTCGATCTCCGACGAGGAGGCGTCGTCGTTGTCCTCCAGGTACGACGAGCCGAAGCCCGCCGGGCCGCCGAGGTCGGAGATGAGCGTGGCGGCGCCGGTGACGCGCGGCGCAACCCACGCGGCGAGGGTGAGGAGGGCGACGGGGGCGATCTTCATGAGGGACTCCGGGGGGTCGAAGGGGTCGCGCGAGGGGAGGCGTTGACGCGCACGCGCAGCGCGAGGACACCGAGGAGGTATGCCACGAGCGCGCCCGCCAGCAGCGGGAGGCGCGCCTCGCGCATGACGCGCTCGCCGCGGGCGACGTCGAGGGCCTCGTCGAGGCCGCGGATCACGCGCCCGCCGCCCGTCCGCGCGAGGGCGCCGAGCGCGGGGCCGTCGGCGCCGAACGCGCGGAGCTCGGGGGGGTAGGGGGACTCGGTCCCGGCGGCGACGGAGGGCTCGCGTGAGGCGGGCATCCGCGCATCGACGACGAAGCCCTTCTCGACCGGGACGGTCGCGGCCCACACGCCCGGGGCGGCGGCGCGGAGCGGGAGGCGCACGCCGACGGGGCGCCCGTACGAGATGGTCGCGACGGGGGCGACGTCGCTCCGCGTGGAGGGCGTGACGACGGAGACCCGACGGACGTCGGTTCGGCCCGGCACGGGCTCGACGTGGAGCTCGAGGTCGTCCTCGCCCTGCGCGCGCAGCATCTCCCAGGCCATCTGGCTGAACATGCGTCGGAACCCAGCGCCCCCGCGCCACGCGTCGGCCCAGCGGCCGCTGGTCGCCGTGGTGAGCGAGGCCACCTGGCCGGGCCCCACGAACCAGTGGGAGAGAAGCGGCGATCCGTCGGGCGCGGTCATCAACGTGAGCGCGCCGGGGCGGGCCTGGGCGACGGTGTACCCGAGCACGGGTGGGTCGGCGGCGGGTTCGACGCCGTCCATGAAGCCCATCCGCGCGCGCACCACGGGGCGAAACGACAGCTCCCGCGCGGGCGGCGGCGAGCGGAACTGGGCCTCGCGGACGAACAGCGCCGGGAGCGAGGCCGGACGGCTGGTGACGTGGTAGCGGCCGTGGCCGATGCGGGAGATCTCTCCCATGAGGGCGACGCGCGGGCCGAGGGTGATGGCGGTGATGGTGGCGCCGGCCTCGCGGAGCGTCTGGGCGGCGGCGATGGCGGGCGGTCCGCGGCTCTCGCCGTCGGACATCAGGATGACGTGGTGGAGGTAGCGGTCGTCGCGCGAGAGGACGCTGGCGGCGGCTTCGAGCGCGGCGGCGAGGTTGGTCCCGCCGCCCGCGCGGATGCCGGCGATGGCGCGGGTGACGGTCTCCGACTCGGTCACGGGGACGGGCGCGACGACGAGGTCGGCGGCGCCGGAGAAGGCCACCACGCCGACGCGGGAGTCGGGGCGGAGGGCGTGGACGGCGGCGAGGCCGGCGTTGCGCGCCTGGACGATGGGCGGGCCCATCATGCTGCCCGAGCGGTCGATCACGAGGATGAGCTCGATGGGCCGCGGCTCGGCCATCGCGCGCGGCGGCTGGATGGGCTCGAGGTCGCGCAACAGCTCGGGGGCGCGGCCGACGCCGTGCGTCCCCGTGGTGGTGAGCATCCCCCCGCCGCGCTCCTCGACCCACTGGCGGAGGGCGCGCTGCTGGGCCTCGGTGAGCGAGGTCATCACGACCTCGTCGAGGACGACGAACTGGTAGCGCTCCATCCCGCCGAGGTCGCTCGGGACGCCGTCGGGGTGCACCTCGTCGACGGCGAGGTGGGCGTCGCGGTACACCGAGGCCAGCGCGGGCGACACGCCCTGGAGCTCGTTCACCAGCAGAACGCGCGGGGGAGGGACCACCCGCACGAGCGCGCGCCAGACGTTGTTCTCGGCGATGACGTCGCCCGCCGTCTCCGCGGTGAAGCGGAGCTCGTGGACCCCCTCGTCGGGAAGGCTCACGGCGAGGTCGTGGAGGCTCTGGCCCGCGGGCGCGTCGACCTCGCGGCGCGCGACCTCGGCGCCGTCGCGCAGCACGCGGATCGTCACGCGCCGCTCGCCCGAGGAGAACAGCCGCACGCCCGCGCTCACCTCGCGGCCCGCCCGCGCGATCCGCGGGAGCTCGACGCCGGCCAGGGCGACGGCGTCCACCGGCGCGCGGTCGCCTTGCGGGAGCACGAAGACCCGCACCCCGGCGCGTCGGGCACGGTCCGCGGCGGCGAGGACTTCGCCGCGCGTCTCACGGCCGTCGGTGGCGAGGACGAGGTGGCGCACACGGTCGGTGGGGAGGACGCCCACGGCGGTGTCGATCGCCGCTTCGAGGTCGGTCTCCAGCGCGCCCGCACGACCGGCCGCGTCGGGCTCGATCCAGCGGACGCCGTCGCGGTCGATGCGTTGTTGGGGCTTCGCGGCGCGCAGAGCGGCGGTCTCGCGCGGGGAGACGCTGGCGGAGCGGTCGGCGACGAGGGCCACGGCGAGCGCCCGAGTGGGCCAGCGGACCCGCGCGTCGGCCATCGCGAGCACGAGGAGGGCGGCGGTCACCACGCGGGCGGCGGTGGCGGCGACCTTCTGCGCGCGCGACGCATCGAGGCGGTTGCGCCACGCCATCGCGACGAGAAGCGGGCAGGCGACGAGGCCCCACAGCACCCAGGGCTGGCCGATGGAGAGCCACGCGAGGTTCATCGCAGCCTCCCGCGCGCGGTGAGGAGCCACTCGCCGCAGAGGAGCGCGAGCGTCACGAGGGCCAGCACGAGCGAGAGCGGCGCGCGCCCCGGGGCGGCGACGTCGGAGTTTTCGCGTCGCACGTCAACCGTGGGGACCGCGCCGGACGCGTCGGCGGCGCTCACGGCGACGACCCGCCCTGCAGCGCGGTAGAGGCCGGCGCGGCCGGTGTCGTAGCGGGTGCCGACGGGCTCGCCAGGGGGCTGCCACGCGCGGAAGTCGCGCTCGCGGCGGTCGAGCCACACGAGGGCGTTGTGGATGAAGAGGGGGAAGGCGACGCGGCGCGGGAGGTCGGTGCTCTCGCTGTCGAAGCCGAGCGCGACCACGCGGGAGCCCCGGTCGCGGGCGAGGGCCAGCGCGTCACGCCCGCTGCGCAACAGCACCCGGTCGTCGGCCTCGGGGAGGAGGGCCCGCGCGCGCTCCACGCGGATCTGGTCGAGGCGCAGCCCGGCGAGGACGCGGTGCTCGGCGGCGACGGCGGTGACGCGCGGCCCGACGAGCTCGCGGCCGACGCGGAGCGTGCGCCCGCCGGCCGCGCCCACGAGGAGGAGGGCGGGGTGGTCGACGGGCGGATCGGGCGCGACGCGGTCGAGCACGACGACGTGGTAGCGGTGGAGCGAAGCGCGCCGCGAGGCGAGGCCCGCGGCGTCGACGACCTCCAGGTCGACGGAGGGGTTGGCGGCGAGGGCGCCGGCGAGGAAGCGGTCGCCGGGCGTCACCAGCAGCACGCGCGTCGCGGCCACGGGCGAGAGCGCGGCGTAGGCGAGGTCATCGCGCGCGAGGGCGTCGCGGCCCCCGTCGAGGGCGACGTCTTCGAGCGAGGCGGTGAGCTCCCCCTGGGCGCTGGAGAAGCCGCGCGCCCGGTGCTCCCGCACCTCGCCGGGTTCGAGGGTGAGGGCCTCTTCGGTGAGGACGGTGCCGCGGTCGCGGATGACGAGGCGGGCGCGCGCCCGTCGCCCGGCGTACGAGCGCACCTCGCAGCGAACGTGGTACTCGCCGAGCGCCGTCGGGTCGCGACGCGCGTCGAAGGCCGCGATGGCGACGGTCTCGCCGGGCGATCCGACGGGCGCGAAGCTGAGCGGGATGGGGTCGGGCGTGAGCGAGAAGTCGTCGCGGTCGATGACCACCACGACGCGCCCGGCTCCGCCTGCGCCGCGGACGATGGCGCGCGCGAGGGAGATGGCGGCGCCGAGGTCGGCGGCCCCGTCGTCGGCGTCGAGCCCCGCGAGGGCCCGGTCGACGTCCGCCGCGACGCGCGTGAGGGGAGCGAGCACGGAGGTCCGCGCGCCGGCCCGCACGACGGCGACGCGACCGTCGACGGTTCCGGCCTGCGCGGTGGCGCGGGCGATGGCGACGGCGTCGTCGAGGCGGCGGCGACCGCGCGCGTCGGTCGCGGCCATGGAGCGGTCGGCGGCCAGCACGACGACGGTGGCGCCGGGGGGGGCTGAGCCGGGCCGCGGGTCGCCGAGCTCCAGCACGAGGAGCGTGGCGATGGCGAGCGACAGGAGCATCGCGACCCAGGGGATGCGCGTCGCGAGGGGGGAGCGGGGGCGCGAGCGCTCGGCGGCGCGTCGCCAGAAGGCCACGCTGGAGACGGTGTGGGGCCGCGGCGTACGGCGCAGGAGGTACATCGCGACGACGGCGGCGGCGGTCGCGAGGGCGAGGCCGATGACGGCGGCGGCGGAGAGCGCGGCGAAGGTCACCGGGCCTCGAGGGCGGGCGCGAGCACCGTCCGCAGCACCTGGTCGAAGGGGAGCTCGACGGGGGCGTCGACAAAAATCCCGCCGGCGCGGCGGCACGCGTCGCGGGTGCGCTCGACGTGGGCGGCGACCTCGGCGCGGTAGGCCGTGAGGAGCGCGGGCGTGGCCGTGAGCCGCAGGGTCTCGCCGGTCTCGGCGTCGGTGAGCTCGAGCTCGCCGCGGAGGTCGGGCGTGTGGTCGTCGTCGCAGCGGACGCGCACGACGCAGAGCTGGTGCCCGCGCTGGGCGAGGGAGCGCAGGCTCGCGCCCCAGTCGGCGGCCTCCATCAAATCGCTCACGACGACGACGTAGCCGCGCGAAGGGGTCCGTTCGAGGAAGGAGCGGGCGGTCTCGGCGAACCCTGTGGTGCCGCGGGCCTCGAGCCCGGCGAGGAAGCCCTGGAGCCCGGGGTACTGGTCGCGGCGGCGCAGCGTCGGGGTGGGACGACCGAGCGCCTCGCGGAAGGGGGACACTTGCACGCGATCGACCTGGTTCATCCCGAGGAAGCCGAAGGCGGCGGCGACGCGGCGCGCGGCCTCGAGCTTGGGCGGGTTGCCGAGGGCCATGGAGGCCGAGACGTCGACGAGGACGTGGACGCGCGCGTCGCGCTCCTCCTCGTAGGTGCGGACGGAGAGGGTGCGGTCGCGGGCGAAGGCGTTCCAGTCGATGGCGCGGGCGTCGTCGCCGGGGTTGTACTCGCGGCGCTCGGCGAACTGGAGCCCGGCGGAGCGCGCGTCGCCCCGGTGCCCGCC
>Ga0073899_10003823_pt1 | contig 13267 bp, 7 predicted proteins | sample KloWWTmetaKNB5Ph_FD_88975 | JGI IMG/M metagenome (GOLD analysis project Ga0073899, IMG submission 88975) | Active sludge microbial communities from Klosterneuburg, Austria, studying microevolution and ecology of nitrifiers - Klosterneuburg... | ecosystem: Engineered > WWTP > Aerobic digester >... | reverse complement strand
GTGGTGAAGACGGCGGTCGTGCTTCCGGACGGCCTGGAGGATCGTGTAGGTGCCGACGATGTTGGTGCTGATGAACGGCCAGGGGTCGTTGAGGGAGTTGTCGTTGTGAGATTCGGCGGCGAAATGCACGACGGCGTCGCAGTCGGCGACGAGCCGGTCGACCAGCTCGGCGTCGCACACGTCGCCGACGACCAGCCGCACCCGGTCGTCAGGGAGGCCCGCGAGCGAGTCGGCGTTGCCCGCGTAGGTGAGCTTGTCGAGCACGACGACCGAGACGTCGGTGTGGGCGACCAGCCACCGTACGAAGTTCGAGCCGATGAAGCCGGCGCCGCCGGTCACGAGAAGCCTCTGCATGCCGGCCAGCCTAGTGCCGGCGGACTGGCGCAGCCCAGGTTGTATCCCGCCGCGCTGGCGAGTCCCGCTGGATATGCTGACGCCGGACCGTCGCCGCCGTGCGGCGGCCGGCGGTGACGTCGCACCCGGGTACCGGGTCTGTGGAGGAGGACCGATGAAGGGCATCATCCTGGCCGGCGGGGCGGGCACGCGGCTGCATCCGTTGACGATCGGGTCGAGTAAGCAGATGCTCCCCGTCTACGACAAGCCGATGATCTACTACCCGCTCTCCACGCTGATGCTCGCCGGCATCCGCGACATCCTGGTCATCTCCACCCCCAACGACTCGCCCGCGTTCCAGCGCCTTCTCGGCGACGGGTCGCAGTTCGGGGTGAACATCACCTACGCCGTCCAGCCCTCGCCGGACGGCCTGGCGCAGGCGTTCATCCTCGGTGCGGCCCACGTCGGCAACGACAAGTCGGCGCTGGTGCTCGGCGACAACCTGTTCTACGGTGCCGGGCTCGGCAAGCAGCTCTCCCGGCTGAACGACGTGGAGGGGGCGACGGTGTTCGGGTACTGGGTCGCCGACCCCACCGCCTACGGCGTGGTGGAGGTGGCCGACGACGGCTCGGCGATCTCGATCGAGGAGAAGCCTGCTCAGCCCAAGTCGCACTGGGCGGTGCCGGGCCTCTACTTCTACGACGAGAACGTGTGCTCCTACGCCGCGGACCTCAAGCCGTCACCACGCGGCGAACTCGAGATCACCGACCTCAACCGCGTCTACCTCGAGGCCGGCACGCTGAAGGTGGCCCTGCTGCCCCGCGGGACGGCGTGGCTCGACACCGGAACCTTCGACTCGCTGGCGGAGGCCGGCGAGTTCGTCCGGACGGTGCAGAAGCGCACCGGCCTGCTGGTCGGCTCCCCCGAGGAGATCGCCTGGCGCAACGGCTTCATCACCGCCGAGCAGCTGGCCGAACGCGCCGACGCGCTGGGCAAGTCGGGCTACGGGGCCTACCTCAAGGACGTGCTGAAGCAGGACGGCTGATCCGGGAGGACGTCCCGACGGCCCGCCCTGGACCGGGTCCCGGACACCTCAGGCGTCGGGCTGATCGCGACGATCCGAACTGAACGGCGCCCCCCTCGGCGCGTACCCTCGAAGGCCGGCGCCCAGAACAGTCCCCCGTTCACCCGATCACCGTCGTGGCCCACGTGCCCGGCCGGCGCAAGCCTCGTCCTGCAGCAGCGATGCCGCCGAGAGCTGTCGTCGGTGCCGCGGGCGGCGATGGCGAGCCCAAACTCGAGGAGCCACCATGACCACTACCCCAGCGAGCCCACTTATCCAGGTGTTCGGCGAGGAGGTCGCCGGCGCCGGACCGCTCTCGGTCACCGAGCGCAGCCGCGCCTACCTCGACTATCACGGCCTGCGGTCCCACTGGTACGCCGAGTGCGCCCGGCCGCTGAGCCCGGACGCCTTCCGGGGCGTGCTGCGGAGCCTGCCGGTTCTGCCGCGCGGTGCGCTGGAGGGCGCGTTCCACGTGCACCTCTTCCTGGCGGGCGACCCGACCGAGAAGGTCACGCGCGACAACCTCCGGGGCTACGCCGTCTACGCCGGCGAGACGGACGGAGTCCGGTGCCGCTACGTCAGGGCTTCCGCTGCTGATCCCGGCTTCGAGGAGATCGCGAAGGTCGCCTCGTCGGGCGGGTCGGTCCTCTCGTCCGACGAGAGGACCCTGCTTCACTTCGCCTCGTTCGACGACGTCCCCGCCGCCAGCGGCGTCCTGGCGTTCGGCCGGGAGCTCGCCGACGACGAGCGCGAGCACCTCAAGGGCCTGGCGGCAGCCGGGCCGCGCGCGGAGCTCGACGACGCGATCTGCGGCGACGGCCGCCTGAACCAGGGGGTGGCCTTCCTGAAGAAGCCCCCGACGCCGGACTCGTGCGGGGCGCCGTGTACGGCACCGGGGGGCACGCTGATGTACTGCGGCTACGAGCCCTGGTCCGGCACGCACTACTGCAAGCTGGCCACCGAGACCTGCGGCGGCAACGAGCTGGCCCTGGTGCTGGCCAACCGGGCGCCGGCGGGTGAGATCCCCGAGGAGGCGCGCGGACTCCTGCAGCACCTCGACTCGTTCCGGGTGCTGCGCGACGCCGTTCTGCGCACGAGTCCCGTCGGACGCAAGTACATCGGCTACTACCGGCTCTTCTCGAGGCACGCGGAGTTCGACGCGGCCATGGTCGCGAGGTCAGTGACGGCCCTCCCGAGCATCTACAAGGCCGTCGACGCGGTGATCTACGGCGACGACCGACGCGTCGTGGTGGGGCCGGCGCTCTACGACCGGGCCCTGGCGATCATCGAGGCGCTCGCCCGCACCGAGAACACCACGGTGCGATCGATGCTGGACGACGTGCGCGCCGACCTCGCCGCCGTCAAGGGCCTCACGCGCGCCGCCCTGCTCGCCCACCTGGGCCGGCGGGGCGGGGGCGAGAAGGCGTCCAAGAGCTGATCGGCCGGGTTCTCGCCGGCGGTCGTCCCGAACGGGTGGGTGGGCACGGCAAGGCCCCGCCCACCCGGTGGGTGGACGGGGCCTGGCTCCGCAGCAGGGCGCCGCCGGTGTCAGGCGGCCGCCGCGGCCGCCGCGGCGGCCATGGCCGCGGTGTGCGCGCGCCGTTCGGTGCGACGCTGCGCCTGCTTGTCGGGATCGGGCACCGGCGACGCCAGCAGGAGCCGCTGGGTGTAGGGATGCTCCGGGTGTTCCGTCACTTTCTCCGCCAGACCCTGTTCGACGATCTCGCCCTTGAACATCACGGCGACCCGGTGGCTGACGTGGCGGATCACGTCGAGGTCGTGCGAGACGAACAGGTAGGAGACGCCGAGCGTCTGCTGGATCTCGAGGAAGAGGTCGAGGACCCGGGCCTGGGTCGACAGGTCGAGCGCCGACACGGGCTCGTCGCACACGATGAGGCGAGGCTGCAGGGCGAGCGCCCTGGCGATCGCCACGCGCTGTCGCTGACCGCCGGAGAACTCGCGGGGCAACCGGTCCATCGAGTCGCTCGGCAGCTTCACCCGGTCGACCAGGTCACGCACCCGCTTGCGGGCGTCGGCGCCACTGATCCCCTGGATGCCCAGGGGCTCGGAGAGGATGTCGCCGATGGTCATCGAGGGGTTGAGCGACGTGTAGGGGTCCTGGAAGACCACCTGGATGTCGCGGCTCAGCTTGCGACGCTCCCCCCGTCCGGCGTGGGCGATGTCCTTGCCGTCGAACGTGACCGTGCCTCCCGTGATGGGTGCCAGCCCCAGAACCGCGCGCCCGAGCGTGGTCTTGCCACAGCCGGACTCGCCGACGAGCCCCATCGTGCGGCCCTCCTCCACCGCGATCGACACCCCGTGCAGGATCTCGACCGGCTTGGCGAACATCCCCTTCTGGGGGTAGGCCACGCGGAGGTCGGCCACGTCGAGCAGGTGCTTGCCGGGCGGCAGCTCGATCACCGCCGGCGCGTGGCCGGCGATGTCGTCGAGCACGTCGGCCTTGCTCGCCAGCCGTGGGGTGGTGGTGATGGGAGCGCTGAGGCCGCCCGAGGCCAGGGGGACCTGCACCCCGTGGTCGACCGACTGCACCGCGGCGGACGGCACCTCCGGGGCGACCGCCGGCGACACCGCGTCGGGCTCACCGCTCGGTGCCACCTCCTGGGCCGACACCGCCTGGTCGGCCAGTTCGGCCGCCAGCTTCTCGGGCGACAGCGGGTGCTGGTTGCTCTCGGTCACTGGAGGCCTCCCATCGATTCCTGCGTGATCAACTTCGTCATGGGCGTCTTCCCGACCAGCATCGACTCGAGGAGCATCTGGGTGTAGGGGTCCTGCGGAGTGCGCAGGATCGAGCGCACATCGCCCTGCTCGACGATCCGTCCGTTCTGCATCACGGCGACCCGGTCGCAGATGTCGGCGACCACGCCGAAGTTGTGGGTGACGAGGATGATCCCCTGGTGCAGTTCACGCTGCAGTTCACGGATCACGTCGAGCACCTCGGCCTGCACCGTCACGTCGAGGGCGGTGGTGGGCTCGTCGGCGATGATGAGGTCCGGCTCGCACGAGATCGCGCCGGCGATGAGCACGCGCTGGGCCATGCCGCCCGACACCTGGTGGGGGTAGCTCTGGAACGTGCGGCGCGGATCCTTGATCCCCACCGCCGCCAGCAGGTCCATGGCCCGCTTCTCGGCTTCGGAGTCGGAGATCTTGAGCGTCTTCACCATCGGACGTACCAGCTGCGAGCCGATCGTGAACGAGGGGTCGAGATTGCTCATCGGCTCCTGCGGGATGTAGGAGATCCGCTTGCCACGGAGCTCCGACAGGATCGACTGGTTGATGCGCTGGCTGCGCGTGTCGACCGTCTGGTGGCCGTCGAAGATGATCTGTCCGCTCGTGACCAGGGCGTTGTCGGGCAGCAGGCCGAGAACGGCGAACGCCGACTGCGACTTGCCTGAGCCGGATTCGCCCACGATGCCGAGCACCTCGTCGCGATCGACGTACCACGACACACCGTCGACGACCGTCTTGCGGCCGCCTCCGGGCTGGGGGTACTGGATGCGCAGGTCGGCCACCTCGAGGAGGTGCGTGGTCGGGGTCTTGACGACCTCGGTGATGACGGCCGAGGTTGTGGCGGCGGCAACCTTCTCCTTGACCTTGACCTGGTCTTCCAGAGCGTCGCGCAGAGCGTTGCCCAGCAGCACGAAGCCGCCGATGGTGAAGGAGATGGCCAGGGTCGGCCACAGCAGCGCCAGGGGCTGGCGGTAGATGGAGCGGAAGCCGTCGTTGATCATGACGCCCCAGGTGGACGCGCTCGGGTCGCCGAGGCCCAGGAACTCCAGGGCCGACTGGAACGAGATGGCGATGCCGCAGACCATCGCGGCCTGGATGATGACGGGTGCCCGCACCACGCCGAAGATGTGGCGCGCCATGATGCGGAAGTCCGACAGGCCGGCCACCCGTGCCGCGTCCACGTAGAGCTCGTTGCGCACCGACTGCGTCGCCGTGCGCACCAGGCGGAAGAACCCCGGCGAGACCATGATGCCGAAGATCATCATCGTGATCGGGATGGACGGGCCGACCACCGCACGGACCGCCAGCAGCACGATCATGTTGGGCAGGGCCATCAGGATGTTCGTGGCCCAGCTCGAGAGACTGTCGAACCAGCTCCCGTAGTAGCCCGCGAGCAGGCCCGCCGGGAGGCCGATGCCGATGGCCACCCCGGCCGCCAGCGCCGCGGAGACCAGGGTCCCCTGCGCGCCGAAGAACAGCCGAGAGAGGATGTCACGACCGTTCGAGTCGGTGCCCAGGATGTTCGCGCCCCCCGGTCCGGCGAGCACCGTGTTGGTGGCGCGGGTCGGGTCCATCGGCGCGAGGAACTCGGCGAAGACGGCGCTGGCCACGATGACCACGAGGATCACGATGGCGATGACGCCCATGGGGTTCTTGAGGAGCCGGCCGACGACGCCGGCCCGCTTGACGGTTCCGGACTGACCCACGGCCGGTGCGGTCGGCACCACTTCTACGTCGCTCACGACACACGCACCTTCGGGTTGAGCCAGCCGTTGGCGATATCGACCAGCAGGTTGACGACGACGACGATCGCGACGCTGTAGATCACGACGCCCATGACCAGGGGCAGGTCGCTCTGGGTCGTGGCGTCGACGGCGAGGCGGCCCATGCCCGGCAGGGCGAAGATCGACTCGATGATCACGACACCACCGAGCAGGCCGATGAACTGCAGCGACAGGACGGTCAGGCCCGCCGGTGCGGCGGCTCGGAGCACGTGCCGGAACAGGATCTCCCGCTCCGCGATGCCGCGCGACCGCAGGGTGCGCACGTAGTCGAGCTCGAGTTGCTTGATGAAGGCGCTCCGGATCTGTTGGGCCGCGCTCGCGATGCCGTTCAGCACCAGAGCGATCACCGGAAGGGTCAGCGACGACGCCCAGTCCGCCGGTTTCGAGTTGGGCGAGATCCGTGAGATCGCGGGGAACCAGCGCAGCTGGATGGCGAAGAGCAGCACCAGCACGATGCCGACGATGAAGCCGGGGATCGAGGCCGCCAGCACCGCCATGACCTGCACGATCCGGTCGGCCGCACCGCGCTTCACGGCTGCGGTCACCCCGAGCAGCGTGGCCACGATGCCGATCAGGACGATCGCCACGAGCACCATCGTCAGCGTGAGGGGGAGCCGGGCACCGATCGCGGTGAAGACCGGCTGGTTGGTGAACCAGGAGTTGCCGAACCGGAGCTGCACGGCGTTCAACAGCCAGTCGCCGAGCCGCAGCAACAGCGGCCGGTCCAGTCCCAGCTCGCGCGCCTTGGCGGCCACGGCTTCCTCGGTGGCCTGATCGCCCATGATGTTGCGGGCGATGTTGCCGCTGGAGACGTAAAGCAAGGTGAAGGTCAGGCAGGCGACCACGAAGAGCGCCATCACGCCCGACAGCAGCCTCTTGCCGATGAACGAGAGCATCGTCGCCCTTTCGTCGATTCGGGTCGGCCCGGGTCACCCGCGGCAGGCTGCTGACAGCCCGCCCGCGACGCGCCCGGGTTCAGTCTGTGGGGCACCCGGCCGCAGGGCCGGATCTCCCATTACCGAGGCCCGGGACGGGCGCCGCGTGGGCGTCCATCCCGGGCCGGTGAACTGTCAGGCGACAGGCTCGTAGTTGTAGATGGTCGGTACGGCCATCTGCACCTGCGGGGTGACCTTGAGCTTCTTGTCGTTGTAGAGGTAGACCTGATTGATGCGGTAGAAGGGCGCGAACCAGGCGTTCTCGACCACGTACTTGTTGACCGCCTTGCCCTTCTCACCCACCTGCGCACCAGCGGTGCGGGTCTCCTCGAGCAGCTTCGCGATCTCGGGGTTGGTCGACTTCATCGGGTTGTAGAGGGTATTGGGCACGAGGAGCTGACCGCACGCCACCCAGGTGACGCCCTGGAACAAGTTGAACCAGGCGGCCGCGTAGGTGCCCTTGCCGATGATGCTCTGGTAATCGGCCTGCGGCACCGCCACGATCGAGACCCGGATGCCGATGTCACCCAGTTGCTGCTTGACGTAGTTCATAATGACGTCGTTGCCGGGGAGCAGCGGCATGGGCATGTCGAAGCCGGACGCATACCCCGCCTCGGCCATCAGCGACTTGGCCTTCGCCACATCGAACGAGTAGTACTTGTCGAGTTCGGGCAGGTAGGAACCCGACTCCGGCCCGAAGACCTGCGAGGTGAGCGTGCCAGATCCCTGCATCACGTTCTTGAGCAACGACTCGCGGTCGAGGGCGTAGTTGATCGCCTGGCGGACCTTGAGCTCCTTCAAAGCCGGCACGACCTTGCCCTCGCGGTCGAACAGCAGCAGGCCGGACCAGTCGACCGGCCACGAGAGCAGCTTGAGCCCGGCGGTCTCGGCCTGAGCCCGCGTGTTCGGGTCGAGCAGCGTGGCGTCGATCTGGCCGGTGGTGAGGGCATTGGTACGGGCCGTGATATCGGACAGGAACTTCAGGGTGACCTTGTCCCACTTCTGCAGGTCCTTGTTCCAGTAGCCCTCGCGCTTGTTGAACACGTACTGGGAGCCCTTGACGCTCTGGTCCTTGACCATCACGTAGGGACCCGAGCCCACCGGCAGTTGATCGATCTCGGGGGTCTCGAGAGCCTTGGGGGAGCCCATGAGGCCGGCCGCCTGGCTGAGGTAGTACTCGAAGGCCGGGTCGGACTGGCTCAGCTTGATCTGCACCGTGCTGGCGTCGACGACGGTCGTCGAGGTGTAGGACGCGAGCTGCGCGACCTGGCGGCCGTTGTCCTTCTTGAAGTGGTCGAGGTTGGCCTTGACGGCGTTGCCGTCGAACTTCTCGCCGTCGGAGAATGTGACGTCGGTGCGCAGCTTCAGCTCGAGCACGGTCTTGGCGTCGTCGGTGTATTTCCACGACGCGGCCAGCATGGGCGCGTAGGACCCGTCGGCCTTGCGCAGGATGAGCGAATCGTAGACGACCTGCTGCGGCTGCAAGGTGTGCCCGACGTGGGTCTGGGCCGGATCCCAGGAGGCAGGCTCGGCCAGAATGCCGAGAATCAGTTCCTTGGGGGCTCCGGCCGCTCCGCCTGAGGTTCCCCCGGCGTCGCCCGCGCACGCGCCGAGCGACAGCACCACAGCACTTCCCGCTGTGAGGGAAAAGAAAGTCCGTCGATCCATGTGTGTGATTCCCCTTCTCACGTGCCCACATCGTGCGGGCTTACCTTGCCATCATGCGGGACGGCACTCCGGTCAGCGAAAGTTGCCGTAGGTTGCCGCGGCGGCAAGCGCTCTCCCACTCCGCCAGGGGCTCTGACCGCCTCCGCGACTCTTCGCTAGACTCGGTGGGCGCCCGTCGCGCACCACGTCGCCCAGGAAAGAGCGCGCATGTCCTCATGGCTCTACGAGGTGGGTCGCTGGTGCTTCGGGCACCGCGGCCGGGTGGTGATCGCCTGGCTGGTGCTGCTGGCCCTGGTCGGGGGCGGGGCCGCCCTGGTGATGCGGCCGATGGACGACTCGTTCCGCATTCCCGGTGCCTCGTCGCAGGCGGCCTACGACCAGTTGCGCATGACGTTCCCCGAGGCCGCCGACGCCGGGGCCACCATGATCGTCACCCTGCCGGCAGGGCGTGACGTGGCCGACGCCGACGTCAGGAAGGCCATCGAGGGCGGCATCGCCGAGTTCGAGCGCGAGCCCTTCGTGGTGGGGAGCATCTCGCCCTACAGCGAGTACCTCAAGGGCCGCATCTCGGCCGACGGCCGATCTGCCCTCGTCGGGCTGCGGCTGAGCGGGTCGGTGTCGACGATCACCGATGGCCAGCGCGAGACCCTGCAGCTCGACGCCTCGAGGCTGAAGGGTGCCCTGCCTCCGGGCACGACGGTGCTCATGGGAGGTGACGTGTTCGCCACGAGCATGCCCCACCTCTCGGCGATCGAGGCGGTCGGCGTGGCCGTCGCCCTGGTGGTGCTCGTCGCCGTCCTCGGGTCGCTGCTCGCCGGACTCGTGCCGCTGGCTACGGCGCTGCTCGGCGTGGGACTCGGCATGGCCGTCGTCTTCGGCGCGACGGGCTTCGCCGAGATCAGCTCCACCACCCCCATGCTCGCGCTGATGCTCGGACTCGCCGTGGGCATCGACTACGCCCTGTTCATCCTGTCCCGCCACCGCGACCAGCTCGCCCACGGCCTGGAGGTGGCGGAGTCGGGTGCGCGAGCGGTCGCGACCGCCGGCTCGGCCGTCGTCTTCGCCGGGCTCACGGTGATCATCGCCCTGATCGGACTCTCGGTGGCGAACATCCCCTTCCTGACGGTGATGGGGGCCTACGCGGCGGTCTCGGTCGGCATCGGCGTGGTCGTCGCCCTGACCCTGTTGCCGGCCGTCATGGGCTTCCTCGGCGAGCGCATGCGTCCGCGCGGCCCCGCCGCCGAGCCGCCCCACGGCGAGCGACGCGGTGGCGGGGTCTGGGGCTGGTGGGTCCGCATGGTCACCCGCGTGCCGCTGCTGACGGTCGCCGTGGTGATCATCGGCCTGGGCGCCGTCGCCTATCCGGCGAAGGACCTGTGGCTGTCGCTGCCCAACGCCGGACAGCTGCCGGCGTCGGAGCCCGCGCGCCAGACCTACGACGCGATCACCCGCGAGTTCGGCCCCGGCTTCAACGGTCCCCTCGTCGTCACCATGCAGCTCGTGGAGTCGACCGACCCGCTCGGGGTGGTGGCGGGCATGAAGGCCGACATTGAGACCATTCCCGGCGTGGAGCTCGTGGCCGTCGCCACGCCCAACCAGAACGCCGACACCGGCATGATCCACGTCATCCCCACCACCGGCCCGGACGACCCCCGGACCGAGACGGTCGTCGACGCCATTCGCGCCAAGGTGCCCGAGTGGCAGGACCGCTATCACACCACCGCCGCCGTGACGGGCATGACCGCTGTCGGCCTCGACATCACCCAGCGGCTCACCGGTGCGCTGCTGCCCTTCGGCATCTTCGTGGTCGGCCTGTCGCTGGTGCTGTTGACGATGGTGTTCCGGTCGATCGCCGTACCGATCAAGGCGGCCTTCGGCTACCTGCTGAGCATCGGGGCCGCTTTCGGCGCCACCACCCTGGTGTTCAACAAGGGCTGGTTCAAGGAAGTCGTCAACCTTCACGAGACCACCGCGGTGATCTCGTTCTTCCCGATCATCACGATGGGCATCCTGTTCGGGCTGGCCATGGACTACGAGGTGTTCCTGGTGTCGCGCATGCGCGAGGAGCACGTGCACGGCGACGACGCCCGCCAGGCCGTCCACGACGGGTTCGTGCACTCGGCGAAGGTCGTCGCGGCGGCCGCTGTGATCATGTTCGCCGTCTTCGCCTTCTTCGTCCCCAACGGCGAGGGGGCCATCAAGCCGATCGCGTTCGGACTGGCGATCGGGGTGGCGATCGACGCGTTCGTCGTACGGATGACGCTGGTACCGGCCGTGATGCACCTGCTCGGCGAGAAGGCGTGGTGGCTGCCGGGCTGGCTCGACCGGCTGCTGCCCTCGCTCGACGTCGAGGGCGAGTCCCTGGCCCGCCAGTTCGCCCTGGCCGACTGGCCCGCGCCCGGCGATCCGCATCTGGTGTACGGGGAGGGCGTCGGCATCGGCGACGCCCCGCGGGCCGGGGACGACGCGGGCTTCGACCTGCTGGCGGGGCTCGATCTCGCCGTGCTGCCCGGCCGGGTGCTGGTGGTGTCCGGGCCGGCCGACCGGCGCGCCAGCGTCCTGCTCACCTTGTCGGGCCGCATGGCCCCGTCCGCGGGCCGGCTCAAGGTGCTGGGGCACGTGCTCCCCGACGCCGGGGCCAAGGTACGAACCGCGTCGGTCGTGGTCGATCCGCACTCGAGGCAGCTGGCCGCGATCCTCGACCGCACGACGGCCCGCCTCGTGCTCGTCGACGACGCCGACCATCTGCACGGCCCCGAGCGGGAGGCGCTCGCGGGCCTGCTCCAGCGGAGGGACGGCCGCGTGATCGTCCTGTCGTGCGCCCGCGCCGACTCCGTCAGAGACCTGATCAGTCAGGACGACCTCGTCCTGCGGCTCGACGCGCCCGTCGGCGCGACCATGGGAGGGGACACGCCGTGAGGATCCTGGAGAAGGCGACCGGACGGAGCCGGCCCTGGTGGGTGACGGCGCTGGGTCTGGTGCTCGTCCCGGTACTCGTGGCTGCCGGACTGCTGGCGGCCACGTGGAACGCCGGATCCCGGCTCCACCGGGTGGAGGCCGCGGTCGTCAATCTCGACAAGGCGGTCACCGTGAACGGCCAGATCGTGCCGTTGGGTCGTCAGCTGTCGGCCGCGTTGGTGGATTCGGAGCGCGACCAGAACTTCACCTGGGTGCTCGCCGACGTCGGCCATGCCGAGTCGGGGCTCAGGAGCGGGCGCTACGCCGCCGTGGTGACGATCCCGGCAGGGTTCTCCGCCGCCGCGACCTCGTTCGGAGGCAGCCCCGACGACGCCAGGCAGGCGACCATCGACGTGCGGACGTCGCCCACGGCCGGCCTGGCCGACAGCGCCCTCGGGCAGTCGGTGGCGCAGGCGGCCGCCCAGGCCCTCAACCGGACGCTCACCCAGACCTACCTCGAGAACGTCTACCTCGGGTTCGGAGAGATGGGGACGCAGTTCCGGACGGTGGCCGACGCGGCCTCGCAGCTCGCCGACGGCAACGAGAAGCTGGCGGACGGGCTCGCCCGGGCATCGTCGGGTGCCGGCGAGCTGTCCGGTGGCGTCGACCGCATGGCGGCCAGCACGGGTGCCGTCCGGTCCGGCGGGAGCCAGCTGGTGTCCGGCCTGGATCAGCTGTCGGACGGACTCGGCCAGTCGGCGACCGGCAGCCGACAGCTCGCGGACGGGCTCGGTGCGCTCTCGGCAGGCTCCCCGGCACTTCGCGCGGGCGCGCGGAGCCTCGCGACGGGCGCCGGCGACCTCTCGGCAGGCATCGCCACCTACCGCGACACCGGGTTGGTGCCCTACACCGCGGGCACGACCCAGCTCGCCACCAGTTCCGCCGCCCAGCTCGACATGCTCATCTCGTTGCTGACCCTGCTGGAGCAGCTGCAGGCGGCCTCGGGCAGCAACAGCGACCTGTCGCAGTACGTCCCGCAGGTCCGGCAGGCGATCGGGGCGCTGCAGCAGCAGCTCGCCTCGGTGGAGACGACGCCGCAGCAGCTGGCGCAGCAGCTCGCCGGCACGCAGACGGCGATCAACGCCGGCCTCGACAAGGTGGCCCAGGCCGCTACGGTGTGCCCACCGCAGATCGAGCAGCTCGGGGACGGTGCCTGCCAGGGCTATCTCGCCGGCGCCCAGATGGCGGTGTCGCAGGGGAAGCTCGCCGTCCAGAAGGCCTTCACCACTCCCGATCCGGCCACCGGGCGCACCCTGCAGCAGTCGCTGCAGCAGCTGGCCACCACCCTCGCTGCCATGGGGACGTCCGACCTGGCCGACATCCTCACCCAGACCACCGTGGTGCTCGGGCAGCTCGACGACCTCCTGGCCGGCATCGGCTCGGCGGGCATCCCGACCGCGGCGGAGCTGCGGGCGCAGAAGGCACAGCTGCTGCAGCTGGCGGCGGCCGGGCCGGCGCTGGTCTCGGGCGCGACCGCGCTGAGCGACGGCGCGGCCCAGCTCGGCGCGGGCATCACCACCTATGCCGACGGCGTCGACCAGTACACCGGGGGCGTCGACGCGATCGCCACCGGCACCGGCCAGCTGGCCGACGGTCTGGCGCAGGCGGCCGACGGTGCGTCCCAGGCGGCGGACGGCGCCCGCCAGTACGTGGATGGGGTCGGCCTGCTGCTCGACGGCATCGACCAGCTCGCCCCGGGCGCCGCCCAGCTGGCGGACGGCCTCGCCCAGTCGGCCGACGGCTCGGCCCAGCTGGCCGACGGCACGCGCCGGCTGGCC
>Ga0073899_10003821_pt1 | contig 13270 bp, 11 predicted proteins | sample KloWWTmetaKNB5Ph_FD_88975 | JGI IMG/M metagenome (GOLD analysis project Ga0073899, IMG submission 88975) | Active sludge microbial communities from Klosterneuburg, Austria, studying microevolution and ecology of nitrifiers - Klosterneuburg... | ecosystem: Engineered > WWTP > Aerobic digester >... | reverse complement strand
CAGGCCCAGAAAATGCCTCGGCTTCAAAACACCTCACGAGGCCTTTATGCAGCAGCTACACTCGCACCAAAACACCGTTGCACTTCAGACTTGAATCCGCCTACCAACAAAGTCGGGGTTGTAAGCCGTTACCGCCGAAAATTCCGTCAGTAGGCTAGACGCATTGGTTGCGCCACCAAGAGCACACCCAAGGCAGCACAAACGCGGCTGATAGTCTCGAAGCGCGGTTCGCTACCGGGCCGAAGAGCTTTGTGCAGAGCCCCTCTTTGTTGCCGAAGTAGTAGCGAATCATCGAGATGTTCGCCCCCGCCTTTTCGGCGATCAGCCGGGTGGTGACCCGGTGGTCCGTGGTGGGTAATTGGCGACGAGGACACACTCACCATCTACAGATGGATATCCTGAACGAGTATCTGTGGTGCGTTCCTCATTGAGCGCGGTTCTCTGATCGTGACCAGCAATCTGCCCTTCGGCCAGTGGGATGCGACCTTTGCCCAAGACGCCACGCTCACAGCGGCACTGCTCGATCGCCTATTGCACCACGCCCGCATCCTGCCCATTGCCGGTGAAAGCTACCGGCTCAAACATCAACGTCAGGCCGGCATCGTGCAGACCAGAAAGGCGGCAACCACCGATTGAGGGCCGCGCGACATAGGCAGCTTTCCGGTTGGGCCTGCGGCCCGCCCTACAAGCCACCAATGTTGCGCAAATACAGAATCAGAACTTGGGGGTGTATCAGTTTTGAATCGCTGCTTCGCGGAAAACTGTATCAATATTAAATCGCCGTTGACAAATGCAGTATGTGGGCAGCTTGGCATCTCGCCAAATCAAGCAATTCGTCACCTAGGGAAGGTTGGGGTGCCTTATCGCCGACGGCCGAGAGTCCTCACCCATGAAACTGAGAAAACGCTGAATCAGCTTCTTCGATCTGGAGAAGAGAGAGAAATAATTGCTGAGACGCTGGGAATACGAAAATCCTTCATCAAGGACTATCTTGCCCGCCATTCTGAATTGCGCAAGGCATGGGAGAGTGCGCATGATATGCGGCAACGTGGGTGTTACCGCGAGAAATTTTTGAGGGTTTTACACGAGAACCCTGGGGTTCCTATCAAACGAATCAGACGAATTCCCGGAAACGGATTTGATTGGCTGTACCGGAATGACAGGGACTGGCTAGCAAGCAATCTACCCGGCATCTGGCGTCGGCCAAGTATGATTCCCTTCTAAATCATTATCACCAGATGAAAAGATAAGCCCGGCAGTCGCCGGGCTTTTGTTCGTTTAGTTTTCTCCGACAGACTTTATTCTCCGCCGACAGACTTTATTGTTTCCGATCACGGTTCACCATGAAGCTTCATGTTCTGGCGATGAGGTTATCTTGTGGATTGACAGATCGGCGCCGTTGAATTCTTCCTCTGCATCGAGACGGATGCCAACGGTCTTCTTGAACAGGCCGTAAACCAGAAAACCACCGATCAGGGCGATCGCGATTCCCAGGGCGGTACCTAGCAGTTGGCTCATGAAACTTACTCCCCCCAGCCCTGCAAAATACTGGCTGCCGAAAATCCCGGCCGCGATGCCTCCCCATGCGCCGCATAATCCGTGGAGTGGCCAGACACCGAGTACATCGTCAATTTTCCAGCGGTTTTGCGTCAGGGTGAACATCCAGACAAACAGGCCGCCGGCGATGCCGCCTGTCAGCAATGCGCCCAGCGGGTGCATCAAGTCGGACCCGGCGCAGATGGCGACCAGACCGGCGAGCGGCCCGTTGTGCACGAAGCCCGGATCGTTCTTGCCGGCGAGCAGAGCGACTAGAGTGCCGCCAACCATGGCCATCAGCGAGTTCATTGCCACCAGCCCGGAGATCTTGCCCAGCGTTTGTGCGCTCATGACGTTGAAGCCGAACCAGCCGATCGTCAGAATCCATGCGCCGAGCGCCAGGAAAGGGATGCTCGAAGGCGGGTGTGCCGAAATGCCACCGTCCTTGTGATAGCGGCCACGCCGGGCGCCGAGCAGCAGCACCGCAGTTAGTGCGATCCAGCCGCCCATTGCATGCACGACGACTGAACCAGCGAAGTCGTGAAATTCTTCGCCGAATGAGGCCTTTAGCCAGGCCTGCACGCCGAATGCATGATTCCATGCGATGCCTTCGAAGAGCGGATAGATGAAGCCCACCAGCAGAAAAGTGGCGGCCAGTTGCGGATAAAATTTGGCACGCTCGGCAATACCACCTGAAACGATTGCCGGGATTGCTGCGGCGAAGGTCAGCAGGAAAAAGAATTTGACCAGCTCATAGCCATTTTTTTGCGCCAGGGTTTCGGCGCCGGCAAAAAAATTTACGCCATAAGCAATCGTATAGCCGATGAAAAAATAGGCCAGTGTCGATACCGAAAAATCCACCAGAATTTTGACCAGGGCATTCACCTGGTTTTTTCGTCGCACGGTTCCGAGTTCAAGGAAGGCGAATCCGGCATGCATCGCCAGGATCATGATGGCGCCAAGCAGAATAAACAAAACATCGCCGGCGCTCTTGAGGTTTTCCATGGGGATGCCCTAATTAGACAGAATAAGGGTGTCTAGCAAGAATTATGCTAATAATCAAGATCGTTTTGAATCAGGTAATTACCCGCATGACCAGAGATGAGCCTGGCCAGCTGCGAACAAATGCGCACTAAACAGGTGCGCACTGAAAAATTTGGCACTAATCTGGCGTGTGTTCAGGCGGGTCTGTTCGAGCATCTTCGGTTCGATGCAAGCCTATTTCTTGGTTGCCAGTGGCGAATACCCGCGTGGCAAGAGCGCCCACATTTGGCCTTTCTGACGCATCTTGCCGGCCTGAATCCCTGCTTCATTGCCGGAGCCCCAGAAGAAATCTGCGCGGACGACGCCCCGGATTGCACCGCCGGTGTCCTGTGCCAGCGTCAGTCGTGTCAGTGCATGCTCACTGTTTGGATAAGTCGTTGCCAGCCAGACCGGAACGCCAAGCGGGAGATATTTCGGGTCGATGGCAATGCTGCGTTCGGCGGTCAGCGGTATGCCTAACGCACCCGGCGGACCCTCTCCGTCGAGTGCCAATTCACGGAAAAACACATAGCTGGGATTGACATCAAGCAGCTCCTGCGCACGCTTTGGATGCGCATGCATCCAGGTGCGAATGCCTTGCATCGAAGCCTGCTCGATCTTGATCTCACCCTGGTCGATCAGCCAACGGCCAATCGATCGATAGGGGTGTCCATTCTGGTCAGCATAGTTGACCCGGATACGGCTGCCATCGTCGAGCTGTATTTGCCCCGAGCCCTGGATTTGCATGAAGAACACATCGAGCGGATCGTCGGCCCAGACTAGAACGTTGTCCTCCTTTCCCTGGCGTGATTTATCCCATTCTTCGCGCGTGAAATAAGGCACCAGCTTGCGCCCTTCAATTCTGCCGCGAAGACGCATGTGTTTGAGTTCGGGATACAGATCGCTGAGTTCGACGTCGATCAGGTCCGACGGGACGCCATAGATCGGATACAGGAAAGGCTTCCTCCGGCTGCGGCTGGCTTTGAGAACCGGCTCGTAGTAACCGGTGACCAGGCCTTCGCGGCTGCCGTCTGGATTGACCAGTTGCCAAGGCTGCATCTGGTCTTCAAACCAGCTTTTCAAAGCAGCTTCATTGGGTGATTCGAGGCTGCGTGCGGTAGCACAGGGCACTTGCCAGACCGCCTGTTTTTGCAGGCTGTTGCAGGATGCGAGGAGCGCCTTGAAGGCCGGCGTAAGGGTTTTCTCAATCGATCCAGACCAGCCGGGCAGGTCTTCTTAGCGCGCGATTGCGAAAGGCAATGCGACGGGTTTGGGAAGTTCAGCGACTGGACAAACCGGGCAGGCCGGACAGGCTGTCGGAACACACTGCTGTATCGGTGGCTGAACGATCTCGGGGACGATAGACTTTTGGTGAGCGCAGGCGGAAATCAGCAGGGCAAGCCCAAGGGTAAAAAAATGACGTGACATGATTCTGATAAAGTCTGACGTTTTGAAGGTTGCAAGCTTACCTCAGAGCGGCTCACATCATGAATGATATTACCCATTTTCTTCAGCGTGCAGAAGCGCTTCTGGCTCGCGTTGAAGCTATGCTGCCATCCCCTTCTCAGCCTCCCGACTGGGCCCGTTCGGTGGCGTTCCGCTGGATCAAGATGCCACACGGTAGCGGGCGCGGTCAGTTGCACCCTGTAACCAGGTTGCATCGAATTCGTCTCGCAGATTTGTGCGGCATTGAGGAGCAGAAGACGCGCATCGAGCAGAACACACGCCAGTTTATCGCCGGGAAAAGTGCCAATAATGTGTTGCTGACCGGTGCGCGCGGTACCGGCAAATCTTCGCTGGTGAAGGCAGTATTCAATCGGCACGCCAAACAGGGTCTGCGCATCATCGAGGTCGACAAGTACGATCTGGTCGATTTACCAGAGATTGTTGAACTGATCGTCAACCGGCCGGAGCGTTTCATTATTTTCTGCGACGATCTTTCCTTCGAGGCCAGCGAACCGGGTTACAAGACACTTAAAAGCGTGCTCGACGGTTCGATCGCCGGCATGCCGGAAAATCTGCTGATCTACGCTACTTCAAATCGCCGTCATCTGATGCCGGAATATATGGCAGAGAACCTGTCTGCAAAGCATATCGATGGAGAGGTTCATCCTGACGAAACGGTTGAGGAAAAAATTTCTTTGTCAGATCGCTTCGGCCTCTGGCTGTCCTTCTACCCCTTCGGCCAGGATCATTATCTGGCCATATGTGCGCACTGGCTGCGCGAGTTCGGCTTGTCGGACAAGCAGATCGCTGCTTCACAAATGGATGCACTGCAATGGTCGCTACTGCGCGGATCACGCAGTGGCCGCGTTGCCTGGCAATTTGCCCGCGATCAGGCCGGGCGGCTCGACCTTGGCGGCAAAAGTAAAGCCAAAGCCAGGCCGCGTACATCTTGAAGAAAATCGTCGAGGTTGCTGCCGCAGTAATTTTGCGCAGTGATGGTACGTTCCTGCTCGGCCGTCGACCGTCAGGTAGTTTTTATGCCGGCTATTGGGAATTTCCCGGCGGTAAGATCGAGAGCGGTGAAACTCCATACGATGCCCTGCTCCGCGAACTTCATGAGGAGCTTGGCATCCGGGTAACGCGTGCCACACCGTGGATTGTTCGTGAATTCGTCTATGAACATGCGCATGTTCGCCTGCATTTTTTTCGGGTATTGGCATGGACTGGTGAACTGCGTGATCTGCAACATGATGCGCTGGCCTGGCAGACGCCGGACAATGTTGAAGTTGCGCCGCTGCTGCCGGCGAATGCGCCGGTGCTGGCGGCACTCAGCCTGCCGGATTTCTATGCCATTACGCATGCCGGAGAAATCGGCATTGAGGTGCAACTCGGCGCATTGCACGCCGCACTCGAACGTGGTCTGCGCCTTGTGCAGGTTCGCGAACCCGCCTTGCCGCCGGAGCAGTTTTTTGCATTCATCCAGGCCGCTGTCGATATTTGCCATCGGCATGGTGCGTGTGCGCTGGTCAATGGCGATTTCGAACTGGCGCGGCAAAGTGGCGCCGATGGCGTCCATCTGACGGCGGCGCGGTTGATGAAGCAGGAATCACGACCTGATTTTCCATTGGTCGCCGCATCCTGCCACGATGCCATGGAGCTCGACCAGGCTGCGCGTCTCAGCCTCGATTTTGTCGTACTCGGGCCGATCAAGGAGACCGCCAGTCATCCGGGAGTACCGGGCATCGGCTGGGATTGTCTGGCGAAAATGCTGGAGAATTATCCGCTGCCGGTATTCGCTCTCGGCGGATTAAATCAAGAGGATCTGCAGAAGGCGTGTCAGGCGGGGGCCCAGGGAATTGCCGCGATACGTGCGGCGTGGCATCAGCCCTGATCAGTCAACCGCATCCGATGGTGGCTCCGACCCGGCCACACGGTATTCCTCGGCCGCCCAGGCACCGAGGTCGCCGAGCTTGCAGCGCTTCGAACAGAAAGGACGCCAGAAACTTTCCGCAGTCCAGGCAACCTGTTTTCCGCAGATCGGGCAACTGACGAAACGTGCGCTTTCGGAGAGTGCAGCAGTTTGGTTCACAGGTTGCAAAAAGTCAGCTCAAACGAGATATCGGCCTCCGACTGGCGCGGGCGCAGGTCGCCGTCAGGTGAGATAAACCGGATGTTCAGAGCGTATTTGTTGGCGCTGATTTCCGGGATTGCCGCATCGCTGCGCTTGACACGCAGGCGCAGCATTTGCGCAGTACGACCGGCCAGCATCAGCTGGAAGGCCCCATGTGCGGCGATCTGTGTTTCCGGATGGCCCGATGCACGCAGCAGGCGCAGAACAATGGACAGCCCGGCGCGGATTGGTAACATTGGCGCCAGCCAGCCATTGAGTGCATCGCGGCGCTGCTCGGGATCGCGATGCCGCCAGTAATGGTAAGCCGGTAGATCGAATTCACAAACACCGCCAGGAATTATGGCGCGTTGCTTGATCGACATCAGCCACTCATTTTCGCGCAGATATTGGCCGATCTTGCCCTGCATGGCGAGCATCTGTGTGCTTGCCAATTCAATTTCATAAAGCGCGCCAGACAGTGCGTCTTCAGATATCTCGGGATTGTTGCGGAAGGACAGCAGTGTTTGGCGCTGGCGTTCGAGTTCCTGAACCAGGTCAAATTTGAGATCGGCGCGTGCTGCAACTTCAAGAATCTCGAATATTGTCAGCAGTGCGACATGGTGGTCTTCCGGAGCATCGGCGGCAGTGAAGTGCAGCGCCCTGTCGAACATGTCCTCAAGACGCAGTAGCGTGCGAATGCGCTCATTAAGAGGATATTCGTAGTTAATCACGCTGAACGGATACGCTGCATGCGCCGAAAGAAGTGACAGATTTAACGATTCTGACGGATTCACGGAGAAACCTCAACCATCTGTCAATATTTTTTTATGGCACAGGTGAGGTATTTCCGATGCAGATTGGTCACCTGCGCCCGTAATTCGGCGAGACCGGCATTGTTGTCGATGATGTCGTCGGCAATCGCCAGCCGTTCGGTGCGACTGGCTTGTGTTGCCATGATGCGCTCGATCTCGGTGCGGGCGAGGCCGCTGCGAGACATGACGCGGGTAATTTGGGTTTCCTCGGCGCAGTCGACCACGGCGATCCGGTCTGCCCGGCTGCGATAGGTCCCGGATTCGACGAGTAGTGGCACGACCAGCATTACATAGGGCGCACCCGAGGCCAATGCAGTTTCACATCGATACAGGCTTTCAGCGCCGATCATCGGGTGGAGGATGGCCTCAAGACGCGATTTGGCGACTGCATCGCCAAATATCCGCTGGCGCATCGCCGACCGGTCGAGAGCGCCGTCAGCGGCAATCAGTTCATCGCCAAAAGCCTGGCGAATTGCCTCAATCGCCAGACCGGACGGTGCCGTTAATTCGTGTGCAATATTGTCAACGTCAACCACGGCGGCGCCAAGTTCCCCAAACATCGCCGCTGCCGCGCTTTTCCCACTGCCGATTCCGCCAGTCAGGCCGATCACGCGGCAGATCTGCGGGCTTGTCATGCGTTGAACATTTTTAGTTGTTGTTCGGACATTCGCCGACGTTGGTGCCGATTGATCCCGCCAGCAGTTCGGGGAGCCGTGTCAGCAACAAGTCCTGAGGCCCACGCACTTCAAGAAGGACTTTCTCTGCCGGTTTGCTGCGCGGCTGTATTTTTGCCAACTTGACACCACGCTTCGTCAGGCTTTGCAGGAATTCGTTGGCAGCCTGCTCGCTGCTGAACATCCCCAGTGAAATGGACAGTTTGTCAGCACCTTCCTCGGCCATCAAATATAAATCGGCAATCCCCAGCTTCTTGAGTTCGGCCATTTTCTTTTCGGCGGCAGCCTTGTTGGCGAGTGGAGGAATGAAAACCCAGAAACCGGATGGCGCCTCCTGCGGTTTGACCATAAATTTCAGAGCAGCCAGTTTTTCGTCGGTTTGCGCCTGCGTTTGCAAATGCTGTGTTTCCGCAACATTCAACCCGCTGATCAGTCGGCAGGCTTCCACGGGGGGCGGCGGTGCAGGAGGTTGTGGCGCCAGTTCGGAGACGCGCAGCTTTTCCGGCGTCAACTGATTGGTGAGCCTCTGTGGTTCATGTCCTTCCTCGACTGTTCCGAAATAACCCTGTCCCCAGGCAAGGAACAACAGGTTGGCGAGGATTAGCAGAAAGAAGAGCGTGCGCAGAAATTTTGCCATATCGATATCGGTCCCGGCTGAACTCAGCCGACCTCAGCCAACTTTTGGCAGGCTGTGTAGCGCTGCCTTGATGGCTTCCTCGGGATAGGCGTAGTCCTCGAGTTGTCCGGAAAAATATTTGTCATAGGACGCCATGTCGAAATGCCCGTGTCCGGAGAGGTTGAACAACAGCGTCTTGGCTTCGCCGCTCGCCTTGCAGCGCAATGCTTCGTCGATGCAGGCACGAATCGCGTGACAGGCTTCTGGTGCCGGGATGATGCCTTCGGTGCGGGCGAACTGTACGCCGGCCTCAAAGGTGCCGACCTGGCCAACTGCCACCGCTTCGATCAAGCCTTCCTTGTAAAGCTGCGAGACCAGCGGCGAATCGCCGTGATAGCGCAAGCCGCCGGCATGAATGCCGGGAGGCACGAAATCGTGGCCGAGGGTATACATCAACATCAGTGGTGTGTAGCCGGAAGCGTCACCGAAGTCGTAAGCGTAGTGCCCTTTGGTCAGCGTCGGGCAGGAGGTCGGCTCGACGGCCACCAGTCGTGCATTTTTCTTGCCGCCTGTCGCCTTGTCAGCAAGGAAAGGAAAGGCGATGCCACCGAAGTTGGAACCTCCGCCGCAGGGCGCAAAAATTACATCGGGATAGGCACCGATTTTCTCGAACTGTTTTTTCGTTTCCAGGCCGATCACTGTTTGATGCAGCAGCACGTGGTTGAGCACCGAGCCCAGCGTGTAGTTGGTGTCAGCGCGCGAAGCAGCTTCTTCGACCGCTTCGGAAATCGCGATGCCTAGCGAGCCGGGGCTGTGCGGGTCGATGGCCAGTGCATCGCGGCCGGCTTGCGTCTGTGTGGTTGGGCTGGCAAAGACCTCTGCGCCCCAGGTCTGCATCATCGAGCGACGATAAATTTTCTGCTCGTAGCTGACCTTGACCATATACACGCGAACTTCCAGACCGTACATCTGCCCGGCCAGTGCCATTGACGAGCCCCACTGACCGGCGCCGGTTTCCGTGGCGATACGCTTGATGCCGGCTTGCTTGTTGTAATAGGCTTGCGGGATGGCGGTATTAACCTTGTGCGAACCGGCGGCGGAGACCCCTTCATACTTGTAGTAAATCTTCGCCGGTGTACCCAGCGCCTTCTCGAGCTGCAAGGCGCGGCACAGCGGTGTTGGCCGCCACATACGGTAGATGTCCCGGACTTCATCGGGAATCGCGATCCAGCGTTCGGCCGACATTTCCTCCTCGAGAATGCTGGGTGGAAAAATCTGCAGCATCTTCTCCGGCGTGACCGGCTTACCGTCCGGCCCGAGCGGTGGAGCAGGTGGATTGGGCATGTCGGCAACGACGTTGTACCAGTGTGTGGGGATTTCAGATTCGTCGAGATGAACGCGCAGATTTTCCATAATGTGCCTTTGATCGCTGATTTCAGTTGGTGTCGATGAACTAATTTGTGCTGCTGCCGATGCGTGCCAAACCTTCAAGCACCAGATTGTCGATGCGTCGCAGCGGAATGTCCAGCAATGTCGCAATACACTCGGCTGCACCGCCGGAGAGCAGACAGACAGCATCGGTTTCGCCGGCGATCTGCGCAAACATGCGCTCGATGGCGCCGGCCGTGGCCAGTCGACAGCCGCTGTCGATGGCATCCTGAGTGTTGCGCGGCAGGGCGTGGAACTCGCCATCGGCAAGTGGCAAGCGTGCTGTATGTTGCGCCAGTGAGATGCGCATCAGGTCGATGCCCGGCAGGATGATACCGCCGCGAAAAAAGCCGCTGGCATCCAGTACGTCGACAGTTGTCGCCGTGCCGGCATTGACGACGAGACATGCGCCGGAATGCATCTGCCGCGCGCCGATCAGGGCGGCCCAGCGGTCGGCGCCGAGTTGGCCCGGCTGATCGTAGCCGTTGGTCACCCCGCATTGTGCAGCGCAGCTTTTACTCCAGACGAGCGGTACGTCGATGATCCCGGCATTTTTCTCGAGCAGCATATGTACTTCGTTGCTGGCAACGTTGCAGGCAATCATGCGCTCTGGATGTGGCAGGGTGGCAATCGCGTGGGGTAATTGGTCAATGTCCGCCAGCGGCAGAGCGCCTTGTATCAGCCAATGCGGTTGCTGAGCAGTATCGGCAAACATGCCCCACTTCAAACGGCTGTTGCCGCAGTCGAGACACAGCAGCATCAGGGTGCCCTCAGGGAGACGTCGCCGCTGACGATACGTTGCAGCCCTGTGGCGGTCTCCAGCAGCAGGGCGCCGTCTTCGGCGACGCCGCGACAGATGCCTTCAAGCGGTGCGGAAAAATCGGTGAGCAGGCAGACGGGCCGATCCGCGTAGGCGTGATGCGCCAGCCAGGCCGTGCGTGCGCCGGAAAATCCGTGCCGGGTAAAATCGACAAGCTGCTCATGCAAGGCGCGCAGCAGTTGGGCAAGCAGTACATTTCGTGGTGGCAATTCGCCGCCAGCATCGCATAGTGCCGCCACCGTTGAGGATAATTCCTCTGGTAACTCCTGCGGCAGGCGTAGATTCAGGCCAATCCCGATCACCGCTGTCTCCGGGCGCGGGCCCGGGGCAAGTTCGATCAGGATGCCGGCGAGTTTCCGCCCGTCGAGCAGTACATCGTTCGGCCATTTCAAGGCAATTTCGCCGATGCCGATCGACTTGAGCCAGCGTGCCAGCGCAACGCCAACCGCAAGCGAAAGCCCATCCAGTACCGTGCCGTGGGGAAAGCGCCAGAGCAGGGAGAAGGTCAGGCTGCCGCCGGGTGTCGAGAGCCAACTGCGCCCGCGTCGGCCGCGTCCGGCCGTTTGTCGCTCGGCCGCCAGCACGCTGCCGGATGGCGCCCCGGCCTCTGCCAGCACCATCAGACGAGTGTTTGTCGAATCGCATTCGGCCAGCACATCAATATCGAAGCGCCGTGCCAGATCGCCGAGGGCGGCAGCAACTGCGGCGATATCAAGCAGTTCGACGGACGTGTCAGGTGTGTTCAAGGGTCAGGAAATTCAAGGTCGGACAGTGTCCATTATCTCCGATCCTGGCTTTCCGCGGGCTTGGCGTCCTCCAGTCCGAGTTCTTGAATTTTGCGCGTGATGGTGTTGCGGCCGATGCCAAGCAACTGTGCCGCATCGACGCGCCGTCCGCCGGTTGCTGCCAGCGCGCGCCGGATCAGCGTCCGCTCGAAGTCGCCAATCAGGCGTTCGAAGACATCGCCGGGTGTCACGCTGATCAGGCGATCGGCCTCGGCCGCAAGCCCATCGAGCCAGTCGAGAGGCGTTTCCTGCGCCGACTGTTCGCGTAGTTCGCTCGGCAGATCGGTCACTTCGATCGTCTGTCCGGGTGCCATCACCGTCAGCCAGTGGCAGAGGTTCTCGATCTGCCGGACATTACCGGGGAACTCCAGGCCAGACAAATATTTCAGTGTTGCATCGGACATGCGCTTGGTTTCAACACCAAGCTCCTGTGCGCTTTTTTGCAGGAAATGTCTGGTCAGCAGCGGGATGTCTTCGCTGCGCTCCTTCAAGGCTGGCAGACGCAGACGAATGACATTCAGACGGTGAAACAGATCTTCGCGAAACAACCCTTGCTTGACGCGCTCATCAAGGTTCTGGTGCGTGGCAGCGATCACCCGCACATTTGCCTTGATTGGCTGTTGTCCGCCGACACGATGGAAATGGCCATCGGAAAGCACGCGCAGGAGCCGGGTTTGTAATTCTGATGGCATATCACCGATTTCGTCGAGAAACAGTGTGCCGCCCTCGGCCTGCTCGAAGCGGCCGCGACGCTGCGCCTGCGCACCGGTAAATGCGCCACGCTCATGGCCGAACAACTCGGACTCGAGAAGGTCTTTGGGAATCGCCGCAGTATTGATGGCGATGAAGGGTTTGCCGCTGCGCGGGCTGTGGCGATGCAGGGCATGCGCCACCAGTTCCTTGCCGGTACCTGAAGCGCCATTGATCAGGACAGTGGCATGTGATTGAGAGAGTCGGCCAATGGCACGAAATACTTCCTGCATCGACGGAGCCTTGCCGAGAATTTCCGGAGTGATGCTTGCTGCTTCGGCAACGATATTTTGGCGCGGACTGTGTTCGATGGCCCGGCGCACCAGTGCTATAGCCTGATCGACATCGAAGGGTTTCGGCAAATATTCGAAGGCACCGCCCTGAAATGCGGCGACAGCCGAGTCAAGGTCCGAGTAGGCGGTCATGATGATGACCGGCAGATCGGCAAATTTTGTTTTGACGTGGCGCAGCAAATCGAGACCGGATTGACCAGGCATGCGGATATCTGAAATCAAAACCTGCGGCAGTTCACCGGCATCCAGTGCCGCCATGGCTTCGCCGGCGGAGCCGAAGCTCTTGTAGGGAATTGCCTCGCGTGCCAGGGCTTTTTCGAGTACCCAGCGGATCGAGCGATCATCGTCGATGACCCATACTGGATTCATGATGCGTCTCCTTGATTTTTGTGGCTTGGTTGCAGGGGCAGCAACAGGGTAAAGCAGGTATGCCCCGGCCGGCTGGTCACTTCGATGGTGCCGTGATGCTGATGTACGAAACTCTGCGCCAGGGTCAGGCCGAGACCGCTGCCGGTACCATCGCTGCGGCCTGAAATCAGCGGATAGAAAATTTTGTCGCGGATCGCATCGGGAATGCCCGGACCGTTGTCGATGATCTGCAACTCAAGCGCCAGCCGATAGCGGCGCTTGGCCAGTGTGACCTGGCGTATTGCGCGGGTACGGAAAACAATCTCGCTGTCCTTGCTTTCCCCGCCCTGTATTGCTTGCGCAGCGTTGCGGGCGATGTTGAGAATGGCCTGGATCAATTGCTCGCGATCGCCAGTGATGTCTGGCAAGGAAGTGTCGTAATCGCGCTGGACGCTTGTCCCGGGAAATTCAGCGAGGATCAGGCGTCGCACGCGTTCGAGGATTTCATGCACATTGACCAGCGCCGGCTGCATCGCGCGATGCGAAGACAACAGCCGTTGCATCAGATCCTGCAGGCGATCGGCCTCGTTGATGATGACCTGGGTATATTCACGGAGCTGCGGGGCGTT
>Ga0073899_10003817_pt1 | contig 13275 bp, 18 predicted proteins | sample KloWWTmetaKNB5Ph_FD_88975 | JGI IMG/M metagenome (GOLD analysis project Ga0073899, IMG submission 88975) | Active sludge microbial communities from Klosterneuburg, Austria, studying microevolution and ecology of nitrifiers - Klosterneuburg... | ecosystem: Engineered > WWTP > Aerobic digester >... | reverse complement strand
GCGCAGGATGGCTTCAATGGCGACGTTGGCGGGCACAAGCCCACTCTCCACCATCTTGGTAATTTCGGCGGTCGTCTTACCGAATGCGTCGGCCAGAATCTGACGTGCGCCGATACCGGCTTCAGATAGCTGGTTCAACTCCTGGGATGCTACTTTGCCGCGTTGCTGCATCTGCCCCAGGGCCAGGGCCGCACGATGCATGACATAGCCTGTCTGCCCCGTGCCAGCCGTGAAGTCGGCCATAACGGTTGTCAGGCGCTGCGCTGCGTCACCCGTAAAGCCATAAGCTTGGGCAAGGCGAAAGGAATCCGCCACATCACTGACCGTGAATGGGGAGAGAAGGGCGAGGTCCTCGACCCACTTGGCAAGGTGGGCCGCACGATCCGCCGCCATATCAAAACCCTGCGCCATATCGACGGCAACGCCTGATCGAACAAGCTCGCGGCCCGCCATCGCCTGGAGGGAGAAGCGCAGGCGTTCGGTGTAGGCGTAGGTGTTCAACGCCTCCATCCCTAAGCCCAAAAGGGCGCTGGTGGCGGCCTGAATGCCATTGGCAAGCAAGAAACCACCAGCAGTTTCAAATACACGGGAGAGGGAATTACCTGCCCCACTCGCCCCACTGGACAGGCCGCCGAAAAAGCTGCCAAGCCTGGAGCTAAGCTTGTTCAGGTCCCTCTCAGCCGCCTTTGTGTCCGCACCGACGCGAATCAGCAGACTGGCAGCTTCAATAGCCATGAGTAGTGCACCCCCTACTTCCTATTATGTTTGGCCTTGATGCCCTGCGCTTCGTCCTCTGCGGATTCAGCCTGGAGTGCCCAGTACATCCAGATCGACGGCTGTTCCATGAGGTCCCAGGGCGCAACATTCAAATAGCGCGCTGCCCTGATCAGCATGTACCAGTCCGGTACGCTTCCTACCTTGCCGTCCAGCGCCAAGAACCTTGTTAGGCTTCGGCGCTCGTCGCGTTTGGGCCCTGGCCTTCACTCACGGCGCGGAAAATGTCGGCCAGCATTTCCATGGGCAGACGCTCGATCCACTCGCGTGTCACCGGAATACGTTCGCCGTCCTCACCAACCAGGTCCCATGAGACCAGCAGGTCCTTCAGCACGCCTACCAGGTCATCGATGGCCTGAAATACTTCCTTGGCGTCAACCGGAACCTTGTTCTTGGAATCTTCCGCCAACTTGATCAGGCGGCCGCCAAGAATCTGCGCCTTGGCCGACATAGCCTTGGGGCGATACACAATCGCCAGCGGTTCCCCATCCACATCGATGCTTGTGCTGCGCACTTCTTTCGACAAATCTGAAAACTTGATCGGCATTACTTTTACCTGTTCACTATTCTTTTTATAGCGCCCCTGAACCTACACGGAGGCGACCGTATTGACAACCTTGATCGACGTGGCCTTATTCCAGGTCGCGTCGTGGAACGCCTTCATGCTCCAGCCGATGGCAAACACACCATCCTCATCGGAGAAGGGGTCAACGTCCGTCACCTTGCAGGCCGTATCAACTTGCAGCAGATACTTGTCGGCGCCCGCAATGGTCGCACCTTCCGCTTCGATGCGAACAAACTTCGTGACGCCTGAGCGCATGGTGGAAAGCAGCGCCATACCTTCGGCGTCCGCTTCCAGCATCAGCTTGACCTCCAAGGAGGGTTCAGTCTCCACAAAGCCCGCCCATGTGGTCGAACCATTCAGCACCCACACGGGGCCGAAACGATCCGATAGATTCCATTCAGCCGACAGCGCGCGTGCCAGCGGACCAGCCGCATCGAGACCGGCAGCCGTGTCCGCCAGATAGACGGAAACCTGCGTCGGTAGAACCGGCACAAGCTCCACATACGTGGGCGAAGAAGTCATCGTGATGCCGTCCGTCATGGCCGACCCAAGCATCGACCCATCGATCTCGCAGGCGTCGCGGCTGAATTTCATGCCCAGGGCCGTAAAAAGCCCGTAGCTGAATTTGTGTGCGCGGTCGCTCGACCCCTGTTCAACCGTGAATGTGGCCGCCGTATCAGGCGCCGTGGTCGAAGGGCTAAACACCCAGGTCTTGGCCGTTGTGCCCGTGGGCGTGGTTGTACCGATAACACCCGACAGCGGATAGACGATTTCGGAGTAGGTCATACCCCCACCGATGGTCGCCTCCGTCCATTCCTTGCCAAGCGCAGCAATGGCCGAAAACTTGCTACCCGACGCTCGATAGGTCTTAATGTCAACCTTCGGGCCAGGCTCGATTGTCATGGACTGCAACCGCTTGCCAGCCGCAACAGACGTGCCAGCGGTTGTTTCCTTCGCAATCTGGACTACCTGAAAAATTGAAGCTCGATCTGCCATTTTCTTTCCCTCACTCTTTTAAGAGCTTGCCCAAATCCTGTAAAAACCCCCAAGATGACGTTCCTGGTGATCAAGACCGTCGTTTCCCTGATAGGTGTCCATGAATACGTATGGACGCAAGCGGGTGCATCCTTGGATAATCCCGCCCGCCGCCGTGCCTCTTTGTCCGTCCAGCAAAACATCGATACGCGCCGCAACCTGGTCAATAACCGCCGCCGACTTCGATTCATGCACGCCACGCACGATGTATGTCGCATCCGTCATGTATCTGTGCGGGCCATTGCCCTTCACATCATTTCCGCCTATGTACTGAAACAGTACATAGGGTTGCAGCGTGTCATCAGGTGCAGTATCGGAAAACACACCACCAGGGGCGAGACCCATAAGGGTTGCATCCCCGCTTAAAATGGTTGTCAACCATGTATTGACCACACCCAGTTCCGTCGTCATCTCAGTTTCGGTTCCAGCTTTGACAGGGCCACAACCAGCTTGCCTGTCCCCCTGTATGCAGCAAGTACCAGAAACGGTCTTGGCGCCATGCGCCCTGTGCCGAATTCCAGCATCGGAGCGTATTCTTCTTCACTCCACACGGCAGCCGTGCCTGGTTTTTCCAGGTCCGCCGCAAGACCACCGTGCAGCTTATCGAATTGCACGGCAGGCTCTTGGCCCGGGGCGGATGAGCGGTTGGGTAGAAAGACATACTTGCGCCCCGACTTACCCTTCTCCATCGACCCACGCGCAATTTGCTGAATGTCCCTGGCCGCCTTCAGCAGTTCGTCATCACGCACCCGTATCAGCCGCTGCACAATCAGGGGGAAGTGGTTGTAGACGATGAATGTTGAGAAGTTCATTAAAGTTCAACCCCCACAACCCAGGTCCTGCCATCCACCGCCGCAAAAATGCCGATAACCTCTACCTGCATCCCGAAACCCACGCAGATGATGCGGTCAAGCTCTTGCACAAGTCCAGCCGCTGCAACCGGAAGTTCTATACGCAGTGGGGCTTTTTGCGCCTCCCTGCGATTCTTCTCGATTGCCAGCAGCATATCTTCACCGACATAGCTTGTGTGCAGGACGATGTTTCCACTCCACACACTCGGCCATGTTTCAGTTCTGCCACCCATCCCATCCGCCGTGACGGCTTTGCGGGTGACGACGCCAGGCATGGGAAATGATTCCTCAAGGCCAAGCCTGGTATACTGCTTGATGTTTGGCGTCGGTCCGTATGTCTCTACACGGCGCACCACAAATGGGATGCTCGACGCTACAAGAATGTCGCCCATCAGAATGTCGGGCGTGCCGGGAATAAGAGTTTCGTAAAACTGGAAAGGCGTCGGGAGCACCGACCGCCTGTTTAGACCCGTTTCTCGACCCTCATGGTCCTGGTATGGCTGCAAGCAGGGGATCGTCGCAACATCCACAGGCTCATGCGCTTCACCATCGCCCGCGCGATAGAGCACTCCTTGGACGGTCGCCAACGTAACCCAACTCACCCGCGCCTCCCTACTTAAAGGTTTTCAATTCTTGTCAACTTCTTACCCGATCCGTCCAGCGGGCCAGGCAGATATTTTGCGTGCATGACGGACACAGCTTTGCGCTTATCCTCGATCATGCGGCGCAGCCTGTCACCCATCGAACTCCAGTCCTCTTTTACAGGACCTGCCCAGGATGTAACGCGGGCGAAGTTCTGGTTAATCGTCTCCATCGTGCGTAGTTCGGCCAGATCGATCAGGGGATCAATGTGCGTCGTGGTCACCCCGGCAAGGTCAGTATCGGTTACGTCGGTGACGGAAGCAGTTGGGTAACCCAGGAGTCGCAGCGCCCATCCTATGGCGTCCGACAGACTATCTTGAGTCTCAACACCTTCTTCACCCAGTAATTCGACCTGCGCCAACAAGCCGCCAAGTCGCTTGACCAGCACCTGATCGATCTCAGCCCTGTGCATGATTACCCTTTGCGGGGTCGTCCCCGCCTTTTAGCAGGTTCTTCAGAGTCGTCCTCGGTGGTCACTAGGGCCTCCAGATTGTCGATCTCTAAGTCCTGAATGACCTGCTTGCCGCCGTTCGCAACCCCAACAGAAGCCGCGTCTTCCCCATCGATGGTAATGGCAGGCCCGATAACGGGCATAGGGATCACTTCAATAGAAGCATCCTTGATGGGTGTTTCGTTAACGGGTTCCAGTTTTTCCAGAGGACTATCGTCCTCTATCAAAACGAGTTTATCCGCAAAACCGGCGTACTCACCTGGGGACATCTCAACAATATCCCCAGGTCCATACACCTTGCCTGCACCATGCCGAAATCCCGGCCTCACACGATACTTACCCAATGCGCGCACCCCTTTTTTGCCGCAAGCGCAACACAACCAACCGCACGTTGTGATTTACGCGCCGGTGATGTGGACGATGCCGCTCTTGCCGTCGTAGCGGGATTTGACACGCGGCGCGCAAATGGTCATTACCTTAAACATGCTGGTCATGCCGTCGCCCGATGCCCACTCCAGCGTGGTGACACCCAGTGCTTCCGCCCAATCAATAACTTCGCGATCCATCTGGATCAACAGGGCTTCACCGTCGGGCAAATAGCCGGGCGGGACCATGCGGATGTCACTGATTCCTTCCATCGAACGCAGGCGCGACAGGGCCGTTTCGCCCGTATCGGCGTAGAAGCTGTAGGCCGCCTGGTTAAACTGCGTGCCGGATACATACAGGACGTACGGACCGTAGTGGTTGTCCAGATGCGCTGCATTGATGGCCCCGGAAATCGTACCGGTAATATTCGTGATCGTGCCCCAGTCCCCACCGCCGTAGTTGGACGCGGTGTCCGTGTTGCGATCAGGATGTGTGCGATAGCCGTACAGGACAGTGCCATTCAGTGAGGCTGTGACGCCGCTGAACAACATCGTTTCCATCTTTTCCGCCACAACACGGGCCGCCATGCGGGCAGTCGTGGTATCGAGGCCGTCGCCCATGCGTCGCGATGCATCCAGTGTACGGGCGTCGATCACGAATTCCTTGAAGATCACAGGGATCGGCACGCCAGCCTGCTTCAGATCGGGCAGGTCACGCTCACCCTTGCCCTGACCGGTCATGTTGACCGAGGCGCCCGTCAGTTCGGAGCCGGTGTACCACTGGCTCACCAGCGTACCGATGCCACCCAGAGACGTAGTAAGACCTGCATTCTGAAGGTCCAGCACGCCACGCAGTGGGGCCAAGGCGGCTTCCAAAACGGCAGCATCGACCGCAGCCCACTCCTTCTCCTTGAGCAAGGAGTTCATCGTCACGCCGCGCGGGGTGATAATCCGCACGTCACCCGTTGCCTTATTCACCTGATACGGACGGCAGCCACCAGCAACAGCGCCTTCCGCATTGATGGTTGTCAGTTCTGCAACTTCACTCATTTTTGATATTTCCTTTTCGTTCTCTCTTTTGGCTCGGACTTCTTGACGACTACAGGACGCGAATCTTGACGCGACCAATGGCGCCGGTCGTGGTGACAGCCTCCTCGGCAATCGCCAGGCTCGTCACGTCACCGGGCGCCGTCTGCTTTGCCAAACAACCAGCAGTTGCGGATGGCCCAAGAACGTCGCCAATTGCAACAACCTGGGAAGCGGCCAGGCGGGCGTACAGCAAATCGCCGCCCTGGGCGTAGATGTAGCTGACCATCTCATCGGCCACATACGGGTGGTCGATATTCAAGACATTGGTGGCGTTGTCGCTGAAACCCTGCTCGACCGCAAACAACTTGCCAGCAATCTTGGTTGCACCGGCCAGGGCCGTCACTTTGTTGGCCGCAGTGACTTCGATCAAGTCACCAGGCACAATTGCCGCTGCGGCCACACGGTCGTCAAACACGGGGCGTTCAGCCCCATTGACTTCCAAAAGAATCACACGCGGTGTACTAGCTGCCATCTTTTTTCTCCTGCCCTTTTAAGAGCGTCTTAAAACTTTTTCTTATCGATTCCAGCGTGCGGGTGGTGTGTAAGGCTCCCAACCGTCACCCTCAGAAGCGCCGTTCGACCGTTCGCCACCCCTGCCGGCATAAGAGTTGGGGGCCAAACTACGCTCCAGTTTCTCAAGCATATCCAACGTCATGGCTTCGAGTTCATCTTTGCCAAACGCGCACGCCTTGTTTCCGGTCAGGGACCGAATGATCGTGGCCTTGGTGCGGCGGGTGTTCACCTGCACCCCGGTCAGCACATTTGCCACTTCCTGCACGCCGCCGGATTGCTTGACGAAATCCATGAATTCATACATCATGTACATATCGTCATACGTCCAATTGGTCAGGACGGCGGACAGGTTGTTGAAGCGTTCTTGCAGACTGGAGATTGCACTGACCCCACCAAACTCATTCAGGGCCGTAACGGTTGCGCCGACGCTCGTCAGCCATTCGACGCCACCCAGGACCTTGAGTGCGCCCATGACTTCGCTCACTTCCAGGTCAGACGCGTTGTAGCGTTCGGCCAGGGCCTGTAGGCCAGATGCGACATCCGTCACCATCACCGCAAACTGATCGGTGTATTTGCGCACAGCGGACGCATTTACTTCCAGGCCCTCCGCCATCTGCGCCTTGCACTGCAACAAGTCATCGATCTGCGCTGCCTGCGCCTCAATACGGGCTGCCTGCTCAGAAATCTGGTCACGCATTTCGACCAGAACCAGCAAGACATCCGCTTGTGTCACGACGCCGGGCACTTCAACTGGGGGCGCAGGGATAACGACGGACGCCAGAGTGTCATCAAGAATGATCGACGTTTCGGCAGGTGCATCCGGCGCTTCCGTCACTTCCTCGCCACCATTGGCGGTGACTTCTTCCAGCGGTTCAGCCGGAGACGTGCTATTGACTTCTTCTTCGATTTCCATCTTCTCACCTTTCACTGCATTGTTTGCCAGCGCAACCGCCGTCCGCATTGCCAAGAGGCGCTCGCTGGCTGCATTCAACCTGGGTACACCACAGCCGGCAGACACGGAGCAAGCGCCGATTTCATCAGGCAACAAAGCGATGTGGTCCGGTCTGATTCCCCGCTGCACCCCTAAATACGGGGTTGCATTGTAGATACCAGGCTCTACGACAATTTCGCACCAGTAGGCAGTAGAGACTTCGACAACCTCACCTGCCTCCATGCGATTCAGTGTATCCAGGGCAATGCCGCCAAGGCGCTCGATTTTCGCCACATCAAACCAGAACTCACCCTTCAGGGCTGTGCCGTCCATATAAGCGTTGTAAAACGCCCCGATGACTTCGGCCTCTACAATGTCTGGAGAGTTGGCGGAAACATATTCACCGTTACGCTGCGGATGGCGCAGGGGGATGGGTCGCCCGTTCCACGCCTCAACAAAGCCTGCAATCTCGTCGGCTGGCACAAAGTACCCATTGAGTACACCCTCGACAATGGCGACGGCGGGCGCAACGGCATACTCGCGCCCATCCAGGGTGCGACGTTCCAGCTTATTCGTGCTGAATGCCTGATTGCGCCAGTACACTACTTGACTTCCTCGTCCGTGTCCTCGCCCAAAAACTGGTCGAGAATGAATTGCGCCTGGGAACCCATACCGCGCATTCCATCTTCCAGGCCGGTGGAGATCACAAGGATGGCCGTGATGCCGCCCACGATCTGCGCCACCAACTCGGCGGACTGGGAATCAGAGAAGGTCACAATGCCCATCGACCCCATGATGCCCAACACGGAAAACCAAAACTTTCGACTCTGCAATACGGCAAGAAACTTATTCATCGTCTCCCCTTTTGAATAGATTCAGATAACAAAAAACGACGCACGAACCAGCAAAACTTCACCAGTTCATGCGTCGTGTGTCACCGTTTCACGTCGCGCCACCCGATATGGTAGTCGGGCCGCCTGCTATTAAGCAAGCAAATATGCTCTTATAGACCGACTATAACATAGATTGGAGTTGTTGTCAACCCCCTTTTTGCGTATCCCCTTCAATTGGCCCCAAGGAAAGCACGGTCCAGTCGGATGGTTGGCCGTCGTCATCAATCGTGATCGTGATGATGATGCGTCCCCTCTGTCCGAACAGGCGCATCAGTAATTTGACCCACCTGCGCGATAGGGTCAAGGTTGCTCGCTCAACTTGCGTCGGTACTGTGCGGCTCATCGTCACTCGCTTTCAGGCGCATCTTCTTTGTCCTGTTTGGGCGCGGCAGGCGCAACAGGGGTGGGCGGTGCGGCAGTCGTCGGCATTTCCGTTGGCGGCCTCTTTGTGACGCTGCCAGCAGGCAGGTCAGGCATGTAGATCGACGCGAATACGTCGGGGTCAACCTTGGCGCTGACGAGGTTCAGGGCTTCAGCAGCAGCCTTGCCAGCCTCTGCATTCATCACGCGGTCCGTGTCCAGCAGGTCGGACCATTTGAAGAAATACTCCCCGCTCGAAGGAGGGGGTAGCACACCCAACCAGATCAGGCGATTGATCAGCGGGCGCAGGATCAGCGGCCCCGCCTGTGATTGCTGGCGCCGCTGCACAACACGCATCCAGTTCTTTTCGTCCAACGAGGATGCCAGTTCGCCGCGCTCGGACCCAAGCAGAATGCGCTGCGGGATGCCGGTCGCCGCCGAAATAAGGGCAACCGTGATTCTCACCAACCCCTGGGGATCGACCACCTGACCAACCAGCGGGGTCGTGTCCATGCCTTCCAGTTGCAGCGTGCGCTTCAGCCCATGAACAAAATCATCGATCTCGTTCTCCACATCCGTTTTGTCATCCGGTAACTTGTAACCGTCACGCGTGCTGAACACCAACCCGCGATTCACAAGCTGCCAAGCCGCCTCTCCAGAGGCCGCCATCGTCTTTTCCAGGTCGATCAAGCGGTTCCATACAGCAAGCAGCCTTGGGCGGCCATACAGGTCGTCTGAGGCCAGATTGTCGGCAACATGAATGCAGCGCGTCCAGTGAACAACCTCCTTCTCACTGGTTTCTGCATCCGTCCAAGTTGTTACCTCATAAGTTTCAGGCATTCCGTATCGAGGACTTTTAACATCCTTGTTGAATGTCTTGATCACGACGTGCGGTTCACCGTACACGGCGCAATAGATCAGCCCATCCAATCCCTTGACCGATCCCGCCTTGACCGGCTTTACCAGCTTATCCTGACCGTCCTTCAGGCCAAGGAGGATGACGCCAAAGCGGCCAACGCCTGAAAGCTGGTCGATTCGGTGCAGATAGTGGTGCAACCCGATGACCGTATCGCCGTCGTCTGTTGCGTGCCCGCCTATGGCAAGCTGTTTCCAACCCTGGGCAAATGGGGTATCGACACTCCCGCCCTTCTCGTCAGGACCGTCCATGACGATAGGGGGGATACGCCAGGCTTCATCAGCCGGGGCGTCAACGATACGCTTGGCAATGTCGCCGCGCATGTAGCGGTTAAGCAGCATATCCGGGTTGATCTTCTTGTCGTATCCGGCTTCAGCGTAAATGTCACGCTTGCCGCCAAACAAGGTCATATCGCCCTGCATCTGCCCGAACATGGCAAGTCTTGCCGATGCAATCGAGCTTGCCACCCTCAAAATTTCCTGCATCTGATTGACGCTGTACTTCTTCTGCCTTGGCTCAGCCTTATTGTCTGTCATACCCCCGCCTTACCGTGACTTTGCACGGGCAATCTTCTCCGGCTCTTGATCCTTGATAACGAGGCCCCAACAGGCCCATACGAGTGCGTCCATGCGGTCAGGTGATTCTTCCCCTGGGACCCAAACCGCCATCTGGTCCTCTAACTCAGGGAACAGTCCCACATGGTGGACACGCCCCTGATCGTACAAGTTGGCGACCGGTTCAGCACGGGTTGCTTTTCCTCTGGAGGCGCGCACCGCTTCAAATGGCACGTTCGGATCGACTGACCGGATGGTCGCCCCTACCAGGTCGCCGCCGTTATTTACTTCACCGTAAATCATATCCGCCTCATACTTGCGAAATGCATTCACGATGACCTGTGACCAGATCGTGTGTGACGCATTAACCGACAGGTCTGCCAGTACATAAATGTGCTCGTCGTACCCCAGGCCAGCCACAACGATGCCGCATTCTGAGGAAGCTTTTTCACTCACCTTCGGATCGACGGCGACAATGATGCGTTTGAACCTGGGTGCGTCGTCTACCCTGTACTTGTCAATCAGTTCGTGCGTCCACAGGGCGCCTTCCGTATCGTCCAGAATCACGCCGTGCAACTCCTGCCGCCCCAGTCTTGACCCTTCGTACTTGCCAAGTACACGCTCAATAAAGCGCCCCGACAGGTTGCCCATGTTCTCGTAGCTCGACCCATAGGTCACTACGTAGTCGGGGTCCTTCACCATCTGCTTGATGACCGGGATGGGGCGGGGCGTGGTCGTGATGACCATCTGCGGCGTATGGCCGACGCGCAACCCAAATTCCAGGTTATCCATCGTGTCCACAGGGAAGCGAAACTTTGCCACTTCATCCACCCAGGCGGTTGCGTGCTGCGGACCGCGCAACTGGTCAGGCTCATCCCCCGAAAAGATTGTGGCCGTGATTCCGTTGGGCCACACAAGCCGCCTTTTAGAGACCTCGTAAATCGGCATGAACCAGGGTGGCGACACCTTGATAATCGACGCTGGGCCAAGCTCGACCATCGTATCGCGCACGTCTGACTTTGTTTGACCTATAAGGGCAATCGGGCCGTGCCCATTTTTCGCCCCGTCAATGACGAATTCGGAACCTGTCCGGGACTTCCCGAACCCGCGGCCAGCCAAAAGCAGCCAGCCGAACCAGTTCCCAGGCGGCGGGAGTTGGTTCGGGCGCGCCCAAAAGTGCCAGTCATACAGTAATGCTTCCCTCTCCTGCGGTGTCGGCGCTATTCTCTGTAAAGTCGCTTCCCGCTCTGAGGCGGGCAGCAATGCTATCAATTCTGCTACGGAGCGATTCCCCTCCGCTGTCAGGCCCGTTAGTATCATTCGTGTTTGCTATCTTTTCCGGCGCATACAACCCCAAGAGTTTGTACTTCTTGTCCTTAATCTCCAGGCGAAGCTGAATCCACTTCGGATTCTGGTTACCCAAGAATTGCACGATGCAATCCCTCTCCATCTGTTCAAGTTCAGCTATCTCCTTCGCCAGATGCTCCGCCAGGCTCGCCTGCGCCGCTTCACGCCAACCCTCCATCAGCACCGCCACATCCTGGGAGATGGTCGATGAATCGACGGACAACTGCATGGCAATTTCCGCCTGCGTGATCTTGCGCGACAGGAGTTGGGCGACCCTTACCCGCCGCCGCGCTACTTCATTCGACGCCTGCGCATTGTGCGCCGAAATGACCTCATACGGTATGTTCCCCATATCACAGGCTCACGGTCGCCCCGTTTTCCCCATCCTCGAAAACGGAGACAACGTAAGTGCGGTCAGGATACTCTTTACAAATCTTCTCAAGTAGCTCGACCGCCATCGTTTCGCAAGAGCGTGATCCCAGGTCGCCGCCGGGAAAGTTTTTCTTGCAGAAGGTAAGCAGGTCATGATATTCGACCTCCCGCTCCTGGTGGCCGACCGTAATAGTCACCTCCACATGGAACATATGGCGGTGCATGTAGCGCAGGTAGGCGCGCTCGATGGGTGCTTCCGGCCAGTGATGCCGCCCCTCCACCCGAAAGCGTACAACCGCACGCAGCATCGGGATAGATGGCAATACAACCGGCAGATTCGGGACGCGGCTAGGGCCAAATGATCTGGTCATTACAGTCTCACCGTATTCCCTTCGACAGTCGCCTTGAGATGTTGCCCTTCACCTGTGAAGGGAACCTGGGTAACTGAGAAGTGATTGCTGCCGGTGGTTTCCGTGATGAGGGTCACCCCCTGCTGCCAGTTCGGATGCTTGACATACTCAGGCTTCAGGTCGCACAGGCAGCCGCCTTCCCACCCACCGATAAGATGATGGCGGGTGCGGATCATCGTGAAGCCGATGCGATGCGTGTGCCCCGTGATCGTGCTTACTGAATACTTTTCGTTCTCCAATTCGGCCAGGGCGGACAGGCCACCCCATTTGCGCACGAATGTCCCGTGCTTGACCACAAGCTCGCCGCCCGCCAACTCGATTTCGTCGGGGAAGAATTGGACGCCATGCTTGTCCAACTGAAGAAGGTTGGGCAGTTCCAGGGCGGACAGGCCATAGAGTTCGCTATGGCGCCACAGATAGCGGCGCAGGCGATCCTCATGATTGCCGGGCAGGTACTGGACGATGGCTGCGGCAGGCTTAACCCTGTTTAACTCGCCCAGGAATTCACCCAGGCAATCGACCTCACGCTGCAACCCACCCGCTCGAAGCTGGTTCGGGTCCCGGTCATAGGCAGAAACCGCATAGAAGTCAACGGCGTCCCCGTTGATGATGACAACATCCGGCTGCCACATCCCCACAACCCGTGTCGCCAGATTGACGGCATACGGATCGTGGTAGGGGAAATGTATGTCGGACAGTTCCAGAATGCGTCTGGTATCTGTCATTCCTCTGTCCCTTCTCTAACAAACGGCTCAATCGATCCCAGGTGGTGCTGCTTGTTAAACACCAGGGACCAGAACAGGCCGCCGAAAACCTTGACCACCAACTGCATGAGAATCACTTCGGGCAGGAACACCCCGAAAGCCACAGTCGGGAACACTACGGAATCGACCGTGGCGCTGACAAGGTTGGACCCATTCATCTTCAGCAGTTTGTTTTGCCGATACAGAAGCTGATACATGAGTGTATCTGCAACGGCTGCGGCAGTGAATGCCAGGAAGGAGGCCAGCGCCACAATGCCAGCATCCTTGTTCAAGAACCATGACAAGATGGACCCGGTGGCAATGAGGGCGCCCATTTTCAGGATGAATTTATTGCCGTGCCACAGATCGTGCAGTTTGTCGCGGGCCGTCAGGTCCAACCCGATGAGGAAAAAAGCCGTGTAGGGTATAACGCTTGGTCCCCAGGTTGCAACGGCAAGGTTGGC
>Ga0073899_10003813_pt1 | contig 13283 bp, 11 predicted proteins | sample KloWWTmetaKNB5Ph_FD_88975 | JGI IMG/M metagenome (GOLD analysis project Ga0073899, IMG submission 88975) | Active sludge microbial communities from Klosterneuburg, Austria, studying microevolution and ecology of nitrifiers - Klosterneuburg... | ecosystem: Engineered > WWTP > Aerobic digester >... | reverse complement strand
GCCGAAGGGTTCGCCCAGCACGACGATGCCCACCGCCGCGGCGCTGGCCGGCAGCAGCACCGTGAAGACACCGGCGCGCGACGAAGGCACGTGGCGCAGGCCCTGCATCCACAGCCACACCGTCACCATGCTGGCGGCGATGGCGTAGAAGGCCAGCAGACCCCACATCGGCATCGCCACCGACTCGAAGGGAAACGACCACGCCTGCCACAGCCCGAAGGGCGTGACCAGGGCCAGCCCCCACAGGTTGATGAGCGCGCTGATGCGCCGCGGCGAGACGCTGGCGGTGAGCCGCTTGCCGATGACCACGTAGGACGCCTCGCACAGCACCGCCGCCAGCAGCAGCGCATAGCCCAGCAGCACGCCGGGCCCGCCATCGGCCGCCGGGCTGGCATGGCGCGCCAGCCCGAGCAGCGCGATGCCCAGCGCCGCGCAGGCGATGGCCAGCATCACGCGCGGCCGGATGCGTTCGCCCAGGAAGAGTCGCGACAGCAGCGCCACCGCCGCCGGAATGGCCGCCATCGTCACGCCGGCGGCCAGCGCCGAGGTCAGCGCCACGCCGTACAGCATGCAGATGCTGAACAGGAAATTGCCGAGGAAGCTCTCTTAGAACAGCAGCCAGCGGTCGTGGCGCGACAGCGGCGCCTCGCCGGGGCGGCGCGGCAGCCAGTGCAGCATGGCCACGGCGGCGATGCCGAAGCGCAGCCAGGCCAGCAGCAGCACCGGGAACACGGCCACCAGCAGGCGCGACAGGCCCACGTAGCTGCCCACCAGCGCCATGCTGGCGGCCAGGCTCAGGTAGGCGAGCAACGGCACTGCGCCGGCGCCGGGGCGGTTCACTGGACGACCCTGCGCGCTACGCGCTCCGGGATGAGCGCTTGGGAGCGGCCCGGCGCGCTCATGCGGCGCGGGTCGGGAGCGGCTCGGACGCCGGAGCGACGGCGGGCTTCAAGAAGTCGTGACCGCGCTCAGGCCGAGGTCAGGCTGTCGGCCAGGATGTCCAGCGCTTCGTCGAACACCGGCTGCGGCACCGCCAGCGGAAACAGGAAGCGCAGCACATTGGCGTCGACGCCGCAGCTCAGCAGGATGAGGCCGCGCTGCAGCGCCTGCGCCTGCACGCGGCGGGTGAAGTCGGCGTCGGGCTCGGCGCCGCCCGGGCGGCGGAACTCCACCGCCACCATCGCGCCCAGGCCGCGCACGTCGTGGATCTGCGGCACGCGCGGGCGCAGTGCCTCCAGGCGCGCCTTCAAGGCGTCGCCCAGGCGTGCGCCGCGTGCGGGCAGCTGCTCGTCGGCCATGATGTCGATCACGGCATGGGCCGCGGCAATGGCCATCGGATTGCCGGCATAGGTGCCGCCCAAGCCCCCCGGCGCCGGGGCATCCATGATCTCGGCGCGGCCCGTCACCGCCGACAGCGGCAGGCCCGCCGCCAGCGACTTGGCGCTGACGAGAAGGTCGGGCACGACGCCGAAGTGTTCCATCGCGAACAGGTGGCCGGTGCGGCCGAAACCGGACTGCACCTCGTCGGCCACGAGCACGATGCCGTGTTGGTCGCACAGCTCGCGCAGCCAGCGCACGGCCCCGGGCTGGATGACGTTGAAACCGCCCTCGCCCTGCACCGGCTCGAAGACGATGGCCGCCACCCGGCTGGCCTCGATGTCGGCCTTGAACAGCTGCGCCACGGCCTTCTTCGTCTCGTCCAGGCTGGCGCAGTGGCAGGGGAAGGGGGCGTGATAGATCTCGGGCGGGAAGGGGCCGAAACCGGCCTTGTAGGGCTGCACCTTGCCGGTCAGCGCCACCGCGAACAGGCTGCGGCCGTGGAAGGCGCCGCCGAAGGCGATGACGCCGGCACGTTTGGTGTGCGCACGGGCGATCTTGATGGCGTTCTCCACCGCCTCGGCGCCGGTGGAGAAAAAGGCCGTCTTCTTGGCGTGCGTGCCCGGCGTGAGCTGGTTCAGCTTCTCGGCCAGCGAAACGTAGCCTTCGTAGGGCACGACCTGGTAGCAGGTGTGCGTGAAGCGCTCCAGCTGGGCCTGCAGCGCCGCCTTCACCCGCGGATGTCCGTGGCCGACATTCATCACCGCGATGCCGCCGGCGAAGTCGATGAAGCGCCGGCCCTGCACGTCCCACAACTCGGCGCCTTCGGCACGCTCGGCAAAGAAGGGTGCCATGACACCCACGCCGCGCGGCGTGGCGGCCGCCTTGCGGGCCAGGAGTTGTTCGTTCAGCGAGTGGTTCATGATGTTTCCCCGGTAGTCCCTGGCGCCCGCGCCTTCAGTCGTGCGCCGCGTCGATGCGCAGCCAGGTCGTCTTCAGCTCGGTGACCTTGTCGAAGGCGTGCAGGCTCTTGTCGCGGCCGTTGCCGCTTTGCTTGACGCCGCCGAAGGGCACGGTGATGTCGTCCTCGTCGTACTGGTTCACGTGCACGGTGCCGGCACGCAGCGCGCGCGCCACGCGGTGGGCGCGGTTGATGTTGTCGCTCCACAGGCTGGCCTGCAGGCCGTAGGGGCTGTGGTTGGCCAGTTGCACGGCCTCGGCCTCGGTCTTGAAGCGGATCACGCTCATCACCGGGCCGAAGATTTCCTCGCGGGCGATCTTCATGCCGTTGGCCACGCCGTCGAAGACCGTGGGCTCGACATAGTGGCCGCCGGTCTCGGTGCGAACCTGCCGTCCCCCGGTGATGCAGCGCGCGCCTTCGTCTCGGCCGGCCTGGATATAGCCCAGCACCGTCTTCAGTTGCGTCTCGTCGACCAGGGCGCCCATCACGGTGGAGGGGTCCAGCGGGTCGGCCGGCGGGTACAGCGGCGCCTGCGCGGCTACGAGTGCCACGAAATCGTCGGCCACGCGTTCGTGCACGAGCACGCGCGAAGGCGCGTTGCAGCTTTCGCCCTGGTTGAAGAACATGCTGCCGGCCACCGTGACGGCGGCCCGCTTCAGGTCGGCGAAATCGTCGAAGACCACGAAGGCCGACTTGCCGCCGAGTTCGTTGAAGACGCGCTTCAGGTTGGAGCGGCTGGCGTATTCCAGCATGCGCCGACCGGTGCGCGTGGAACCGGTGAAGCCCAGGGCGTCGACGTCCATGTGCAGCGCCAGCGCCTCGCCGGCCTCGGCACCGAAACCCGGCACCACGTTCAGCACGCCGGGCGGGATACCGGCCTCCAGCGCCAGTTCGGCCAGCCGCAGCGCCGTCAGCGGGCTCTTCTCGCTGGGCTTCAGGACCACCGAATTGCCCGCCGCCAGCGCCGGGCCCAGCTTCCAGGCGGCCATGATCATGGGGTAGTTCCAGGGCACGATGGCACCGACCACGCCCACCGGTTCGTGCGTGATCAGCGCCAGCGCGTTGGCCCCGGTGGGCGCGACCTCGCCGTAGACCTTGTCCACCGCCTCGGCATACCAGGCGATGCAGCGCGCGGTGCTGGGCACGTCGACCGACAGCGAATACTGGATCGGCTTGCCCATGTCCAGCGTCTCCAGCAGCGCCAGTTCGTCGCGTGCGGCCAGGATCTTCTCGGCGAAGCGCAGCAGCAGCTTCTTGCGCACGGCCGGCGGCTTGCCGGACCAGCGCGCATCTTCGAAGGCGGCACGCGCGCTGGCCACCGCGGCGTCGATATCGGCCGCGGCGCCGCGCGCCACGCTGGCGAGCACGCGGCCGTCGATGGGCGAGACGCAGGCAAAGGCCTCGCCCGAGGCGGCGTCGCGGCGCTGGCCGTCGATGACGGCGCGGCCGTCGATGCGCAGCGCGGCGGCGCGTTCGTGCCATGGGGGTGCGGCGTTGCTCATGGGGGTCTCCCGGAAAAGGTGAAAAGCGGGCCTGCGGCCCGCCGTGAGGTGACATGCAGGCCCGCGAACCCGCGACCTGCGACCGGAGTTCGTCAGAAGCTCACCACCACCGAGGCGCCGAAGACGCTGTTCGACTTCTCGAAGCGGCCCTCGCCGACATACTCGAAAACCGGCTGGTCGGCGCCGTCGTAGCGGTATTCCAGCTTGAAGATGGTGTTCTCGTCGAACAGGTAGTTCATGCCCAGGCTGATGGCCCAGCGATTGGCGCCCACGGACTCGCCCTTGGCGAAGCTGCCGTCGTCGAGCAGGCCGCGGCCGATGCCGTTGATCGGGTCGTCGAAGCTGAAGCCGAGCAGGCCGCCGCCGTTCTTGCTGTTGTCCACGTAGTCGGCGCGCAGCACGCCTTCCAGGCGCGGCGTGATCTTGTAGGCCGCGGTGCCCGACAGGCCCCACCACTCGGCGTCGCGCAGCACGCCGTCGCTGTTGAAGATGGCCGCACCGTCCTGCTGGCCCACGCTGGCCTGGCCGAAGAAGGACCAGTCGCCGCGGATGAAGTAGGCGTCGACCTCGAAGAGGTTCGCCATGGTGTTCTTGCCGGCGCTGGCGAAGCCGACCTCGCCCAGGATCGGGTCACCGGTGATCGGGTCGACCTCGCCGGTGTCGCCGAAGTAGGTACCGTCCGCGGCGAAGTTCGCGATCTTGCCGTGCACCCCGCTGAAGCCGAAACCACTGAATTCGCCCTTGGAGTAGTCGACACGGTAGATCAGCGACGGCTGCTTGTTGCCCGAGGTGTTGCGCGCCGTGTTCACATTCGCCAGGCCGCCGCGCACCCACCACTTGCCGCTGGTGATGTCGAGCACGGCGCCGGTGTAGGCACTGGGCGCCATGGTGTCGAACAGCAGGTTGTGCGTGATCAGCTTGTTGCCCGCCGGCAGCGTGAGCTCGTAGCCGGTCCAGTCGGGGATCTGGCCCGCCCACAACCGCGTCTGCAGGTCGGTGAGCGGCACCGACACCGAGGCCTCGTGCACGATCGAGTCGTTGAAGATGGCGCCGGTGCCGCGCTCGGGCGCCAGCGTCAGCTTCCAGCGCGTGCCGCTCTCGGTCTCCTTTTCGAAGTCGATCACGACCATGCCGAAGTACGAGTTGTCGTAGGTGTAGCGCGCGTCACCGTTGTTCAGGAAGACGAAGGTGGCATCGTCCTGGGCGCGGTTGTAGATCCAGGTCGGGTCCATCTGGCCGCTGATCTTCAGCCCCTTCAGACCCTGGTCGGCGAAGCTGTCCTGCAGGCCTTCGGTCTTGACGGCGACGCGGTTGAGTTCACGCGCCTGTTCGGGGGTCATGCCCCATTGCCCCGGTGCCGGGGCGGCCGGTGCCGTCGCGGCAGGCGCCTGCTGGAGCTTCCGTTCCAGTTCGTTGACACGATCGCGCAGCGTGCGCAGTTCCTTCAACAGCTCTTCGTTGGTCTGCGCCGCGGCAGGGAAGGCCGTGGCCAGGGCCAGACAGAGCCCGAGCAGGGGGGCGTGGGGTGCGGAGCGCTTCATCGGGTTCTCCTCGTTCGGGTCTGCGTGTGGATGGGGGTTCGTGGGGGGCCAACATTCAGGCATGTGCCGCCGCGGCCATCTCGCGCCGGCGCTTGCGCTCGGCATTGGCGATGAACCAGCTCGCGGTCACCACGCCGACGGCCACCACGACGATGATCAGCGTGGCCACCGCGTTGACGCTGGGGTTGAGTCCCAGCCGCGCGCGCGAGAAGATCACCAGCGGCATGGTCGTCGATCCGGGGCCGGAGAGGAAGGCCGACAGCACGACGTCGTCCAGCGACAGCGTGAAGGTCAGCAGCCAGGCCGAGACCAGGCTTTGCGCGATCATCGGCAGCGTCACCAGCCAGAACACCTGGTGCGGCCGCGCGCCCAGGTCCATGGCGGCTTCCTCGAGTTGCGGGTTCAGGTCGTGCAGTCGCGCCTGCACCACCACGGCGGCGTAGGCCACGCCCAGCAGCAGGTGGCCGAACCAGATGGTGAGCATGCCGCGCTCGGGGAAGCCCAGGGCGCGCTGCACGCTCACCAGCATCAGCAGCAGCGACAGTCCCACCACCACCTCGGGCATGACCAGCGGCGCGGTGCTCATGCCCGAGAACAGCGTGCGCCCAGGGAAGCGCTTGTACTTGACGAGCGCAAAGGCGGTCAGCGTGCCCAGCACCACCGAGCCGCAGGCGGTGAGAAAGGCGATCTTCAGGCTCAGCCACAGGCCGGCCAGCATCTCGGTGTCGCGCGCCAGCGCCGCATACCACTTCAGCGTGAAGCCGCGCCAGACGTTCGGAATCGGCGAGTCGTTGAAGGAAAAGACGACCAGTGCCACGATCGGCACGAAAAGGAAGACATAACCCAGGCCCAGCCAGCCGCGACCGAACCAGCGGTTGAAGTTGGCGCTGGTGCCGCGCGGCGTCATTTCCGGCTCTCCTGCGCTTCAGCCTGGTATTTGTTGAAGATGGCCAGCGGCACGATGATCAGCAGCACCATCACCACGGCCACGCTGGACGCCATGGGCCAGTCGTTGTTGCTGAAGAATTCGTCCCACAGCACGCGGCCGATCATCAGCGTCTCGGGGCCACCCAGCAGTTCGGGGATGACGAATTCGCCGACGCAGGGAATGAAGACCAGCATCGAGCCGGCGATGATGCCGGCCTTGGACAGCGGCACCGTCACCTTCCAGAACGCCACCCAGGGCGTGGCGCCGAGGTCGGCCGCGGCCTCGAGCAGACGCAAATCGAGTTTGGCCAGGTTGCCGTACAGCGGCAGGATCATGAACGGCAGGTAGGTGTAGGTCATGCCCAATACCAGCGAGAACGGCGTGTGCATCAACTTGCCGGGGGACGCGATGAGTCCGACCGCATACAGCACCTGGTCCAACCCGCTGGCGAAGATGAGCTCGGCCACCCAGCCGCCTTCGGTGAGCAGGCCGCGCCAGGCGTAGACGCGCAGCAGGAACGAGGTCCAGAACGGCAACATCACCAGCATCAGCAGCGCCGGTTGCAGCGTGGGCCGGGCGCGCGCCATGAAATAGGCGAAGGGGTAGCCGATGAACAGGCACAACAGCGTCGTCACCAGCGCGTAGTGCAGGCTGGCCAGGTAGGTCTTGAAATAAAGCGGGTCCTCGGTGATGAAGACGTAATTGGAAAAACGCAGCGCCAGCGTGAGCACGCCGTCGGACCAGGTGAGCACGTCCTTGAAGCTCACCGTCTCCATCTCGGAGACGCTGATCTTGCCGACGATAACGAAGGGGAAGAGGAAAAAGACGAGCAGGAACAGGAACGGCACGGCGATCACCACCGTGCGGCCGCCGATCCGGGCAAGCAGGGCGTTCATGCCGCGCTCACTGCGTCAGCACCACGTGCGACGAGCGCGACCAGTGCGCCCAGACGGCGTCGCCCCAGGTGAATTCGTCGTCGCGGTGGCGCTGCACGTTGGCCATGCTCACCTTCAGCCGCGCACCGCTGGGCAGTTCCAGGTGGTAGACGGTGAAGCTGCCGAAGTACGCCATCTCCTTGATGGTGCCGGCGACGCTGTTGAAATCGTCGCCGGGCTTGTGGCGCGAGAGGTGGATCTTTTCCGGCCGCAGCGCCACCGTCACCGGCATGCCCACCACCCCCGTGATGCCGTGGCCCACGTAGTGCCGGCAGTCGGCGCTGCCGATGATGCAGTGGTCGGCCTCGTCGACGTCGAGCGTGCCGTCCATCAGGTTGACGTTGCCGATGAAGTCGGCCACGAAGCGGGTGGCCGGCGTCTCGTAGATGTCGCCGGGCGCGCCCACCTGCAGGAAACGGCCCTCGCTCATGACGGCGATGCGGCCGGCCATGGTCATGGCCTCTTCCTGGTCGTGCGTGACCATGACGCAGGTCACACCCACCGATTCGATGATGTTGACCAGTTCGATCTGCGTTTCCTCGCGCAGCTTCTTGTCCAGCGCGCCCAGCGGCTCGTCCAGCAGCAGCAGTTGCGGCTGCTTGGCCAGGCTGCGCGCCAGCGCCACTCGTTGCTGCTGGCCGCCGGACAGCTGGTGCGGCTTGCGCTTGGCGTATTTGCCCAGCTGCACGAGCTTGAGCATGGCCTCCACGCGCTCGGCGATGCGCTCCTTGGGCAGCCCCTCGCGCTTCAGGCCGAAGGCAATGTTGTCCCACACCGAGAGGTGCGGAAACAGCGCATAGCTCTGGAACATCATGTTCATCGGCCGCTGGTACGGCGGCATGCTGCCGAGCTCCACGCCGTCGAGCACGATGCGCCCGGAGGTGGGCGTCTCGAATCCGGCCAGCATGCGCAGCAGCGTGCTCTTGCCGCAGCCCGAGGAGCCGAGCAAGGCGAAAATCTCGCCCTTGGCGATATCCAGGCTGACGTTGTCCACGGCGATGAAACCGTCGAAGTCCTTGACGACGTCCTGGATCTGCAGGAACGCCGACGGATCCGCTGCCGACATTTACAGCCCGGTCTTGAACGACGTGAAGGTGCGCGTCATCAGGCGCCGCAGGTCGTTGTTGATCGAGTCCGGCGGGATCATGCGCGCCATGTCCTGCGGCGACAGGAAGACCGTGGGGTTGCCGGCCACCTCGGGCCGGATGTGCTTCTTGGACTCGGTATTGGGGTTGGCGTAGAAGACCTTGTTGGTCAGGCCGGCATGCACTTCGGGCCGCATGATGTAGTTGATGAACTTGTGTGCGTTGCCGGGGCGCGGGGCGTCCACCGGGATCACCATGACGTCGAAGAACAGCAGACCGCCGGTCTTGGGAATCAGCGCCTGGATGTTGTTCCCGGTCTTGTTGTCGATGGCGCGCTGGCGCGCGATGTTGATGTCGCCCGACCAGCCCAGCGCGACGCAGATCGAGCCGCCGGCCATGTCGTTGATATAACCCGACGAACTGAACAGCGTGACGTGCGGCCGCACCTGCTTGAGCAGCTGCCCTGCCGCGGCATAGTCGCTCGGGTTCTTGCTGAACGAGGGCTTGCCCAGGTAGTGCAGCGCGGCGGGCACGACCTCGGTGGCCGAGTCCAGGAAGCTCACGCCGCAGCTCTTGAGCTTGCTGATGTATTCGGGCTTGAAGACCAGGTCCCAGGCGTTCTCGGGCATCGGCGTGGGGCCCAGCGCGGCCTTGACCTTGTCGACGTTGATGCCCACGGTGGTGAAGCCCCACAGCCAGTTGACCATGTAGTCGTTGCCCGGGTCCATGCGCGCAAGCTGCGCCTGCACCGCCGGGTCCAGGTATTTCAGGTTCGGCAGCTGGGTCTTGTCCAGCTTGCTCAGCAGCCCGCCGTCGAGCTGCAGCTTGGCCCAGTTGGACGAGGGCACGATGAGGTCGTAGCCCGTCTTGCCCGCCACCAGCTTGGCATGCACGATCTCGTTGTTGTCGAAATTGTCATAGCGGACCTTGATGCCGGTTTCCTTCTCGAAATTGCGGATCGTGTCCTCGGCGATGTAGTCCGACCAGTTGTAGATATTGAGGATCTTCTCCTCTTCCTGCGCCAGCGCGGCGGTCGCGGCCAGCGCCAGCGCGGCGATCAGGGCAGAAGCGGCGGTCTTCGGATTCATGGCGGCATCTCCGGGCTACGGGACAGGGGTGGGTCGGCTATCGACGGGCAGTCTAGGCGCGGGCGGGCGCAAGGCCATCGGTGGAAGCGCTGGGTTCGGCGTGGGGATTCAACCCAGCCAGCGCTGGCGCTGCGCGTCGGCCAGTGTCAGGTCCAGGCAGCGGCGGATCAGCGCCAGCATCTCGTCGACCTGCGCCCGCGTGATGACCAGCGGCGGCGCGATGATCATGCGGTCGCCCACGGCACGCATGATCACGCCTTCGCGGAAACAGTGGCCGCGGCAGACCATGCCGATCTCCAGCGCTTCGGGAAAGGGCGTGCCCTGGGTCTTGTCCTGGACCAGCAACAGGGCGCCCATGAGTCCGCAGGTTTCGGCGTCACCCACCAGCGGGTGCTCGCGCAGCTTGGCAAAGCCCTCGGCAAGATACGGGCCCACGTCGTCGTGAACATGCTGCACCAGGCCGAGTTGCTGGATGAGCCGGATATTGGCCACGGCCACGGCGCAGGCCACCGGGTGACCCGAATAGGTGTAGCCGTGGTTGAACTCGCCGCCTTCGTCGATGAGCACACGGGCCATGCGATCGCCCACCATCACGCCGCCCAGCGGCACGTAGCCGCTGGTCACGCCCTTGGCGAAGGTCATCAGGTCGGGCCGGAAGCCGAAGGTCTCGCAACCGAACCAGTGGCCGGTGCGGCCGAAGCCGCAGATGACCTCGTCGCTGACGAGCAGCACGCCGTGGCGGTCGCAGATGCGCTGGATCTCGGGCCAGTAGCTGGCCGGCGGGATGATCACGCCGCCGGCGCCCTGCACCGGCTCGCCGATGAAGGCAGCCACCTTCTCCGCACCGACTTCCAGGATCTTGGCCTCCAGCCAGCGTGCGGCCACGAGGCCGAATTCGTCGCGCGTCAGACCGGCCGGCCGGCCGTGTTCCCACCAGTAGGGCTGTTCGATGTGCACGATGCCGGGAATCGGCAGCCCGCCCTGCGCATGCATGCCGGCCATGCCGCCCAGCGAGGCGCCGGCCATGGTGGAGCCGTGGTAGGCGTTCTGGCGGCTGATGATGACCTGGCGCTGCGGCTGGCCCAGCACGTCCCAGTAACGGCGCACCATGCGCACCACGGTGTCGTTGCCTTCCGAGCCCGAACCCGAGAAGAAGACATGCTGGAACTGCGGCGGCGTCACTTCGGCCAGCAGCTCGGCCAGTTCGATGGCCGGGGGCGTGGCGGTCTGGAAGAAGGCGTTGTAGAAGGGCAGTTCGCGCATCTGGCGCGCCGCGGCGTCCACCAGCGCCTGCTGGCCGTAACCCACGTTGACGCACCACAGGCCGCTCATGGCGTCGAGCACCTTGCGGCCCTCGCTGTCCCAGAGGTAGATGTTGTCGGCGCGCGTGATGATGCGCGAGCCCTTGCCGGCCAGCGCCTTGAAATCGGTGAAGGGGTGCAGGAAGTGCGCCGCGTCGGCGGCCTGCCACTGTTCGGTGCTGCGCTGCGCGGCGCTCTCGACGACGTTCGCGTTCATGCCTGTGACCTTTCCTTCAGACGTGCAGCAACAGGTGCTCGCGTTCCCAGGGCGAGATGACCTTCATGAACTCCGCATACTCGATCTCCTTCACCTCGGTGTAGACGGTGATGAAGGCTTCGCCCAGCACCGCCGCCAGGTCGCGTTCGTTGCGCAGCAGTGCCAGCGCCTCGCCCAGGCTGCGCGGCAGCTGGAAGTCGCCCAGGTAGGCGTCGCCCTTGCATTCGGCCGACGGCTCGATGCGGTTCTTGATGCCGAGGTAGCCGCAAGCCAGGGTGGCCGCCAGCGCGGCGTAGGGGTTCGCGTCGGCGCCGATGACGCGGTTCTCGATGCGCCGCGCCGTGGCCGTGGCCACCGGGCTGCGGATGCCCACCGTGCGGTTGTCGGTACCCCACTGGATATTGATGGGCGCCGAGTTGCTGCGCACCAGCCGCCGGTAGCTGTTGACATAGGGCGCAAACAGCGCCATGGCCGCCGGCACATAGCGCTGCAGGCCGCCGACATACCAGTAGAACTCGCGCGACGGGCTCCCGTCGTCGTTGCTGAACAGGTTGCGCCCGGTGGCCCGGTTGATCACGCTCTGGTGCACGTGCATCGCGCTGCCCGGCTCGCCGGCGATCGGCTTGGCCATGAAGGTGGCGAACATGTCGTGGCGCATCGCCGCCTCGCGCACCGTGCGCTTGAAGAAGAACACCTCGTCGGCCAGGTTCAGCGGATGCGCGTGGAAGAAATTGATCTCCATCTGCCCGGCGCCGACCTCGTGGATCAGCGTATCCACGTTCAGCTCCATCTTCTCGCAGTAGGCGTAGACGTCCTCGAACAGCGGGTCGAATTCGTTCACGGCGTCGATGCTGTAGGCCTGGCGCGAGGTCTCGGCGCGGCCGCTGCGCCCGATCGGCGGCTTCAGCGGCATGTCGGGGTCGGGGTTGCGCGCCACGAGGTAGAACTCGAGCTCGGGTGCCACCACCGGGTCCCAGCCTTCGCTGTCGAACAGCTCGCAGACCCGCCGCAGCACCGAGCGCGGCGCGAAGGGCACCAGCACGCCATGCTTGTCGAAGCAGTCGTGGATGACCTGCGCCGTCGGGTCCGCCGCCCAGGGCACGATGCGCACCGTGCTGGGGTCGGGGCGCAGGTGCATGTCCTGGTCGGTGGGGCTGATGACGTCGTAGTAAGGGCCTTCCTCGGGAAACTCGCCCGTCACGCCCATCGCCACCACGGCCTCGGGCAGCCGCATGCCGCGGTCCTCGGTGAATTTCTGCCGCGGCAGGATCTTGCCGCGCGCCACGCCGGTGAGATCGGGCACGAGGCATTCGATCTCGGTCACGCGGTTGACGTCGAGCCACTGTTCCAGTTCGGTGAAGCTCATGTTTTTGCTGACCATGGGTGCGATTCTGTCAGGAGGGTGAGGCCGGGCCATCGGGGAGGGCGGTGGGCCCGGGCCGGCCCGGTGGCGGTCGGACTCAGACCGGGGCAGCCGCGCTCGGCAAAGGCCCGCGCACCCGGTCACGGTACTGGTCGTGGTACTGGCGCACGGCGGTACCGAAGGCCTGCAGCAGCTGCATCGAAACCGGGTTGTGTGCCGCTTGCCATTCCGGGTGCCACTGCACGCACAGGTTGAAGCCGGCGGCGCCGGGCACGGAAAAGGCCTCCACCAGCCCGTCGGGCGCCACCGCCTCGACGCGCAGCCCGTGCGCCAGCGCCTTCACGGCCTGGCCGTGCAGCGAATTGACCTCGAAACGGGGCCGGCCGACGATGGCCTGCAGCGCACCGCCGGGCACCACTTCGACTTCGTGCGAAGGGCCGTACTGTTCGTCCAGGGGGGCGGCCTCCGGCTCGCGGTGATCGGTCAGGCCGGGCACCTCGTGCACCGCCTGGTGCAGCGTGCCGCCCAGCGCCACGTTGACCTCCTGCGTGCCGCGGCAGATGCCGAAGATCGGCACGCCGCGCGCGAGGGCCCGAGTGATGAGCGGCAGCGTCCAGGCGTCCCGCTCGGGGTCCAGCGGCAGCGAGGGGTCGTGCACCTCCTCGCCGAACGCCGACGGGTGCACGTTGGAAGGCGAGCCGGTTAGCAGCACGCCGTCGGCCAGGTCGAGCGCCTCGTCGATCTCCTGCAGATCCAGCCGGGGCACCACCAGGGGCAGCGCACCGGCCAGGCGGACGAAGTCGACATATTTGCGCCCGGCGATGTGAAACGGGTGGTCGCCGAGCCAGCGGTTGCAGGCGGGGACGAGGACGACGGGGGAGCGGCTCATCGAAGTTGGGCGCGGGCGCAGCGCATTCTGACAGGCGATTCAGCCGAGCATATCGCGCAGCCGGTACCAGGCCATGCCGAGCACCAGCGCCGGCGTGCGCAGCCAGGCGCCGCCGGGGAACGGCCGATGCTGCAGGCGGGCGAAGACGTCGAAGCG
>Ga0073899_10003812_pt1 | contig 13285 bp, 7 predicted proteins | sample KloWWTmetaKNB5Ph_FD_88975 | JGI IMG/M metagenome (GOLD analysis project Ga0073899, IMG submission 88975) | Active sludge microbial communities from Klosterneuburg, Austria, studying microevolution and ecology of nitrifiers - Klosterneuburg... | ecosystem: Engineered > WWTP > Aerobic digester >... | reverse complement strand
CCGAGCCCGCCACGACCGCCCGAGAAGCCCGCGATCCCGCCACCGCCGACCAAGGTCGCCCCACCGCCGCCGAGCAAGGCCGCGCCGCCGCCGCCGGCCGCCGTGTCGACCGGACCGCGTAAACGGGGCTGGTACGACGAGGCCTTCGCCGAGCACTACGGGAGCATCACCCCGCTGGACTCAGAGCTCAGCGCCGAGCTCGACGCGGCGTTCATCCGCAAGACCGCCGAGCTCGGTGCTGGCCAGACCCTGCTGGACGTCGGCTGTGGCGACGGCCGCCACTGCTTCGCGCTCGCCAATTTCGGGTTGATGGTCAGCGGACTCGACTGTTCGCTGGCGCAGCTGGTCCGCGCCTCGCAGCGCAACGAGTCGATGGAGGCCGGCGTCACGCTGCTGCAGGGCGACATGCGCTGCTTGCCGCGCGACCGGCAGTACGACGTCGTGACCTGCCTGGGCTCGACGCTGGGCTACTTCGAGAGCGAGGACCAGAACCGGCAGAGCCTGCAGGAGATGGTCGATGTGCTGCGTCCGGGCGGCAAGCTGGTGCTGCACGTGTTCAACCGCGATTATCTGGTGGCGGTGATGCCGTGCCGGTCGTGGTGGCAGGGGCGCGGCTGCCTGGTGCTCGATGTCGCCGACATGAACTACTTCACGAACCGGATGCGGATCCACCGCACGGTCGTGTTCGAGGATGGGCGACAGTTCGAGCACCACATGTACATCCGCGCCTTCTCGCTGCACGAGCTCGGCAAGATGCTGGCGACGATGGGCATGCGGGTGCTCGAGGCCTCGGGCAGTCGCGAGACGCGGGGCAGGTTCTACGGCGCGACCTCGCCGGAGATCTGGCTGATCGCGCAGCGCCGCGACGACGTCTGATCGCGGTCCGTTAGCGGTCTGAACCGCCGGACAGGCGAGTGTCCGGCTCGGTCCGCCGTGACACGCCTGTCCGGGTGCCCGCGTCATGCCTGCGGGCGAGCGCCGGCCGGGAATGCGGAGCGTGGCGCGCGGGTATGGCGGAAGGGGTGGCCCCGCGGCTCCGTCAAGATGAGAGAATTGTCACAATGCAGGGCGCGTCGGTCCTCCAAGGAACTGGCGCCATGTGCTGTTCGCCGGTGTCTTAGGTCGACGCGGAACGAAACATACTTGGACCGTCAAGTGTTTTCCACAAGCGTTTGGCGATTGGCCCAGTTCGTGTCCGGGCGCGGACCGGGCTTCGGTGGGGTCCTCTGCGCGCGCGATAGCCGCGCCTTCCATGAAACTTTACGAAGTTACCGTCGTTGACGCCCAGGCTCCGGAGGAACGGCGTCCGACTTGCAAGCCACTGCGATGATCCTTCGGTCGGCGAGGCGCCGCTACCACAAAGTCCCCCCCATGGACATGCTGCAAAGGGTCGTTATCTTGCCTGCCGCTCGGGGCCTGTCAAATCTCCGAAAACAACCTAAACTAAGTTTTCTTATCCGTTCTCCCCACCGAAACGAACGAGGTTCATCATGGCACGCCGCAAAGTAACTCGAGGATCTCCCCCCAGGCTTGCTCGCTCCCGTCCCCGTGCGTGGTCACCGACCACCGGCGCGGCGACGGCGCGAGCGAATGAGCCGGCGGCGCGGGAGGAGCGGCCCGCCAAGCCCCGGGACAAGGACGATGAGGTTTCTGCGGGCCGTGTGTCGAGCGACGAGGCGCCGAACTTCCTCGGCGTGTACTTCCGCGAGATGGCGGGCCTCGGCGTGATGAGCCCCGAGGAGGAGCTGTCGATCGCCACGCGGATCGCCCAGCTGCGTCGCACGTACTGGTCGGCGCTGTTCTCCTACCCGCCCTTCATCGACCCGATCGCCCAGGTCATCGAGACAAAGCTCGAGCCGGAGGACATGCCGCGGGCGGAGGTCGAGGCGCTGAAGGCCGCGTCGCGCAACCTGCGTGAGCGCGAGACGCGGGCCCACAAGCAGGACTATGACGCTTGCGGCGCCGCGCTGGTCGAGCGCATGGCCGAGGTCGATGTCGATGGCATCGTCTCGGAGATCCTGCTCGGCGACCTCGAGCAGCTCGACCACGGCCGCCGCGAGGGGCTGAGCCTCGCGGTCAACGTGCCGCGCCAGGGCAGCCGCCCCTTCGAGACCTACCTCGCCCGGGTGCGGATCGCCGCCGGCCAGCTGCGCGACGCCAAGAACGCGTTCGTCAAGGCCAACCTGCGCCTCGTGGTCTCGATCGCCCGCCGCTTCAACCACGGTCGCATGCCGCTCCAGGACCTGATCCAGGAGGGCAACATCGGCCTGATGAAGGCTGTGGACCGCTTCGATTACCGCAAGGGCTTCCGGTTCTCGACCTACGGGAGCTGGTGGATCCGGCACGCGATCAGCCGCGCCATCGCCGACAAGGGCCGCGCGGTGCGGCTCCCGGTGCACATGATCGACGCCTATCACAAGCTCGCCAAGGCCAAGCGCGAGCTGGAGATGCTGCACGGGCGCGAGGCCACGACCGACGAGCTGGCCCACGCGACCGGCCTCGCCGCGCTGAAGATCGAGAAGATGGGCGGTCTGCTGCTCGACCAGGCCATCAGCCTCGACCGTCCCGTCTCCGACGACGACGGCCGGCGCGTGGTCGACTTCCTCGAGGACACCGATGCCGTCGCCCCGGGCGAGAACCTCGAGGCGGAGGCGATCAGCGAGCAGGTCCGCCAGGTGATCTGCCAGCTGCGTCCGATCGAGGCCGACATCCTGCGCAAGCGCTTCGGTCTCGAGAACGACAGCGAGGAGCTCACCCTCAAGGAGATCGGCGAGCAGTACTCGCTGTCCCGTGAGCGCATCCGGCAGCTGCAGGAGCAGGCGCTGGGGAAGATCCGTCGGGAGCTCAAGCGCCGCGAGGTGGTGTGAACCTCCCGCGGTGAGGACCGGCCCGGGAGAACCGGGCTGGAAGCGAGGCGCTCATGGCCCTACACTGGGCGGCCATGAGCGCCTTTCGCGTCGCTGGACTCGCGCTGTTGCTCGCCGGATCGGGCGTCGCCTGTGGTCCCCAGGAGCCGCGTTTGGATGCGATCCGTCCCGACGGAGGCGACGCCGCGGGTGGGGCGACGGTCCGCCTCGAGGGCGCGGGGTTCGTCGGTCGGGGCCGGGCGGTGGTGTACTTCGGGATGCGCTCGGCGCGGGCGGTCGTCATCGAGGACGATCGCCTGATCACGGTCCGGACGCCGGAGGCAGAGGCGCTGGGGCCGACCGACCTGCGCCTGGAGTTCGCCGACGGCACCGTGTTCGAGCGGGCGGAGGGGTACCGCTACAGCTCCGCGGACGGCAAGTTGACGCCGATCCCCTTCGTGCCCGGGCAGGTGCCGGTGCCGACCGCGGAGGAGTAGCGGCTCACATCGGCGGCGGGACGAAGCCGTCGCAGGTTGTGTCGATGATCGCCACGGCCTCCTGGAAGAACGTCTGATAGCTGGGGCTGCAGACGCTGCCGGCGACGCCGTGATCGCCGAAGCTATCGACGAAGGCGCGCAGGCGCGGGCTCGGCTCGGCTGCGTCCTTGGTGCAGACCGGATTGACCTGGTCGCCGTCGCCGAACAGGCCGAGCACCACCAGCGCGCTGGCGTCGCCCTTCTTGGCGGCGATGAGCGAGGCCTTCCAGCCCTCGACCGTGCCGTTCGAGCCGTCGCCGGCGTCGTCGTCCTCGTCGGTGATGAAGGTGACGACGAGGATCGCGTCGCTGCGCAGGAAGCCGAGGTTGCAGTCGGTCGACTCGCCCTTGGGCGCGACGGCGGCGACCATCGCCTGCATCGGCCGTTCGGGGTCGTCGGTCGAGCCGGTGCCGACCTTGGCGGCGCACGAGAACGAGGCGGTGAGGTCCGGCTCGGTGATGTCCATGTAGCGGCTCTGGCTCTGGAAGTTGCAGTTCTTGCCGCTCGAGGATTGGCCCTTGGGGTGGATCACGCCGGCGCCGAGCACGTCCTCGCACTCCTCAGGTTTGGTGATGCCGCACTGATAGTCGTCGAGCGCGCCCGGGCACAGGTTGAAGAACAGCGGGCAGATCGTCTCGCAGTCGGAGAACACGTAGGCGTCGCTGTCGACGACCATGATGTGATAATCCTGGGCCTCTTTGAGCTCCTGCTGGATGGTCTGGATGAAGCTCGGGAAGCTGGCGATCAGGTTGTCTTGCTCCTCGGACATCGAGCCCGAGTTGTCGATGACGAACAGGAAGTCGACCTTGCGGCAGCCCTCGGTCGGCTCGCCGGTCCCGCCGGTGCTCTCGTTGATGCCGACGTCGAGCTTGAGGTCGCCGCTGGTGCTGCTGCCGGTGCCCGTGGCCCCGCCGGAGCCGGTGGAGCCGGCGACGCCCTCGCTGTCCGAGCCGGAGCCCGAGGTGGTCGGCGCGGGTTCGGTGGCGCCGGTGACGTTGCTGGAGGCGCTGGTGACGCTGGTGGCGCTGCCCGCGGAGGCGGAGGCGGAGGCGCTCTCTCCACCGCTGTCGCCGCAGGCAGGGGCCGCGACAGCGAGGAGCAGGGCCAGAGAGGCATCGATACGTCGAAAGTGGACCCGCGCCATTTGGACGCACCGTATCACCGTCCGCGCGGCGCCCGCGTCGCCAGGCGCCGTGGGCGCTCGTGGGATGCCGCACGGCGTGAGAGGGTTGGTCCTCGCTTGTCAGGAGGACTTCATTGCTGGTTCAATGACTGGTTTTGATCCGGTGCCGGGGCTTGGGTTAGGGCGAGGTGTAGCGCAGCACCGTGCTCTTGAAGTCGCTGAAGATCAGCGTCAGCTTGATGCAGCTGGCCGGGGGTAGCGAGGCGCCGCCGACGGGCGCGCCGCTGTCCATGCTGACGTCCTGGCCGCCCATGGGCAGCTGGCCGTAGTTCACGGGTCCGCGGAAGCCGGTGGGGAAGCTGGCGGTCGAGACGGCCCAGTAGGTGTCGCCGCCGGTGACCGGGCCCGGTCCGGCTGGCGGCGTCGCCTCGGGGTCGGTGACGTAGTAGCCGAGGGCGTCGACGTCGTCGCTCCAGTCGACGATCGGGGCGCCCATGTCGTCCATCGTCAGCATGACCTCGTGTTCACCCTCGGCGCCGCTGCAGTCGACGGGGCCGCCGTCGTCGCGCGCGATCGTCCAGCGCACGCCGCTGGCCTCGAGGCCGGGGCTGCGCAGCAGCAGGGTGCTCTCGCCGCTGTCGGCGACGCCGTCGGCGTCCGCGTCGACGAGGGTGAGCTCGGTCGGGAAGCTGCGATTGAGGAAGCCGGGCCCGACGGGGAAGGGGAAGGGCGGCCAGTACGAGGTGTCGCCGGCGATGGTGACGTCGAGGACCGACTCGAGCATCGGGGTGATCTGGGCGTCGAGGCGGGCGCCGTACGTGGTGGGCGTGGCCTTCACGGCGATCGTGATCGGGATGATCACGGTGGGGTCGTAGCGCTTGTTCTCCTGGTCGAGGTTCGGGTGCTCGACGGTGAGGAGATAGTCGCCGTCGAGGCGCAGCGTCGGGGCGGTGGCGACGGTGAAGGGGACCGTGGCGTCGGCGGCGAGGGTCCGCTCGTTGAAGGCCTCGAAGCCGGCGGCGACGACGATCGTGTACTTGGCGCCGGGCTCGAGCGCGGCGCCGGGGGTGATCGTCAGGTGACGGCGATCGGCGACCACGGTGGCGGCGACGCGCTCGCCGGTGCTGGTCTGCAGGGTGACCCGCTCGAGGTTGTCCGGGTCGGCGAAGACCGGGTGTGAGAAGGTGAGCCGCAGCTCGCCCTCGCTGCGGACATGCTCGGCCCCGATGTCGGGCGTGGCGTCGAGCAGGAAGAACTCGCGGGCGGTCAGCTCCTCGAGGTAACGGACGAGGTCCTGCTTCTCGGCGGCGTCGAGCGCGACGTCGCCGGCGAGCGGCAGCATCGCGTCGACGGCCTCGCCGAGGGTTCGGGCCGCGCCGTTGACCAGCCAGTGGCCGTGGCGATAGGCGCCGACGAGGCTGGGGACCACGATCGGGTGGTCGGCCTGGGTGCCGCCGCCGGGGAGCCGGAGGCTCGCGGTCGTCAGGGTGCCGGCGTGACAGCCCGCGCAGTTGGCCTTGCCGCGGAACAGCGCCTCGCCGCGCAGGGCGGCCGCGGTGAGGTCGCCGTCGCGGGTGGTCTTTCCGTTGGCGGGAGGCGGGGGGATCAGGGCGGCGAGGTAGTCGTAGAAGGCCTGGTGCAGCGCGGTGTCGACGGTGAGCCCGACGGTCGGCCCGGGGCTGCCGTAGAGGTAGGAGAACAGGTCGAAGGCGTCGCCCTCCCAGCCGATCGGGTCGGTGCCCTCGAGCCAGAACATCGGGCGGCTGCTCGACTCGGAGAAGCCTCCGGCCGACCACACGTTGCCGTCGGTGAGGCCGTCGACGTGACAGTCCGCGCAGCTGTGGTTGGTGCCGCCCTTGGCGCCGACGCCGGTGTAGAGGTTCTGGCCGAGCGCCAGGCCCGGCTCGCGGGGGTCGCCGGCGAGGGCGATCGTCCGGGTGACCGCGCCGTCGCTGGCCTCGGTGAGCAGGTAGGCCTGGGCGCCGTGCACGAACAGCTGGTCGTCGCTGGCGAGGATCGCCCGTGGACGACCGGCGGCGGGGAAGCGCCCGGTCTCGGCCAGGGTATCGCGGTCGAGGCCGACGACCACGTCGGAGCCCTCGAAGGTGACCCACAGGGTGTCGCCGGCGAGGGCCATGCCGAAGGGGCGCACGGCCAGGCCGCCCGAGCTGTCCTGGCGCCCGACGTCGACCGCGACGAGCTCGGCGAGGCTGCTCGTGTCATAGACGGCGACGGAGTGGCGAAAGGCCGTCATGCCCTCCTGGTTGGAGAGCTCGGCGAGCGCGACGCGGGTGGTGGCGACGTAGAGGCGGTCGTCGGCGAGCAGCAGCCCGCCGATCACCGAGCCGACGCCGGCGATGTGGTCGCGGACCGCGAGCGCGGCGGTGTCGACGACGGCGATGTCGTACTGGTCGTTGCGCGCGTCGGCGGCGAACTGCAGGCGGTCGCTGACGGCCGAGCGGTAGCTGGCGACGTAGAGCGTGGCTCCGTCGGCGCTGAGCGCCAGCGAGGTCGGGTTGTCGTTGGTCTCGACCCGCCCGATCACCGCGCGACGAGCGACGTCGATCACGACGACCGCGCCCTCGGTGGCGAGCGACACGTAGGCGGTCGCGCCGTCGGCGGACATGGCGATGTCGGCCGGCTCGTCGCCGACCCACAGGGCATCGACCATCCGGCTGGCCGCGCCGTCGGTGCCGACGTCGATGAAGCCGACGGTGTCGCCGGCCTTGTGCGCGACCAGGACGACGCCCTCCTTCGCGCTGAAGGCGAGGGCCGAGGGCCAGGGGCCGGTCTGCAGGGTCCCGAGGACCGCGCCGGTGGCGGGGTCGATGCGGCTCAGGTGGGCGTCGAACAGGTGGGCCACCCACAGCTCGTCGTCGACCCGGGCGAGCGAGGTCGTTTGATAGTAGTTGAAGTGCTCGTAGGGGACGTCGGCGACCGCGGTCAGCGTGCGGCGCTCACTCGTACCGGCGACGCGGAATTCGTAGTCGCCGGCGACCAGCGGGGTGAAGCGAGAGAAGCCGTCGTCGCCCGCGACGACGTCGTTGGCGTTGTCTGCGGGTCCGCGGTCGAGCACCCAGCGGCCGCTGTCGGGGCTCGGGAGGAAGAAGGTGGAGCCGATCGGGAAGCGCTTGACCGACTGGAGCGCCAGCGGATCGAGGTCGCCGAGCTGGACGTCGTCGCCGCAGCTCGAGCCAGCCGCGAGGGTCAGCGCCATGACCACGGTCGCGGCGCCGGAGTAGATCTTATTGTGGATCGTCGAGGTCTTCATGAGGTAAGGCCTGCAGGGCGGCCCTTAATAGCCGGTGTGCGTGAGCCTGCAAGGACTTCGAGCACGCCATGCCGTCCAGGCCGCCGGGCGGCGGAAGACGCTCATGCGGACGCGCGGCGCGAGGAGCCGCGCCTCGGGGACCTCAGATCATCGGACGATTGGGCTGGGTGGTGATCACGTCGCGCAGGCCCTGGAGGCGATCCCGGTGCAGCCTGCAGCGGTACAGGCCCTCGCGCAGCCGCCGGGAGAACTCGGGCGAGAAGCCCTCGGCGGCGAGGGCCCGCTCATACTCGCCGATCCCGACCTCCTCGCCGCGTTGCAGCACCTGCAGCGGGACCTCGTCGTTGACCAGCGAGGTCAGGGTGTGCACCGCGTTGGCGACCACGCCCCAGGCGCCCGAGCCCTCCGGGGTCTTGATGCCGTGGAGATCGAGCTCGACGTCGAGGCTCGTCAGCGCCTCGCGGTGCTCGGCCGCGATCTCCCTGAGGGTCGGCTCCTCGGGCTGTCCCGTGAACTTCGTCAGGGCACGATCGTAGGCCTCCACGGCCGAGGCCTCGCCGCGGTACAGCGTGATCAATGCGTCCTGGGTCGCCTTGGGCAGTGACATGAAAAAAACCATGGGCGACGGCCTCGACCTGTCAAGCGAGCGCGGAGGGCCCTTCGTCGCCCCCTGGGAGGCCGGTACACGGGCCCTGCGATCCGCGAGGGCGCGGTTGGCGGCGCCGAACTTCGGCTGCGGGCCGGCGCCGTCGCGCTATGCTCGCGGCCCATGTTGGCGAGCGAGACGGAGATCGGCGAACTCATCGATGCGCTGGGGGGCTCGCCGTGGATCGCCCTCGACACCGAGGCCGACAGCCTCCACGCCTACCCCGAGAAGCTGTGCCTGATCCAGATCAGCCACGTCGGCGGCGACGCGCTCGTCGATCCGCTGATGAGCTCTTCGCTGGCGCCGCTGCTCGAGCACCTCGCCGGGCGCTCCCTGATCCTGCACGGCGCCGACTTAGACCTGTGGCTGCTCCGTCGCAGCCGCGGCTTCGTCGCCCACGAGGTCTTCGACACCGCGATCGCGGCCCAGCTGCTCGGGCGGCCGCGGCACGGGCTGCGTGATCTGGTCGCCGAGCTGCTCGGCGTGCAGCTGCACAAGGGCGCCCAGCGGGCCGACTGGTCGCGGCGACCCCTGAGCGAGCAGATGATCGCCTACGCGCAGAACGACACCCGGTACCTGAGCCCGCTGCGCGACCTGCTCGCGGCCCAGCTGCGCGAGCGCGACCGGCTGGCGTGGCATGGCGAGGCCTGCGCGCGCCTGGTCAAGACTTGCGCGCGCGCGGGCTCCCCGGACCCCGCGCGCGTGTGGCGGATCAAGGGCAGCACGCACCTCGGCCCGCGCGCGCTCGCGGTGCTGCGCGAGCTGTGGGGCTGGCGCGAGGCCCAGGCGCTGCGCCTCGATCGGCCGCCGTACTTCGTGCTCAGCCACGAGCTGCTGCTGGCGATCGCGGAGCGGGCGGGTCGCGGCGACGGGGTCGGCGAGCTGCCGCCGATGATCCGGGCCCGTCAGCGGGTCGAGCTCGACGAGGCCGTCGCGCGCGCGTGGGCGGTCCCGGAGGCGGAGCTGCCGGAGCGCGAGCGAGCGGAGCGGCCGCCGCGTCCGGGGGCCGACCTGGTCCGACGCAGCGAGGCCCTGCGTCAGCGCCGGGACCTGCGCGCGGCCGAGCTGGAGATCGAGCCGACGCTGATCGCCAGCAAGGCCGAGATCGCGGCGCTGGCCGAGGACTGGGAGCAGGGACTTGCGGCGCTGATGCCCTGGCAGGCGGCGCTGCTGGTGGCGTGAGCGGCGGGCCGGCGATCAACGGGCCGGTGCGTCGCGCTGGTTCTGCGCGAGCAGGCGGGCCAGGACCTCGTCGTGCAGCGCGGGCGGCCAGCGCAGGCGACGACGCTCGCCGCCGTGTTCGCGCTCGAACTCGCAGCCGGCGGCGGCGGCGAGGTCGTGCCAGCCGTGGGCGTCGAGGACCGCGCGGTCGAGGGTGGCGTGGAGCTCGCGCAGCTCGAGGATCTCGGGGTCGCGCTCGTCGGGGTCGTGGAGGCGGTTGTAGGTGGCGGTCAGGCCCTCGCCGCGGCGGCGCATGATGGCCGCGCGGTGCTGGTGGTAGCGAGCGCCCAGCGCGGCGAGCCCGGCGTCGGCGCGCCAGTCGGGGGGGAAGGGGAAGGTGTCGAGGCAGTCGGAGGGGGCATAGCGCAGACCGTCGCCGAGCGAGGAGCTGAAGAAGCGGGCCCAGATCTCGTGCACGCGCGACTGCAGGACCGCGAAGGTCGCGTCGCTGGCGTCGGCGATCAGGACCAGCTGCTCGGAGTGGATCATGTCGACGTCGACGAAGGCGAGGGCGAGGTGCTGGCTGACGCGGGCGAGGGCGAGGACGCGGGGGAGGCCGCGGATGCGCGCGTAGAGGTCCTTGCGAGCGCGCCAGAACTGCCACCACGGCCAGCGGGCCATGTCCTGGGACTTGCGGGCGCGCTCGGGTTTGACCTTCGCCTCGAGGATGGCCATCAGGGCGGGCCACTGGCGGGCGTCGTGCTCGGAGCGGTCGCCGAGGTCGATCACGAAGCGCGAGGGCGAGAGGGTCGGGCTGGTGTTGAGGTCGGCGCCGCCGAGGTAGGGGACGATGCGGGGGCGCAGGTCGGGGTCGGCGGCCAGCAGCTCGCGCATGCGGGCGAGCGGGGTCGCGGCGGGGTCGTCGTCGGCGAAGACGAAGCCGTTGCCGAGGATGATGCAGCCCTGCTGCGCGAGGCCGACGCTGGCGGCGAGGCGCTGTGGTTCGGTGTCGCCGCCCGGTGACAGATAGGCGGAGATCCGCGGGCTCGGGCGGCCGTCGAGGCGACAGGGCAGGGCGACCGGGCCGCGGCTGATGTGCACGACGCTGACGATCACGGCGGCGGCGCCGGGCCAGCGCAGGCGCCTGGTCGCGGCGAAGATGGTGCCGCCGTGGCGGCAGATCCAGCTCAGGCCGGTCTGCCGCGTGTCGCCCTGGGCGATCGTGTTGGTGGCGATCAGGCCGAGCGCGCCGCCGCTGCGCAGGAGCGTGAAGGCGCGGCGAAAGAAGCGGGCCGAGAGGTCGGCGCCGCCGCTGCTGCCCGGCTGCAGCCGGCGCAGCCACGCGGAGTAGCGGGCGCCGAGGTGGGTGGTGATCGGTCGGCCGCCGAGGAACGGGGGGTTGCCGACGATGACGTCGAAGCCGGGGTTGTCGCGGTCGAACACGGCGGGGAACTCGAGCGGCCAGTGGAAGGGGCAGCGGGCGAGGGGCCCGGGCTCGTCGGCGAAGAACCTGGCGATGACGGCGTCGGCGTCGCGGCGGCGTTCGGCGAGGGTGGCGGTGGTGAGCGGCGATGGTGGTTCGTGGAGTGGCTCGTGGCTCGGGGCGAGCTCGTGGAGCGCGGTGGTGAGCGGCGATGATGGTTCGTGGAGTGGCTCGTGGCTCGGGGCGAGCTCGTGGAGCGGCGATGGTGGTTCGTGGAGGGGCTCGGGGCTCGCGGCGAGATCGAGGCCGAGCAGGGCGTCGCCGCGGCGCAGCGAGGTCGCGAGGTAGGCGCCGGCGGGCTCCGGCGGGCCGGTGAGGAGCCACAGGGAGCGTCGCGCGAGCTCGACGGCGAGCGGGTCGAGGTCGACGCCGTGGAGGCAGCGCGCGGCGACCAGGCGGCGGGCGTGCTGCGGGAGGTCGGGGAGGTCGGGGGCGTCGCCGTGGCGGGCCCAGGCGGCCTGAAGCTGCTCGCCGAGCTGGCGGCAGGCCTCGATCAGGAAGGCGCCGCAGCCGAGCGCGGGGTCGCAGATCTCGAGGCCGAGGAGCTGCGTGGCTTCGGGGCGCTCGCCGAGGGCGGCGAGCACGGGCTCGAGGGTGGTGCGGACGATCGAGCCGGTCAGCGCGCGCGGCGTGTAGTGGGTGCCGCTGCGTCGCCGCGCGGCGTCGGCCGCGAGCCGGAGCGCGCCGCCCGGGCCGGCGACCACGCGCAGGCCGAGCATCGCCTCGTAGGCGCCGCCGATCTGCTCGAGCTCGAGATCGCGGGGACGGACCGGCGCGCCGTCGACGAGCAGCAGGGCGTCGAGGGTCCGCCGCAGCGCGTCGTCGGGGAGGCGGGGCGGCTCGGCGCGCGCGTCGAGGGCGAGGAAGCGGTGCTGCGCGCGGTCGAAGAGGTCGCCGCCGTCGCGCTCACTCAGCTGCGTGAAGCGGGCGAGCAGCGCCGACCAGCCGCTGCATCCCGGTGCGCTCGCTTTCGCGCAGAGCCGAGCGTGCAGCGCAGTGAGCCGCGGCTCGCCCGCGAGCAGATCTCGGTCCTCGGCGTGCAGCATGAACAGCAGGCGCAGCACGGCCGCGACGAGGCCGCGCTGGACCTCGCTGGGGTCGACCCGGCTGAGCAGCGCGCCGTCGACGGCGGCGTCGGCGGCGACGAAGCCCTGCAGCAGCGCGGCGAGGGCGACGGGGGCCTGTTCGGCGAGGCGCAGCTCGCTGGCTCGCGGGGCGGTGCGCGGGCTGGCTCGCGGGGTGGGGCGAGGGTCGGCTCGCGGGGTGGGGCGAGGGTCGGCTCGCGGGGCGAGGCGCAGCTCGCTGGCTCGCGGGGCGGTGCGCGGGCTGGCTCGCGGGGCGAGGCGCGGCTCGGTGGCTCGCGGGGCGGTGCGCGGGCTGGCTCGCGGGGGCCTGGGCATGGGGGATGCCGTTGGGCGTGACCGCGAGTTGAGGGCTCAGCGCGGCTTGCTGGCGGCGAAGGGGCGCTTGCCTTTGAAGGGCTTGCCGCCGGCGAAGAAGCGGCGGGTCGGCTGCGGTCCGCGGCTCGGGGGCTTGTCGGCGTTGTCGGGCGGCTCGCCGTCGCGGGTGATGCGAAGCTGCTGGCCGCCGCACCACACCTTCTTCAGGTGGGCGAGGGTGTCGGCGGGCAGGTCCTCGGGGAGGTCGAGGAGCGTGTGGTCGTCGAAGATCTCGATGCGGCCGATGTGGCGGGCCTCGAGGTTGGCCTCGTTGGCGATCGCGCCGACGATGTTGCCGGGCTTGACGCCGTCGTTGTGGCCGACCTCGATGCGAAAGGTCGCCATGCCGGCCTGCGGGGTGTGCTCGGCGCGCTCCTTGCGGGGGCGCTCGGCCCGGTCGTTGCGGTCGGGCCGGTCGTTGCGGTCGTTGCGCTCGTCGACCCGCTGGATCGGGGCCTCGTGGCGGGTCGGGTCGAGGTACAGCGGGACGGCGCCGCGGGCCATCTTGGCGAGGGCGGCGGCGATCTCGACGGCGGGCACGTTGTGCTCGCGCTCGAAGTCCTCGATGACGCGCTGGAACAGGTCGAGCTCGCCGGCGGCGAGGGTGTCGCTGATCTGCTGCTTGAACCGGCTGATGCGCACGTCGTTGATGTCGCGGACGGTCGGCAGCTCCATGCGCTCGATCGGCTGGCGGGTGGCGTGCTCGATCGCCCGCAGCAGGTTGCGCTCGCGCGGGGCGATGAACAGGATCGCCTTGCCGCTGCGGCCGGCGCGGCCGGT
>Ga0073899_10003808_pt1 | contig 13292 bp, 8 predicted proteins | sample KloWWTmetaKNB5Ph_FD_88975 | JGI IMG/M metagenome (GOLD analysis project Ga0073899, IMG submission 88975) | Active sludge microbial communities from Klosterneuburg, Austria, studying microevolution and ecology of nitrifiers - Klosterneuburg... | ecosystem: Engineered > WWTP > Aerobic digester >... | reverse complement strand
GCCGTTGGCGGCCTGTGCATGGGCGGAACTGATCAAAAAATCCATTGGAACTCCAAGGGTTTGCAACGCCGCCGGCAAACACCGGAAGGCGAAAAAGGTCGCGGATTATGCCATGCCAGCGGCCATGGCGCACCGTTGGCGTCATCTCCGTCCCCGCCCCAAGGCTTGCCGGCGGGTTCGATCAGGTGCCGTCGGCCAACTCGTAATCGAAGCCGTAGCAATGCACGCCTTCGCGGATCGTGATGTTGACCGAGCCGGTCAGTCCGGCCAGTTCCCCCGTGCCGGAATCCGGCACCACGGTCACTGCAAGGCTTGGCGCACCCCGATTCATCGTGCCCGAATGCTGCAATACGAAGCTGCCCTGGCGGCCTTGCAGGGTGCCGACGACCCGCTCCATCGCCACATAGCCTGCCGAGCCCTTGACCTCGGTCATCGCGCTCAGCATCTCGCCGATGCTGGTTGCCTCGATATCGCCATGGAAGGTCTTGTTGATCGAGATGCGTCCGCGGGTCTCGCCATCGCCGACCTCGTTGAGATCGAGCGGATTCAGGTTGACCACGAAGGTGCCGGTCGCGTGTCTTTTCATCGGGCTGTCGTCGGGCAGGATCAGGCTGGCGACGATGCCCGCAAGCCGACGCTCGTGCAAGCGCACATTGTCGGGGCATGTCTTTGCGGTCGAGTCGACGGGCTCCGGATCGAACCCGCCAGGGGCTGGAGTAGACTTCGGCGGGGAGGAACCCCTGATGGATGACGTTGCCCATTCGGCCAATCAGACACCGGACCCGCTCGATGCCGATGCCCTGTTCAGCCAGGTCTACGGTCGGCTCAAGGCAATGGCCGGCAAGCGCCTGTCGCATGGCCCGCGCGACACGCTCGATACGACCGCACTCGTGCATGATCTTTATCTGCGCATCGGCAGTCATCGCGAGCTGACCTTTGCCCACCCGCATCAGTTCTTCAGCTACGCCGCACGCGCCATGCGCCATCTGCTGGCCGATCGCGCGCGCGATCGCTTGCGGCAACGCGCCGGCGGCGACTGGCTGCGCACCACGCTGACCGGCAGCGATTATCGACTCGCCATCGACAGTGCCGAACAGGCCCTGGCCGTCGAAGCCGCCTTGCAGGCGTTGGCGGCCACCGATGCGCGCGCTGCCGAAGTGGTCGAACTGACCTGGTTTGCCGGCCTGGGTCAGGAGCAGATTTGCCAAACGCTCGGCGTCGCCCGCAGTACGGTCGCCCGTGACTGGCGCTTTGCCCGCGCCTTCCTCAAGCAGCAACTTGGCGGATGACACACGCTGGCACCAAACGGCGTTTGCGGATTGCAGCATGAACCTTGGCTCCCCTTCCCTTCGCGAACTGTTCGATGCCGCCATCGCGCTGGATGCGGATGCGCGTCGTGCATTTCTCGACCGGCACTGCGCGGACCCGGCCTTGCGCGCGCAACTCGACGCCTTGCTGGCCGCCGACCAGGATGCGGCGGAACCGCTGCAGGCCGACGGCATCGAGCGCATCGCCTGTGCAATCGGTCCGGCACCTCGGCACGAATCGCTCCCTCCCGGCAGCCGCGTCGGCCCGTTCGAACTGGTCGAGGTGATTGGCGAAGGCGGTTCCTCGACCGTATTCCGTGCTGTGCGCGACATGGAAGGCGCCATCCAGCAGGTCGCCCTGAAGCTGATGCGCCGCGGCCTGTACAGCCCGGAAGCACAGCGCCTGTTCGGTCGCGAGCAACGCGCGCTGGTCCAGCTCCGGCATCCGAACATTGCGCGCATGATCGAGGGTGGCGTGCATGAATCCGGCCTGCCCTACATCGCCCTGGAACTCGTCGAGGGCCGCACGATCACCGACTTCGCCCGTGCACGCGGTCTCGACCTGCGCGAACGCCTGCGCCTGTTCAGCGTGGTTTGCGCAGCCGTCGAAGCGGCGCATCGCGCGTTGATCGTGCATCGCGACCTGAAACCTTCCAATGTGCTGGTGACCGAGGAAGGCGAGGTCAAGTTGCTCGACTTCGGTATCGCCAAGCTGCTGGCCGAGGAGGACGAGGAATCGCGCACGCAGATGCCGGCCTTCACTCCGGCCTATGCCGCCCCCGAGCAACGTGATGGCGGCCCGATCACCACCGCCACCGATGTCTATGCGCTGGGCGTCCTGCTCGGAGAACTGGTGACCGGCGAGCGCATCAACGATGGCAGCGGCCGCACGCCCTCGAGCCGGATAACGGCCGGCAGTGCCGACGGCGGCATGGCCACTGTCGTGCCGATCACGCGCCGGCAGGTGCGCGGCGACCTCGATGCCATCATCCTGAAGTCGCTGGACAGCGACCCCGCTCGGCGTTACGCCTCGGCCGGCCAACTGGCGGACGACATCGAGCGCCTGCTTGCACGCCAGCCGGTCTCCGCACAAGCGCCTTCGCGCTGGTACCGCGCCCGCAAGTTCGTCCAGCGCCACAAGGGCGGTGTCGCCAGCACCGTGGCCTTCCTGCTGGCCATCCTCGCCGCGCTTGGCATGGCGCTGTGGCAGGCCCGGGTTGCCCGCGAGCAGGCGCAAATCGCGCGCAGCGAATCGACCCGCGCCAATGCGACCCTTGCCTTCATCACCGACCTGCTGCAAACAGCCAGCGCCGAACTGCCGAAGGATCAACGACCGACACCGGAGGCCCTGGTCGCGGACGCCGCAAACAAGGCGCGCGAGGATGAAGACCTCGACCCCCAGGTGCGAGCGCAGCTATTGCTGACCCTCGGCGAAATTGCGCGCATCAACGGCGACAACGCCAACGCGGAAAGACTGATCGATGAAGCCATCGAACGCGAGCGGAGCCTCGGCATCGCGCCCTCGTCCCCGGATTGGATCGCAGCACTGGTCAGCAAGGGCAATCTGCTGCACTCCACCAATCGCAGCCGTGAAGCTGACGCACTGATGCAGACCCTGCTTCCGCATCTCGACGCCGTGGATTCCGAGGGAGCCGTGTCGGCACTGATGCTGTATGGAGCAACACGAGCCTATCTCGGCGATTCGCTCTCCGCCGCGACCGTCGCACGACAGGCGTTGGAAAAGGCACAACGTGTATTCGGCGCCGATTCAACCGATGGAATCGAGACCGCGACCTATCTGGGTCAACTGTGTTCCAACCTGCGCCGCTATCGCGACAGCGAAGTCATTCTCGAAGATACCCTGGCGCGTTGGCGTCGCTTGAAACTGCCGATGAACGAGCAATACGCGCGCAGCCAGCTTCATCTCGCCGTATCCAAGCAACGGCTCTGCAAATTCGATGAGGTAGAGCCGCTCTATCGCGAAAGCATCGCACTCCTGCGCAGCATTCAGGCTGGCCCTTTCCATCGAATTTCCCAGGGTCTGCGCGGCTATGCCCTGTTTCTCATTGAAATGGAGCGTTTCGACGAAGCGCGATCACTTCTGGAGGAGGCACTTGCCAACGACCTGGCCGTATACGGAACGGACCATGTAGCCACCGCAACAACCCGCGATGCGTTCGGCATATTGCAAGCCGCCAGGCAGGAGCTTGCGGCGGCCGAGATATCGACGCGAGCCGCTCTTGACGTGCTGCAGAGGCACGCCAAGCTGGCAGGTTACGAACGTGAGCTGGCGCGCACGCGCGTACACCTGGCGGGTATCGTCAATGCGCTGGGCCGGACCGAAGAAGCGGCTGCCATCCAGGTACAGGCGATGGCGGAGCAAACCGACACCGCCGATGTGCCCAGCGTCGAATTGGCGGAGGCTGTTCGTGTGAGCGGCGAAATCGCCACGAGCCAGCGCGATTTCGCCGCCGCTCTCGATCATTCGGATCGTGCCCTGGCGGTGCTCGCCGCTCTCGACCTGCCGAGCCCGGATGTGGAGATCCCGACTCGCGCGTTGCGGGCGAAGGCGCTCCTTGCCCTGCAACGCATCGATGACGCACGTGCCGAAATCCAGCTCGCCAGCAAGCGCCAGAACGAATCGAATCCGCGCGCGAAGACCAAATTGGCGCAGTTGCTCGCCATACACACCCGCATCGAGCGCGCCAGCGGCGACAGCAAAGCGGAAGAAGATGCCATCCAGCGCGCACATGCGCTGGGCGTCACGCACGAATGGCTGAAACCCGAAGACCGCGAGAGCTTGCGCTTCGATTGAGCTGACCCTGGCGGCTCAGCTTGTGCAGGGGGATCGTCGACCGCCGTCCGGTTGCGCGACCCAAGCCATGACACAACTTCTCGGCATAGGGCGTTATTCGAGTTGCACCCGATCCGGGTGCCTCGGAGAACTGCCATGGCGCGTCCATCCTCGATTTTCCCTTGCACCCTGTTGTTGGCCGGCTTGATCGCCGCCGCCGGGGGCGCCTCCGCGGCGATCTTCACGGTTGGCAGCGGCGCGGGATGCAGTCACGGCACGATCCAGTCCGCGATCAATGCCGCCAATGCCTCGCCGGGCGCCGACACGGTCCGCTTGACGCGCTCGCTGACCTACCAACCCGAGGCCGTCACCATCAACGCTGCCGAAAACCTCAACCTTGTCGGCGGATTTGGCACCTGCACGCAAGCCGCGACCGACAACAGCAAGACCGTGGTCAGTGGTGCCGGTGGCGCGGCCGATCCCGTGCTGCGCATCACGGCCGGCACCGGGATCGTGGTCAAGCTGCGCCACCTGACCATCACCCAAGGCGATGAGGACGGCAACGGTGGCGGCGGCGGCATTGCCTTCCAGGGCGATGGCGTCCTCGAAATCATCGAGAGCAATATCACCAACAATTCGGCTGCTTTTGGTGGAGGCATCTATGCCCTCGGCACCGGCAGCAACGCCGAACTGATCATCAGCGAGAGCACCGTCATCAGCGGCAACACGGCGCGCTACAGCGGCGGCGGCGTCTCCATCGGCGGGCCCATCGAAATGACCATGACCGCACCGAACAGCATCATCGCTTTCAACGACGCCCTCGGCCAGGCGGCCGGCACCGGCTACGGCGGTGGATTGCAGGTCAGCGGCCAGGCCAGAGCCTATATCGGCACGTCCGGCGTGGGCGGGCTTGGTGCGATTTACGGAACCACGGCTATCGATGGCGGCGGCATCGCCGTCATCAGCGGGGCCGCCAATGGTGCCGATGCCGTCGCGTACCTGTTCACGACCAATCCCTCGCAGCCGATTGGCGTGATCGGCAACTACGCGTCGGACACCGGCGGGGCGGTCTACCTGCAGAGTTACCAGGCGACGGGTACCGCATCTGCAATAGGTCGACTTTGCGCCTCCGACTTTCGCCTGGACGGCAATGCCGCGCGCGATGGCAGCGCGCTTTACCTGAACTCCGACAGCGCGCTCGGTCTTTATGAAGGAAGCGAGGTCTATCTCAATGATCCGGCCTGCACGCAGCCGCAGGCAGTGCGTTGCAGCAGCACGATCTCCTGCAACACGATTTCGGGAAACGACGCGGTCGAAACCGGAGGGGAATTCTCCAATGGCGCCACGCTCAGGATCCTCGCTGGTGCAACGCTGAATGCCAAGCGCGACGAAATGCGCAACAACCGCGGGGGTGATGGAATGCGCGCGACCGGCGAATTTGCCACTGTCAGCATGAAGGATTGCCTGCTCGCCGGTAACCAGTTTTCCCGCCAGTTGATGCGGACCGAGGGCGAGTACTCCCTCGCCTACATTCTCGGCTGCACGATCGCCGGCAACCTCATCAACTCGACCGACCTGTTTCATATCGAGCATCGCCTGGCACTGAACGAAACCATCATCGATCAGCCGGGCAACCTGACCCTGGCGTTCTCGGGTATTCCGGAAGGCCTCAACGTGGCCAGCGTGCTGGCCAGCGACATCAGCACGCTCCCCCTGGATCCCACCATCATCACTGGCGATCCATCGTTCATCGACGCCACGAATGGCGACTACCACCTGCGCCAGTATTCGCTGGCGGTGGATTTTGCCCCGCCGGTGACCGGCGACGATCGCGATCTGGACAACCTGCCCCGCGACCAGGACATCGTGGGCGTACCCGATGCACTCGGCGTACGCGATCTGGGCGCGTACGAGCGGCAGGTGGGAGCCGGAGACTGCGGCGCGGCCGACACCATCTTCTGCAACGGGTTTGATCCCTGATCCAGCGCGGGGCTACGTAATCGAGCGGGATTGTCCACAACGACAGAATGTCGCAGACCAATCCCGCGGGTATTGCAGGGTCTACGCCTGCCGTTGCCGGGGCACGAGTTTTCCCGCAACAAGTTTGCTTGGCATGACACAACATCGAAGTGAGCAGCGTTATTCGAATTCGCCGGAACAAACCGGGATTTCGAGAGATGTGTCATGTCACGACTGAACCATCCTTTTTATTGCATGGCGGCCACGCTGGCCTTGCTCGCATCTGGCCGCACGGCCCATGCCGTCACGTTCACGGTCGGGTCGGACGGGGCGTGTTCGCACGCGACGCTTGCTGCGGCGCTGGCCGCCGTGCCCTCGAGCGGAATGCACGAAGTGCACATCGCGGTCGCCTCCCTGAGTGCCCAGGCCGCGCAGATCACCAGCCGCAAGGTTACCGTTCGCGGCGGCTATGCCAGTTGTTCGGCCGCCACCAGTACCGGATTCACGACCCTGAGCGGACAGGGCGGCGGGCAGGACAGCGTGATGACCATCCGCGGCACCGGCAACGACATCGTGCTCGAGCGGCTCAACCTGATCCGCGGTGACGAGGTCTACGACGGCTATGGTGGCGGCCTGGATTTCAAGGGCACCGGACTGGTCACCCTGCGCAACGTGGGCATCGCGCAAAACTATGCCGGTTATGGTGGCGGCATCAGCTTTATTTCCGATGGCGGCCTGGCCGATCTGCGGATCGAGTCCGGCACCGTCATCCAACTCAACACGTCCCAGTTTTCCGGTGGCGGCATCCGTCTTGAGGGCAATGTCTACATGACGATGTTCGGCACCGGTTCCGCGATCGTGGGCAACGAGGCACGCGGGCTGAACCCCAATACCAACCAACCGCAATATGGATACGGAGGCGGCCTCCAGGTACTCGCCCCGGCCATTGCCGACATTGGCTCTCCCGGCATCGGCAACGGCACCATCGTTGCCAACACCGCTCGCTACGGCGGCGGCATCGCACTCAATGTGGGAGACAGCAATGGGCTTGTACAGGTCAACTTGTTCAGCACGGATCGAACGCAACCAACCCGCCTTTATGGCAATCGCGCCATCAACACGGGGGGTGCGGTCTATGCCGACGCCCGCGCCGACTTTGCAACCGGTAACGAGGCGCGTTTTTGTGCCTTTGATACGCGCATGGATGCCAATATTGCGCAGGAGGGCAGTGTCATCTACCTGAATACGGACAGCTTCGTGACCGACTACTTCGGGGCCAGGGCGTATCTCAATAGCGACATCCACTGCGACACACACCCGTTGCGTGTTCGCTGCGGACCCGATGACCTGTGCAATACGGTCGAGGGAAACCGCACGGAAGACGCGAATGGCCAAGCCACCGGCGGTGCGATCTTCACGGCGCAAAACGATTCGTATCTGACTCTCGGACAGCTCATCATCCGTGGCAATGCAGGCGGCAGCGTGCTCCATGGATTTGATGATGCTGCCATTTATCTCGACAGCGTCCTGATCGTCGACAATACGGTCTCCTCCGATCTCATGCGGATCCAGGATGAAGGCTTCGCAACCGACTTGCGCGACAGCACCTTGGCAGCCAACACCATCGGCAGCGGCAATGTGCTCTTGATCAACGGCAATGTCGACATCCAACGCTCCATCCTCTGGCAACCGGGCAAGACCACCCTCGCGCACAATTCCGGATCGTTGCTGGTGGAAGACACGATTGCCAGCGAGATTGGAAGCCTGGGCGGCTCACCCGGTTCGCGCGTTGCGTTTCCGCGCTTTGTCGATCCCGATCGCGGTGATTTCCGCCTGCGCGCGGCGTCGCCGGCCATCGACTACGTCGACCCGGTGAACCTCAATGCCTGGGACGTGACCGGCGTACCCCGCAACCATCGACTCGAGGTCGTGCCGCGTGAAGCCGGACTTGTTCGTGACATTGGCGCCTACGAGCGCACCAGTGTGTTGCCGCTGGTACTCAACGGCAGCTTCGATGTCGATGACAACCTGTGGCCGGCAACAACGGCGGGCGTGGCCAGTTGGGACGGCACGCAGAATGCCGCCGGCCCCAGCGGTTCGGGATCGATCAAGGTGACCCAGGCCGGCACGCCCAACCTGCAGCGCGTGTACGGCTTGAACCAATGCATCCATCTGCCCGGGCCGGGCATTTACGCCTTGAACGGCTGGGGCCGTGCCGGCGCGGGCGGCACCGGCAACCGCGATTACGTTTATCTGAACTGGGAGTTGCGCTACGACGGTGGCGAGGGCTGCAGCTCAGGCGCGGCCAATGCATCGGGCGATCATTTCCTTTCCAACTCGTCGAGCTGGCAGCATCCGGTCAATCCCAAGCTGATCGAAATCACCGACGGCGACTGGACTTCAAACAGCTCCCTGCTCATTACCCAGGTGGTGACCGAGTTCGGCATCACCAATCCGGCGACGACGATCGGCTGGTTCGACGGCATCACCCTCGAACTGGTGGTTGACGACACGATTTTCGAGGATGGGTTCGAGGAGGCGCTTTAATCACTTGCCTGAACGATATTGTTTTGCATTTTTACGTGGTCGGAGCAGGATCAGAAGCCCCTCATCCGCCCTGCGGGCACCTTCTCCCGTGAAGGGAGAAGGTCAAGCGTTTCCCGTTTCCCGTTTCCCCAATCCCCAATCCCCATTCCCCATTCCCCATTCCCGGCCCTAAAGCCACTTCGCCCGGCGCAGCAGCCAATAAAGGCCGCCGCAGATCAGTCCGGTGAAGGCGATCATCGCCGCATAGCCCCAGGGTTTGTCGAGTTCCGGCATGTGGTGGAAGTTCATGCCGTACCAACTGGTCAGCAGGGTCGGTGCGGCGAGCAGGGCGGCCCAGCCGGCGAGGCGCTTGACCACTTCGCCCTGGGCCACGGTGACCAGCGAGAGATTCACGCTGAGCGCGGCGGTGAGCATCTCGCGCATGGTGTCGGTGGATTCGTTGATGCGTGCGGCGTGATCGTAGACATCGCGGAAATACGGTCGCACTTCGTCGCGCAACAGTCCCGGATGCATGCGCGTGAGCTGGTTGAGGATGTCCTGCAAGGGACCGATCGCCAGGCGCAGGGTCACCAGTTCTTTTTTCAAGTTGTACAGACGACGGATGGTCTCGCGCTTGAAGGTGTCCTCGAAAATGTCTTCTTCGAGTTCCTGCAGGTCTTCGCGGAAACTGCGCACGATCGGCATGAAGTTGTCGACGATGAAATCGAGCACCGCATACAGGCCGTAGCTTGGCCCGAACGTGAGCATGTCCGGGGATTGCTCGCAACTGCGTCGCGCCGGCGCATAGGAGAGTGAGGCGCCGTGGCGCACGGTGACCAGGTATCGCTTGCCGACAAAAATATGGGTTTCGCCAAACTGGATTGCCGCATCGACGACCTGGGCGGTCTGCGCGACGATGAACAATGAATCGCCGTAGGCCTCGATCTTCGGACGCTGGTGCGCATTGTGCGCATCCTCGATGGCCAGGTCGTGCAGGCCGAATTCCTCCTGCAACTTCTCCAGCAGGGCTTCATCGGGTTCGATCAGGCCAACCCAGACAAAGGTATCCGGGCGCTCCAGCACATCGCTGATCGCATCCAGACTGATGTCGCCGATGCGCTTGCCATCGGCGCTGTAGGCAACGCAATTGGCGACCATCGCCGCGCTTTGCACGGGTGAAGCGGCGGCGGCGGCAAGAATGGCCTGTGCTTGTTTTTCCATGCGGCGGATGATGCGCGTCCGCAGCGACGCGGGCAATCCAGCGGGAGCCACGCCGCACGCAGGCCGGCGCGATGGATGACACCTGCAAGCGCCTTCGCTACCGTGTGCAATCGGCCCAGGGCACACCTTCCGTGAACGAGCAGCTCGACCACATTGCCAGCCTGATTGGCCAGGGCCGCCCCGATCTTGCGGCGGATCTTGCCGCCAAGTTGCGCGCGCAGTTTCCGGAAGCGGTCGAGCCGGCCCGTCTGCACGGCATTGCCCTGCTCAGAGTTGGCCGGGTCGATGAGGCCATCAGCGTGCTCGAAGCCGCGCATGCGATTGATCCCTTGTCCATTGAAACCCAGTGCAATCTGGGCAGCGCCCTGCTCGCACGCAACGATGCGCGTGCCGCCCTGACCGTGATGCAATCCGCCCAGCTCATCGCGCCGGGGCATCCCGCTGTCCTCAATGGCATCGGCCATGCGCGGCGCGCCGTCGGCGACGCGCCCGGCTCGCGCGATGCCTATCTGGCCGCAACCCGCGCCGCGCCGGGCTTTCTCGGTGCCTGGCTGAATCTGGCCGCTGCCGAACTGGCATTGGATCGCGCACTCGAATGCGAACGCATCGTGCGCATGATCCTGCAGCAGGCCACGCATCCCGAGGCCTTGCTCCTGCTCGCCCAAGCCCTCCACGCGCAAGGTCGGCTCGATGAAGCAGCCGCAGCCTGCAGCGAAGGCGAGCGCGTTGCCGCCAACGATGCACGCTTTCCCTATCAACTCGGCCAGATTGCCGATGAGCAGAAAAAACTTGCCGTGGCCGCTGCCGCTCATGCGCGCGCCCTCCAGCTCGATCCGCAGCTTGCCGGTGCGCTGGCGCAGCTTGTTTTCCTCAAGCGCCAACTCTGCGACTGGACCGATCTCGATGCGCTTTCGGATCGGTTGCGCCACGAGGTCGCCAACGGCGCAGCCGAGGTGACGCCATTCGGCTTTCTGGCGGAACCAGCCAGCGCGGCTGAACAATTGCATTGTGCGCGGAATTTCGCCGAAGGCATCCTGGGCCGCGTCGATCCGATGCGCGACAAGACACGCTCGGTATTTCCGCAGCGCCAAGCGGCGGCGCCACTGCGTATCGGCTTCGCCTCGAACGGTTTCGGCAAGCATCCGACCGGTCTGCTGACCGTCGCGTTTTTCGAAGCCCTGCAGCGGCGCGGCGTCGATTTCCATTTGTTTGCAACCACCAGCGCCGATGGTTCGGCCATCCAGCAGCGCCTGCGCGCCGCCGCACGCCAATGGCACGAACTCGGCGGCCTGTCCACGCCCGCCATGGCCGCACGCATCGCCGCCTGCGAGCCTGATGTGCTGGTCGACCTGCGCGTCTGGGGCGGCGGCAACATCAGCGAGGCGCTGGCCTTGCGTCCGGCGCCACTCCAGATCAACTGGCTGGCCTATCCCGGCAGCTCGGGTGCGGCGTGGATCGATTACGTGATCGCCGACCGCCAGGTATTGCCGGCCGGGATGCGCCACCATTTTTCCGAAAGCGTGGCCTGGTTGCCGCGCTGTTTCCAGCCTTCAGATCCAAGTCGGATCGTCGCCGATCCGCCGCCTCGCAGAGAATGCGGCCTGCCCGAAAGCGGTGTCGTCTACGTCTGTTTCAACAACAGCTACAAACTCGATCCGCGCAGCATCGGACGCATGACGTCGATCCTCAAGGCGGTGCCGGATTCCTTGCTGTGGTTGCTGTCCGGGCCGGAGACCGGCAACGCCAACCTGCGCGCGATCGCGGCTGGCGCGGGCGTCGATCCGCAGCGGATCGTTTTCATGCCGAAACTGGACCACGCCGAATACCTCAGCCGCTACCGGCATGCCGATCTGTTCCTGGATACCGCGCAATACAACGCCCATACGACAGCCTCCGATGCACTGTGGGCGGGCTGCCCGGTTCTGACCACGGCCGGCGACACCTTTGCCGCCCGCGTGGCGGCGAGCCTCAACCACCATCTCGGCATGGAAGCGCTCAATGCCGACGATGACGAGGCCTACATCGAAACCGCCATCCGTCTCGGCAACGACCCGGCCGCACGCGCCGCGCTGCGCGCGCAACTGGAGCAAGCCCGTCAGGCCAGTGGCGTGTACGACATGGACGGGTTTGCCGATGATTTCCTCAGCCTCGTGCAACGCATGGTTGATCGCCACCGCGCGGGATTTCCACCTGCGGCCCTCGAATGAGTGCTCGACACCCGCGCACTTCGCGCAAGGCGACGCGTTTTGCCCGCCATCCCGGCAAGCTCGAACGCAAGAACCGCGCTCGCGACTTCGCTTGGCATTCAATTCCGTGACGAACTAAGCTGCCCCCATGAAACCCGGCCGCGAATTCATGCCCCTGACGCTCTGCGTACTTACCGTTTCCGATACGCGCACGGCGGAAAACGATTCCTCCGGCGATTACCTCGTCGATGCCCTGACCACCAGCGGCCACCGCCTGCACCAGCGCGGCCTGGTCAAGGACGATGTCTACCGCATGCGCGCCATCGTCTCGCAATGGATTGCCGACGAGCAGGTGCACGGCATCCTGGTCACCGGCGGCACCGGCTTCACCGGTCGCGACTCGACACCCGAAGCGATCGAGCCACTGCTCGACAAGCTCATGCCCGGTTTCGGCGAGATGTTCCGCGCTGTCAGCATCGATGAAATCGGCACCTCCAGTCTGCAATCGCGCGCCTTCGCCGGCCTCGCCAACCAGACCTTCATCTTCTGCCTGCCCGGCTCGACCTCGGCCTGCCGCACCGCCTGGGAGAAAATCATCCGCAGCCAGCTCGATGCCCGCACCCAGCCGTGCAACCTGGCCGGCCTGCGTCCTCGCCTCGGCGAACGAAATCACTGAGTGCAGCGCGTTGTCGACGCTCGCCTGTTTCGGGCTCGTCGCATTCGCCTGTGGTCCGCGCTGCCCGAGTTCCGGATCCGAATTGCAGTCGCGCTGCCGATCCCACGCGCGGACGTCCGGCTCCGCGCCTGGATGATGCTTGCAGGGCTGCCACGCCCGGGCCAGAATGGCCTGGAAGGGCGTTTTAATTTTCCAAGGCTCCCGACTGCTCCTGCAATGCAATGCCGCATGCCGCCGCTCCGCGTCGTGAAATTGGAATGGCAAACCGCGCTGTTGCACTTGCGCTTCATCGCCGCACCAAGGAGGACCCATGCCCCGAATCATGCGTCGTGTCGGATCCCTCATCGTCTGCCTGCTGCTGCTTCTGGCGTTCCCGCATCCAGCGGCCGCGCAGCATTCGACAGAGGACGAGCAGCATGCCATCGATGCAGTGACTTCTTTTCTGCTCGAAATGGGGGAAACGAATTCGGCGGACATCTGGATCGACGGCTGGACGCGCGGGATCTACACCTTCAATCGCCTGCCGGGACCCGTCTGGGCCGAGGCCCAGCCGGGGAGCGATCACATCCAGTTCAACCAGAACATGTTGATGCAGCTGGATCGGCGCACCGCCGACAACCCCG
>Ga0073899_10003806_pt1 | contig 13296 bp, 10 predicted proteins | sample KloWWTmetaKNB5Ph_FD_88975 | JGI IMG/M metagenome (GOLD analysis project Ga0073899, IMG submission 88975) | Active sludge microbial communities from Klosterneuburg, Austria, studying microevolution and ecology of nitrifiers - Klosterneuburg... | ecosystem: Engineered > WWTP > Aerobic digester >... | reverse complement strand
CAACGCCGCGTCGAAGAGCTGCAACGCGCCAAAGACGCCGCCGATGTGGCTAACCGCGCCAAAAGCGAGTTCCTGGCCAGCATGAGTCATGAGATCCGCACGCCGATGAATGCCATCATCGGAATGGCCGACCTCTTGTGGGAAACCACCCTCACGCCGGAACAACGGAAATATCTCCGGATTTTTCGCCGTGCCGGCGGCAGTCTCTTGAGTCTCATTAACGACATTCTCGACCTGTCGAAAGTTGAATCAGGACGGCTGGATCTGGACTCGATCGACTTCGATCTCTCCGAGCTGATCGACAAAACCAGTGAAATGCTGGCGTTGCGGGCCAACGAGAAAGGCCTCGAACTCGTCTGTCACCTCGCCAACGATGTCCCCTGTCATCTGATCGGCGATCCCAACCGCTTGTACCAAATCCTGCTCAATTTGCTGGGGAATGCGATCAAGTTCACCGAGAAGGGATCGGTGGTCATGACCATCACCAATGATCCCGAGCTCCAGACGCCCGGCGCGATTCGATTCTCGATTACCGATACCGGCATCGGAGTCCCGCACGACAAGATCAAAGCCATCTTCGACACGTTCACCCAAGGGCACAGCGCTATCGCGCGCCAATATGGCGGTACCGGGCTGGGACTGTCGATCTCGCAACAGTTGGCAGTCCTTATGGGCGGGCGGATCTGGGTTGAAAGTACCCTTGGCGAAGGCAGCACGTTCCACTGTGTCGTCCAACTCGGCGTGCAGACAGCCCCGATGCCTTCGAAGGTCTCGGGGACCATGAACTTGGCAGGGCTTCGCTGCCTGGTTGTGGATGACTATCCGACGAATCGGTTGATTCTGCGCGAAACACTCTTCGGGTGGGGCGCCACCGTCGTCGAAGCCGACAGCGGCGAACAAGGCATGGAGGCCCTGGAAGCTGCGCAACAAGCTAACACCCCATTCTCGCTACTCCTGCTGGATTGTCGGATGCCCGGAATGGATGGGTTTGAGGTCATTGAACGAATTCATGCCGATCCCCGACTGAGCAATCTGACGATCATCATGCTGGCCTCCGACCGATGGGCCGACGATATCGCGAAGACCTACGACCTCGGTTTGGGCGGCTACCTGGTCAAGCCCATCCGGCGTTCCGACCTTCAGCAAACGATCAGCATCGCGTTAGGGCGAAGCAAGAGCAGCGTTTCGACGTCCTTTCCCGTCCCAGCTCCGGCAACCACGCCCCAACAGGGACGGTCCTTACGAATTCTGCTGGTGGAAGACTCGCCGGATAATCAGGTACTCATCCAGTCCTATCTCAAGAACACCATCCACCGTGTGGAGGTGGCCGACAACGGACAGATCGGCGTCGCGAAATTTCAAAACGGCCACTATGACCTGATTCTCATGGACATGCAGATGCCGGTGATGGATGGCATCACTGCGACACGGACCATTCGACGGTGGGAACAAGAACAGGGCCTCCCCGCCGTCCAAATTATTGCCTTGACCGCACTGGCGCTCAAAGAAGAATCAGCACGGATCTTCGAAGCCGGATGCAACGCGCATATGACCAAGCCGCTGAAGCGCACGACACTCCTGGAATTGCTTCTGGCCTATGAGAAGACGCGAGCGCAATGACATCTCCTCATCCTGAGCCGAGTCGGGGCAAAATCTGCATCCAAATCGATTCCAACCTGGCCACCATCATTCCCGGATTCCTCGCCAATAAAGAGCGCGACCTTACCACCATCGAATCCTGCCTGAAACAAGGGGACCTTCAGACCATTCGCCTGCTGGGCCATCGCATGAAAGGCGACGGTGGCGGGTATGGCTTCGATCAAATCAGCACGATCGGCGATCAACTTGAACAGGCGGCGATAGCCCACAATCTCTCCGCACTCCACGATCAGCTCGAAGGCTTGAGGGACTTCCTCTCCCGCGTCGAAGTGGTGTACACAGACTGAATTCTGCTCCAGCCTCAGCACCCCCCCCTCATCCAACTGCAGCGTCATCTCCCTCAGTGTGCTCTGGCCCTGAATTCATCAACCGCACGTCGCAACTACCTGCCGGCGCCCATGCCGCCACGCAAAATTCAACGGAGTGCTGCCCAAGGGTGATGAACGAGAACAAGAGGAATGCACGGCAGGGCCTGATTGGAATGAACCACCTGCCAAGGGGACAACGGAACACACGGAGGATGATGTCTTAAAATCGAGCTCTGAGCGGTGTGATGAACTCGGAAGGAACGGCCGCGATGGTGGCAGATCTCACAGGTGAAGTTTGGTGGAGGGCAGGGGAGTTGAACCCCCGACCCCTACGTTGCGAACGTAGTGCTCTCCCAACTGAGCTAGCCCCCCACAACTCCCAGGCGGCATTATACACAACCGGAAGCTGGGTCTCCACACGAACTTACGGCTCTGCGGGAAACTTCATGCAGGATAGTGAAAGCCAGCGGCCGCTGCCCCCGGTTCCGCTACCGTTACCCGTCGCCCCTCTACGCGCAGTTTACCCTCAGCATAGAGCTGGATTGCCCGAGGATACACTTGGTGTTCCTGTTCCAGGATACGAGCAGCCAGGGCATCCGGCGTATCCCCTGCCAGAATCGGCACGGCCGCCTGGATAATGATGGGCCCCTCATCGACGCCCTCAGTCACAAAGTGCACGGTGCAACCGGCGATTTTGCACCCATGATCGATGGCTTTTTTCTGGACATCAAGGCCGGGAAACGACGGGAGCAGGGACGGATGAATATTCATCATCCGGTTTTTATAGGCCGTGACCAGCACCGCCGTTACAATTTTCATGTACCCGGCCAAGAGCACAAGATCCACCTCGTGCTTCTGCAACACCTCAAGAACAGCCCTATCGTAGGCTTCGCGACTATCGGGGCGGCCCACAAACGGCTTCGGGTCCAACCACACAGCAGGTGCGCTATGTTTCCGGGCCCGTTCGAGGCCACCGGCGGCCTGCTTATTGCTGAGCACGACCGCGATCTCAGCCGACAGGGTTCCCGCCTCAATGGCATCGATGATCGCCTGCAGATTGGATCCTCGACCGGAAACCAACACACCGAGCCGCACTAATCGAGGGGGCCTAGCCGACATACTCCACCACACCCTCGTCGGTCGTCTGCGCCACCATCTCTCCAATGTGATAGGCCCGATCGCCTAGTTCCACGGCTTTCGCCATGACGCGATCCACGTGTTCCGGGGCCACCACCAGAATCAGCCCGATACCCATATTGAACACGCGATACATCTCGCCCAACTCCACATCTCCACGTTCCTGAATCGCCTGAAAAATCGGCAGCACCGGCCAGGATCCACGACGAATTCGCGCCCCACAGCGAGTGGGAAAAACCCGCGGCAGATTTTCGGTAATTCCACCGCCGGTGATGTGGGCGATGCCCTTGATCGGGCAGGCCTCGGCCAACGAAAGCACTTGTTTGGCATAAATCCGCGTCGGCGTCAGGAGGGTCTCGCCCAGGGCACCGCCAAGTTCCGGCAGCACACTCTCGACCGTCAGTCGGCTTTTCTCAAACAGCACCTTGCGCACCAGGGAAAAGCCGTTGCTGTGAACGCCGGTTGAGGCCAACCCGATCACGGCATCCCCCGGAACAATCTGACGGCCATCGATCATCTTCGGGCGATCGACAGCCCCCACGGCAAAACCCGCCAGATCGTATTCACCCTCGGCATAGAAGGAAGGCATCTCGGCGGTTTCCCCTCCGATGAGGGCGCAACCGGCCTGACGGCAACCGTCTGAAATCCCGCGGACCACGGCCTCGGCCGTCTTTAAGGAGAGTTTGCCGGTGGCAAAGTAATCCAGGAAAAAGAGCGGCTCTGCGCCACTCACGGCAATATCGTTGACGCACATCGCCACCAGATCGATGCCGACCGTGTCGTGTTTGTCCATGAGGAACGCAATTTTGAGTTTGGTCCCGACGCCGTCGGTTCCCGACACGAGCACCGGATCCTGATACCGATTCGCCTGGAATCGGAACAGGCCCCCGAAACCGCCCAAATCGGTCATCACTTCCGGGCGAAAGGTCGCCCGCACATGCGGCTTGATCCGTTCGACGAATTCATCGCCGGCATCGATATCGACTCCGGCATCACGATAGGTAGTCATTGGGGCCGCATCTTAACGATGCGGTGGACGGTTGGTCAACAGCGGTACGTGACTCTTATTCTGCAGTAGGAAAGTGTGAGAGTGCGCTGTGTTTCCAGCCGGCAATGCGTTGATATGGGCCGGGTGCTCAAAACGATCGTCCAGCAAGGCCGCAGGGAGCGAGGCGAGTGAGGCGTACCCTCGGGGTACGTCGCAGGGAGAGTCGCGACTGAGAACGCCGCTGGCGATCGTTTTGAGCACCCGGCTACATCTCGGGGCGCATTTCAACATCCAACAACTTAATCTTGCGATGCAAGTGGCTGCGCTCGATCTGCAGGTCTTCGGCCGTGCGGGAAATGTTCCAATGATGTTCGCGCAACTTGCGGGCGATAAATTCTTTCTCGAACGCATTACGGGCATCGCGGAGCGAGTCGTAATGCCTCGTCAAGAGGGAATTGGACGCCTGCGCCCCAACCGGCTGTTGCGAGGCGGGTAACTGAGGGCGAACCTGCAACGCCACCGAGGCGTGCGAGGCTTCAATCACCGGCCCCGGGACCATGATCATCAGCCGCTCGATCAAGTTACGCAATTCGCGGATGTTGCCCGGCCATTCATACTGCATGAACACATCCATGGCTTCGGGAGCCACCGGCTTGATCTTCAAGCCCTGCTCCTCGGCATGCACCTGTAGGAAATGTTTCACGAGCAAGGGAATGTCCTCACGGCGATCCCGCAGCGTCGGCACCACGATCGGCACCACATTGAGCCGATAGAACAGATCTTCCCTGAACGCACCTTTTTCGATTTCCTTCAGTAGATCCTTGTTCGACGCAGCCAAGACCCGTACATCCACCTTGATCAACTTGGTCCCGCCGACCCGCGTAAACTGCTGCTCTTGCAACGCCCGCAAGACCTTGGCCTGGGTGCTCAAGCTCATATCCGCAATTTCATCCAGAAACAGCGTCCCGCCGTCGGCCTGCTCGAACTGGCCCCGTTTCATTGTCGTCGCGCCGCTGAAGGAACCGCGCTCGTGCCCGAACAATTCGCTCTCGATCAATGTTTCAGGAATGGCGGCGCAGTTGACCGCCACAAACGGACGTGTTGCCCTCGCACTGTGCTGATGGATGGCTCTGGCGACCAATTCTTTACCGGTGCCGTTTTCGCCGCCGATCAAGACCCGACTGTTGGTGGGCCCCGCCGTTTCAATAATCTGCTTGAGCTGCCGCATGGCCGGTGACTGCCCGACCAGCTCGAACTTCCGCTCCACCTTCGTGCGCAGCGTCCGATTCTCCTGCTCAAGCCGGTGCTGATCCAGGGCATGCTTTACCCGCAGCGTCACGTTTTCGAGCGACAGCGGCTTCTCGATGTAATCGTACGCCCCCAGCTTGATCGCCTTCACCGCCGTCTCGATCGACCCGTGCCCGGACATCATCATGACCTGCGTCTGAGGCACCAGTTCCCGCAACCGCCGGAGCGTCTCCAGCCCATCCATGTCAGGCATCCAGATATCCAGCATCATCAGTTCGGGGGGGCCCACCGCGCACAGCTTGAGCGCCTCGATGCCGCTCTTGGCCACACTCACTTCGTAGCCTTCATCCTCCAGAATACTGCTCAAGGAGTTCAGGATGGAGACTTCATCATCGACAATCAGAATTGAAGCAGACATGTTTTCCCCACACTACACATCGGCGGGCCCGGCTCACACCGGTAACTCGAAGGTAAACAAAGCCCCCTTGGGCTGATGGTTTCCGGCATGAATCTGGCCATCATGATCGGTCACAATCCGCCGTACGATCGCCAGCCCCAGCCCGGTCCCCGTTTTCTTCCGTGAAAAATAGGGCACGAACAATTTCTCCTGATCCTCCGGCGCGATACCAATGCCTTCATCCGCCACGGTGACGACGGCACGACGCTGTTTCGTATCGTAGCGGGTCTGGATCCACAGATGCCCCTTGTGGTTCATCGCGTGAATCCCGTTATCGCACAAATTGACCATGACACGCTTGATCTGCTCGCGATCGAAATTAAACGGCGGCAGGTCCGGATCCAGCGTCACCACGCATTCTACTTCGCGATGCGCGCTCTCATACAACGCGACCACTTCTTTCACCACATCATCCAGCGAATTCATCGTCATGTGCGGGGCCGGCATCCGGGCAAACTTGGAGAACTCGTCCAGCATTTGCTTGAGGCTGCCGACCTCATTGATGATCACTTGCGTGGACTCATCGCAGATCCGGTCGAAATCCGGAGCCTTATCCTGAAACTTTTTCCGCAGCCGCTGCGCCGACAGCTGAATGGGTGTCAGCGGATTTTTGATCTCATGAGCAATCCGCTGCGCAACCTCCCGCCAGGCCGCCGCCTTCTGCGCCTTGATCAATTCCGAAAGGTCTTCGAAAATCAGTACGAAACCGAGGTCCTTGTTCGACTCATCCTTCATGCGGGAACACTGCACACCGATGGTCAGAAACCGCCCCTGCAAATCCAGTTGTCCTTCGAGCGCAATATTATCTCGCTGGTCGGCCAGCATCCGATCGTAGACCGATTGAAACAGGTCCAGCTTGTATTCCTTGAAGACCTCGTTGGCCGGCCGGCCCCGAAACCGGTCGGCCCACAACCCCAACATCCGTTCCGCAGAGGGATTGAAGGTAGTAATGATCCCCTGCCGATCGATCGAGAACAGTCCCGCAGCGATCGTATCGACTACCGTTTCAATATAGGCGCGCCGACGGTCCAACTCGCGGTTGGATTGCCGGAGCGAGACGTTGGCTTCTTCAACCTTCGTCTTGCTGCTCTGGAGGTCGGCGGTCATACGATTGAAGGACTCGACCAGGGTGCCGATCTCGTCCGTCGCCTTAGCTTCGATGCGCACGGAGAGATCCCCCTGCGCAATGGCTTCCGTCGCCTCGGCCAACCGCTGAATCGGCACGGTAATGCCGCGCGCCACATAAAACCCGAACCAGGTGGCACTGAAGAGAATCATCACCGTGATGACCGCCACCAGCAAGTAGGCGCCTGCCTTGATGGGGTTCTTCATCGCCTTCATTTGTTTATACTCGGTATACTGACGCCCGATGCTCTCCATCTTGCCGAGCAGCGACTCCGGCACGTAGGCATCGACCACCACCACCCCGTCGATTTCTCCACGGCGGATACTGGAGGCGATCGGGACACCGGCCCTCACCAGCCGTCCCGTCTGCGCTTCCTGGACGGATGTCAGTTCCTGCTTGCCGTTGATGACCTGCAGCACCAGTTGGCCGATCGGCAGATCGAGCACCGCCACCGGCACCTCGGGATCCAACGATTTGGTCAACGTTTCCATTTTCGAAGAAAAAACCTCGATCCCGGCCGTGGCATATTCCGCGCGCTTCCGGGCGATCGCCGCGACCAGCAAATCCCGCTGCTCGGGCGACAGCAACTCCTCGCGGAAAATCTCATGGCTGATGGCGCGTGCGCTGTTAATCGCCAGGGACACATGCCCGGCATGGTGCATGCGGGCGACTTCATAGGAGTCCTTCATCACGTGCTCGATCTGGTCGTTGAACCAGACATCGACAGCCTTGTTGACCAGGCCGCTGGCGACCAGCGCCAGGAGGACCGTGGGAATCAGGGAAAAACCGATGAAGGCGGCGACCAACTTCGCACGGAACCCCGACCCCACAAGCCGATGTCGCCGTTCGAAGTAGGCCTTAATGAGATTACGCGAGAGCAGCAGCGTGAGCACGACGAAGCCGATCAAGTCGAGATTGACCAGCAACAGCACGAAGGCATATCCGGTACTGGGGAGAAAAGAATCCGACTCCTCCCCCACCGGGACCGCCATTTGAGCGTAATAAAAGGTGAGGGCCAGGCACGGCAGGAGTAAGATCAGGACGATCCACACCGGGCGGACATGTCGCTTGCGTCGTTCACTCTCGAGCGAGGCAGGCGTCGACGGCTCTTTCTCGCGCAGCACACCCGGGGGTATGAGCTTCGTCATGTCCGTCGATTCAGGCATTCTCGATACTCCGACTCACACCCGGCCCACTCGATCCTGCCTCACTATAACGAATTCAGGTGGGAGTCTCAAAAGAAGACGCGCGGACCACGCCCCTCGCTTCATCGACCACCAGTCGGGAACAGAGACATTGAGGGAGACAGTGTCACCCCGAAGAAGGACCGACACCACGGAGCAGGACGGCACGCAGAATAAATTCACGAGGCTACGGAGTGTGAAGCGTCGATTTCCCTGAGGTCAAACTGACGAATTTCATCCTCAGCGCATAGAGCATGTCCTTCATGACAACTTGCTCATCCGCGGTGAGGTTGCCCCGCGTCTTCTCTTCAAGCATGGACAGCAGATCGATGATTTCTTTGGCCTGGGGAAGATTCAGCGGCATAGACGGCTGCTGAGGATCCAACTGCTCTCCCATCAGCATCAACGCCGAACTGCCCATCGAGATGACGAAAGAAGAGAAGTTAACCGGCAGATGCCCCGAATGTGTATGGGCATCGGGCTCATGATGGGGTGCGGCAGCGGCAGCCTCCGTGGGGGGAGGTGTCACCGACGGTGCGGGTGGAGGGGCCTCGTCACCCCGTCCTCGACGATCACGGACGACGAATCCCTGCTCCTTGTCATCACCCATGGGAAAGCCTCCGATCATCCAATGAAAAATGCAGGGCCGTACCCTACCACAGGCCTTGAAGAGGCGCAAGACGAGCAGCCCCGTTGAACGTCCTGAAAAACTCAGTTAGAGTGGCGCCACGGAGGGCTTCGCATGTCATCACGTTTCGATAGAGTCGTGGCCATCATGGCCCAGCTCCGGGCGCCGGGCGGGTGCCCCTGGGATCGCAAACAGACCCACGAATCCCTCAAGCCCTATTTGATTGAGGAGACGTATGAAGCCCTCGATACCATCGACCGGCTGGACTTCGCCAAGCTGAAAGAGGAACTGGGCGATGTATTGCTGCAGGTCTTGTTTCACAGCCAGATCGGCACGGAAGCAGGCACCTTCACCATCGACGACGTCTTACAGCAATTGGCCGACAAACTCGTACGCCGCCATCCGCACGTGTTCGGCGACCAGGCCACCGGCCAGCCCTCCCTCAATTCCGACCAGGTCGTCCATCGCTGGGAAGATATCAAGCGGGCCGAACGCAAGCAGGCCGGCAAACCGGATTCGGTCCTGCATGATATTCCTCAAGCCCTTCCCGCGCTCCTCCGCGCCTATCAAACCCAGGTCCGTGCGGCGCGGGTCGGATTCGACTGGCCGGACAACCCCCAGGGCCTGGCGGCCGTACTTGCCAAGGTCGAGGAAGAAATCGGGGAACTCAAAAGCGCGATCACCGACGCGGGTGAACCTCCCTCCGGGGACGAAGCTCAACCGCAGGCCACGCCGGAAATGGCCGCGGAGCTGGGAGACTTGCTGTTTTCTCTGGTCAATGTTGCCCGGCACATGAAGGTGAATCCGGAAGAGTCGCTTCGTCTCGCCACGAATCGCTTCACCACCCGGTTCCAGTTCATCGAGCGCGAGGCCACTCGAAGCGGGCGGAGCGTCAACGACCTCTCCACGTTGGAAATGGATCACTACTGGGAAGCTGCGAAGCGGCTCGAGTCCACCGGAAGCGCCGAGACCATCCCGCCCCTCACGCCCTCAACCGAACCGACACGGACGCTCACATGAGTGGGGAGCAGAATCCGTACGAAGAAGGCAAACGAGCGGGGCTGCATCCGCTCATCGTCCTATTCGGCGCCATTTTAGTCATGTGGCTGCTGATCAACCTGGCCGTGCCGAGCGGGAAACAAAAACAGGCCGCTGGACCGGAAATTTCACAGGTGGCCACCGAAGATCCGGATGCCGCGCCGGTCATGTATAAAGTTCAGACAACGTTGACCGAATTCAATGCCGTCAGCATCGTGGTACCGACCCAGGTGACGAGCAGCCAGGTGGTCGGCCTCTTGAAACAACTTAAGCAGGCCCGGCTGGGTCAGAGCCTCCCCTCCATGCTCCCCCCCACCAGTCCAGGGCACAAACTCGGGGACCAGGCCGTGGCTGATCTCTACATTTTCTCAGACCCCAAGTATGCAGTAGCCGAAGTGGTCGGGACGCTGGCCCGCGGCGCCCACGCCCCGGGCAATCTCTACCCGCAAGCCATTCCATTCGAAGAAGCGATGGAGCATGTCCTCGGACACTATCGAATCGACCTCAATGACACCAGCAACCCCGACACCGGATCGCTTGGATTTGCCGACGATTCCGGCGTACACAGCAAACAATATCGACGCATTTTCTGAGCCGCTCCCGCGAATCTCCGCTCCCAGACTGTCTCCACTATCCCCAGGCGCGAATCTGTCCCTTAATATCTCCCTAGGTGTTTCCATTCCCTACAGCATCTAGGGGCTTGGCTGTCCGCCACCCCAATGCCTAAAACTTGTGCAGGTTGCTGAAGGGCCGCTCTACGGAGGGGCTTCAGCGAGGAGTCGGCTGATATGCACACGCTTATCCACAGATTCTGTGCGTGGGAAGGAGTCGACAGGATGCGCGATGATGGGACAAGGCCCCGCGAGCCGGAGGCCATCAGACGGCAGGAGGGTTCCTCACGAGGCCAACGACGTTCTTGATCTCCGCCCGCAAGGCATCCTGCTCCGCTTGAACCCAGGCCTCAAGCTGTGCGAAGTACTGCGAGAGCGAACCAGTGAAGGGGGCTACCAACACATCCCCGCGGTCCTTCAACCAGCCTTCCGCCTCGGCGATCCGGACCTTCTGGTCACCGATCTTGCGGGACAGAAATTTATTCAGCATCAGCTGCTGTCCCGGGCTACCAACGACCGTGCCCAGCAACTTCTCCTTCACATACTCCAACTCCTCTGCCTGGGCAATCTTCACCCGGACGGCATGAGTCGCTGCCCAGGTCGCCCGCTGAATCGAGTAGTCGTACGACAACACCGGCTCGCGCGGCTCGCGAAAGGGACCGGTTACACTGGAGATCACCAATTGGTCGTTCAGCATCTGGGTATTCCTTCTCTTCCCGTTCCCATCGTCATTGAAACATTAGACCGGCGACGCCTGCAGATACCGGAGCAGCTTCGCCGCCGTCTCAGCGCCGTCGCGAATACAATCGGGAAGGCCCACCCCACGATAACCGGCGCCGGTGACAGCGAGGCCGCCGAATCGCGAGAGTGCCGCCTCCATCTGCGCAAGCCGGTCGAGATGTCCGATCGTATATTGAGGCATGGCCCGATTCCAGCGATTCACTTCGACATAATGCGGCGTCGCCTGCAGGCCGACAATCGAGGCCAATTCCTCCCGCACACACTGGACCAAGGCCTCATCGTCACGCTGCAAAATGGCCTCTCGCCCAACCCCCCCGAGATAACAACGCACGGATACATCCTGCGGTGGGGCTCGGTGCGGCCACTTGAGCGAAGTCCACGTGGCTGCGATCAAATCACGACCCTCGATGCGCGGGACCACGAAACCGAACCCTTGCAGCCGGTTGCCCACCGCCTCCTCAGGATAGATGAGCGAAATTGTGGCCGTCGAAGCATAAGGAATCAGATCCATTAAGCCGGCTGCCATCGGCGTCAACGGCCGAACGAGCTCGGCGCTGACATAGGCCGGTGTAGCCAAGACCAGCGCTTCCGCCGAAAGCGAGGTCCCGTCGGTACAGATGATATCGTACATCCAACGTCCGGCCTGGTGGGAGCGCACCCGTAACGCCTCCACCTGAACACCGGCCTTCAACATCCCGCCGGCTTGCTGGATATGCGCTGTCAGCCCCGCCACCAAATCGGCCAGGCCGTTTTTCAGCGTCACAAACATCGTGTGTCGCGGGCGTCCGCCGGGCGCGTTCTGCATCCGTGCACGACGCGCCGCCATCATACCCCGAATCACACTACCATGCGCCTGCTCCAACTCGTAGAACCGCGGGAACGTCGCCCGAAGACTCATCTGCTCCGCATCACCTGCGTAGATGCCGGCCATCAGCGGCTCCATGACCCGTTCGCAGGCATGCCGTCCGAATCGACGGCGAAAAAACGATGCCAGCGATTCGTCGTCGGCCGCCCGACGCGCCGGAATCAACACATCGCAGCCCATACGGGCCAGATCGATCCAGGATAATAGTCCGCTGCGAAAAAACGGCCCCAGCTGAGTCGGCGTAAAGGTTACAAGTCCTTCCGGCAACTCGTGTAACTGCCCGCCCCTCAAGACGCTCGCTTTTTTCTCAACCGGGTTGGTGTTGATGAGCTGATCGGCGATCCCGAGGCGTCGGCAGAGCTCCATGCCCCAGGGCTTTTGCGAGAGAAACGAGTCCGGCCCCGCCTCCATCACTAACTGGCCGACCCGATGCGTGACGATTTTCCCGCCCCAGACCGGTGCGGCATCAAGAATGGTGCAGGTGAGGGCCACATCAGCCGCGGCCGCCTGCTCCTGGAGCGCAAACGCCGTGGAGAGGCCTGAGATACCTCCGCCGATGATGACAACTGACCGTGGTGTACGCGCCACAGGTGGTGCCGCTAATGGACGAGCGAAGACTCGTGCGCCTCCACCACCGACATCAACATGTCGATCAGGGGAGCCGAGGCGTTCAACATGGGAATACGTTCCAGCTGGAGTCCCTTCGTCCGGGCCAGCTGCGTGAGCTCAATATCGATATCAAACAGGGTTTCCACATGGTCGCAGATGAAACCGATCGGCGCCACCAGCACCTGGCGATGGCCTTCCTGCGCCAATTCCGCCAAGGCCTCCTCGACCGATGGCCCAAGCCATTTCTCTCCCGATCGTCCCTGGCTTTGATAGGCAAACCGCGTCGGCTGAGTCCCGAGTTGTTCGCAGACCGCCTGAGCCGTTCCTTTGACTTCTTCAGGATAGGGGTCCTTCATGGCCACGACCCGCTCCGGCAAACTGTGCGCGGTAAACAAGACTGGCACCTGCCCACGCACCTCGGCGGGGAATCGCTCCAGCGTCCGGCGAATATTGTCGACAATGGCGGCGATCAAGAGCGGATGGCGATGCCAACTCTTGACGAAGCTGATCGGGGTCTCGTTGGCAAGTTCAGCACGCGCCTCTTCAACCTTCTTTCGATAGGCGCCGATGCTGAGCGAAGAATACTGCGGGGCCATGCACAACCCAATGATGCGGTCCGGAAGGGCATCGAGCAGTTCCGTGTAGGTTTCCTTGATGAACGGATGCCAGTGCCGCAACCCCACATAACAGCGGTAGT
>Ga0073899_10003803_pt1 | contig 13300 bp, 8 predicted proteins | sample KloWWTmetaKNB5Ph_FD_88975 | JGI IMG/M metagenome (GOLD analysis project Ga0073899, IMG submission 88975) | Active sludge microbial communities from Klosterneuburg, Austria, studying microevolution and ecology of nitrifiers - Klosterneuburg... | ecosystem: Engineered > WWTP > Aerobic digester >... | reverse complement strand
CATCGACACCGTGCTGCACTTCGCGGCGCATACGATCGTGCCGGAGTCGGTATCCGACCCGCTCAAGTACTACCGCAACAACACCTGTGCGACGCGCAACCTGCTCGAACAGTGCGCCGCCGCGGGCGTGCGCCGCTTCGTGTTCTCGTCGACGGCCGCGGTCTACGGCATTCCCGCCGCGGGTCTCGCGCGCGAAGACTCACCGACCGTGCCAATCAATCCGTATGGCACGTCGAAGCTGATGAGCGAGTGGATGCTGCGCGACCTCGCCGCGGCATCCGCGAAGCTGCGGTACGTGGTGCTGCGTTATTTCAACGTTGCGGGCAGCGACCCGGGCGGGCGCATCGGTCACAGCGCACCTGCGGCGACGTTGCTGGTCAAGGTGGCGTGTCAGGTGGCCGCCGGCGTGCGACCCTCGCTGGCGATCTTCGGCACCGACTATCCGACTCCGGACGGCACCGGAGTACGCGACTACATCCATGTCGAGGACCTCGCCGCGGCGCACCTCGGCGCACTCGATTATCTGGACCGGGGTGGCGCGTCGACTACGCTCAACTGCGGGTACGGCCATGGCTACAGCGTGCGCGAAGTCGTGAAGATGGTTGAGCACGTCAATGGCGGCCGGTCGCTGCCCGTCGTCGAGAGCCCGCGCCGAGCCGGTGATCCGCCGTCCCTCGTCGCCCGGGCCGAACGAATCCGTGAGGTGCTGGGGTGGACGCCGCGGTTCGACGACCTCGAAACGATCGTCCGCAATCAACTGGATTGGGAATACCGGCTGCAACGCGAGCCGGGTCTGACGCGCAATTAGGTTCACTGCTTGCCGCAGGTCGGCAAGCGCCGGGCGCGCCGCCGGGGGCGCGTGATATCCTGCAAGGCTCGTCCCTGCAGACCTGTCCGGTGCCTTCGTGACCTTATGCGCTGACGAATTTGCGACTGTTCCCCGGTCTCGAAGCCTGCGCACGATCTGGCGCTGCGCCGGGCCGGCACTGGCGTCGGCCTTGCTGGTCGCGTGCGGTGGTGGTGGCGGGGATGGCGGTGGCGGCGGCGGCATCACCACCGTCACGATCAGTGGCAAGGCGACCTACCAGCGCGTGCCGTTTTCGACCAATGCGAATCTCGGGCTGAGCTATGCCAGCACTTCGGAACAACCGGTACGCGAGGCAATCGTCGAGCTGATCCAGTCGGGCGGCAACACGCTTGCGACGACCACGACCGATGACAATGGCAACTACTCGCTCACTGCGCCGGCGAATACCAGCGTGTTCGTACGCGTGCAGGCGCAGTCACGCAGGACGACGACTGCGGCGCGCAGCATCCGTGTGCTCAACAACACCAACGGCAACGCGCTGTATGTGCTCGACAGTGCAACTTTCAGCTCCGGGGTGACGAACCAGACGAAGAACCTGCTCGCCGGTTCGGGCTGGGGCGGCACGAGCTACACCGGCACCCGCAGCGCGGCTCCGTTCGCGATCCTCGACACGCTGCTGGCGTCTGCGCAATTCGTCGTCGCGAACGGCAACTCGACGCTCGACCTGCCGGGGCTCGACGTCTACTGGAGCCCGCGGAACAATTCCTCGTCGGGCGAAGTTACGCAAGGGCAGATCGATTCCACGCTTTACAGCAACGGATCGTCCGACGGACGCGCGCCGGGAATCTACGTGCTCGGCAACGAGAATACCGATACGGACGAGTACGACCAGCACGTGCTGGTGCACGAGTTTCACCATTTCCTTGAAGACACGATCAGTCGCACCGAATCGCCGGGTGGCCCGCATTCACAGGGTGATCGACTCGACCTGCGGGTTGCCTTCAGCGAAGGCTTTGCCAACGCGTTCTCGGCCATGGTGCTGAACGATCCGTTGTACAGCGACTCGCTGGGTTCGCAGCAGGGCGCACGTTTCTCCTTCAGCATGGAGGGCAACCCGAGGTCGCCGGCAGGCTGGTACGACGAGGCATCGATCCAGTCCGTCACCTGGGACCTGTACGATGCAGTGGCCGATGGCGCGGATACCGTAGCGCTTGGCTACAAGCCGCTGTACGAGGTGCTCGCGGGCCCGCTTCGCACCGGTCCGGCGCTGACCAGCATCTACCCGTTCGTCACTGATCTGAAAGGGCGGACAGGCGCGCCGGTCGCAGCCATCGACACACTCGTCACCGCGCAGGGCATTCACGTGATTGACGAGTGGGGCACGAATGAGACGAACGACGGCTCGGTGCCGAGGGTGCTGCCGTTCTACGCGCAACTCACGCTGAACGGCGGGGTGCAGGCCATTTGCGGCACGAGCGCCGCTGGCACTTACAACAAGATCGGCAACCGGCTGTTCCTGAGATTCGCGCTGGCAGCAGCGAGTCCGGTCACGGTCCGGGCACAGTACACGTCGACCGGGTCGACAGCCCCGTTTTCCCGGGACTCCGATCCGGATATCGTGCTGTACGGTAACGGTTTCCTCGACATCGCGGATTCAGCGACCAGCGGTGAGGAGGCGCTCACGCGCACGCTGCAGCCGGGCGAATACGTGATCGAGGTCTATGAGTGGAGTCACATCGATCCGACATACTCGGCAGCGGAACGCCGCGGCGAGACGTGTTTCAATGTATCGGTCACGGGCTGACGTAGCCCCAGGAATCCAGAGGTTGGTATGCGCATGACGTTGAATGACGATGTCCGGATCACCGGTTTCCGGCGTTTGGCCCTCACCGCCGCTGCCGCTCTTCTGGCCGGCTCGCTCCTGACGGCCTGTGGCGGTGGCAAGGACGAAGAGGCGACGGTGGCTGATACCGGAAAGGCCAAGGTCGACACGACCGCTCCGGCCACCCCGCCCGCCAACGCGGACGAAAAGCACGAGCGCCTGGCAGCAGCGGTGGTGGACAGCAAGACCACGGCGCCGATCGACATGCAGTACGACCTGCTGGCGAAGCCCGAATTGGGCCAGCCGTTCGAGGTCGAGATGACATTCTCCGCGCGGCTGCCAGCGGACAAGCTCGAGGTGGAGATCACCGAGGCACCCGGCCTGACCATCGTCGGCGAGAAGACGGCAGCGTTTGCGCCGGTCGAACGCGGGCAGTCGTACGCGAGCAAGGTGCTCGTCAAGGGCGACAACCCGGGTCTCTATTACCTCGGCGTGATCGCCAAGATGTCAACGAAAGTGCAGACGGAGACGCGCGCATTCGCCATTCCGGTCGTGATCGGGGATCCGCCCTCGGCACAGAAGGCGAACCCGCCCAAAGACTCGACCGGCCAGGCGGTCCAGTCGGTCCCGGCGCAGGAACCGAAGTAGCGCCTGCAAGCCCCGCAAAGGCTTCATCTTCCGTGCCACAGCGGGAGGGGGCGGCTGCTTTCCTGCAGTGCAGCAAGCCCGGATCGAATCCGCTATACTTCGCGCCTTTTTTCGGGTCCCTCCGGTCCCCTGGCGCAGCAAGTGTCCTCGAACCCCACGCAGTACCTTCGCAACATCGCGATCATCGCGCATGTCGACCACGGCAAGACCACCCTTGTCGACCAGCTCCTGAAGCAATCCGGCACGTTCGACGCCCGCACGGTCGTCCCCGAACGCGTCATGGACTCGAATGCGCTCGAAAAAGAGCGCGGCATCACCATCCTGGCCAAGAACACGGCCATCAAGTGGAACGAGTACCGCATCAACATCGTCGACACCCCGGGACACGCGGACTTCGGCGGCGAAGTGGAGCGCGTGCTGTCGATGGTCGACTCCGTGCTGCTGCTGGTCGACGCCGTCGACGGCCCGATGCCGCAGACGCGATTCGTCACGCAGAAGGCGTTCGCGCACGGGCTGCGGCCAATCGTGGTCATCAACAAGATCGACCGTCACGAGGCCCGCCCCAACTGGGTGCTGGACCAGACGTTCGACCTGTTCGACCGCCTCGGCGCCACCGAAGCGCAGCTCGACTTCCCGGTCGTCTACGCATCGGCCATCCAGGGTTTCGCCACCTACGATCCCGCCCACCGTGGCGGCGACATGAAGGTGCTGTTCGAGACGATCATCAGGCACTGCTCGCCGCCGGACGTCGATCCGAACGGTCCGCTGCAGTTGCAGGTGTCGCAGCTCGATTACTCGAGCTACGTCGGCGCGATCGGCATCGGCCGCATCAAGCGCGGCGTCATCAGGCGTGGCCAGACCGTCACGGTGGTCGACCGCACCGGGCATGCGCGGACCGAGAAGATCTCGCAGGTGCTCGGCTTCCACGGCCTGAACCGCATGGAAGTCGAGTCCGCCAGTGCGGGCGACATCGTCGCGTTCGCCGGAATCGAGATTCCCGCGGTTTCAGATACGCTCTGCGATCCGGCGCAGCCCGAGGCGCTGCCGCCGCTGGTGGTGGACGAGCCGACCATCGGCATGACGTTCGAGGTCAACACCTCGCCGTTCGCCGGTCGCGAAGGCAAGTACCTCACCAGCCGCCAGATCCGCGAGCGACTGTTCCGCGAAGCGCTCACCAACGTCGCGCTGCGCGTCGAGGAAACGGACGACCCGGACAAGTACCAGGTCTACGGCCGCGGCGAACTGCACCTGGGCGTGCTGCTCGAGAACATGCGCCGCGAAGGCTACGAGATTGCCGTCTCGCGCCCGCGCGTCGTCATCAAGGTGATCGACGGCGTCAGGAACGAGCCATACGAAGTGCTCGCGGTCGACATCGAAGACTCGAGCCAAGGGGCGGTGATGACCGCGCTCGGCAGCCGCGGCGGCCTGCTGCAGGCGATGCATCCGGATGGCAAGGGCCGCGTGCGTCTCGACTACATCATCCCGGCGCGTGGCCTGATCGGCTTCCAGACCGAGTTCCGCACGATGACGTCCGGACTCGGCCTGCTGTTCCACGTGTTCGATCACTACGCCCCGGTGTCCGAGCGCGAGATCGCGAGTCGCCAGAACGGCGTGATGATCTCGAACGGGCAGGGCACCGTGCTCGGCTATTCGCTCTTCAACCTGCAGGAGCGCGGCAAGCTGATGTGCGCGCACGGCGACGAGGTCTACGAGGGCCAGGTCATCGGCATACACAGCCGTGAGAACGACCTGGTCGTGAACCCGCTCAAGGGCAAGAAGCTCACGAACATGCGGGCGGCCGGCAAGGACGAGAACATCGTGCTGACGACGCCGATCCGCTACACGCTCGAGCAGGCGATGGAGTTCATCGAGGACGACGAGCTGGTCGAGATCACGCCGTCGTCGATCCGCATCCGCAAGCGGGCGCTGAAGGAGCTGGACCGCAAGCGTTCGGGCCGGGTCTCCGAGTCCGAGTAAGCCGTCTCGCCGGGCAGGCCGCGCGCGTAGACCAAGGTCCGGTCTTCCTTCGCGTCCCGAAGTCTCCCGCGCAAACAAACTTGTTTGTTTGCGAGGCGCGGGAGACTTCGGAGCGCGGACAAAGACCGAACCCACTGTAACGCGAGCTGATGGCGCTTCCTGACCCTGGCAGCGGGTGACGGTTCAGCCGACCTTGAGGTCGACGTCGCTGCCCGGCCGTGCCATCGCGGCCTCGGGCGCGGAGGCCACGAGCGACGCGAGCGCTTCGACCGGCTGCGGCGAAGCGATGAAGTGTCCCTGCGCGTACTGCACGCCGAGTTCGGCCAGTTGATTCAGCACCTCGGCGGAGTCCACGCGTTCGGCGATGGTTGCGATGCCCATGGTGCGGCCGATCTGGGTAATGGCCTCGACCATGCTGCGGTCGATGACGTCCTGTGCCACGTTCTGCACGAAGCTGCCGTCGACCTTGATGTAGTCCACCGGCAGGTTCTTCAGGAACAGGAATGACGACAGTCCGCTGCCGAAATCGTCGAGCGAGAACTTGCAGCCGCGTTTGCGCAGCTCGTGGATGAAGCGCGTCGCCGCGGCGAGACTGGACATGGCCGTGCTTTCGGTCAACTCGAAGCAGAGCGCGCCGGGGCTCAGGTCCGCGGTGGCCATCTCGGCGATGACGTAATCGAGGAACTGCTCGTCGTTGATCGTCGTCGTCGAGACGTTGATGCTGATCGTGTATGGCGCCCGCGACAGGTCATCGGAACGCTTGTGCGCAAGGTGCTGGCACGCCTGCCGCACGACCCATCGGTCGAGGGCGGGCATGAGGTTGAATCGCTCCGCCGCCGGGATGAATTCCGCCGGTTGCACGAGCTGCCCGCTTTCGTCGCGCATGCGCAGCAGCAGTTCGAACTGGCGGAAGGCATCGGTCCCGGCCCGGATCGCCACGATCGGCTGGATGTGCAGTTCGAGGCGGTCGTCCTCGCACGCGCGATTGATGCGGGAAACCCATTGCATCTCGCGCAGGCGATCGGGGGCGTGTCCCTGGTTGTACGTGTGCACGCGGTTGCGGCCCGATTCCTTTGCCGCGTAGCACGCCACGTCGGCGGCGCTCATGATCGTCGACAGGGTTTCCGCGTCCCCGTTCATCCCGGCCAGGCCGATCGAGACGCCGACGTTCATGATCCGGTCCTGCCAGACGAAGCGGAATTCGCGGATTGCCTGACGCAGGCCCTCGGCGATGCGCTGCGCCATGTCGAGGCTGCAATCGACCAGCAGCACGCCGAATTCGTCGCCGCCCAGCCGGGCGAGCGTGTCGGACGAGCGGATTCGGGTCTGCAGGACGCTCGTGACCTGCTTCAGCAGACGGTCTCCGGCCTGGTGGCCACAGGTGTCATTGACCACCTTGAACTGGTCCAGGTCCAGGTAGAGCACGACATGACGAATCTCGCGATCGGAGCGCGAGGCCTGCAGGGTCTCGTTGATTCGATGTTCGAATTCGCGGCGATTGATCAGGCCGGTGAGTGCGTCGTGCGTCGCCTGGTAGGAGAGCGCGCGTTGCAGCCGGCGTTCCTGGCTGACGTCATGGAAGACCATGACGACGCCGATCAAGCGGCCGGCCCGGTCGCGAATCGGTGCGGCCGAGTCCTGCATCGAGATTTCCTGCCCACGACGGTTCACGAGCAGTGACGGCTCGGTCATCTCGACCATGCGGCCTTCGCGCAGGCAGCGAGTGATCGGGCTGTCGACCGGCTGGCGCGTCGTCTCCGAAATGACATGGAACACTTCGGCGATGGGGCGGCCCTGGGCCTCCTGCGAATCCCAGCCCGTGAGTTCCTCGGCCACCGGGTTCAGGTACTCGACGCACCCGTCGGCGTCAGTCGTGATGACTGCGTCGCCGATCGACTGCAGCGTAACCTGCGCCTTTTCCTTTTCCTCGTACAGCTGCAGTTCGGCCCGCTTGCGCACGGTGATGTCGGTGATCGTGCCTTCGTAACCCGTGATCGCGGATTCTTCGCCGCGAATCACGCGTGCATTGATCAACACCGTGACCTGCGTGCCGTCGCGTCGCCGCAGCTGGCATTCCGCCTCGCGGACGACACCGTCGCGGTGCAGGGTCGAGATGAGGTGGTCGCGCTCGTTCGAGTCCGTGAACAGCGTGGCCATGTCCATGACTGTCAGCAGGTCGTCGACGGTGTCGTGCCCGAGCATGTGCGCCAGCGCCGGGTTCACTGCTTCGAAGCGGCCCTTCACGGTGGAGCGATACACGCCTTCGATGACATTCTCGAACAGGCTGCGGTATTGCGCTTCGCTGTGGCGCAGCGCTTCCTCGGACCGTTTGCGCTCGATGGCGATTGCGGCGAGCGCCGTCAGCCGTCCCATCAGTTCGAAGTCCCGGCGGAGGGGGCTGCGCGGCTGCTTGAAATACAGCGCGACCGTGCCGAGCATGCGGCCGTCCGAAGCGCGGACCGGTGTCGACCAGCAGGCCCGCAACCCGGCTTCGACGGCGGGCGCGCGCAGGTGCTCCCAGAGCGCGTCGCGGGTGATTTCCGCGACGATTACCTGGCGGTGCAGGAAGATCGCGGCGGCGCACGATCCGTTGCGCGGGCCGATCTCGAGGCGTCGCTTCGCGCTCAGGTAGTCCTGCGGCAGGCGCATTCCGGCCACGTGGTGCAGCGTGTTGCTCTCGGCTTCGTAGACCGATACCGTGCAGAGCGCATCCGGAGTGACCTTCTCGGCCGTCTCGGTGATGGCCTCAAGCGTGGCGGTCAGGTCGGCATTGCTCGTGATTCTCTCGAACACGCGCCGGTCACCCGCAGTCAGCAGTTCGCTGCGCTTGCGCTCGGTGATGTCGATGATGCTGCCGCGAATGAGACGCCTGCCCGAGGAGGGCAGGCGGACCAGGCGGACCTCGCAGGGAATGTCGCGCCCGAGTGCGTCGCGGTGCAGCCATTCGAAGCCTGGCGCGTCGCCGGCGAGCGCACGATCGAAGTGGCCGCGGGCAACGCCGAAAGACGGTGAGCCATCCTGCTGAGTCGGGGCGCTGATCTGCTGCGGGCCGACGGCGAGCAGTTCTTCGCGCGTCATCTTGAAAAAGCGCACGGCATTTTCGTTGCACTCGACGAACCTGCCGGTATCCATGTCGAGCACGACGATGGCTTCCGGCGCGTTCTCGACCAGCGTGCGATAGCGGGCCTCGCTCTCGCGGATCGCCGCTTCCGACGCCTTGCGTGCGGTGGTTTCACGCATGCAGACGACGAAGAACTCGCGGCTGTCGAGCCGTACCTTGCTGACGCCGATTTCGGCGTCGAACAGGTTGCCGTTCTGGTGCCGTCCCCTGGTCTCGCGTGGCTTGAGGTCGGCCTGGGTGTTCTCGGCCGACGCGGCCAGTTCCTCGAGCGTTTCGACGATGCCGGGGCGGCTCGCCAGTGACGGAATCAGGAGGTCGAGCTGCCTGCCGCGAACTTCCTGCTCGCCGTAGCCGAAGACGCGCTCGCCGGTGGTGTTCAGCGTTTCGACGCGGCCCGTTCCGTCGACGGTAATGATTGCGTCCTTGACGTGATCGAGCACGACCTGCAGCTGCGCCGCTGCGCTCTCGCGCACTTCGCGCGTGAACGCGCTGGTCTCGTCCGCAAGCAGCCGCATCGAACGCACGACGCCATTGCGTTCCTCGTCCCACTCCGCGTACGCATCACTGATGGCGTGCAGGAGCTTGCGCAGGTCGAGCGGCCCGTCATCCTCGCGGGAGTCGTCGAACTGCTGCTTCAGTAGCGGATGCAAGCTCATGGAACGAAATAACCCTCCACCCGAACGGACGGGCACCGCCGAATGTTATGACCGCAGTGAAAGAGCCTGTTGTGACGGGCGTCACCTCTTTCGACCTCCCCCAGGACGATAGGCGAGGTCGGCCGTCCAGCCGGGAGAGGAGGCAGGAGCCCGTGTAGACTTCGTGCCCGATGGAAGCCACGCCGCCCAAGACGCCTGCCACCTTGCCGCTGTCCGGAGCGGACGACCCGGCGCCGTTCGTGGTGCTGGAGGAGCATGGCCCGGCGCCGGCGCTGGTCGTCTGCGACCACGCCAGCCGGGCGTTTCCCCAGGCCCTGGACCGGCTCGGCCTGCCCGAGCTGCCCAGCTGGCAACACATCGCCTGGGACATCGGCGCGGGGGAGCTCGCCAGGGGCCTTGCCCACGCGTTGGGTGCCCCGGCGGTACTGGCGGGCTACTCGCGCCTGGTCGTGGATTGCAACCGCTCACCGGACGACGAGGAGGCCTTTCGCAGGGAAAGCGACGGCTGGATCATCCCCGGCAACCAGCATCTGACCGATCACGAGCGTCACGTGCGCCTCGCGTCCTTCTTTGATCCCTACCACGAATGCATCGAGGCCATGGTGGGCGGGTTCCGGCGCCGCGGCGCAGTGCCGCTACTGGTCGCCGTGCACAGTTTTTCGCCGACCCTGGCCGGCAGCCAGCGGCCCTGGCACGCTGGCGTGCTGTGGGACCGGGACGAGGCCAATGCGCGGCGACTGCTGCATCGACTCAGGTCGCAGCAGGGGTTCGTGATCGGCGACAACGAGCCCTACAGCGGCAAGCACCCGGCCAATTACACGATCGACCACCATGCCAAGGCGCACGGCCTGCCCCATGTCTGTATCGAAGTGCGGCAGGACCTGCTGAGCTCACCCGCGGGCATCGAGCGATGGGTGCGCCTGCTGGCACGTATCATCGGTGACATCCTGGCCGAGCCGCAGTCGTTGCAGCTGCTGGCGAAGGTGGCGCCCCATGCCTGATCACGCGCCACCGTTCACCATCGGCGTCGAGGAGGAATACCTGCTGGTCGACGTCGACACGCGCGCGGTCGCGAACGATCCGCCGCCCGAGTTGTTTTCGGCGCTGCACGACCGCACCGAGGGCCGCGCTTTTCCGGAGTTCCTGCGCTCGCAGATCGAGGTCGCCACGCCGGTGTGCCGCACGATCGGCGAGGTGCGCACGGCGCTGACCGAGCTGCGGCGTGCCGTGGTCGAGGAAGCTGCCAGGTTCGGGCTGGCGCCGATCGCGTCGGCGAGCCATCCGTTTTCGCTGTCGTCCAAGCAGCAGCGTACTGACAAGGAGCGCTACGTCGCGCTGCTCGAGGAGATGCAGGGGGTGGCGCGTCGCATGATGATCTGCGGCATGCACGTGCACGTCGGCATCGACGACGACGAACTGCGCATCGACCTGATGAACCAGGCACGGTATTTCCTGCCGCACCTGCTGGCGCTTTCGTGCAGCTCGCCCTTCTGGGAAGGCGAGCGCACCGGCCTGATGTCGTTCCGCCTGATGATCTTCAACGGCATTCCGCGCACCGGGTTGCCCGAGAAGTTCGCGAGCTGGAATGAGTACCGGCGCCACACCGACATGCTGATCGAGACCGGCATCCTCGCCGACACTTCGCGGATCTGGTGGGACCTGCGGCCGAGCGCGCGCTACCCTACGCTCGAGACCCGCGTGATGGACTCGTGCACTTCGCTGGAAGATTCGGTGCGGCTTGCAGCGCTCGACCTGTGCCTGATGCGCAAGCTGTATCGGCTGCGCCGCGACAATCAGCAGTGGCGCCCGTACCCGGAATTGCTGATCGGCGAGAACCGCTGGCGCGCGATGCGCTATTCCTGCGATGCGGGCCTGCTCGACCTCGGCCGCCAGCGCATCGTCCCGTTCGCGCAGCTCGTGGAAGAACTCATCGAGCTGCTGCGCGAGGACGCCAGCGAACTCGGTTGCCTGTCCGAGATTGCAGGCCTGCGCGAGATTCTCGGCCGCGGCACCAGCGCGCATCGACAGCTCAGGATTTACGAGCGCGCGCTGCAGTCGGGTGCCGACCAGCAGGAAGCGTTCAGTGCAGTGGTTGACTGGCTCGTGGCGGAGACCGCGCGATGACGCAACGAAAGCTCGACCGGCGCGTGTCCGTGGCCCCGATGATGGACTACACGGATCGCCACTGCCGTTACCTGTTGCGGCTGCTGAGCCCGCGTTCGCTGCTCTACACGGAAATGGTGACGGCCCATGCGCTGGTCCACGGGCACCTCGATCGGCTGCTCGGGTTCGACCACTTCGAGCATCCCGTCGCGCTGCAGCTGGGCGGGTCCGACCCTGCACTGCTCGCCCGCGCAGCGAAGCTCGGCGAGCAGTACGGTTACCGTGAGATCAACCTCAATGTCGGCTGCCCGAGCGATCGGGTGCAGAGCGGCCGCTTCGGCGCCTGCCTGATGGCGGACCCCGAGATCGTCGCGGAGTGCATGATCGCCATGCGCGAGGCCGTGAGCGTTCCCGTCACCGTGAAATGCCGGATCGGCATCGACGAGCTCGAGGACTACGGTTTCTTCGAGTGGTTCGTGCTGGCCGTGCGGAAAGCGGGCGTCGACGTGTTCGTCGTGCACGCACGCAACGCCATCCTGCAGGGTCTCACGCCGAAGGAAAACCGCGAGATCCCGCCGTTGCGTTACGACGTGCCGGAGCGGCTCAAGCGGGAGCACCCGGAGCTTACGGTGATCCTGAATGGCGGGATCAGGACCGTGCCGCAGGTGCGCGAGTGGCTGCCGAAGTTCGACGGCGTGATGATCGGCCGGCAGATCTACCACGAGCCCTATCTGCTCGCCGAACTCGACGCGCACTTTCTCGGCTCCGGCTTCGTGCCGCCGTCGCGTGAACAGGTGGTGGATCGCTATGCCGACTACGTCGAGCGCATGCTGGCGGAAGGCCATCGCCTGCCGCTCATGCTGCGCCACGTTCAGGGGCTCTTTGCAGGCCTGCCAAACGCCCGCGCGTGGCGTCGTTACCTCGCGGAGCACGCGATTCGGCCCGGAGCGGGACCGGAAGTGCTGCGGGACTCCCTGAGCATGTTCCGCAACGCGGCCTGACGGACATCCCGGGGGGCATCCCGCCCGTCCTGGTATGCGCTGCGCGACGGCCGACACCCGCTATAATGCAAAGTCGATCCGGATCAATCTGCCCGCGACCGGGCGCCCAGGGGCCTTGCCAAGCGTGACCAGTACCGAGACGGAAGTTGCCGTCCTCTTCGCCGATGTCGTGGGCAGCACACGCCTGTACGAGCTGCTCGGCGACCAGCGTGCGCGCGAGCTGATCCAGCTCTGTGTCGAAATCATGCGCGATGCCACCGGGCGCAACCGCGGCACCGTCATCAAGACCATCGGCGACGAGATCCTTGCCATCTTTCCCACCGTCGATGACGCCGTGAACGCCGGTGGCGAGATGCAGCAGGACATCGGCGCCCGGCCCGAGCTGCTGGTGCAGGGCCAGCACGTGGCAATCCGCATCGGCTGCCATTTCGGGCCGGTCGTGCTCGAGAACAAGGATATCTTCGGCGGGTCCGTGCATACCGCAAACCGCATGACCAGCCAGGCCAAGGCCGGGCAGATCATTATTTCAGCCGATGCGGTCCGCCGCTGTTCACCGGAGTGGCGCGCGGTTTCGCGTCGCGTGGACGTCACCTCGCTGCGTGGTCTCAACGAGGAAATGGAGCTCTACGAGGTCCTCTGGCAGCAGGAGGACGCGACCAGCATGCTGCCCTCGATTGCCATGGGCGGCATGCACGGAGCCCGCCGTGTCCGCGTCCGGTACCTCGACCGCGAGATCGTACTCGACGACACCCGCAACGAGATCACGATGGGCCGGGCCGAGGAGAACAACGTCGTGCAGAAGGGCACGCTGATCTCGCGCCTGCACGCCAGGATCGAACTGGTGCGTGGCCGCTTCCTGCTGGTGGACCAGAGCACGAACGGCACGTTCGTGCTGAATGCGGATGGCAAGGAGTCTTTTGTGCGTCGGGACTCCGTCACGCTGCAGGGCGAGGGGTGCATCGGACTCGGGAAACTGCCGGATCCGAATGCCGCGGACGTCATCCGCTTTGCGATCGAGGACTAGAGGAAGGGGAGGAAGGGCCGGAAGGGCCGGAAGGGCCGGAAGGGGAGGAAGGGGAGGAAGGGGAGGAAGGTTAGGAAGGGGAGGAAGGGGAGGAAGGGATCACTTCCGGCCCTTCCGGCCCTTCCTAGCCTTCCTAGCCT
>Ga0073899_10003800_pt1 | contig 13308 bp, 11 predicted proteins | sample KloWWTmetaKNB5Ph_FD_88975 | JGI IMG/M metagenome (GOLD analysis project Ga0073899, IMG submission 88975) | Active sludge microbial communities from Klosterneuburg, Austria, studying microevolution and ecology of nitrifiers - Klosterneuburg... | ecosystem: Engineered > WWTP > Aerobic digester >... | reverse complement strand
CTCGAAGGCCAGCTTCTCGTTGCCCCACGGATCCACGGCCTTCCCCAGGTAGCTCACCGGGATCACGATGGGCCGCGTCACTCCGCGCATCGTCAGGTTGCCGGCCACGTCGTAGAGGTTGTTACCGAGCGGCCTGATCTCGCTGCTCGCAAACGTGATCGTCGGGTACTTCTCGACGGCAAAGAAGTCGTCCGAGCGCAGATGCGCGTCGCGGTCGGGAGTGCTGGTGTCGAGGCTCGCGGCCTGCACCGTGAAAGCCACCGTCGAGCGCTCGGGATGCTCGTCGTCGAAGTCGATGGCTCCAGTGAAATCGCTGAATCGCCCCCGCACCTTCGTGAGGAGATGGCGAACCTGGAAGGCAGCCTCGGAATGAGTCTTGTCGATCTGGAACGGGCGGGTCAGGACGGGGTTGCTCATGGAATCGTGCTCCTCGTATGAAGACCGAACTCGTGAGTGTTCACATGTTCAGTGTTATAACAACTATTGACGTCGAAAAACGCGGGGGTTTCACTCCCCTCCGTTCCGAACCTCGGCCAGGGTCTCCACCAGGGTCCGCAGCCGCGCCGGATCCACGCCGGCGAGCCGCTCCCGATGGAAGGCCCGAACCGGCTCGTCCATCTCGGCCAGCAACTCGAGGCCTCGTGGCGTGATATGCGTGCGGACGAACCGCCGGTCGGCATCGGTACGCTGCCGGCCGATCAGCTTCATCCCGGTCATGCGGTCCAGCAGCCGGGTCACGTCGGGCACGGCCCTCAGTAAACGCGCGCCGATCTCGTTGCGGCACAGGCCGCCCGGGCCCGCACCGCGCAGAATACGCAGCACGTTGTACTGGGTCGGCGTCAGGCCGTAGGCTTTGAGCATCTGCGCGATCGCATGCTCGAGGCGAGCCGCGGTCAGGACGATGCTCAGGTGGGCCTCCTCTTCGAACAGATCAAAGGGCCTGACCGACTTGAGATTCTCGCGGAGCGTGGGAGGCACGAAGCAGATAATATGTGTTTGAACACGTACATGTCAAGCGATCCATTGGCGCGCTGGCCTCGACATGAGACGATGGGAGTGGCCCGCCTGCCTGTTGGAATCGGCTGTCGCCCGTCCCCGCGCCAGCTGCGTGGAAGGAACTGGCCATGTCGCATCGTTATCGGCTCACGGGACTCATCCTGACGCTGGCCCTGGCGCTCGCCCTCCCAACCGTGCTCGCCGCACAAGGGCGCGGCAATCGCCGTCCTCCCCCACGACCGCGGCCAACGGTGGTGCTCCGCGGACAAGTGTTCGTCGGCGGCTACTTCTACGACCCGCGGTTTGGGCCGTACCCGTGGTGGCCGCGCGCCGCCTATCCGTGGTACGCGCCGATTTACGACCACCGCGCTGAACTCCGCGTGCTCGTCAGCCCGAGAGAGGCGGCTGTCTATGTCGACGGCTACTACGCCGGTATCGTGGACGACTTCGACGGCGTCTTCCAGAGCCTGCCCCTGGCGCCGGGCGGACACATGGTGGTGCTCTACCTGGAAGCCTACCGGACGGCGGGTTTCAATCTCTATCTGAGGCCCGGCTCGACGATGAAGCTGCGGCACACCATGGAACCGCTGCCGCCAGGCATGCGAAGCATGCCGCCCAACGTGGCGCCGCCCATTCCACCCCCGCCTCCCGGCTCGTACGCACCGCCCAGGACGCCCGTTCCCCTGCCCCTGCCCGCCCCACCGCCGGCACAAGCCTCCGCCGCGGCGGCCGTTGGGCTCGGCATGCTCGATCTGCGTGTGCAGCCTCCGGCGGCCGACGTCACCATCGATGGTGCACCGTGGATGAGCTCTGAGCCCGGCCACTTCGTGGTGCAGCTGGCTGGAGGCCGGCACGTCGTGGAGGTTTTCCGTGAGGGATACCGGCGCTTTTCGACCGAGGTGGAAGTGCGGGACGGCGAAACGACGCCGCTCAACGTGAGTCTGACATCCGAGCGGTGAGGGCGCCCGGGAGCCCCCGGGGTCAGCGGCCCGGCATCGCGCCCGCAGTGCCCAGGTTGCCCGGTTCGGGCCCCGGCAAACCGTCCGGCCCCGCCGGCGCCAGCAGCGTGGCGAGCAGACGGCGTACGGCCTTGTGATCGGGCACGTGGAAGCGGGCGCGGGAGGGCCGTTGGCCGACCGCGATGGTGACGCTGTCGGGCTGGAGGGCGGCAAACAGGTCTTCGTCCGTCCGGTCGTCGCCAATGGCGATGACCGGAGCGCCGGCCCCGGCCTCTTCCTGGATACGGTGCGCCACCAGCGCCTTGCTGACGCCGCGTGGCCTGACATCGATCACCTTCTTGCCCTCGATCACCTCGAAGGGCTGGTTGCTGAGGGCCTCGCCCAGCATCAGGCGCAGTTCCTGCGCCTGCCGCGCACCGAACTCTTTCTGCGCGCGCCGGTAATGCCAGGTGAGCGACGCGCTCTTGGTCTCGATGAGCGATCCGGGTGTGCGCGCGGTGAAGTGCTGCAGGATGGGAAGGATGCGGCTCGCCCAGTCGGGGTCCACCCGGACAGCCGCGTCCCACGAGTCGGCGCTCGCCGGCCGATGCCAGAAGCCATGCTCGGCCCACAGCGAGATCGGCAGGTGACCGAGCCAGGCTTCAAGCGTGGGTCGCGGCCGGCCGCTCACGATGTCGAGCTCCAGGCCCGGCACCTCCGCGAGCGACTCGATCAGGCGCAGCAGCTCGTCGTCGGGAGCGGCGAGATCGGGCGAGCGGGCGATGGGTACGAGCGTGCCGTCGTAGTCGAGCAGCAGCCGCAGGTGCGGTCCCCGCCGTGCCTGGCCCAATGCCTCGGCGAGGCTCGGCGTCTGGCTGGCCGCCTCTTCGTCGCGGGCGCGCCGCACGGTCTGCAGCTCGGTCAGGAATCCGCGGGCCCAGGCATGGATGTCGTGCTCGGCGACGCGGCGGCGCAGCGACGTCATGCGGGCGCGGCGCTCGCCGACCGGCATGGCAAGGGCCTGCCGGATGGTCTCGGCCACGCCGTCCACGTCGTAGGGATTCACCACCATCGCACCGTCCAGCTCCGCCGCGGCACCCGCGAACTCGCTGAGGACGAGCACGCCGTCCTCGTCGACGCGGGAGGCGACAAACTCCTTGGCGACCAGGTTCATCCCGTCGCGCAGGGGCGTGACCAGCATCACGTCGGCGGCCGCAAAGAGGGCTACGAGCTGTCGCAGCGGCACCGACCGGTGCATGTAGTGGATGGGCGCGGAGTGGACGGTGCCGCAGGCGCCGTTGATACGGCCGACGCTCTCCTCCACCTGGCGCTTGAAGCGCTGGTAGGCGTCCACTTCGCCGCGGGACGGCACGGCCACCTGGATGTAGCGGACCTTGTCGCGCAGCTCGGGCTCGGCGGTCAGCAGCCGCGCCACCGCCTGCAGCCGGCGCGGAATCCCCTTCGTATAGTCCAGGCGATCGATCCCCAGCAGAATCCGCCGCCCGCCGGCCTCGCGGCGAATCTCTTCCGCCTCGGCCGCCACATCCGCGTCGCGCGCGAGCTCGGTGAAGCGGGCCGCATCGACCCCCATCGGAAACACACCCACCTTCACATCGCGCTCGCCGAGGCGCACGCGGTCGATGTCGGCCTCGATGCCCCGCACATACTGCAGCGAGTTCAGGAAGTGGCGCAGGTATCCGAACGTATGAAACCCGATGAGATCGGCGCCGAGCAGACCATCGAGGATGGCCGCCCGCCAGGGCAAGGTGCGAAACACCTCGGACGACGGGAACGGGATGTGGAGGAAGAAGCCAATGCGCGCCTTGGGCAGCCGCTCGCGCAGCAGCGACGGCACCAGCATGAGCTGGTAGTCGTGCACCCAGATCGTGTCGCCGGGGCGATACTCGCGGGCCACCAGGTCGGCGAACAGCTGGTTCACCTGGCGATAGGCCTCCCACCCGGCCGCCTGCACGGGGACGCGGTCGATGAGATAGTGGAACAGCGGCCAGATCACGCGGTTGGAGAACCCGTGGTAGTAGCGGTCGATGTGCTCCGAGGTCAGGTGCACGGGCGCGATGCCTCGCGCGGCGAGTTCGCGGTCGAGCTCGGCGCGTTGCGCGTCGCTGAAGCGCGAGATGTCGCCCGGCCACCCGATCCACAGCCCGTTGGAGCGCTCGTGCCAGGGCTTGAGACCGGTCGCCAGGCCGCCACTGGCCGAACTCAACCGCACGCGTCCCGCGCCCAGCCACGCCGAGACGGGCAGGCGATTGGACACGATGAGCAGGCGCTCGGATGACATAGCTTTTCATGATACCATCGCACACTTTGAGTTCAAACCAACATGCCTGAGCCGGTCCTCCGCCCCCGCGCCCACGAGCTGCCCGACGTGCTGCAGTTCATGCAGCTGCTCTGGGCCGTCGTCCACGGTATCGAAACCACGTCGAAGCGCATGGCCGCCCGCACCGGCGTCACCGGGCCCCAGCGGCTCGTCCTGCGCGTGGTCGGCCTCTTCCCGGGCCTCTCGGCCGGCGAGCTGGCGTCGATTCTGCTGCTGCACCCCAGCACCCTCACCGGCATCCTCCAGCGCCTCGCCACCCAGGGGCTGCTCACCAGAACCGACGACCCGGGCGATCGCCGCCGCGCGGTCCTGAAGCTCACCGCCCGCGGCGCCCGTGCCAACGCCACCGGCGACGGTACGGTGGAAGCCGCCGTGGCCGAGGCGCTCGACGGCATCAACGCACGGGATCGCGCCGCGACGCGCCGGGTGTTCGAGCGGCTCGCCGGGTTCCTCGAGCCTGACGTCCCGTCCACCACCGAACCTGGGGGCCGGCGGAGCCGGCGCGTGGCTCGCCGCGAGGGAGGCGACTAGGCATGCCTGACGTCTCGCAATGGCCGAACTGGGCCGCAACCCTGACCTGGAGCCTGGCCGTTGTCGCGGTGGGCTGGGCCGTCGGCTTCGTGCTCGGCGGTGCCATGGCCGTCCAGGTACGACGCTGGCTCACCGGACCCGAGCACGAATGGGCTCGCCAGGCCGCGGGGCTCGCGCGCCGGCGGCTCCCGTGGTGGTTCGCGCTGGTGGGCCTCTGGCTCGCGTCCGGTTCCTGGCCGCTCTCCCTCGAGGCGCGTGTCTTCGTCGAGAAGGGGATCTTCGTCGTCGGCGCCCTGTCGGTCACCCTGACGCTGGCCACCGTCGCGAGCCGGGCCACCGACGCCGTCGGCGCTCTGGTGGCTCCGGGCGTCCAGGCCTCGAGCCTCACACGCAACATCTCGTGGGCACTGGTGGCCGTGCTGGGCGCTCTGGTGGTGCTCAACGGCCTCGGCCTGTCGATTACCCCGATGCTCACCGCGCTCGGCATCGGCGGTCTCGCCGTCGCCCTCGCGCTGCAGGAACCGCTGGCCAACTTCTTCGCCGGGCTCTTCGTGACGCTCGCCGGCCAGATTCGCGTCGGCGACTACATCAAGCTCGACTCCGGCCAGGAAGGCTACGTCGCGGACTTCAGCTGGCGGTCGACCCGCCTGCGGATGCTGGCCAACAACGTGGTCATCGTGCCCAACGCGAAACTCGCCCACGCCACCGTCGTCAACCACGACCTGCCGTCGAAGGACATGGCCGTGCTCGTGGAGGTGGGCGTGGACTACGCCAGCGACCTGGAGGCGGTCGAGCGCACCGTCATGGAGGTGGGCGCGGAGGTGATGCGGACGGTGACCGGCGGGGTTCCGGCCTTCGAGCCGTTCGTCCGGTATCATACGTTCGGCGAGTCGAGCGTCAACTTCACGGCCATCCTGCGCGCACAGGAGTTCGTGGACCAGTATCTGGTCAAGCACGAGTTCATCAAGCGGCTGCACGCGCGGTTCGATCAGGAGGGCATCGTGATTCCATTCCCCATCCGGACGATCGCGTACAGGGACGCGGCGGCCGGCGAGGGAACCGGCGCGCCCTAGGGAGTCCAGAACCCATGCCCCTCCGCGGTCCCGTGCTGGCGGCCACCAGCCTCGCTGACGCCGATGACGAAGTGTTACGGCAAGCCCAGACCCTGGCGCACGGCCTCGGCGCGTCGCTGATCGTCTGTCATATCCTGCCCGAGGCCTTTCGCGTGCGCGTCCTGTTCCCGCAGGATGCGGGCCTGGACGCCTCCGTCATGGGGCCACTCGAGCAGCAGGCCCGCGCGGTGGTGGCCGACCGCGCGGCGCTGGTCCTCGGCCCCCAGCGCGGCGGCGCGACCATCGAACTCGAGTCGGGCACGCCGCATGCGGGCATCCTGGAGGTGGCCGATCGCGTGCACGCCGGCCTGCTGGTGGTGGGAGCCGGGCCCACCTCCACGCGCGTGGCCCGATCGGCGCATTGCCCGGTCCTGGTCGTGCGGCCGTCCCCGGCGGACGGCGACGTGCTCGCGGCCACGGATTTCTCCGACCCGGCTATGCCGGCGGTGGAAGCCGCGGGGGCCGAAGCCCGTCGTCGCGGCGTCGGCCTCCGCCTGCTGCACAGCCTCGAAATCGATGACGCCTCGGCCCTGGCAGCGGCCAGCCTGGGCGGGATGATGCCGATGCCGCCGCTGTCCGAGGCGATGTCGCTGGAGTTCGAAGCCGACGCGCGCAAACGTCTGGAAGCAGCCTTCGCCACGTCCGGCGTCACCGGCCAGGCCGTCGTCCTCCGGAGCCGTCCGGCCACGGCCATCGTCACGACGGCGACAACGCCGCCGGCCTCGCTGGTCGTGGTCGGCACGCGCGGCCGTTCGGGACTGGCACGGCTGATGCTGGGCAGCGTCGCCGAGGAAGTGGTCAACCGGGCCCCGTGCTCGGTACTGGTCGTGCCCATTCGGCCGGAGGCCTGAACCTCCGGCCGATCACCGCGGCGGATCGGGCACGTGAATCTCCGGCGCGGCGGCGGGATTGATCCACTCGATGACCGCCGCAAAGCCCATGCTCTCGGGATCGCCCTTCAGGTATCCCGACACCACGGCCATCACCCGGAAGCCGCGGTTCAACTGGAACGACAGCGTGGGGTCGATCAGCTCGCCACGCTCGACCGCATCCACGTAGGCCTCGGGGCTCATCCGATCGGCCACCTGGTGGTATCCGCGCAACCGGGCGCCGGCGCGGATACGGCGGAGCCCGAGGCGTATCACCAGCCCGCGGCGCGCCTCGTAGAGCTGGCTGCCGATGCCCTCGCCCTGAAGCTCGGGGTCGACCATCACCTCGGCCCCGTACAAGGTGCGGCCGCGCGCGGGATCGTGGTTGGTGAACAGGCCATGGTCGGTGAAGCCGCGCCAGGTCATGTGGGCGTCGTAGTCGTCCCAGAGGACGATCAGGCTGGCAGCCATCCCCACGATGCGATCGCCCCGGACGGCAACGAACTGCCCTTCCGGGAAGACCGCCTGGTGCGATGCCAGCTGCGTGCGCGTCCAGGGCGCCGCCGTCGGGTAGACGCGCCGGCACAGGTCGATGACACCGTCGAAGTCGGCCTCGCACGTGTTGCGGACCTCGATGGTCGTGGGCGAGCTCACAGGGCCACCACCTCCGGTGACGAGACCAGCTCGGAGGTGACGCCGCTGTCGAGCAGCGGCACGACGGTGCCTCCCTCCCGGCCTTCCACGATGGTGCTGAGGTTCAGTTCGGCCACGACCATCATCTCCTGGTTGGGAATGCCCTCGGCCAGTATGCCGTCGCGAGCGAACGCAAAATCGCTGGGCGTGAAGATACCGGCCTGCCCGTAGTTGAGCGAGACGGCCGGCACCATCGGCAGCGAGCCCACCGTCGGCGCCTGGATGACGTACATCTGGTTCTCGATGGCACGCGCCAGCGAGCAGTAGCGCACGCGCAGAAAACCCTGGCGCTCGTCCGTGCAGCTGGGCACGGCCAGGATGTGGGCGCCGCACCGCGCGGCGGCGCGCACGTACTCCGGGAACTCCACGTCGTAGCAAATCGCAACGGCCATCCTGCCGAAGGCCGTGTCGAAAATGTTGAGGCCGGCGCCCGGCGACATCTCCCATTCGCGTTCGAATCGCGTCAGGTGCAGCTTGGCCTGCCGGCCCTGGCGCCCGTTCGGGCCGACCACGTGACACACGTTGGTGACCTCACCCGAGGGCTCGAGATGCGGAATGGTGCCGCCGACGCTGTACATGTCGTGCTTCACCGCCAGACCCGTGATGAGCTCGAGGAAGGCGTCCTCCTGTGCGGCCAGGCGGCGAATCTGTTCCGGCAGGGGACGCTTGACGTCGCCCAGCGTGAGCAGCTGCAGGGTGAAGTACTCGGGAAACACGACCAGTCGCGATGTGTAGTCGGCGGCCGTCTCGACAAGGCCGATCACCTGATCGCGGAACTCCTCCCAGGTCTGGATCGGCCGGATGTAGTACTGCATTGCGGCCACGCGCAGTCGCGCCATGCTCACTGTCCTCCACCATCTGCGTCCGGATCCACGGACACGGCGAGCCGCCCGTGGCGAACGCTCATCTGGTCCCGCGGCGTGAAAACAGCCTGGGCACGAAGGGCGATGGCGGGGCCGGCGGCGCCTCCGGGCCGGACGGCGGGTACGTCAGGCGGCGATGGTACATCGCCACGAGGGCTTTGGTGAAGGCGGACCGCAGATGCTCGATGTCGGCGGCCGACAGCCCCGACTCGTCGAGCTGCGCCTCGTCTCGCAGGCGGGCGATGGTGCGGTCGACGATGGCCTTGCAGGCCGCTTCGTCGGACGGGGGCGCCGACCGGGCGGTGGCATCGAGCTGGTCGGCCATCATCACGATGCCCGCCTCCCGCGACTGCGGGCACGGACCCGGGTAGCGATACGTCTCCTCGGCCGCCTCCGGGCCGCCGAGCGCCCCGGCCTTCTCGCGCAGCAGCCGCATCGCGCCCGTCCCGTGATGTTCACGCACGAAGGCCGCCACGCGATCGCCCATGCCGTGGTCCCGGACCAGTTCGATACCATCGAAGACGTGGGCACGAAGGATCCGGGCGCTGTCCCAGGGGGCCAGGGTATCGTGCGGGTTCGGTCCGTGCTGGTTCTCGATGAAGAACTCCGGAGCGCGCAGCTTCCCGACGTCGTGATACAGGCCGCCGATGTGAGCCAGCAGGGCATCGCCGCCAATGGCGCTGGCGCCCGAAGCCGCGAGCACGCCCACGTTAATCGAGTGCTGGAACGTACCTGAGGCCTTGGCCGCTAGCTGGCGCAGCAGCGGGTGCTCGAAGTTCAGCCACTCGCTCATCGTCAGCCGGGTGGTGTGTCCGAAGACCCACTCGAGCACGGGACCCAGCGTCTGCAGGAGCGGCGCGGCCAGTACGCCGCCCGCCACGGCAAGCAACGACTCGCGCGCCAGCAGGCCGTCGAACGGCCCCTGGCTGCCCGCCACGAATGCCACGAGCGCCGCGGCCGTCACCACGCCCGTCCATGCCGCGGCCTGCAGCACGGCCGAACGCCGGGTGCAGCGGGCAATCAGTTCCGAACCGACGAGCCCGCCGGCCACGAGGGCCACGACCAGACGGGGCGCGGCGCCGGCCAGGCCCAGCATTCCCGATGCTGAGGCGACCAGCAGCGCGGCCTTCGATCGGCCCATCGCCAGCCGTGCGTGCATCTGGCCCGCGGTGACCACCGCGACCACCGCCGCCGTGCGCAGCGACAGGTCGATGGTCGCCCAGTACACGAGCCCGATGGCAACGAGCAGCGCGAGTGCGAGGCCGACATCGCGCGCCAACGACGGGCGCGAAGGGGCGATCGACACCGGGGACGGGGCGGCACGCGCCGCAGTGGGCATCGAGGGAGACTCCGAGCCGTATCATAGCGTTCCCTCAGGCACGTCGAGGTCGATCGCCGTCCGGAACCGGTGGTGACCACCACGAGGGGCGCATGGAAGCGGGATCACGTGCTGGTGCTGCTCAACCCTCCAACTCCACGCCCAGTCCGTCGGCAATCCTGTTCACGAACGCGAAGTAGCTCACGATGGCACAGGCGTCGTGGAAGGCGCGGTCGTCGCAGCCCGCCGCGCGCAACGCCTGGATGTGCGCGGGGGTGATCGTCCAGGGTGCGAGCGTGAGCAACTCTGCATAGGCCAGCAGCGCCTGCTCGCGCGACGTCAGCCCCGACGCATTCGCGGGCGAGTCCAGCAGGCCGGCCACCAGGGCGTCCTGATCACCTGGGGCCAGCCCGTCCTTCGCAAGAACGGCACGGAGACCCGCTCCGTGATGGTGCACTCAAACGCCATGCTGCTTCTCCGGGACATCCGTTGGTGCGTCGCCCGGACGAGCGTAACACGCGCGACCGGCGCCAGCCAGGCGAGACCCGGCCTGCTCCGGGAGCCCGCGGGCGATTCGGCATCACCGCACGCGCCGAGGCCGGGCTCATCGCGTCCACCGGAAGTAGCGCTCGAGCCAGCGCCGCACGGCCGGCGTGAGCGACTCGCGGCGGTAGGCGTCGCCTGCCTTGCGCAGCGCCTCGGCCTGCGTCGGGTACGGATGCACGACGCCTGACAGCTGCGAGAGCGTGCCCCCGGTGGTCATGGCGTAGGCGAGCTCTCCTATCATCTCGCCGGCGTGGCGACCAACCAGCGTGCCGCCGCGCACGACGCCTCGCTCGTGGTGCACACGCACGAACCCTTCGGTCTCCTCGTCCACGATGGCGCGGTCCACGTCCGACAGCGGAACGGTGACGCTCCCGAGCCGCCCACCCGACTGCTCGACCTCTGCCGACGTGACGCCGACGTGGGCGACCTCGGGGTCGGTGTAGGTGACCCAGGGAATCACCAGCGCACTGGCCTTGCGCCGGCCGAAGAACAAGGCGTTCTGGAGGACGATGCGCGAGAGCGCGTCGGCGGCGTGCGTGAACTTGTAGGCGGAGGCGACGTCCCCGGACGCGTACACCCTTCTGTTGGAGGTCCGCAGCCGGTCGTCCACCACGACTCCCTGGCGAGTGAACGCCACGCCGGCCGAATCCAGGTCGAGCCCTTCGATGTTCGGGGCGCGGCCGGCCGCCACCAGCAGCGCGTCGCCCTCGTGCAGGGCGGTCGCCTCGTCGCCGCCCCCTCCGCTGCGTGCCCGAACCCGGAACAGGCCGCCCGACTGCTCCACGTGCTCCAGTGTCGCGCCGAGCACGAGCCTCACGCCGTCACCCACGAGTTGCCGCTCGACAATCGCCGCGGCGTCGGCATCCTCACGCGGCAGCACGTGCGGTGCGAGATCCATGAGCGTGACCTTCGACCCGAAGCGCGCGAAGGCCTGGGCCAGCTCGCAGCCAATGGGGCCGGCGCCGATCACCAGCAGGCGCGCCGGCAGCTGCGTGAGCGTGAACACCGTTTCGTTGGTGAGATAGGCCACGCCGTCGAGCCCGGGCACCGGCGGTGCACTGGGCCGTCCGCCAGTCGCGATCACGGCGCGGGAGAAACCTAGCCGCGCCTCGCCGACGAGTACCGTTCGGCGGTCCCCGAAGCGGCCCTGGCCGAAGAACACGTCCACCCCGGCGCGCTGGAATCGATCGGCCGAGTCGCTGGCGGCGATGTGTGCGCGGCGTTCGCGCATGCGCCGCATGACGCCAGGGAAGTCCACGACCGGCGGGCCGGAGGCCACGCCCACTCCTGCGCCTCGCCGGATCTCGCCGACGGCCCTGGCCGAGCGGATGAGCGCCTTCGACGGCACGCAGCCGACATTGAGGCAGTCGCCGCCGAGCAGGTGCCGTTCCACCAGCGCGACGCGCGCACCCAGGCCGGCCGCGCCCATGGCTGCCACCAGCCCGGCCGTGCCGCCGCCGATGACCACCAGGTCGTACGTGTCGCGAGGGGCTGGATTGCGCCACGCGGCGGGGCGTACGCGGGCGACGAGCGCTCGGTTGGCGTCGTCGTCGGGCGCCAAGCGGGCCTGAGCGGGGGCCGGGTCGGAACCGGAATCAGTCGAGGGCATCCTGTTGTCTACAACACGTTGGACGCCCGAAGAGGTCCACCCGTTACGGTACGCCGGGACTGAAGTCCCGGCGCTCCGGGCCTCCGCCGGCTGGACTCAGCGCTTTCGTGCAGCCGCGCGTGCCGCGGTCGCGCAAGGCCGGCTGGCGGCCGTCTTGCGTGTGCGTCGCGGTGGGGCAGCCAGCGCGACGGCTCTGGCCGCGTGCACACGGCCGTATCCGTAGAGCGGGCTGTGTCGGGTCAGCGGGTCGTAGCGACCACCGGCAGCGTCGATGCGATCGCAGCTGCGCTTCAGGATGTCTTTCACCTCGTCGTACCGCAGGCGCGGATTGACAGCCAGCACCAGGGCGGCCACGCCAGCGACGCCGGGGGCAGCGCTCGAGGTGCCGCCAAAGCGGTTGGTGTAGTCGCCCGCCAGATCGCCACCCTCGGTACCACCTCCCACGTTGTACCCCTGCGGCCCGGAGCAGTCGGTGGTCCAGATGCCGGGAGTTACGGGCCTCGGGTGAAGCTGGTGCCAGACGCCGCCCATCGGAGGCGGCTCCGGCAGAGGGTGCAGGCCCGCCAGTTCGTTGTCGCTGCTCGGAAACGCGCACCAAAGCGCGGCGCCGGTGTCGCTGTACACGCTGCGCTCCCCCGCTTCGTTGCACGCGGCGACGGTAACCACACCCGGGTGCGACGCGTAGCCGTCGTTGTCCACCGACTCGTTGCCATTACCCGCCGCCCAGCAGATGACGCACCCCTTACCGGAGCGGCCTTGCCCGAGCGCGTACTCGATGGCCAGGCGCGTGTTGTCGGGCAGCGGCACGGTGGCGCGGTGCGCCGGGTCGTGCGAATCCCACCAGTCGCCGTCGGTGGGTCCCCAGCTGCACGAAATCACGTCCGCCCCGTGATCGACGGCCCAGGCCAGTGCGTCGGCTTCCGCCTGTGAACCAAGGCCCGACATCAGCCGGATCGGCATCAGCCGCGCGGCGGGCGCCACGCCGGAGGCACCCTTGCGCCCGTTCGCGCAGGCGACGCCGGCACAGGCCGTGCCGTGCTTCTCGTGACCGAGCAACTGCGGGCGCGGATTTGCCGGATCCAGGGCGCCGGCGGTGGCATCGTGAGACGCCACAATCTTGCCGGCCGAGGCGAACTCCTCGTGGTCGACATCGATGCCGGTGTCGATGATGGCAATGGTGACGCCCTGCCCCCTGCTCCGGCGCCATGCCGATACGACCGACGCATGGGCGTCGATGCGCTCGCCGTTGATGCGCGCCGGCCGGAGGTGCCACTGCGGAGGAAACGCACCGCGCAGTTGTCGCGGGCGGATGAGTTCGGGATGGCAGAACTCGATGCCCGGCGCCTCGCGTAGCAGCGAGAGCGCCAGCGGAAAGACGCCGAGCCCGGTGCCCTCTGGCGCCGAAGCCAGGTAGGCGTTGACCAGGTAACCGACCGCGCGCTTGACGCTCAGGCCGGCTGCAGCCAGCACCTGTCTCGCGACCGCGCTCGTGGTG
>Ga0073899_10003799_pt1 | contig 13313 bp, 14 predicted proteins | sample KloWWTmetaKNB5Ph_FD_88975 | JGI IMG/M metagenome (GOLD analysis project Ga0073899, IMG submission 88975) | Active sludge microbial communities from Klosterneuburg, Austria, studying microevolution and ecology of nitrifiers - Klosterneuburg... | ecosystem: Engineered > WWTP > Aerobic digester >... | reverse complement strand
CTGGCACGGGGTGACGGGCGTCACCAAAAAAGAACAGGCCCCGAAGGGCCCGCATGCGCTGAATGTGTTGGCGGAAAGGGAGGGATTCGAACCCTCGGTACGGGAGAACCCGTACGCCGGATTTCGAATCCGGTGCATTCGACCACTCTGCCACCTTTCCGGGTCGCCGCACTCGTGGTCGCCGAGTGAAGCCAGAGATTCTATCGCATGCGCAGGCGCTGACCGTGGTGACGCAGGGGCTGCGAGATCATGGCGCCAGTCGCTCCAGTCCGCCGAGATAGGGTCGCAGCGCCAGTGGCACCGAGATGCTGCCATCGGCCTGCTGGTGGTTCTCGAGCACGGCCACCAGTGTGCGCCCCACGGCCAGGCCGGAGCCATTCAGGGTATGCACGAGCTCGGTCTTGCCCTGCGCGTTGCGCCACCTTGCCTGCATGCGCCGGGCCTGAAACGCGCTGCAGTTCGAGCACGAGCTGATTTCGCGATAGGCACTCTGCGCGGGCAGCCACACCTCGAGGTCGTAGGTCTTGGTGGCGGCAAAACCCATGTCGCCGGTGGACAGCAACACCACGCGATAGGGCAGTTCCAGCCGCTGCAGGATGACCTCGGCGTGCCCGACCATCTCCTCCAGTGCCTCGAAGCTGCGCTCGGGGTGCGTGATCTGCACCATTTCGACCTTGTCGAACTGATGCTGGCGGATCATGCCGCGGGTGTCACGCCCGGCCGAGCCGGCCTCGGAACGGAAGCACGGACTATGGGCGGTGAGCTTCACCGGCAGGTCCTCGGCGCGCAGGATGCGCTCGCGCACGGTGTTGGTCAGCGAGATTTCGCTGGTGCTGATGAGGTATTGCTCGGGCTGCGCTTCATCGCCGCCGCGCAACACCCAGAACATGTCTTCCTTGAACTTGGGCAACTGCCCGGTGCCCTCGAGGATCTCGCGGTTGACGATGTAGGGTGTGTAGCACTCCGTGTAGCCGTGCTCGGCGGTCTGCACGTCGAGCATGAACTGCGCCAGCGCCCGATGCAACCGCGCCACCGGCCCGCGCAAGAAGGTGAAACGCGAGCCGCTCAGCAGCGTGCCGGTCTCAGCATCTAGTCCCAGCGGATGGCCCAGGTCCACGTGATCGCGCACTTTGAAGTCGAAGCTGCGCGGCGTGCCCCAGCGCCGCACTTCCTGGTTGGCGCCTTCGTCGGCGCCCACCGGCACGCTGTCGTGGGGCAGGTTGGGCACGCCCATCAGCAGCGCCTGCAACTCGGATTGCAGGACCTCCAGGCGCTCGGCGCCGGCCTTCATCTCGTCGGCGATGCCGCCCACTTCGGCCATCAGCGCTGCGGTGTCGCCACCTTGGCCCTTCAGCTGGCCGATCTGGCGCGACAGCGCGTTGCGCCGCGCCTGGAGTTCCTCGGTGCGGGTCTGAAGAGTCTTGCGCTCGGATTCGAGGGCACCGTAGCGTTCGACGTCGAGGAAGGGCTGGGGATTGCGGCGGGTTTCAAGCCGCGCGATCACAGCGGCCAAGTCGCGCCGCAGCAAGGTGATGTCAAGCATGATGGGATCCGTTTACGGCCAATAGGGCCAATAGGGGCCAGTAGGGCCAGGCATCGGCACAGGCACCGGGTGCCGTCCGAGCGGTGTGGGTCGGGCAGCACGGCTGCCTCAGGATCGCGACGACGCGAATTCGCGCATGGACTTGTCGCCCAGGCCCTTGGGCAGCGGAAAGTGGGTCGTCTCGTGCACGCCGTCGAGCCGGCGCAGCGACAACACGCCGTACTGGCGCAGCCGCTCGATCACCGCCTGCACCAGCACTTCGGGCGCCGACGCGCCGGCCGTGAGGCCCACGCGCGGGCGGCCTTCCAGCCAGCCCGGCTGCAGGTCGTCGGCGGCGTCGACCATGTAGGCCGGCGTGCCCAGGCGTTCGGCCAGCTCGCGCAGGCGGTTGCTGTTGCTGCTCGTGGGGCTGCCCACCACGATCACCAGGTCGACCTGCGGCGCCATCAGCTTGACGGCGTCCTGGCGGTTCTGGGTGGCATAGCAGATGTCCTGCTGCTTGGGTTCGCGCACATGGGGAAAGCGGGCCTTCACCGCGGCCAGGATGCTGGCCGCGTCGTCGACCGACAGCGTGGTCTGGGTGACCACCGCCAGCCGATCGCCGCGGGGCTGCACGCGCGCCACGTCATCGGCGCATTCCACGAGGTAGATGCCGGCATCGAGCTGGCCCATCGTGCCCTCGACCTCGGGGTGGCCCTTGTGGCCGATCATGATGAATTCGTAGCCCTCGCGGGCGAGCTTGGCCACTTCGACGTGCACCTTGGTCACCAGTGGACAGGTGGCATCGAAGACCTGGAAACCGCGGTGCGTGGCCTCGTCGCGCACGGCGCGGCTCACGCCGTGGGCGCTGAACACCAGCGTCGCGCCCGGCGGCACGTCGGCAAGGTCTTCGATGAAGATGGCCCCCTTGGCCTTGAGGTCTTCGACGACATAGGTGTTGTGCACGATTTCGTGGCGCACGTACACCGGAGCGCCGAACCGCACGAGCGCGCGCTCGACGATCTCGATGGCCCGATCGACACCGGCACAGAAGCCGCGCGGCTCTGCCAGCAGCACTTCCTCGACCCGCGGCGGCGTCATCACATCACCCCGATCACCCGCACCTCGAAGGTGACGGGCTGCCCGGCCAGCGGGTGGTTGAAGTCGAACAACACCCACTCATCCCCCAGCTCGCGCACGACGCCGGCATAGGTGGCCTGTCCGTCTGGCGTACAGAATTCCACCACTTCGCCAGGCTCGTAGGTGTCCTCGGGGTCGCCCAGCTCGGCGAGCATGGCGCGGCCCACGCGCTGCAGCAGTTCCGGGTTGCGCTGACCGAACGCCTCGCCTGCATCCAGCGTGAAGATCGCCTGGGCGCCTTCGGCCAGCCCGATCAGGCGCTGCTCGATGGCCGGCGACAGTTGGCCGGCGCCGATCGACAACGTGGCCGGAGGACCTTCGAAGGTGTTGACGACGCTGGCGCCGTCGGGTCCGGCAAGCCGGTAGTGCAGGGTCAGAAACGACCCCTCCTGAATGGTGTTCACGCCTTTGGGGGACAGCGGCGGCTGCCCAGTGCGACTAGACTGCCGGCCATTTTACGAGGGGCCGCCTGCCTGGCGACCCGGGCGCCCGGAGCGCCCCGCGCCTGGAGGGGCGCCATGCATGTCGATCAAGCACTTGCCGGCTGCTGCGCGCCCACGCGAGAAGATGCAGGCGCTGGGCCCGACCGCGCTGGCGGACGCGGAACTGCTGGCGCTGCTGCTGCGCACCGGGCTGCGCGGCCAGGGCGTGCTGGCACTGGCCGAGCAGGCGCTGGCCCACTTCGGCGGCTTTGCCGGGCTGCTGCGGGCCACGCCGGCCGAGCTGCGCGGTCTCAAGGGCCTGGGACCGGCCAAGCAGGCCGAGCTGGCCGCAGTGGCCGAGATGGCGCGCCGCGGCATCGCCCAGCGGCTGACCGAGGCGCCCGTGTTCCACGGCGCGGCAGAGGTCAAGGCCTACGTGCAGCTGCAGCTGGCCGGGCTGGCGCAGGAGGTGTTCGCCGTGCTGTTCCTCGACAGCCAGCACCGGTTGCTGAAATGGGACGAGATGTTCCGCGGCACCCTTCAGCAGACCAGTGTCTACCCGCGCGAGGTCGTGCGCCGCGCCCTGGCGCTCAACGCAGGTGCCGTGATCCTCGCGCACAATCATCCATCGGGCCTGGCCGAACCGTCGCGGGCCGACGAATACCTCACCCAGACCTTGAAATCCGCCCTGCAACTCGTCGATGTGCGCGTGCTCGACCACCTCGTCGTGGGCCAGGGTGCGGTGGTATCGTTTGCCGAACGGGGGCTGGTGTGAAGGTGCGCAGCCTGGCCGAGCTTGGCGCGGTGCACCAGGCGCTGCAGCGCGCGCGGCGCGAGGCGGCCCTGGAGGCCGCCCGCGAAGCCGAGCGCTTGCGCGAGCAACAGCGGCGTCAGCATGCGGCACACGACCTCTTCGTGCGCGCGGTCGGCCCGGTGCACCGGCTGCGCGACCGCGACCTGGCCGAGATCGACCGGCCGCGCCCGCCGCCGCTGCCCCGCCAGCGCGAGCTCGACGAGCAGGCGGCGGTGCGCGAATCGCTGTCTGACGAAGTCGACCCCGAATCCCTGCTGCTCACCGACGACGGCCTGAGCTTCCGACGGCCCGGCATCGCGCCGCAGGTTCTGGTGAAGCTGCGTCGTGGGCACTGGGCGCTGCAGAACCAGATCGACCTGCATGGCTTGAACCGCGAGGAGGCACGCACGGCACTGCTCGAATTCCTGCGCGAATGCCAGCGCCGAGGCATGCGGTGCGTGCGCGTGGTGCACGGCAAAGGGCACGGCTCGCCGCGTCGCCAGCCGGTGCTCAAGGGCAAAGTGCAGCGCTGGCTGGCCCAGTGCGCCGAGGTGATGGCCTTCGCGCAAGCCAGCGGGCCGCAAGGCGGTGCCGGTGCACTGGTGGTGCTGTTGGCCGGACACGGTCACCGCGGCCGGCAATCCGCCCGACACTTGCCAGTGCCTGCGGCGGACCACGCGGATCCGGCAGGCGTGGCGGGCACATCGGCCCGCGGCCTGCCCATCGGCCTATAGCTTGCCCGCCGCAGCGGCCACACCCAGCGCGGCCGCGCACCCTGGGATGGTGTCGAGCAGCAACTGGCGGCGCTGCACGGCCTCGCGCACGGCCGTATCCTGCGGCACTTCCCCGACCAGCTCGAGCTTCACCGGCGCAGCCACCGTGCTGTTGACGAAGCGGTCCACCACCTGCTGGAGTTGCGCCCGCACGGCGCGGCCCTCGCCGCTGCGCTGGATCTGATTGACCAGCAATTTCATCGGCCGCGCCGCCTGGGTCGAGGCGAGCACCTTCACCGTGGCGTAGGCGTCGGCCAGCGACGTGGGCTCCGGGGTGGCGATCACCAGCACCTCGTCGGCCAGTGACACGGTGAACAGAACCACGTCGGAGATGCCGGCGCCGGTGTCGAGCAGCACCCGGTCGAAGCGGGGCCGCACCCGCGCCACCACGTCGAGCAGCTTGTCTCGCACTTCCGGTGTCATGCGCGAGTACTCGATCAGACCCGAACCGGCCAGCAGCACCGAGAAGCCCCCGGGCGCGGGCAGGATGGCATCTTCCAGTGGCGTGCGCCCAGTGAACACGTCGTGCAGCGTGAGCCGCGAGTACAGGTTCAGCACCACGTCGAGGTTGGCCAGGCCCAGGTCGGCGTCGAGCACCAAGACGCGCTCGCCGCGCCGCGCCAGGGCCGCGGCGAGATTGGCCGCGAGGAAGGTCTTGCCCACGCCACCCTTGCCGCTGGTGATGGCGGTGATGCGCGCGCCCCTGGGCACCGGCGCCGGGGCGGCGGCGCTGCCGACGGACGAGGGAAAGGTGGCGTCGCTCATTCGAGATCCTGGAACTGGGAGGTGCCGAACAGCAGGCCTTTTTCCTCGGCACTGACCGACGGTTCGACAGAGGGCTCGAGGCAGACACGGTCGCGGCCCTCGGCCTTGGCGCGGTAGAGCTGGCGGTCGGCGCGCTCCATCCACAGCCGTGCATTGGAGCGCACCCATTGCGGGGCGAACGCGCCACCCACGCTGACCGTGGCCGTGAGCACCGGCCCTTCGTCGGTGCGAACGACGGTGCGCGAAACCCGCTGGCGCAGCCGCTGCGCCACGTGGGGCCCGAACGCTGGCGGGCAGTTGGGCAGCAGGATCGCGAACTCCTCGCCACCCACGCGGGCCACCAGATCCATCGGGCGCACGGTCTCGGCCAGCGCGGCACTGATGGCGCGGATCACCTGATCGCCCGCGGCGTGGCCGTAGGTGTCGTTGATGCGCTTGAAATGGTCGATGTCGACCGCCAGCAGCAGCGCCGACTCACCCACCCGGGCGACGCGGTCGATTTCGCGGGCCAAAGCCAGTTCGAAACTGCGTCGATTGGCCAGCCCGGTGAGCGGATCGCGGCTGGAGAGGTCGACCAGGCTGTCGATCAGCGACTGGAGCCACTCCGGGCTGCCGGGCCTGCCATCCGGCGTGGGGTGACCACAGTGCTGCAGCAGCGTCAGCGCGCGCTCGAGCTGCAGCCCCGGTGTCGGGGCCGCGGCCTGAGCCTGCGGGCGATGCATGGCGTCCACGTGCAGCCGTTGGTGCGTTGGCGCTGGTGTGCGATGCGAAGCAGTCTAGCAGCGCACCCGTATGGTGCCACCCCGCGAAATGCGGCCCGAATCGACCCTTTCTTGCGCCCTCGCCGGCACTGCGCTTGGGCAACACTGCGCCGCATGCACCCGCAGTCCGTCCGGCTGCGCCCAAAATCCTAGACCCACCTGCCCATGTCCGAGTTGATGACCGCCCCCCGACCTGCGGCCGCCACTGGTGCTGTCGAGCAGGAATTCAGCTTCTCGAAGACCGACTTCGACAAGGTACGTGAGTTGATCTACCAGCGTGCCGGCATCAGCCTGCATGCCGGCAAGCAGGCGATGGTGTACAGCCGCCTGTCGCGCCGGCTGCGCGAGACGGGCCATCGCTCGTTTGCCAGCTACCTGGAGTGGCTGCAGTCGCACATGGGCTCCGGTGGTGAGCAGGAGTGGCAGGAGTTCATCAACTGCCTGACCACCAACCTGACATCGTTCTTCCGCGAGGAACACCACTTCCATGCCCTGGCCGATGACCTGAAGCACCGCGGTGGGCAACCTGTGCGCATATGGTGCAGCGCGGCCTCCACCGGCGAGGAACCGTACTCGATCGCGATGATCGCGAATGAAGCCCTGAATGGTTCCGCCAGCACGCGCATCTTGGCCAGCGACATCGACACCAAGGTGCTGGCCACCGCCCAGCGCGGTGTGTACGACGCCGAAGCCCGCGGCCTGTCCAGCGTTCGGCTGCAAAAGCACTTCCTGCGCGGCAAGGGCGCCAACGCCGGGATGATCCGGGTGAAGCCGGAACTGGCGCGCATGATCGAGTTCCGACCGTTCAACCTGATGAGCCGCGACTGGGCCCTCGGCGACCCGTTCGACATCATCTTCTGCCGCAATGTGATGATCTACTTCGACGCTCCGACCCAGCGCACCGTGCTGCAGCACATGCACCGCGTGCTCAAGGCAGGCGGCCTTTTGTACGTGGGCCATTCCGAGAACTTCACCGACTCGCGCGACCTGTTCAAGTTGCGCGGCAAGACGATCTACCAGAAGGTGTGAGCCAGGCGCTCTTGCCCTGAACCGCCCCGCCGCCACAGGACTGCCCATAAACGCACCGTCCGTTGCCCCCGCCAGCGCTGCGCCCCGCGCCTCCATACTCACCTCGACTGCCCGCCTGGACCGGTTGAAGGCACAGGCCCGCAAGCCAGGCGAGGCCTCGTTCTTCTTCTGGGACGCCCACTTCAAGAACGACGCCGTGAAGGTGCTGCCGGGCGAGCACTTCGTGTACGACGAGGACCTGCTGATCACGACGACGCTGGGCTCGTGCATCGCCGCCTGCCTGTGGGACCGCGAACGCCGCATCGGCGGCATGAACCACTTCATGCTGCCTGACGGGGCCGGTGACTCCGGTCGCTATGGCAGCTTTGCGATGGAACTGCTGATCAACGAGATGATGAAGCGCGGCGCCTCACGGCTGACGCTGGAAGCCAAGATCTTCGGCGGCGGCGCCGTGATCAGCGGCATGAACAGCCTGAACGTCGGCGAACGCAACACGAAGTTCGTCACCGACTACCTGCAGACCGAGCGCATACCCATCGTCAGCCGCGACGTGATGGATGTCTACCCGCGCAAGGTGTGCTTCCTGCCGGCCAGCGGCAAGGCGATGGTCAAGCGGCTGGCGCCGACCAACACCGAAGCGCTGGTGGCGCAGGACCGCGCCGCAGCCCAGAAGGTCGTGCCACCCAACAGCGGCGGCGGCTCGATCGACCTGTTCTGAACCCGCACACTCAGGGAATTGCTGTCATGCCCAAGACCAAAGTGGTGGTGGTGGACGACTCGGCGCTGGTGCGAGGACTGCTCGCCGAGATCATCAACAAGCAGCCCGACATGGAGTGCGTGGGCGTGGCCGCCGACCCTTACGTGGCACGCGAGACGATCCGCAACACCAACCCCGACGTCATCACGCTGGACGTGGAAATGCCGCGCATGGACGGCATCGATTTCCTCTCGAAGCTGATGCGCCTGCGGCCCATGCCCGTGGTGATGGTGAGCACCCTGACCGAGCGCGGCGCAGAGGTGACGCTGCGCGCACTCGAGCTCGGCGCCATCGACTTCGTGGCCAAGCCCAAGATCGGCGTGGCCGATGGCCTGCGTCAGCTCGCCGAGGACATCACCGAGAAGGTGCGCACTGCCGCCAAGGCCCACGTACGGCGCCTGCCGCCCGCCACGGCGCCGGCTGGCGCAACACCGGGAACCCAGGCTCCCGCAGGCGTGCGACCGGCCGCGCCGGTGGCCGCACTGGGCCGGCTGTCGACCGAGAAGATCATCTTCATCGGCGCCTCGACTGGCGGCACCGAAGCCACCAAGGAAGTCCTGATGAACCTGCCCGCCGACGCGCCGGCGGTGGTGATCACCCAGCACATGCCTCCCGGTTTCACCAAGAGCTATGCCACCCGTCTCGATGGCCTGTGTCGCATCCGGGTCAAGGAAGCCGTGGACGGCGACCGCATCTTGCCCGGCCATGCCTATATCGCACCGGGCGGCCTGCACCTGAGCGTGGAGCGTTCGGGCGCCAACTACATCGCCCGCGTGCGCGACGGCGACCCCGTGAACCGCCACAAGCCTTCGGTGGAGGTTCTGTTCGAATCCGCCGCCCGTGTGGTGGGCCAGAACTCGCTGGGCGTGATGCTCACCGGCATGGGCGCCGACGGTGCGCGCGCCATGAAGACCATGCGCGACGCCGGCAGCTACAACATCTGCCAGGACGAATCCACCTGCGTGGTGTTCGGCATGCCGCGCGAAGCCATCGCCCATGGCGCAGCCGACGAGGTGCTGCCGCTGCAGCGCATTGCCCCGGCCCTGCTCGAGCGCCTGCGCAGCACAGCCGGCATCGCCATCCACCGGGTCTGAAGGCCGAGCGGCGCCCACAATCGGGCGAGACGTACCGGATGGTTGGCGCCGTCCGGTGCCCGGCTACGTCGGCGGCAGGAACATCGCCTGCAGGTCCGAAAGGAAGTCGAAGCCGCGCACGCTGGGCCGCACCCGAACAAGGTCGCGTTCGACCAGGCCGCGCGCCTGGGCCTGCTGCAGCACGCCGTCGATCGCGCTCAGCGGCAGGCCCGTGCGCTCGGTGAAGTCGGCCAGCGCGAAGCCCTCGCGCAGGCGCAGTGCATTGAGCATGTACTCGAAGCCTAGGCGCTCGCGCGGCACCTCTTCGTCCTGACTCATGGCATGGCCGGCCAGCGCTTCGTCCATGTAGCGCTGCGGCTCACGCCAACGCACCTGTCGCACGACCCTGTGCGGATAGCTCAACTTGCCGTGCGCGCCGGCGCCGATGCCCAGGTAGTCGCCGAACTGCCAGTAGTTCTGGTTGTGCACGCAGCGGTGGCCGCGCCGTGCAAATGCGGAGACTTCATAGCGCTCCAGGCCAACGGCCGTCGTGCGCTCGCAGATCAGTTCGAGCATGTCGCTGGCCAGGTCGTCGTCGGGCAATCCCGGCGGGGACTCAAGTGCGTAGCGCGTGTTGGGTTCGATGGTCAGGTGGTAGATCGACAGGTGCGGCGGGTCCAGCGCCAGCGCAGCGTCGAGGTCGGCTTGCAGCTGCGCCATGCCCTGCCCCGGCAAGGCGTACATCAGGTCGAGGTTGAAGGTATCGAACGCCGCAGCCGCCTCCTCCACCGCCGCCCGCGCCTGCGCGCTGTCGTGCACGCGCCCGAGCCTGCGCAGCATGGCATCGTCGAAGCTCTGTACCCCTAGCGACAGTCGCGTCACGCCCGCGGCGCGAAAGGCACGGAATCGCTCGCGCTCGAATGTTCCCGGGTTCGCTTCCAACGTGATCTCGCAGCCGGCCTCCAGCGGCAGCCGGGCCCGTATCGCCGACAGCAGCCGGTCGATCGACTCCGGCGAAAACAAGCTGGGCGTACCCCCGCCGATGAACACGCTCACGACCGGCCTGCCCCACACAAAGGGCAGCGCCGACTCGAGGTCGGCCACCAGCGCCGACAAGTACAAGGCCTGCGGGGCGGCGATCACGCCGCCGGGGTCGGTTGCGGTACCGCGCCCGGGGTTCCAAACATGCGAGTTGAAGTCGCAGTACGGGCATTTGGCCAGGCACCACGGCAGATGCACATACAGCGACAAGGGCGGCGGCTCGCCCAGGTTCAGCGTGCCGGGCCGCAGATAGCGGCTGACGAGATCGTCCATGGCCTGGCGCCCGATCAGCCCGCCAGGTGCCAGGCCTCGTGCATCAGCTCGCGCATCAGTGCGGCCGAGCGTGCGCGGTGGCTGTGGCGGTTCTTGGTCTCGGCACCGAGTTCGGCCACGGTGGCACCCAGTTCGGGTATGAACATCAGCGGGTCATAGCCGAAGCCCTGGGCGCCGCGTGGCGCGAGCAGGATTTCACCTGGCCAGCGGCCGACGGCCACCAAGGGCTCGGGATCGCCGGCGTGGCGCACCGCCACCAGGGTGCTGATGAAGTGCCCGCGGCGATCGGCCATGCCCCGCAGCTGCGCCAGCAGGCGTTCGTTGTTGGCCACGTCCTGACGGCGGCGCCGGACCTCGCGCTCCTCGCCCGCCAGCGGTTCCACCTCGCCTGCAAATTGAGCCGACACCACACCCGGCGCACCGCCGAGCACATGTACGCACAACCCCGAATCATCGGCGATGGCCGCACCGCCGCAAGCCGCTGCCGCGTGCCGGGCCTTGGCCAGCGCGTTCTCGATGAACGTGTGGTGGGGCTCGTCGGTCTCGGCGATGCCGAGCTCGCCCTGGGCCACGATCTGCAGCGGCAAGCCCGCGAGCAGCGCGCGCAACTCTGCGAGCTTCTTGGCGTTGTTCGATGCCAGCACCAGTCTCATGGCGCCCTCGCCGTCAAGCAGCCAGTGCCGCCGTCTGCGCTGCCACCAGCTGGGCAATGCCGCGCTCGGCCAGCCCCAGCATGGCCAGCATCTGGTTGTGCGAGAACGGCTCGCCTTCGGCCGTGCCCTGGACCTCGACAAAACCGCCCGTGCCGGTCATGACCACGTTCATGTCGGTGTCGCAGGCGGAGTCTTCGGTGTACTCGAGGTCGAGCAGCGGCGTGCCCCGCATCATGCCCACCGACACTGCCGCCACATGGTCGCGGATCGGGCTGGCCGCCAGGCGCCCCTGCGCCCGCAGCCAGGCGACCGCATCGTGCGCGGCCACCCAGGCGCCGGTGATCGCCGCCGTTCGGGTGCCGCCGTCGGCCTGCAGCACGTCGCAGTCGATCAGGATGCTGCGCTCGCCCAGAGCCGCGAGGTCGAACACCGCGCGCAGCGAACGGCCGATCAGGCGCTGGATCTCTTGCGTGCGGCCGCTTTGCTTGCCGCGCGCGGCCTCGCGATCGCCACGGGTGTGGGTGGCGCGCGGCAGCATGCCGTACTCGGCCGTGACCCAGCCTTCGCCACTGCCCCGCTTGTGCGGCGGCACCTTTTCTTCGACCGAAGCCGTGCACAGCACGCGTGTGTCACCGAAGCTCACCAGCACCGATCCTTCGGCATGGCGGGTGTATCCGCGCTGCAGCGTGACCGGCCGCAAGGCATCGCAGGCGCGACCGGCTGCGCGCACGAAGTCGTTCATTTGGGGTTCTCCAATGGCATAGGGGCGTCGCACGCGGACAAGGAACCCAGCCGGCAGGACCGCCGACGGCCCGCCGCCGGGTCTTCAGGACTTCTTCTGCGAGGAGCGACGGATCGCTTCGTTGATCTCGCGGATGGATCGCTCGATCTCGGCATCGTCGAGCTCATCCGGAGCGGCGTCGCCCGAGGCCAGGCTGGCCTGGATGGTGGAAGCGAAAACCTCGTCGCCCAGCGACTCGGTGGAAACTGCGGACTGAGTCTCGGTTTCCTCGGCGCCCTCCCACTCCACCGCCAGGATCGTGACGTTGTCGCTCTTGGCTCCGGCGTTGCGCAGGGCCTGCTCGGCCAGCTCGGGCACCGCATCCGATATGGGGCGCTGGGTGAGTTGCTCGGTGATCACGGCGTCGGTGACGCTGCCCCACAGACCATCAGAGCACAGCAGCACCTTGTCGCCCGCCTGCATCAGCAACGGCCCGGCGGTATCGACCACCGGCTTGCCGGGCGAACCCAGGCAGGTGAACAGCACGTTTCGGTTGAAGCGCTGGGCGATGGGTACCACCTGCGCCATGGTGTCCTGAAGCTCGGTGTAGGAGTGGTCGCGCGTGCGGGCGATGAGCTTGTCGCCCCGCACCAGGTACAGACGCGAATCACCGCAGTGGGCCCAATAGGCCGCATTGCCTTGGATCAGGCAAGCCACGATGGTGGTGCGCGGTGTGTCGAGCAGGGCCTTGTCGGTGGCGTAGCGCAAGAGCTGGTGGTGGCCGGCCAGGATCGCATCGTGAAGGAAGCGCAGCGGATCCTTCAGCCCGGGCTTGGCCTCGCGCTGGAAAAGCGCGGCCAGCATCTGCAGCGCCAGCTGCGATGCCACCTCACCCTCGGGGTGCCCGCCCATGCCGTCGGCCAGCGCGAACAGGCCGGACGACCGCGTGTAGCAATAGCCCATGCGGTCTTCATTCTTTTCGCGACCGCCGCGACGACTGACCTGGTAGACGGAAAAGCGCATCTGGGTGTCCCGCCTCAGGACTTCACGCCGCTCTTGAGGTTTTCGATCTGCAACTTCAGCCGTTCGCTGAAGCTGAGCTTGGTATAGCGCCGCTCGGTCTCGCGCGAAAGCTCCTTCTGCAGCGCGAACACGCTTTGGGGCCGCGAAAGTGGATCGAGCGACATGCACCACTCCGTCACCTCGATGAGGTTGTCGGAATAGATGTTGCGCAGGCGCGAGAGACTGAGCGCGAGGCGATCCTTCTCCAGGCGCTGCGGCGCGTCGTTGGGCGGATAGCCCTGCATGCATGCGTAGATGCAGGCCCCGATGGCATAGATGTCGGTCCAGGGGCCCAGCGTGCCATCGCGCCGGTACATCTCGGGCGCAGCAAAGCCTGGCGTGTACATCGGCCGGATGAAGTTGCCTTCCTTGCTCAGCACCTCGCGCGCGGCGCCGAAGTCGAGCATCACCGCCTTGTTGTCATTGGTGATGAAAATGTTGGCTGGCTTGATATCAAGGTGCAGCATCTTGTGCTGGTGCACGATGCGCAAGCCGCGCAGGATCTCGTCGAACAGGCTGCGGATGGTG
>Ga0073899_10003798_pt1 | contig 13313 bp, 10 predicted proteins | sample KloWWTmetaKNB5Ph_FD_88975 | JGI IMG/M metagenome (GOLD analysis project Ga0073899, IMG submission 88975) | Active sludge microbial communities from Klosterneuburg, Austria, studying microevolution and ecology of nitrifiers - Klosterneuburg... | ecosystem: Engineered > WWTP > Aerobic digester >... | reverse complement strand
CGGCATCACCGGCTCGGCCTCGGGCGGACTCAGCATCGCGCTCGCGGCGATGGCCGATGGCTTCATCGCCAACGCCCAGGCCGCCGGTATTCCGATGGAAGTGTTGCACCGAGTCGCGGCCATGGCCTCGGGCGGCATGGACACGCTGCCGCACAACGGCGCAGTGATCACCTTGCTCGCGGTCACCGGTCTTTCGCACCGGCAGTCGTATCGCGACATCTTCGCCATCACCCTGATCAAGACCAGCGCGGTGTTTGTGGTGATCGCGGTGCACCTCGGTACCGGGCTGGTCTGACGCTTCCGGTGGCGCGAATGTCCGGCTCGCAGGCCGGGCTTCGTAAGGGTGGGGAAAGGAGACCCGATCATGCGCCGCACACACTTGTCCCGCCGTTCGTTCCACCGCGCCTGCGGCCTGTTGCTTGCCGGTTCCGCCGCGGCATCGCTGCAGGCAGCGACGTTCACCGTGACCACGGTCAGTGACAGCGGGCCGGGCTCGCTGCGGCAGGCGCTACTGGATGCCAACGCCAACGCCGGTGCCGACACCATCGCCTTTCAGATCGGTTCCGGGGCGAAGACCATCACGCCGCTGACGCAGTTGCCCGACATCAATCAGCCGACGCTGTTTGACGCGCGAACGCAGCCCGGGTTCGTTGGCATTCCGCTGATCCGCATCGATGGCGCGGCGTTCTCGAATACGGAGTCTGCGCTGCGCATCTACGCCGGACCGACGACGCTGCAGGGACTCATCGTCACGCGCTTTCCCGGTGTCGGCATCTACGTTGGTGCAGGCGATGGCATCGTCCTGCGCGGCTGCTGGATCGGTACCACCGGCAGCGTCGCCGGCCTCGGCAATGGCGGCGGCGTGCGCATCGGTGCGGCCAGCAACGTCAGCATCGGCGGCACTGGGGCCGGCGATGGCAATGTCCTCGCCGACAACAATCCCTCGGGGATCGACGTGGATGCGGCGGCCGGCGCGGTCGTCGTGCAGGGCAATCGCATCGGCACCAATGTCGCCGGCAGCGCGGCCTTGCCGAATGGCAGCGGCATGCGCGTGTACAACGCCGACACGCTGGTCGGCGGCAGCAGCGCGCCTGCGCGCAACCTGATTTCCGGCAACACTGGGTCGGGCGTGTACGTGGCCGGCCCCGATGCTGGCAACGTGCGCGTCTTCGGCAACCACATCGGCACCGATGCGGCCGGCGCGAACGCGATCGGCAACGGTCTCGATGGCGTCAACGTCGCCACCGGCAGCGCCAAGATCGGCTTTGGCAGCGCCGCCGAGCGCAACCTGATATCCGGCAACGGCTACGCCGGCATCGGCATCGGCGTGGACGCCAACGCCGTGCAGGTACTCGGCAATTACCTTGGCACCAATGCCGCCGGCAACGCCGCCATCGGCAATGGCACCGGCATTCGCAATGACGGCCACGACTCGCAGATCGGCGGCACTCTGGCGAGCGATGGAAACGTGATCTCGGGCAACGACGGTGACGGCATTTTCATCAGCCCCGAAGCCGACGGTGGTTCGATCCGGCGCAATCGCATCGGCACCAATGCCGCAGGTACGGCTGCGCTCGGCAATGGCCTCTTTGGCGTGAGCGTGCGTGGCACCGGCATGGTCATTGGCGCACCAATCGCCGGCAACCTGATCTCGGGCAACGTGCGCAGCGGCATCACGCTCTCCGACACCGCGAGCGGGCACAGCATCCGCGGCAACATCATCGGTCTGGACGTCACCGGTACGCAGGCGCTTGGCAACCAGGAAGACGGCATCAGCCTCTATGGCGCCGACAACGTGATCGGCAGCACCGGTGCGGGCGCGCACAACGTGATCGCCGCCAATCCGGACTATGCGATCTATCTCGCGGAGGGCGCTGACGGCAACACCATCCAGAACAATTACATCGGCACCAATCCGGCGGCGGCCGCAGGGCTCGGCAATGGCTTCGGCATCTACATCGACGGCGGCAACGGCAACAGCATCGGCGGTGCCTCGGTCGGGCAGGGCAACGTCATCGCCAACAGTCCGCAGCTTCCGATCCTGATCAACCTCGGCCAGGGCAATCGCATCCTGCGCAACAGCATCTACGGCAACAGCGGTCCGGGCATCGAGCTGAGCCCCTCCGGGCCGCGCGCGAACGATGCGCTCGATGCCGACCTCGGTCCCAACCAGGGCCAGAACTATCCGTTGCTGCGCGTCGCGCAGGCGGCCGCCGGCGTGATCAGCGTGTCCGGCGCACTGGATTCCGCCGCGGCCGGAAGCTATCGCGTCGAGTTCTTCTGGAGCCCGGTTTGCCACTACTCGGGTTTCGGCGCGGGGCAGAAATTCCTCGGCGCGCTCGATGTTCTCACCAACGGCAGCGGCCACGCCGATCTCGCGATCGGCCTCGCCGACAACGCGGTCAGCGGCTACCTCACCGCCACTGCGACCGATGCCGCCGGCAACACCTCGGAATTCTCGCCCTGCATCGCCATGGGTCCGCAGGGGGTGGGCGAGTTCAACTTTGCACGCGAGACCATCCTCGCTTACGAAGACCTGCAGGCGGTCGACGTGTACGTAACGCGCAGCCACGGCGTCAGCGGCGCGGCGTCGGTGCAGTTCCACACCAGCAACGGCAGCGCGATCGCACCGGGCGACTACACCAGCAACACGACCACGCTCCACTTCGCCGACGGCGAGGTGGTCAAGAGCGTGCACATCCCGCTGGTGCGCGACGACATCGCTGAAGGTACCGAGGAGTTTCAGGTCACGCTCGCCAGCCCCACCGGCGGCGCCCTGATTGGCCTCAACGCCGATAACCCGGCAGCGCTGTTCGATCACGATCCGGCGCACCCGGCCTACTTCACCGACGATGCCGCGGTCGAAGAACCGGGCGCGGGCTCGGTGCAGGTGCAGGTTGCGGTGCACATTTCCGGTTCCGATCATCCGATCGACATCGAATACCAGACCGCGGACGCGAGCGCCGTTGCCGGCCAGGATTACGTTGCGACCTCGGGCATGCTCACCTTTGCGGTCGGCGAGACCACGAAGCTGGTGCCGGTCACGGTGCTCGCCGATGCGATCGCCGAGGGCGCGGAGTCGTTCTACCTGCAGATCAGCGGCTTCTACGCCCAGGGCGTGATCGCGCATGACGGCGAGGCCGAGATCACCATCAGCAGCAACCGCATCTTCGCCGACGGGTTTGATTGAGTGCGGATCGGTCCCGACCGTGCCGTGCCGGGCTAGTCGCGCGGCTTGCTTGCCTCGTCGCGCAGGCGCTGGTCCAGGCGTTCGCTGGCGCTGTCCGCGTAGCGGGTGCAGGCGGTCGGGTCCACGAGCTGGTTGCGGGCTTGGCGTTCAAACAAGTTCGAGAAGTCGGGATGCGCCGAAACCAGCAGGTCGCAGGGCAGGGTGCGGATCGTGTCGATGCTCGTGCGCAGCGTCGCCGCGCGATCGCCATCGGTGAAGCGGTAGTGTTCGTCCGAGACCGGCGTGAGGCTGTCGGCGTAGACCAGGTTCACGCAGCGCTCGCCTTCGCAGTCGCGCCAGGTCCAGGAGGCGCCGCCGGGGGTGTGGCCGGGCGTGGCATGCAGGGTGAGCGTGGTGTCGCCGAGGGTGATCGACTCGCCATCGGCCAGCGCGCGCGTGTTCGCCACCGGCGGGAACTTCATGAAGTCGCCGTAGCCCGCCTGCGGATCGTGCTTCGGCACCATGCCGCGGTTCAATGCTTCGGCGCCGGCCGGGGTCGAGAGCACACTGGCGCCACTCAGCCGCGCCAGTGCGGCGACGCCGCCGACATGGTCGAAGTGCGCATGTGAGACCGCGATGAACTTCACGTCGCGCACCTCGCGGCCGATCGATTTCAATCCAGCGACGATGCCGGCCACGGATTGCGGCAGCGCGCCGTCGATCAGGATCACGCCAGCGCCGGTGTCGATCGCGATCACGCTCAGTCCCGCGGGTCCGACGTAATGTGAGCCACCGAACAGCCGGAACGGCGCGCGCGCCGCGTTCCAGTCGGCGCAGCTGCCGCAGGTGATGGCTTGCAGGTCGGCGGGTGGGGTGTCGAGCGTGGGTGCGTCCATCGTGGGCTCCTGCGTGGGGTTGCCACTGTCGCGCTTGCAGGCGTCGCCGCCATGGCCTGCCGAGGACGCGGATCCGGCGATTCGCGGGCGTCGGCGTAGCGGCCGCCGATCAATCAGGGGCGCGGCAGCATCAGACTGCGGCGCGTGACCTTGACCGCGACGTAGCCACGGATGCCGCGTTCTTCCTCGCGGCTGAGGCGGTGCAGGGCGTCGCGGTGCGGAACCAGGAAGCGCAGCCGCCGGGTGGCTCGATCGAATTCGGCGACGTACTGGCGCATGCCGATGTAGAGGCGCTGCTCGTCGGCAGAGAGCGAGGACGAGTTCGGATAGAACTTCGGCCACCGCGCATGGGCGAGCACGCCGTGCAGTTGTCCGTGCGCGTCGATCGCGACCACTGCGTCGGCGAGCGTGATCAGCGCCGTGCCATCGCGCGTCATCGACACCGCTTCCGGAGTGTTCGGCAGGCGCGTCAGCAGGCTTGTTTGCCAGCGACCGCCGGGCTGCGTGCGCACGATGCGGATCACCGCGCCGTCTTGCGCGCCTGGCGCATTCGAGCCCTCGATCGCGTGCACGCCATCCGCACGCAGGAAGAACCCGGCGATGTGCTGCGACCCGATCTTTTCGCTGCGCGCACCGTCGTGATTGAACCAGTACAGCGCAGGCGCGTCGCCGCCGCGGTCGAAGCCGACCAGCCAACCATCCTTGACCTGGAGGAACGCATCGATGCGTCCGAAGCGCGCCAGCCCGCGCAGGAAGCCCGGTCGCTGCGGCGGCACAGTGTCCGTCCGATCGTACGGCTCGGCGATCGCGCGTCCGTCACGCGCTCGCACCTGCCATTCGAGCGGCGACCAGTTCGCGGCCGATTCCCACACCTCGTGATCGACCCGGCTCGCCTTCGGTACCGGGATCTCGACCCACTGCGCCACATCCCGCGGCCACGCCTCGCCCGCCGCAACCGGCGACACCAGCACCGCGAGCAGAAGGCCCAACGCCACGCGACCCATGCACACCACCACCGACCCGACCCGAGCCGAGTTCAGCAGCAATCGGCGTTAAGAGTCGTCAGACATCGACACATCCGGGATCAGCTACGGACAAAGTCGATGAGGGGACGGTAGTCGCGGCTGTCGGCGGCGCGAATGGCATCCAGATAACGGCGACGCCGCGTATCTCCCTGGAGCTTGGCGCCCCAAGCAAATGCAGCAGCGCCGCGCGCCTCGAGATAGAGGTCGGTGAACACGCGCGCGCAGCGGCCGTTGCCGTTGGGAAAGGGATGGACGACCGTGAGCCGATGGTGCAGGCGCACTGCACGCTCATCGAGCACGTAGGTATCGAACTCATCCCAGGTCTGCACATCGTCGAGCAGATTCTTGAGCTCGCTGCCGATGGCATGCGGCGCCACACCGATGTTGCGCTCGCTGTCTCGGTACCTGCCCGCCCAGCGCCACACGCGTCCAAACATGCGCCGATGCAACTCGCGCAGGAATTCCTGGCTGAGGACGGGCGCGCGGAGCACTGCGCGTTCGCCCCAGGCCATGCCGAGCGCGATGTTCTCCTCCTCGGCGAGATTGAGGTCGGCGCGGCTGGCTACCCAATCAAGCAGCAATCCGCGCGCTTCGTCGGGGTCCAGCGGGGTTTGCCCGTCGTCGTCCGGCTCGCCGAAGTCGGGCCCGTTGTTCATGCTCACCTGCGCGTCTTCCACAACTTGCGCGCGGTCACGAGTTCGGCGGCACGATCAAGACGCCACTGGGTCATCGCGGCATCTTCGGTGTCCTGTCCCTCCAGCGCCATGTGCGTGCGCACCTTGCTGCTGAGTTGGCGTGCTGCCTCGTCGCGTTGCCGCTGCACGCTGTGCTCGAGCGATGTCCTGGGCATGAGGACGTAGGCCAGTTCGCAGTCCATCGCCCGCGCGACCCGGCGCAGTGTGTCGAGCTGGATCGTCTCGCGCTGCTCGGAGGTCTCCATGCGCGCCACGCTGCTGCGAGTGACGCCGAGTCGCTGCGCCACATCATCCGAGCTCATGCCCAACGCCTTGCGCACCGCACGCAACCAGCCGCCGCGCGGAACCGTCATCGCGGCGCGCAACTCGACGATGGGTCGCAGGCGCGCATCCAGGCGCAGGCGCGCCAAGGCCTGGTTGGAGCCCGAGCGGGTGGGCTTGGTGGTGGCCATGGTGACACCTCGGTCCTGTAAACGTAGTGCTGTAGTGCAACATGCGCAGCTAATAGTGCGCACTATATCGATACAAAATATTCGTGCAATGGCGCGTTATAGCGCTCCAAGATGTCGACGGCGCCAACCACGCCGGCAAGCCGCGGACTCGGCAGCAGGAGTCCACCGAAAGCGGCGCCGCGTTCGCTGGCAGTCGTCGTCGCAGCGGATTGGGGGCTGCGCCGGACTGGCCTTCCTTCACCTCGCACCGCGCTGACCTCAGCCCAGTCTAGGAGTGGCTGGGAGCGTGACGACTTCGCAGAATGTGTTGGTCGCCGGACGCTTCGCTCTCCAACCAGCCCACTTCGTGAAGGGCTGCGTCAAAGATGCCCGAGAGCTCGGCCGGTGCGGCAACACCCCACCTCACGCCTTCGAAGGGATGGGGAAAAGGGGTTCCGTTCGGGTTTCCGGAATGCAGATAGACCGCGTTGTCGGCGGTGTCTGCGCAGATGGTGGCGAACACCTGGATCGGTTCCTTCCGGGCCGCGATTCGCTGCTCGGCGAAGCGAAGCAGTCGGTACGTCATCTCGGCCACGGCCGCGCGATTTTCGGGGCAGCGATTTCCTTTGCCGTCCCAATCCGGATGCGTGTGCCAGAGGTCGAACCAGGTCTCGACATCGAGTCGTTCGATCGATGCGATTGCACGCCGCTCCTCACTCAGCCAATGGCGCGCCATGCGCTTTCGATATCGACGATCCATGGTCCATGCCTCAGGCGCAGATCGGTGATCGGTGTGTCACCACAACGCATCCCTCAGCTTGTACCAGGCCATGGCGGCGACGAGGAGGGGGGTGCGCAGGGTGCGGCCGCCGGGGAAGGGGTGGTGGGGAATCTTTGCGTAGAGGTCGAGGCGGTGGGACTGGGCGGTGATGGCTTCGGCGATGACCTTGCCGGCGAGGCCGGTGGCGGCGATGCCGTGGCCGCTGAAGCCCTGGGCGAAGTAGATGTTGGGCGTGAGGCGACCCCAGTGCGGGGCGCGGTTGAGGCTGATGTCGACGTAGCCGCCCCAGACGTGGTCGAGCTTGACGCCTGCGAGTTGCGGGAAAACGCGGGTCATGCGCTGGATCATGGTCGCGCGCAGGTTGAGTGGCGGCAGCGTTGAATAGCTCGCGCGGCCGCCGAACAGCAGGCGCTGGTCGGCACTCGGGCGGAAATAGTCGAGCGCCCAGTTGATGTCGGCGACGGCGATGCCGCGCGGGATCAGTGCCTGCATGCGCTCGGCACCGAGCGGTTCGGTGGCGCCGATATAGGTGCCGACCGGCATGATGCGGCTGTCCAGTTCCGGCGCGAGGCCATGCACGTAAGCATTGCCGGCGAGCACGATGAAATCGGCTTCGAGTTCGCCGTGCGCAGTGCGCAGCAGCGGCTTGGTCGTGCCGTCGCCGCGCAGCAGTTGCGTCACCGCCGACTGTTCGTAGATCTGCACGCCCGCAGCCAGTGCGGCGCGCGCCAGGCCAATCGTGTAGTTGAGCGGATGCAGATGCCCCGATTTCGGATCGAACAGGGCGCCGAGGTAGCGCTCGCTCGCGATCTCATCGCGGCTGCGTTCGCGTTCCCACCACTCGGTCGGGTAGTCGAAATTCTCCTCGAGATCGCGCTGCCAGGCCTGCAATTCGTCGACCTGACGCGGCTTGATCGGCACGTGTGCGTGGCCGTCGCGCCAGTCGCAGTCGATGCGATGCTGCGCAATGCGCTGGCGCAACAGCTGCACGCCCTCGACCGACCACGCGAACAGCTTGCGTGAATCGGCCAGGCCGACCATCGCGGTGATCTTCGACTGGTCGCATCCATAGCCGAAGATCGCCTGGCCGCCACTGCGACCGGAAGCGCCCCAGCCGACGCGGTGGGCTTCGATCACGGCGACTTTTAACCCGCGCTGCGCCAGTTCGAGTGCACTCGACAGCCCGGTCAGGCCACCACCGAGCACAGCCACATCGGCGCGCTCCCGACCTTCAAGGCGCGGCTGCGCCGGCCACGGCGAAGCGGTCGTTGCGTACCAGGAATCGTGCGCGGCATCGCGGTCGCGGATGGTGCCCATGGTGAACTCCGCTCAGACCAGGCGCAGGTACCAGTCGATTTCGAGCGTCGTCACCTCGCGCTGGAAACTGCGCAGCTCCTTCAGTTTCTGCTGGCCGAAGATGTGCTGGAAGTGGCTGCCGAAGGTGTTCGCGATGAAGTCGCTGGCCATGAAGTCGCGCAACGTGTCGCGCCAGAACAGCTCGCGCATCGCGGTCTGCTCGTAGGCGTTGCCGACGATCGCCGGGCCCGGGTCGCCGCCGTTCTCGAGACCCTCCAACATGCCAGCGAGCACTGCTGCCGTGACCAGATACGGATTGGCGTCGGCGCCGGCGATGCGGTGCTCGACGCGGATGTTGGCCGGGTCGCTGTGCGGGATGCGCATCGCGACCGTGCGGTTGTTGAAACCCCAGCAGTCGTTCAGCGGCACGAACGCGTTCAGCACGAAGCGTCGATAGCTGTTGGCATGCGGCGCGAACATCACCATGCAATCGCGCGATGTGCGTTGCAGGCCGGCGACCGCGTGTTTCAGCGTCGTCGCCGGCGCTTCCGGCGTGCAGGCGAAGATGTTGCTGCCGTCGCGATCGAGCACGCTGACGTGGATGTGCGTGCCGCTGCCGGCCTGGTCGACGAAGGGCTTGGCCATGAAGCTCGCGAGCAGGTTTTCCTTGCCGGCGACGGCCTTGATCGCGCGCTTGAGCAAGATCGCGTCGTCGCAGGCCATTACCGCGTCGTTGCGATGTTTGAGGTTGATCTCGAACTGGCCCGGCGCGTACTCGGCGACCGCGGTGTCGGCGGGAATGCGTTGCTTGCGGCAGGCGTCGCTGATGGCGTCGGTGAAGCCCTGGTAGTCGTTCAGGTCCTCCATCGAATAGACCTGGGTCGTGGTGTTGCGGCGACCGGTGGCGGGATTGATCGAGGTCTGCGGCCGGCCATCGGGCGTGAGTTCGGCATCGAGCAGGTAGAACTCGAGCTCGACCGCAACCACCGGCGTCAGCCCCTTGGCCTTGTAGCGATCGACGACGCGCTTGAGCACCTCGCGCGGATTCGCTTCAAACAGGCCGCCGTTGCCGTCTTCCATCTGGATCAGGCATTGCGCCATCGGCTTGGCCTGCCAAGGGATCGGGCGCAGGGTGCCGGGGATCGGGCGGCAAATGCGGTCCTCGTCGCCGATGTCGTAACCAAGCCCGGTTTCCTCGACGGTATTGCCGGTCACGTCGGTGCCGATCAGCGACATCGGCAGGCAGACGCCGTTCTGGTAGACCTTGTCGAGCGCATCGCGGGTGACGCGCTTGCCGCGCAGCAGACCGTTCATGTCGGGCAGGATCAGGTCGATCTGTTCGCAGCCGACGATGAGGTCGAGGGTGGCATCGTCTTCGTCGGTCATTTCATTCGGTTTCATGCGCGCGGCACCGGCCGTTGGGGTCGGCGGATGCTAGCGGGAATTCGCTCGTGCGTAAAAAATACTCAACGTTTTGGGTCGGGGTGTCGGATCCGCTGCGCTTGATCCGACCTACATTCGGGTTGCGGGGCGTGGGCGGCCACCCGGGTTGGTTCGCGGCTGTTGATAAAATCAAACGGCGCGGCTAGGGTTCGCCATCCCCACGTCAGGCCCTTGCATGCGCTCGCATCCACTCGTCGGTCTGCCCGCAGACCGCAGGATGATCGGCCCCCACCCGACCCAGACCGTCGGCGAGAAGTACATTCGCGCGGTGGTCGACGGGGCGCAGTGCCTGCCCGTGCTGGTTCCCTCGCTCGAACCCGCGCTCGATCTGCGCGCCACGCTGGCCGAGCTTGATGGCCTGCTGCTGACCGGCGCCTACAGCAACATCGAACCGCACCACTACTCGGACGAGCCGAGTTGGGAAGGCAACCTGCACGACCCGGTGCGCGACGCGAACACGCTGAGCATCTTGCCGCTCGCGATCGAGCTGAGGGTGCCGGTGCTGGCCGTCTGCCGCGGCCTGCAGGAAGTGAATGTGGCGCTCGGCGGCAGCCTGCATCAGAAGGTGCACGAGACCCCTGGATTCAACGACCACCGCGAAGACAAACACGCTGCGCTTGATGTGCAGTATGGTCCGGCGCACGAAATCAAGCTCGCCGCCGACGGCATCCTGCGCCGCATCGCCGGCGCCGATGTCGCCATCGTGAACTCGCTGCATGGCCAGGGCATCAACAAGCTCGCGCCGGGTTGCGTCGTCGAAGCGCGAGCGCGCGACGGATTGATCGAGGCGATCCGCCTCGATGCACCCGAGCCATTCCTGCTCGCCGTGCAATGGCACCCGGAATGGAAGGTTCGCGAGAACCCGTTCTATCTGGGCATCTTCCAGGCCTTCGCGCAAGCATGCCGCGAACGCGCCGCAAAGCGGAACTGAGTCCCATGGCCAAGAAACGATCCGAAGCAAAGACGGTCAACAAGGCCGAAGAGGCCGAGAAGAGTGAAAGCTCGCTCAAGCGCTGGCTCAAGGACCGGCGCATCACCGAGGTTGAATGCCTGGTGCCGGACATCACCGGCAATGCACGCGGCAAGATCATCCCCGCCGCGAAGTTCTCGCACGACTACGGCACGCGCCTGCCCGAAGGCATCTTCGCGACCACGGTCACCGGCGACTATCCCGACAACTACGATGACCTGGTCAGCCCGTCCGACTCCGACATGGTGCTGCGACCGGATGCGGACACCGTGCGCATGGTGCCGTGGGCGACGGCGCCGACCGCGCAGGTGATCCACGACTGCTACACCAAGGACGGCCGCCCGCATGAACTGGCGCCGCGCAATGTGTTGCGGCGCGTGCTGGCGTTGTACGAGGGCATGGGCATCCAGCCGGTGATCGCGCCCGAGCTCGAGTTCTTCCTGGTGCAGAAAAACACCGATCCAGACTTTCCGCTGGCACCGCCGGCGGGCCGTTCGGGGCGTCCGGAGACGGCGCGGCAGTCGTATTCGATCGACGCGGTCAACGAGTTCGATCCGATCTTGGACGACATGTACGACTACGCCGAGGCGATGGAGCTCGATGTCGACACGCTGATCCACGAGTCCGGCGCGGCGCAGCTGGAGGTGAACTTCCAGCATGCCGACCCGATGTCGCGCGCCGACCAGGTGTTCCTGTTCAAGCGCACCATGCGCGAGTGCGCGCTGCGCCACGGTATTTACGCCACCTTCCTGGCCAAACCGATGGAGAACGAGCCGGGCAGCTCGATGCACATCCACCAGTCGATGATCGACGCCAAGAGCGGCAGGAACGTGTTCACCGAAGGCAAGGCCGGCAAGCACAGCGAGTTGTTCATGCACTACCTCGGTGGCTTGCAGAAATACGTGCCGATGGCGATGGCCTTCTTCGGTCCGAACGTCAATTCCTACCGGCGCCTCGCGCTCGGCCAGGTGGCGCCGATCAACGTGCAGTGGGGCTACGACAACCGCACCTGCGGTCTGCGCGTGCCGATGGACACGCCCGAGAACACCCGCGTCGAAAGCCGTTTCGCCGGATCGGACGCGAACCCGTACCTCGCCATCGCCGCGACGCTGGCCTGTGGCTGGCTCGGCATCAAGGAAAAGCTGCTGCCGACCGAACCGCTGACCGGCAGCGCCCAGGCGCTCGGTTACGAACTGCCGCGTTCGCTGGAGGAGGCGCTGGCGCTGCTGCGCGATTGCAGTGAGCTCGAAGGCCTGCTCGGCAAGCGCTTCGTCAATGCCTACATCTCGGTGAAGCAGAAGGAGTACGAAACCTTCTTCCGCGTCATCAGCTCGTGGGAACGCGAGTTCCTGCTGTTGAACGTCTGACCTTGTGTACTTTCGTCGGCTCCGCTGTGCTTGAGCCGACCTGCATTCGGAAATCTTGGAGTCGTCATGGACCCGAACAGCCTTCGCAATTTGCAGCAACTTGATGCCGCGTATCACCTGCATCCGTTCAACGACAACGCCGCGCTGGCCAAGCGCGGTACGCGCATTCTGACCAAGGGCGAGGGTTGCTACGTCTGGGACGGTGAGGGCAACCGACTGCTCGACGCCTTCGCCGGGCTGTGGTGCGTGAATGTCGGTTATGGCCGCAAGGAACTTGGCGCGGCCGCAGCGCGGCAGATGGAGCAGCTCGCTTACTACAACAGCTTCTTCAGCTGCACCACCGAGCCGACCGTGCGCCTGGCCGCCAAGCTCGCCGAACTCTCGCCTGGCGATCTGAACCACGCATTCTTCACCAACTCGGGGTCGGAGGCGAACGACACCATCCTGCGCATGGTGCGGCACTTCTGGGCAGTGCAGGACCAGCCCGCGAAGAACATCGTGATCGGCCGCCACAACGGTTATCACGGCAGCACCGTCGCCGGCGCCAGCCTCGGCGGCATGAAGGGCATGCACAAGCAGGGTGGCTTGCCGATTCCCGACATCCAGCACATCGACGAGCCATTCTGGTTCATCGACGGCGGCGACTTGTCACCCGAGGAGTACGGTCTGGTCGCGGCGCGTCGACTGGAGACGAAGATTCTCGAACTCGGACCGGAACGCGTTGCTGCCTTCATCGGCGAACCGATCATGGGCGCGATCGGCGTGTACATCCCGCCGATGACCTACTGGCCGGAGATCGAGCGCATCTGCCGCAAGTACGACGTGCTGCTGGTCGCCGACGAGGTGATCTGCGGCTTCGGCCGCACCGGCGAATGGTTCGGCCAGCAGTACTTCGGCTTCCAGGCCGACATCATGCCGATCGCCAAGGGTCTGAGTTCGGGCTACATCCCGATCGGCGCGGTCATGTTCAACGACCGCGTCGCCAAGGTGCTGGCGGAGAAGGGCGGCGAGCTTGCGCACGGTTACACCTACTCGGGGCATCCGGTGTGCGCTGCGGTCGCGCTCGAGAACATTCGCCTGCTGCAGGAAGAGAAAATCGTCGAGACCGCGAAGGACGAGATCGCGCCGTACCTGGCGCAGCGCTGGGCCGAGCTCGGCACGCATGCGCTGGTCGGCGAGGCACGCATCGCCGGCCTGGTCGGCGCGCTGGAGCTGGTTCCGCACAAGCACGAACGCAAGT
>Ga0073899_10003797_pt1 | contig 13314 bp, 10 predicted proteins | sample KloWWTmetaKNB5Ph_FD_88975 | JGI IMG/M metagenome (GOLD analysis project Ga0073899, IMG submission 88975) | Active sludge microbial communities from Klosterneuburg, Austria, studying microevolution and ecology of nitrifiers - Klosterneuburg... | ecosystem: Engineered > WWTP > Aerobic digester >... | reverse complement strand
GGGCTGCGCGACCCCGAGGCCGAGCTGTTGCGGCGGGCGCGCGACGCGGCCGGCGGCGCGCCGCTCACCTGCACCCACGACCTGCACGCCAACCTGACCCGGGCGCGGGTCGAGGCGGCCGACGCGATCGTCGCCTACCAGACCAACCCGCACCGCGATCACGCCCGGGTCGGCAGGCGCGCGGCCGAGCTGCTCTTGGGCATGCTCGACGGACGGCGGCCGACCGCGGCGTGGCGCACGCTGCCGATGCTGCTGGGCGGCGGCAAGACCATCGACTTCCTGGCGCCGATGCGCGCGGTGTTCCGGCGGATGGCGCGGGCCGAGCGGCGCGGCGAGGTCGCCAGCGCCTCGACGTTCATGGTCCACCCGTGGAACGACGATCCGGCGCTGGGCTGGGCGACCTTGGCCTACGGCGAGCCGGCCGCGGCCGAGCGCCTGGCCGACGAGCTGGCCGAGATGTGCTGGGCCCGACGCCACGCGATGCCGCCGACCTTCGCGACCGCGTCGGCGGGCCTGGCCGCGGCGCGCGCGGCGCGGGTGCGGCGCAAGCTCGGCGTGGTGATGATGTCCGACGCCTCCGACGTGGTCACCGCCGGCGCGCCCGGCGACTCGACCCACCTGTTGCGCGCGATGCTGGCCGAGGGCGGCGGGCTGCTCACCTACGCGGCGGTGCGCGATCCGGTGGCGATCGCCGCGCTGTGGGACGCGCCCGAGGGCAGCGAGGTCGACGTGGAGGTCGGCGGCCACCTCGATCCGGCCTCGGGGCCGCCGCTGGCGGTGCGCGCGCGGCTCGAGCGCAAGCTCGATCAGCCCGGCTTCCTGCGCACCGCGGTGCTGGCGATCGCGCACCTGCGGCTGGTCGTAGTCGAGGGCCCGGCGATGGTGATGCGGCCGTCGTTCTATCGCGACGTGGGCCTGCCGCTGATGAAGGCCGACGTGGTGATGGTGAAGAACTTCTTCCCGTTCCTGTTGTTCTTCCTGCCCTACAACCGCAAGACGATCTTCGTGCGCACCCAGGGCGCGACCGACTTCGACGCCGCCCACCGCCTGACCTTCGACGGCCCGATGCACCCGCGCGATCCGGTCGACGACTGGCGCCCGCGCGACCGCGCCCGCCGCGGCGTCGACGCGTAGCGACCTGCACGCGCCGCAGCGCTGCACCTGCAGGAACCGCAGGCCGCGCCACGCGACCACGCGCCAAGCGCGCGGCGAGGCCCTGCCCGGCTGGCCCGCCGGGTGCACTACCGACGCTCGTCCCGGTGCCGGGACAGGAGCCGTCGAATCTCATGAATACCAGCCGTCGCTTCCGCGTCTTCACCTCCCTCACCACCCTGGCCCTCGCCCTCACGGTCGCCGCCGGCCTCGCCAGCGCCGATCGGCGCGATCGCGGCGGACGCGGCGGCGCCGCGCCCGGCGCCGCCAGCTGCGACCACGACCAGGCTCGCGCCGATCGCGATCCGGCCCGGCGCCGCGACCTGGCGATGGGCCGCGATCGCGACGACCAGCGCGCCGGCGACTTCTGGCGCGACCGCGCCGGCCGCGATGACCGCGACCAGGGCATGCGCGGCGGTCGCGACGATCGCGACCAGGGCATGCGCGGCGAGCGCAAGGACGATCGCGCCGACGCGCGCCCTGGCCGACCGACCCGCCTCGGCAAGCACCACGGACGCGCCCCGGGGCGGCGCGGCCCAGGCCGCGGCCGCTGACCGTTACGGCAGGACCGTCGAGGTCCGGGCGCGGGCCCAGAAGCCGTCGCGGGCCTCGACGATCGCGGTGCGGCCCGCCGCGCCCGGGACGAGCTCGAGGTCGGTGACGAACCGGCCCTCGCCATCGGCGCTCATCCACAGCCAGTCGGTGTCGAAGCTGCCGTCGCCGTCCCAGTCGACCCGCGCGAACCGGGTCGGATCCCAGGTGGTGCTGTCGTCGGGATCGACGACGGTGATCTGCAGGTGGTTGGCGCCGATGCCGTCCTTGGGCGGCACGACCGCGGTGGTCACGCTGGTCGGCGCGTGGTCGTAGGGGACGACGTGGACGTGGCGGGTGACCGTGGTGGTCGCGCCGGCGCTGGTGGTGGCGGTGATCGTCAGGCGGTAGACCCGCGACAGGATGCTCCACGCGTCGCCCAGGGTCGCCAGCCGCGCCATCGCGCCGAAGTCGAACAGGATGACCTCGGGCAGCCGCAGCGGCACCAGCCGCGTGGTGTAGGTGCGCGCGAAGCGCTCGACCACCGTGACGCTCGCCGGGTTGGCGACGTTCAGCCGGTCGACCGAGCCCTGCTCGTTGACGGTCCACACCGTCGTCGCGTCGCCGAACGCCCAGCGATCGACCCGCAGCGGGGTGGTGCCCAGGCGCCAGGCCCAGCCGCGCGCGAAGCCGCGGGCGTTGCCGACGATCGTCGCCGGCGGATCGCACGCGCCGTCGTCGCGCTGGCACTTGCCGCCGGTGCCGACGTACAGCCGGCCGGCGATCTGCGCGTGGTCGCGCGCCTCGAGCGTGGCGTCGCAGCGGACCAGCCGCGGCGCGGCGTAGGTCAGGTCGATCGCGCACAGCCCGCGCACCGGGGCGGTCGACGTCGAACCGTCGGGGGTCTTGGCCTCGAGCGGCGCGCTGACGATCACCGCGTCGTCGATCATCGTCGCGCTGTAGGTGCCGGTGCCGGCGATCGCGCCGACCGGCATCATCCACTGCGGCACCGCCACGTCGACCACCTGCACGCCGTCGCCGGCGACCACCAGCTCGCCGTACGAGGTCACGCCGGCCAGCTCGGCGGCGTTGGTGATCACCCGGGCGGCGCGGCTGCGGGTGGTGAAGTCGAGCTGCGAGCCCACGAGCTGCCCGCCCTGACCGTTGGCCTGATCGTCCTGGACCTCGATCGACCAGTAGCCGTCGGCGAACGCGCCGTCGAGCGCGCGCAGCGCCGGGGTCGACGTCGACGAGAAGGTCAGCGTGCGCAGCCCGCCGGTCGCGGCGCGGTGATCCCACAGCACCACCGGCGGCAGCGCCGAGCCCTTCCACGGCACCAGCCGGATCACCAGGTCGGCCGGGTTGGGGTGATCGATCGTCACCCGCACGGTGGTGCGGCTGATCCGCCCGCCGAGGCCGGTCGACAGGCCGTGGACGGCGTAGCCGCCGTCGCCGTCGCTGATCCCCATGGCCTCCTGGCTGGCCGTGGTGGTGGTGTCGCTGGTGGTGAACCACTGCTTCAGCTCGCGCGGCGCGCGCGGATCGGCGACGTCGAGCACGGCCAGGTAGCTGCCGAGCACGTACAGCTTGGTCCCGACCTTGCGCAGCCGGTGGGCGGTGGTCTCGAGCGGCACCTGCGCGACCACGCGCGGCGCGGCGCGGTCGGTGACGTCGACGATCCACACGCCGCCGGTGCCGGCGGCGACCGCGATCAGGTTGCCGTCGAGCACCGCCAGGTCGCGGACGTCGTTGTTCCCCAGCGTGCGGTCGCCGGCCGCCAGATCCAGCGGCCGGGTGCGCAGCGAGCGCGGGGTGGGCAGGTCGACGGCGAGCGTGCCGTCGGCGGCGATCGTCACCGGCGCGGTCGCGACGTCGTCGTCGGTGGCCAGGATCGCGGTCGCGCTCAGCGTCGCGCCGGGCGCGGCCACCGCGGCGGTGATCCGCGCCGGGTTGGCGGCGTAGACCTGGCTCGGGACGGCGCCGAGCGTGATGGTCGCCGGCGCGGCGCCGGTCACGACCGGCACGGTCGCGGTGAGCACGCGGGTCGCGTTGCGGGCGTCCTTGAGCTGCGCGCGCACCGTCCGCAGGCCGGCGGCCGGGGTGAAGGCGTAGGCCCCGAGCGCGCGGTAGCTGGTGTCCCAGGTGCCGTTGCCGTCGAGGTCGTAGCGCACGGTCACCGCGTCGCCGTCGAGGTCGACCGCGGCGGTGGTGAGCGTCAGCGCCGACGCCGAGCCCGCGCGCGCTGGCAGGTCGAGCCGGCCGTGGGGCGCGCTGTTGGCGTTGCCGGTGGTGGTCACGCTCAGCGCGACCGGCCGCGGCTCGACGTTGCCGACCGAGTTGACCGCGCGCAGCCACACCGTGCGGGTGCCGCCGGGGAGCTGGCCGAGCTCGACGTCCACCGCCTGACGGCCGCGGGTGTCGCCGGGCAACGGCAGCCGCAGCCACGGGCCGGTGGCGGCGAACGCGTACTCGAGCGCGACGATCCGGTTGACGCTGTACGGCGCCGCCCACACCCGGGTGGCCGGGCGATCGACGATCGTGCCGGTGACCCGCACCCGCTGGCGGTCGGCGACCAGCCGCAGCTCGCTGGCCGGCGCGGTGTCGCGGACCTCGATCACGCCGTCGCCGTCGCTGTCGATCCAGCCCCAGGCGCCGCGGGTGTAGCCGTTCACCGCGCCCGGCTGGTTGTAGATCATCAAGGACGAGGCGGCCTCGCCGTGGCCGTCGTCGATGCCGCCGGCGCCCGGCTGGGCCTGGGCGTTGGCGTTGTACACGCCGAGGTAGCCGGCAATCGAGGTCGGCGGGTTGCACGCGTCGGGGCAGTACTCGTCGAGCGCCCCGAAGATGTGCCCGAACTCGTGCATGAACGTCTCGTGGCCGTAGCCGGTGTCGAGCACGGTCCACGGGCCGTTGATGAACGCGTGGGCGCGCAGGCCGGCGGTGCCGTTGCCGTTGGCGGCGACGATCACGAAGAACGCGCCGTCGGCGCGGTAGCGCCGCTTGAGGTCGGCGGTGTACTCGACCGCGGCCGGGCCCACCTCGACCTCGGTGAGCGGCCGCCCGAGGATCTTGCCGAGCACGTCGGCGGTCGCCAGCCACTCGGTGTTGGCGCCGCCCCAGTTGGCGCGCTGGCCGAACTCGTAGGCGGTGTCGACGGTGCCGACCAGGCCGCCGGCGGCCGGCGCCGACTCGGCGTGGATCACGAAGCGCAGGTCGGCGTTGCGATCGGTCGCCGCGACCTTGTCGAGCGCGGTCGCGATCTTGAGGTAGGTCTCGCGGACCATCGCCTCGCTCCAGTCCTCGGTCGACGCGTCGATCGCGCCGTTGGACTCGGGCAGCACGATCGACACGACGATCGTCCCCGCGGCGTAGGGCACCGCGACCGCGTCGTCGGGATCGCTCGGCGCGCCGGGCTCACCGGCGGCGATCCGCGCGGCGGCGAACGGGGCCACGGTGCCCTCGCGCTCGCCGTCGGCGCGCAGCCGGGCGGTCGGCGCCAGCCGCGCCGCCACCGGCACCTCGGCCGGGAACCAGCGGGCCGCGTGGACGGCGAGGAAGCGCTCCTCGGCGATGGTCGGCGCGGCCAGATCGGCCGGGGTCACCGCGCGGTCGAAGCGCGCGACCACGCCGGCGTCGGTGAGCACGCGCTCGGCGCCGGCCGGGATGGTGGCGATGAGCAGCCGCGGCGGCAGCGATCCGACGACGGTGCCGCCGAGCTGCGCGATCGCGCCCTCGACGCGCGCGCGATCGGCGGCGGTCGCGGTCGGCGCCAGCACCACCAGCGACGCCGGTTGATCGGCGCGGCCGACTTGATCGAGGTACGTCGCCGACGTCGCCGGCGCATCGGAGGTGGTCGCCGCATCCTCGGCGCAACCGACCAGCAGTGTGCTCGCGAGCGCGAGCACCGAAATCTTCGAGATGATCGACATGACGCGGCGGCTTCTAGCCCGTGACGCGATCGCACGAAAGATCCTGACGACCCAAAATCGTGATGGCTACTACAGTAGCCACGCGAGGTGTACGCGCCTCAGACGGCGCCGCATAGGACGCAACTGCCTGCGCCGCCAGCGACATCCGCGCGACGCTCGAGCGCACCCGCCGATCGCGGGCCACGCGGGTGCGACGATCTGCGCGCGCCGCGATCGGCCCGCCTGCGACCGCGATCACGCCGCTCACGCCGCCGGAGGCTCGTCGCGGTCGCCGGCGCGCGGGATCGCCGCCTCGAGCTGCTTGCGGGCCAGCGCCGTGGCGCGCTCCAGGCGGATCAGCCGCGTCGACGGATCGAGCGCGCGCGCGAAGAACACCACGACCTCGATCGCGAGCGACAGCAGGATCGCGAACGCGTACAGCGCGACCGCGACCTGCAGCGACGGGATGATCACCAGCATGCGCGGCCCCGGCACCTCGGTGTACGGCGGCGGGAACAGCGCCCACAGGAGCAGCGCCGGCACCATCGTCAAGAACAGGCCGACGGCGGCGTTGCCGTTGGCCAGCGCGAGGCGCTCGGCCAGCGATCGGTGGCGCCGCAGCACCATCCAGCCGATCGCGACGTGCGCCAGCGCGCCGAGCACGCCGTACTTGGCCAGCTCGAACGCGAGGTCGCCCTTGGCCGGCAAGAACGACGGCGAGAACCGCTGCCCCATCGCCGCGACCATCACGTAGTAGACGACGAAGAACGCCGGCATCCCCAGCACCAGCGTGCGGCGATCGAACCACAGCCCGCCGCGCCGACGCAGCCACAGCGCCACGGCGACCAGCGCCAGCGCCAGGCCGGCGACGCCGCCGAGCCGCAGCCCGCGCCGCGCCAGGGCGCGCGCCAGGCTGGTCGAGCGCGAGTCGGCGACCACCCGCGTGGTGGTGGCGCGGCGGGCGTCGTCGGCGGCGGTCCGCGCCGCCGCCGCGGCCGGGTCGAGCGTCAGCAGCTCGGTGAGCGTGCGGCCCAGGCCGTGGCCCGGCGCCGGCATCGCCAGCAGCGCCGCCACCGTCGGCGCGACGTCGATCAGCCGGGCGTCGCGCGGGGCGGCGCCGGCGCGGATGCCGGCGCCGGCCGCCACCAGCGGCACGGTCATCACCTCCGGCTCGACGCCGCCGTGGCCACCGCGATCGGTGTGGCCGTGATCGGCGATCACGATCACGGCGTCGCGATCGAGCTCCACCGCGGCGACGATCCGCGCGACCATCCGATCGGCGGTCGCCACCGCCGCCGCGTACTCGTCGCTGGCCGCGCCCTCGGCGTGGCCGGCGTCGTCGACCACGCCGATCAGCACCACCTCGAGCGCGGCGCCATCGGCCAGCTGGGCCCGGGCCGCCTCGACCACGCCGCCCGGCCACGGCGCGTAGCGGGCGTCATCGAACGGCGACCGCACCTCCATGCCGGCGGCCGCGCGCGCCTCCTCCGAGTCGCGGTCGTCCATCGCGTCGATGTCGAGCTCGTCGAGCTCGGCCAGCCGCGCCGGATCGAGCGGTCGCAAGAACAGCGCCGGCAACGGGCTGTTGTCGCTGGCCGCCGCCGAGCGGACGTGCGCGGCCTGCGCCCGGTCCATCAGCGTGTCGAGGGCCACCGGCGAGTAGTGGCGGTTGGTGCGCACCCCCGACGCCTGGGGCGAGACGCCGGTGAGGATCGAGACGTAGTTGGGGCGCGACCAGCTCGGGTAGTGCGACGTCGCGTGGCCGTCGACGCCCCGGCCGCGCAGCCGATCGAGGGACGGCATCCGGCGCGACGCGTCCCAGCGCAGCCCATCGACGATGATCAGCAGCACCCGCTGGGCCAGCCGCGGCGTCGCCGGATCGATCACCACCGGCGGCGTGCGCGCCAGCGCGCTGCGCGGCTGCTCGAGGTCGTACATGAAGTCGGCGCCGGTCAGCGCCGCGCGCACCGCGCCGATCGCGCCGACCACCACCAGCACGATCGCGGCGATCACCGCCCAGGGGGTGCGGGCGATCCGGGGTGAGCCAGCCACGCCTGACCCTACGACGCCGCGAGCGCGGCGACCAGCTCGTCGATGATCGCCTGCGGGGCCCGCACCGCGATCCGGGTGCCGTCGTCCTCGTGCGCCTCGCTCACCACCTGGCACCGCTCGTGGATGTCGTGGACCAGCTTGTGCCGCGCCCACGGCACGAACAGCTCGGCCTCGACCGCCGCGCCGGCGAAGTGCTCGACCAGCCGCGCCCGCAGCGCGGCCACGTCGGCCGGCGCCTTGGCCGACATCAACACCGCGTCGGGGAACGCCGCGGCCAGGGCGGCGCGCTCGTCGAGCCCGACCCGATCGATCTTGTTGAGCACGATCAGCTCGTCGGCGTCGACGCCGATCTCGCCGAGCACGCCGCGGGTGACCGCCATGTGATCGCGGAACGCGGCGTCGCTGGCGTCGACCACGTGGAGCAGCAGGTCCGCGTGGGTGGCCTCGTCGAGCGTCGAGCGGAACGAGGCCACCAGATCGTGCGGCAGCTTCTTGATGAAGCCGACGGTGTCCGACAGCAGGATCGGCGGCTTGGTGCGCGCGTCGAGCACCCGCACGGTGGTGTCGAGCGTCGCGAACAGCTTGTCGGCGACGTAGACGTCGCTGCCGGTGAGCGCGCGCATCAGCGAGCTCTTGCCGGCGTTGGTGTAGCCGACCACGGCGATCGTGCGCGCGTCGTCGCGCCGCGCCCGCCGGGTCCGCGCGCCGCCCTCGATGGTCACGAGCTCCCGCCGCAGCTCGGCGATGCGATCGCGGATGCGCCGACGATCGAGCTCGAGCGAGCTCTCGCCGGCGCCCTTGCCACCGACGCCCCCGCGGACGCGATCGCCGCCACCGCCCGACTCACGCAGCCGCGGCGCCAGGTACGCCAGGCGGGCGATCTCGACCTGCAGCCGCGCCTCGCGGGTCTTGGCGTGGCGATGGAAGATCGACAGGATCACCGACGTGCGATCCATGACCTCGGCGTCGGTCGCGCGCTCGAGGTTGCGCTGCTGGGTCGGCGACAGGTCGTGGTCGACCAGCACCACCGCGCACCGCGGCCCTTCGGGACCGACGCCGGGCGCGGCGTCGGCGTCAGGTTCGGCGGCGTCGGCCGCGTCGGCGTCATCGGCGTCGTCGGCGTCGTCGGCGTCGTCCTCGTCCCGCTTGTTGGTCCCGGGCTTCTGATACGCCGGCACCTCGCCGCTTCCGCCGGTCCACTGCGCCAGCTCGCGCAGCTTGCCTTCGCCGAGCACCAGCCCGGGCGCCAGCCGCCCACGGCGCTGGGTCACCGCGCCGACCACCTCGAGGCCGAGCGTGGTCGCCAGGCGGCGCAGCTCGGCCATCGACGACGCGAAGGCGCCGTCGTCGGCGTCGGGCAGCTGCACCGCCGCCATGACGGCGCGGACGCGTTCGGGAGTTGGCTCGGACACGGCGGGCCAATCTGCCCGACCCGGCGCCCTACCGCAAGCGCCGTCGCCTCAGTCGTACCAAACGCTCAATGCAGGTCGAGCACGAGGTCGTGGAACTGCGCGGTCGCCGTCGGGTTGGTCGTCGCCGGCGTCGTGCCCTTGGTGAAGGGGAACGTCGCGTAGGCGCCGGCGGCGTCTTGATCGGTCAGCTCCATCACCACGCGGTACTGCCCGGCCGGGACCTCGCAGCGGTTGCGATCGGTCAGGTTCCACGTCACGGTGTGCGTCGTGTGGCTGGTGAGCGTCGCGCCGGTGACCGCGTCGGTGATGTCGCCGCCCGACGCGGCGGCGTAGCGCGTGAGGTAGCGCAGCCGCCGATTGGCCCAGCGCTTGACCGTCTTCACGTACTGGCCGGCCGCGGTCTCGATCCAGATCGCGCCGATGTTCTTGGGCTGGTAGCGGCCGCCGAACGGCGTGGTCCGCACGACGATGCGCAGCGCCGACAGCGGCGAGCTGTCGCAGCCGCTCGCGGCGTCGATCGCGCCGCCGGGCGCGTCGATCGCCGGCCGCCCGTCGGTCGGCGTCGGGCCGCCGCCGTCGGAGAACAGATCGACCGGCGCTTGCACCGCGTCGTCCAGCTCGTCCTTGCCGACGCCGGGCTCGTAGCAGCCAGCGATTGCGAGGCTCGCGCACATTGACATCGCGGCCCAGAGGGGGAACATGCGCGCGTGGCTCGCCGTACTGCCGCGCTCCTGATCACCGCCATTGCCGTTGACGGGTGCGCCGCCGCTCGCGAGCGCGAGGTGCGGGCCGCCAACACGATCTACCTGCGCACCGACTCCGACGCCACGACGGTGATCTCGCCGACGGTGTCCGCGTCGGGCCAGGCCACCGAGCAGACCAACCTCTCGGCCAGCTACACCGTCGACGCCTGGACCGGCGCCTCGGTCGACGTCGTCACCGCCGCCACCAAGGCGATCAGCGAGCGGCGCAACGAGGGCCAGGTCGGCCTCGCTTACGACAACGGCACCACGCGGCTGAACACTCGGTATCGCGTCTCGTACGAGCACGACTATGAGTCTCACGGCGTCGTGCTCGGCGCCAGCCGAGATTACGCCAAGCACAACACGACGCTGTCGTTCAACGTGATGGGCAGCCGCGACCTCGCCGGGCGCGCCGGCGACCCGGTGTTCGCGCAGCTCATGCTGTCGTACGGCGCCCGCGCCGGGTTGTCACAGATCATCGACCGCCGCACCGTGATCGACCTCGCGCTGGAGTCGATGGTCCTCGACGGGTACCAGGCCAGCCCGTACCGCTGGGTCGCGGTCGGCGCCGACGGCACCTGCGGCCACGGCGCGCCGTTCTGCGTCCCTGAGAACGTCCCTGATCTCCGGGTCCGCAACGCAGCCTCGGCGCGCCTCCGGCGCGCGATGGGCGAGCACGCCTCGATCGGCCTCGACTACCGCTACTACCTCGACACCTGGGGCGTGCGCTCGCACACCGTCGAGCCGGTGCTGTCGTGGCTGCCGGGCGAGGCCACGACCGTCACGTTCCACTACCGCTTCTACAGCCAGGGCGAGGCGTCGTTCTATCGCCCGCGCTACTTCAACTTCGACGACGCCGACGGCTACCTGACCCGCGACCGCAAGCTGTCGGCGTTCTACGGCAACGAGTTCGGCGTGGCCCTCGACCACGTCTTCGCGTTCGACGACGACGAGCGCCACCTCGACGTCGGGTTCCGCGCCAGCCTGTCGCAGCTCGTCTACCAGGCCTACGTCGGCCTCGAGGCGGTCAACGCGGTCGAGGCGACGTCGCTGGTCGGCCTCGACTTCTGAAGCAGGCCTGAAGCGCGCTGATCAAGCTTGATCAGCGAAGCAGCGATTGTCCCGCGAAGCGGCCTAATCGCGTCGTTTGCGGAACAACGTCAATCCGAGGACGGCCAGCGCCAGCGCCAGCCCTGAGCTCGGCTGTCCGTTAATTGCACAGCCGGTGGTGCTGGTCACGCTGGAGGTCAGCTTGCGGCGCAGCTCGAACGTGCCGTCGCCGTCGGAGGTCTCGAACCCGTCGGCGGCGACCACGCCGGCGCCGATGAACAGGTCCTCGTCCGACGGCGGCGTGAAGCGCACGGTGACCTGGTGCGCCCCGCACGGCTCGACGTAGACGATCCGCCGCGCGCCGACGCTGACGATCTGCGCGGCGCTGGCGCCGGTGCGATCGCCGGCGCACCGCATCTCGGGCGGCTGATCGGCCAGCGCTGGCAGCGCGGTGGCCGGCGGGTTGCCGTCGGCGTCGACCAGCTCGAGCGCGAGCGCGTACTTGCGCCCGTCCTCGGGCCAGGCCAGCGTCAGATCGTAGGTGGCGCCGGGCTCGACGTGATCGGGCAGCCCGGTGACCGTCACCGGCGGCGCCGCGACGTCGTCGTGACACACGTGGCACGAGTAGCCGTCGGTGGGCGCCCCGGTGAAGTACCGGCCGCCGCCGCCGCCGTCGACCGCCGGCTCCCCGAAGCGCTCGAGCTCGGAGTAGGCGTGCGCCGCCGGCGGCGCCGCGGCGATCAGCGCCAGCGCGATCGCGGCCTTCACTGGCTCCCCCCGAGCGCCCACGCCGCCAGGATCTGGAACCGCGGATCGTCCTTCGACCGGTACAGCGCCTGGCCCCACGGGTCGGAGCCCTTGTGGCCGACGCCGCCGTCGTCGAGCGCGAGCGGCTTGCGCAAGAGCGGCGCCCGCTGGACGCCGTCGGGGCTGATCAGCATCGAGCGCGCGCGGGTGTAGCTGACGGCCAGCTCCTCGGGGGTCACCGGCGCGTCGAGGTCGGTCGCGGGATCGAGGCGGGCCCGGGCGGTGCCGAACACCGCGAAGAAGCGATCGGGGTTGCCGTGGCACCCGGTGAACCCGCAGTCGCTCAGCAGGATCGGGTAGACCTGATCGCGGAAGACGATCGGGTCGGCCTCCGGAACCTCGACGATGTCCTCGCCGAGATCACAGGCGGGTGCGGCGCCGAGGGCGCACACCGCGCCGAGCACGAACGATGATGTATACGACTTCATCGGCGGCGGGACTATGCGCCTGTCAGCGCCGGTGTGCATCGATTTCCGCTCACAACCGCTGCGATCGTGTAGCTTCCTCGCGTGGTCCGCACCGCGCTCGCCGTCGTCCTCCTCACCGCGCTCGCCACCGGCTGCATGCGGGTCAAGCCGCACCAGCGCCAGACGCTGGCCCGCCCCGACATGGTGATCGGCGCCGACGCCGAGCTCCGCGGCGGCGAGTCGCACGCCCGCAGCTACCGCGAGGGCTCGAGCGGCGGCGGCGAGGCCAAGGCCGGCGGCTGCGGCTGCAACTGAGCGGTCAGCGCCGCGCGGCGCCGATCACGGATCACGCTCCTTGATGGTCGCCGGGACCACCGTGAGCTGGGTGCGGACGTAGTCGACCGCGCGCTCGATCTCGGCGCGCGAGTACAGCTTGTGGTAGGCGCGCATGTGCGCGAAGGCCGAGCCGTCGGCGAGCCGGCCGGTGCTGCCGAAGGCGACGATCCGCGCCTGGGTCTTGGCCGTCGTGTCGAGCCAGTTGGTGGCGGTCCGCGTCGAGCCCGGCGGCAGCCACAGCTTGAACTTGGTCATGTCGGGGCCGGTGGCGCTCCACTCGGCGTGGCAGTTGATGCACGACCGCGGGCCGGTCTCGGGCAGATCCTCCTCGTAGATCTGCTGCCCGGTCTTGCCGCTGTCGGCGGGCAGCACCACGCACGAGATGCCGTTGCAGCCGTTGAGCCCCGCGCAGGTGTGGTACGTCGTGAGGCCTGGGTCCCAGTCGCCATACGAGAAGCCGGCGCAGCTGTTGTTGCCCGAGCACGCGGCGGTGACCTGGGTGTAGCCGTGCAACGTGTCGCACTCGGCCTCGACGTCGGCGAAGGTGCGGTTGCCCTTGACCTCGCTGGTGATCGGGTTGGCGTCCGGCGCCGGCGCGGCGTCGATCGGGCCAGCGTCGACGTCGACCACCGCGGCGTCGACGCGCGCGTCGACGCCGTGGCTGTGGGTGTCGGAGTCGCAGGCGGCGAGGCCGGTCAGGCCGGCCAGGGCCGCGGTGAGGAGGCCGAGCGAGGGGAACGGGGGCAGGTCGTCGGTCATGCGTTGGGCTCCAAGGGCGATCGAGGGTGAGTGACGAGGGATCATCCCGGCGTGGCGCCGGTCCAGACGCCGAGCTCGACGGTGCGAGCCAGCGCGGCGCGCACGGCCGCGGCCAGCGCGGCGGGTGCGTCGGCGGGGTGGGCGCGCTCGACCTCGG
>Ga0073899_10003796_pt1 | contig 13316 bp, 9 predicted proteins | sample KloWWTmetaKNB5Ph_FD_88975 | JGI IMG/M metagenome (GOLD analysis project Ga0073899, IMG submission 88975) | Active sludge microbial communities from Klosterneuburg, Austria, studying microevolution and ecology of nitrifiers - Klosterneuburg... | ecosystem: Engineered > WWTP > Aerobic digester >... | reverse complement strand
GGGTCGGAGAAACTCCGACTGGAGCTCGGCCGAGGGGCGGCGTGCGGCGGCGACGTCCGGATCGAAGACCCGGAAGGACTCGAAGAGACGCGCCATCTCCTTCACTTGTGGTGCGCCCTCCTGGTCACCGAGTCGCTGGAGCGTCGCCAGGCCCGAGGACTGCTCGCTCAGGGCGCGCTTTCCGTGCTTGCCCTTACTGGTGCCCGCGCTGTCGTCGACGACCGTGAAGGTGTCTCCGGAGATGGTGATCCGCCGGCCGCGTCCCTGAGTGCGCTTGAACTGAAAATTCTCGCTGCGTTCGATCCAATCGTCGTTGACCTCGAAGATCAGGTCGTAGCGATCCAGCGCCTTCTCGCTCGAGAAACGCGTGACCTGAGCCTCGACGCTGATGATGATGTCTCTGGCTGCTGTTGCTCGCCCGCGGTAGAAAAGCGCCTCCCACCCGCCGTGCTTGTCGATCGCCGGCCCGAGGTCCAGGCGCGCCAGGTCTCCGAGGAAGCCGATCACCTCGAGGAGGTTTGACTTGCCAGCGCCATTGGGCCCGACGAGGACGTTGAGCGGCCCGAGCTCGACGTGCACTGCGGCCAACGACCGGAAATTCCTGACACTGAGCCGGTGGAGCGCGAGCAAGGCCCGAAGATAGCCAAGGACACGCGTCCTGGCGAGATCTAAGGTCCTTGGCTCGGGCTCCCCCGAGATCAGGGGCGGGGTCAGAAGCGGCCGGAGAGGACGAGGCCGCCGAGGGTCGGGCTCAGCTTGACGCGGCCGAGGGCCGGGGGCTGGAGCTTGCGGATGCCCATGCGATAGACGAGGCCGCCGACCGCGACCACGACGAAGCCGGTGAGCATCATGGCGCCGGTGATCTGGGTGCGCTTGTTGGCGTCGGTGAGCTGGCCGTTGAGGTCGTCGATCTTGGTGGCCAGCTGTGTGCATGACTTCGAGGTCATGCGCGAGCAGTCCTGGCGCTGGCGATCGTCCTCGGCGGAGGCCAGCTCGTCGTGGCGCTTGCGGCCCTGGATGGTGAACGCGATCGTCAGGCCGGCGCCGATCGCCGCGAGCACGCCGCCTCCGATCATCGTGCCGATGCCGGCGACGCGCAGCTTGTTGCCGCGGGTCTGGTCGACCGGCGTGGGTTCCAGGGGCGTGGGCGGCGGCGCCGGGCCGATGAGCGGCTCCGGCGGCGGCTCGGGCGGCGGCGGCGGGGCGAGCTCGGGACCGGGGGCCGGCTGGGGCTCGGGCGCGGGGAGCAGTTCGGGGACCGGCTCGGCCGAGAGCGGGCCGTCGGAGCTTCGTGTCGGGGACGGCGCAGGTGCGGCCGGTGCGGCCGGTGCGGCCGGTGCGGCCGGTGCGGCGGTCGGTGCCGGTGCGGCCGGTGCGGCCGTCGGTGCCGGGGCAGTCGGTGCGGCGGTCGGCGCAGGTGCGGTCGGTGCCGGGGCAGTCGGTGCGGCGGTCGGCGCCGGTGCGGCCGGTGCGGCAGTCGGTGCCTGCGTGGGGGGGGTCTGCGCGAGGGCCTGGGTCGAGCCGAGGCTCAGGGCGGTGAACACTGCCACTGCGGTGAGGCCGCGGGCGTGGTGTCGAGGGGTGGGGGCCCCGGGATGTGTCGCCGATGTTCGCACGGTGTTGCTCCCTTCGTGATTCATGGCGTGTCGCTCACTTGAGGGCCGGGAGGTCGCCGCGCAGGACGCAGAACCCGAGGTCCGTGTTGCACGTGACGTCGAAGTCGGGGTTGATGCCGGAGGCGGGGAGGTCGGTGGCGGGGCCACCTTCCTCGAGCGGGGGCCCCTTGCCCTTGCAGGCGGCCGCGGTGGCGCAGCAGTCCGCGTTGGACTCGCAGGGGACGGTCGGGTAGAGGCCGACGACCTCGTACTCGGCGGTGCAGTCGTCCTGTGTGAACTTGAGGTCGGCGCTGAACTGGGTGCCCTGATAGTTGGCGCTGACGAGGACGCGGGCGTTGCTCCACTCGTAGCGGACGGTGGTCGCCGGGACGGGCGGGATCTCGTCGGCGGTCTCGTCGACGTCGAGGGTCTCGGGGTCGTCTTCGACCGCGGGGATCAGCGGAAGTTCGGGGAGCGAGATCTCGGCGACCGAGAACTTGGGCGCCGCGCAGAACTCGTCGTCGTCCGGCAGGCTGGTGCTGAAGTCGCCGACCGCGTTCGGCGTGTGCTTCTCGTCGGGGTCGGCGACCGGGGGGTCGTAGGAGGCCGCGACGTCGATCAGGTTACCGAGGTACGCGGGGCGGATCGCCATCGAGGCCTCGGAGAACTTCGGGGTGCCGTTGAGGCCGCCCTTGGCGAAGTAGGTCTGGAGGCCGAGCACGTCGCCCTTGAATTGGCCGCAGGCGGACTGGGCGTCGCCGCTCGTGAGCTTGAAGGTCGCGGCGAAGTCGCCGTGCCCGGTGGTGCAGTACGACTGCGGCTGCTGGCAGCCGCCGCTGGAGAGGCTGAGGGCGAGGCCGAGCCCGAGGGCGGCTGCGGAGGAGGTGAAGGTGAACCGATTGAGCGCCGACATGATGAACCTAGATGAACCTCTAGAAGGTCAGGCGGATGCCGAAGCGGAACAGCCGCGGCTGCTGGTAGGCGATCGGATTGCCGAAGTTGGGGTTCTTGACGACGGGAGCGCCGTAGACATCGTTCTTGAGGTCCGCGATCGTGCCACCGGTCTTGATCGGCGCCACGTCGGAGAACGTGTAGCTCTGGTCGACGGCGATCACCTGCTGGAAGTTGGCGACGTTGAACACGTCCATCGTGATGGTGATCCCCAGGTCCTTGGTGATCATCTTGCGATAGCCGATGTTGGTGTCGATGCGGAAGGTCCACGGCAGGCGGGGGCCGGAGCCGCGCGGCAGGATGAAGGCCTCGTCGGGGCCGTAGAGGAAGTGCGAGCCGAGGTAGCTGGTCGGGGTGCCGGAGGCGGCGCGCAGCGAGCCGCCGAGCTGGATGCCCTGGTTGTTGCGCAGCGGGATCTCACCGGCGGAGAAGATCTTGAAGACGTGGCGGGTGTCGCCGGGCAGGTAGCCGGTGCGGTTCAGGAGCAGCGACTGGAGGTCGAAGTCCGAGTTGATGTTCGGGTCGAGCTGGCCGGTCTCCGGGCGAAACAGGCCGGCCATGTTGCCGCGCAGCCAGGAGGCGGTGTAGCTGCCCGAGACCAGGAAGTTACGGCTGAAGCGCTTGTCGAGGTAGACGATCAGGGCGTCGTAGACGCGGGTGGCCTTCGGGAAGTCCTTGGCGATGCCGTAGCCGGGATTGCCGATGAAGTAGGTCTGGGCCTCGTCGCGGCTCATGTCCTCGATGACGCGGGTCAGCCAGCGGTGGGTGTAGTTGACGCCCAGGCGGCCGTTGGCGAAGATCTCGTACTCTGCGCCGGCGACGATCTCGTCGCTGGACTGGGGCTTGAGCTTGGGGTCGATCGGGGTCTTGCCGGCGCCGGTGAGGATCCACTTCTGGTCCGGGCTGGTCGGTCCGCCGACGGTGACGCGATTGCGCGGGTCGTCGCTGCGGCAGGCGCCGACGTGCGATTCGATCTTGGTCGGGTCGCAGAAGGCGGCGTCGTGGACCGAGGCGAGCTGCGGCTCGCCGGAGCCGGCGCGGTCGGCCAGGTTCAGCGGGATGCTCTGGTAGAAGCGGGCATAGTTGATGAAGAGCTTGGCGTGACCGGCCTGGGTCGGGTCCCAGATCAGGCCGACGCGCGGGGAGAGCTGGTTGGGCATCGCCACGGCCAGCTGGCCGTCGCCGCCGAACATGTGCTGGGCGTCGTAGCGCAGGCCCGCGTTGAGCGTGACCTTGTCCATGATGCTCCAGCTGTCCTGGAGGAACCCGCCGATGGTGGTCGAGTAGGTCGTCCACTTCAGGTTGTTCAGGATCGTCGCGTCGTCGGGGCCGCTGAGGAAGGCGTACTGGCGGTTGTCGGAGAAGGTCGCGCCGTTGGTGCTCTCGCGGTACAGCGTGCCGCCGGAGTACCCGCGGTTGCTGACGTAGCGCATGTACTCGAAGTCGATGCCGAACTTGATCAGGTGGTGGCCGGCGCCCTGGGCCAGGCGGGTCGCCATCGAGCGGGCCTGGGCGCGGTCGAGGCTGCGCTCGTACATGAAGCCCGGGCCGCCGGTGGCGTAGTTCTGGACCGGACAGACGTTGGTGCGGGTGCCCGCGTCCGGGTTGTTCGGGTCCATCGGGTCGGGGACGTAATAAGGGTCGCAGGAGCCGGCCGGCGCGCCACCGGCTCCGGCGGCCTTGGGGAAGTCGGTGACCGGGTGGAAGTCGGGGTTGTTGCGGCGATAGATCACGCCGGGGGTCGCGGCCAGGCCGGTCTTGTCGCCGATGCGCGAGCCGTCGGAGCCGAGCCTGTCGTTGATCTGATGGTGCCAGCCGACGGTCGTATCGACGTTCCACTTGTGGTCCGCGCTGGTCGCGTTCCACTTGAGCTGGAGGTCGCTCGAGGAGTCCTTGTAGCGGTGCGCGAGGGCGGTGTAGTCGCCGGCGGCGCTGACGACCTCCGGCTGACCGGTGCGGGCGTCGAGGCCGAAGGTGCCGTTGCCGCCGGAGACGCTGGGGGCGTAGATACCCAGCAGCTCGAGGGTATGGTTGGTGGCCGGGGTATAGGTCAGCTTGCCGAGGGCCTGGACGGTGGTGCCCTGGGCCTTGCGGGTGTTGGTGGTCCCGGCGACGCGCTCGGTGGCGCTGAAGCCGAGCTGGCTGGGGTCGCAGAGCTCGGCGGCCTGCTCCGGGCTGGTGTCCTTGGGGAGGCTGTCTTTGCAGGTCTCGACGGCCTTGTCGTTGATGACCTTGCCGGTGACGGGGTCGTTGTACAGGGGGTTGCCCGTCACCGGGTCGACGACGCGGCGGTTCCAGGAGGTCGTGATGTTATAGACGGTGCGCGAGACGCTGACGCCGCCGTAGAACCACAGCTTGTCCTTGATGAGGCGGCCGCCGATGTCGAAGCCGGCGTCGCCGAGCCAGCTGAGATTGCGCTCGGCGACGATGGTCTGGCCCTCGCGGCGGGGGATCTTGATCTGGCCCTGGAGCTGGCCGGGGGTGTAGAAGCCCCAAACGCCGCCATGGAACTCGTTGGAGCCGCTCTTGGTGACGGCATTGACGATGCCGCCGGTGGCGCGGCCGTACTCGGGCATATAGCCGCCGGCCTCGACCTTGACCTCCTCGACGAACTCGACCGAGAGGCCGGTGCCGTTGAGGCCGAAGCCGGGGTCGTTCACCGACAGGCCGTCGACGTAGTACTTGTTCTCCGGCGAGGTGGTGCCGGCGACGGAGGTGCCGTAGGTGTCGTTGCGGGCGCCGGGGGTGGCCTCTGCGATCGCCTCGAAGGAGCGATTGGCGGCGCCCTTACCGGTCGGAACGGCGATCGGGACGCGGCGCGCCATCTCCTTGTCGATCGCCAGGCCGGTCGAGCTCGAGACGACGTCGATGGTCGGGGCGTCGACGATGATCGTGCGGGTGTCCTTGACCCCCGAGGCGACCAGCGACACGTCGAAGCGGACGGTGGTCCCGGCCCGCAGCTGCAGGCCGGTGCGCTTCTGGCCCTGGTTGTAGTCCTTGTGGATGACCGAGACCTCGTAGGTCCCCGGCGGCAGGTTGGGGACGCGATAGAGGCCGCTGGCGTCGGTCGTTCGGACCCGCTCGCCCTGCAGCTTCTCGCCGGTGATGACCACCACGGCGCCTTGAACCCCCTCGCCGCTGGTGGCGTCGCGGACGACGCCGATGACGGTGGCGTCGTTCGGGCCGGCCTCGGCGGTCGAGACGAGCGCGGTCTGGGCGGCCACGGCACCCAAGATCGTTATCCAAGCACTCCTGCGCATGCGGTCTTCTCCGGCGGGCGATGGCTGAACGCGGCGATCGACGAGACGATCACGGCGAGCGGGTGATCACGTGATCTTGACGATCGGGGCCCGTGCGACGGCGGCTCCGCGGGTTCATCCGCGGCGCACGTCGCTCGAGCATGTGCTCCTGCAATAACGCGCCTGACACATAAACGTCAACAACGAATGAAACCTATTCACGACGGGCTTGGTCCAAGCGCTCCGCTCATAGTTGTGCGGTGTGTTCGGAGATAATAGACGCGGGCCTGGGGATGACCCGGTGCACGACGTTGAATCGGTGATGGGAACATATGCGCAGGGATGGCGGCGCCCCCAATTGCGAGGCCGAGACGAAGACGGTCCACGCGCGGCATGTCGCGGTGCTCGAGGTCCGTCGGGTCGGGCCGATGCGGTGAGGCCGGCTCGCTGAATCTCCGGTGAGTCGCGTAATCCGATGACATGTCCCAATGGACATATCATCGGAATGTTCGGAGGTCGATCAGGGCGGCGATCAGGGGGACGCGGCCAGGCGCGGCCGGGGCGACGCGGCGGTCGGTGCGATGGGCGCAGCGAGGGCGAGCTCGGGGGCGTCGACGCCGTCATGCTCGCCGCAGATCTGCAGCGGCGCGCCGAGGGCCCGCGCGGCCTGGAGCCCGGCGATCACGGCGGATTCGGCGATGCCGAGGTCGAGGCCGCCGGTGAGCCAGTCGCCGGCGAGCACGAGGTTCGCGAGGCCGCTGTCGTCGGGGCGCAGGCGGTGGACTCGGCCGCCGGGCAGGCTCTGCGTGTGACGGTCGCTGGGGGCGGTCAGCATCCAGCAGTGCTGGGCGGCGAGGCGGTGCTCGCCGGTGCGGCCGGCGGGGTCGACGAGCAGCTCCCAGTTGAGCTCGCAGGTGCTGGCGAGGGCGGCCTCCGGCCACAGGCGGCGCGGGTGCTCGCGCAGCCACGCGCCGACGGTGTCGCGGATGAACTCGCGGGTGGTGGTGGGCTGGCCGGAGGCGGGTTCGCGGAGGGTGCCGTCGAGGGCGGCGAGGGCGGCGGGCCAGGCCTCCGGGGCCCAGCCCTCGTGGGGGATGACGGTGGAGCGGTTGGCCCAGCGCGGGAGGGAGGCGCCGGGGAGGGCGCCTGCGGCGAACGGGGTGGTGTGGCCGGCGAGCTGGGCCCACGAGGGGGAGAGCCACAGCTGGACGCCGAGGGTGGCGACGGCGTCGGCGTGCTCGAGGGCCTCGCGCCAGCGGGGCAGCTGCTGGGTGAGCTCGGCGCATACGCGGGGGAGGGCGGGGCCGGGGATGCCGAGGATGACCTCGTCGAAGTCGAGGCCGCGGCGCAGGGTGAACTCCTCGATCTCGGGCGAGTCGGGGGACTCGAAGTCGAGGGCCTGGATCAGCGGGCTGTCGCCGAGCACGATCTGCTCGTAGTGCGGCCGGCTGGGCCAGCAGGGGATGCCCTTGACGGTCACCAGCGGCTCGTACTCGTCGACGCCGGGGTCGAGCTGGACCTGGCGGCCGACGCGGATCGCGGTCAAATGCTCGCCGTCGCTGCGCAGCTGCTTGACCTTGTGAAAGAAGCGGAAGCGGACCCCGCGGCGGCGCAGCAATTGTTAGAGCGGCGCGAACACGACCTCGCCGAGGTCGGACTGCGGGGTGTAATAAAGGGCGCCGCGGTGGGCCAGGAGGGCCCGTAGCAGCAGGCGCAGGCCGGCGCCGGCGGCCAGGGCCGGGCGCTCGGGGTCGCCGTCGCGGTAGGCCAGCAAGGTGGCGTAGAAGCCGGCGAGCAGCGGGCAGGTGACCGAGCTGGCGCTGGCGCCGTGGTGGCGCAGCCAGGCGCGCAGGTCGTGGTCGTCGGCGGCGGAGAAGCCGAGGGGGTTACGGTCGAGGCCGTCGTGGATGATGCCGCGGACGACGGCGAGGGCGAGGTCGAGGATGGGGACGAAGTGCGGGTGGAGCGCGCGGGTGTCGGCGGCCTCGAGCACGCGCAGGCTCTGTTCGGCGCCGACGACCAGGGGCTGGGCCCAGGCGCGGCGCTGGCGGGAGGCGAGCGGGCTGGTGGGGGCGGCCTGGCGGAGGAGAGCGTCGTAGTCGGGGTCTTGCGGGTCGAAGGCGGCGAAGGCGGCGACGCCGAGGTTATGGGCGCGGCGCAGGAGGGCGGGGAGGAGGGCGCGGGCCTGGTCCTGCCAGTGGGGGGCGAGTGCGGCGTAGGAGGAGAGGTCGGGGTGCAGGCCCGGGATGCAGTCGAGGATCCAGGGCAGGAGGATCTCGACGTAGCCCCAGACGCTCGGGGGCGGGAGGCCGTCGCCGGGGAGCGCGTCGTTGCCGGCGAAGGTGAGCGGCCACAGGCGGGCCCGCTCGTCGAGGCCGGTGGCGATCGACAGGGTCTCGGCGGGCTTCCAGGCGGCGCGGAAGGTCGCCAGCGGCGCGCCGGCGGGGCGGCCGAGCTCCTTGTAGCAGCGGCGCAGCATGGCGAAGGCGTTGTCGTAGCAGCCCCACCAGACCTGGTGGCCGAAGGCCTCGCTGCGCTGGTGGGCGCGGGCGTTGCGGCCGCTGCGGGCCTTGCCGCCGAGCCGCCAGCCGATCTGGTAGACGGTCAGCTCGAGGTGGTCCTGCCAGTCGGGGGCCCGGGTGAGCGCCTCCACGGCGGCGAGCGAGCCGAGGCCGCCGCCGAGCACGGCGATCCTGCGTTTTTTGTCGGTCATGTTCACGTCCCTGTGCGACGACGGGGAGTGTAGCTCGATTTCGAGCCGGCGCGCGCGAGGTCGCTCGTGCGTTGATCACCTGACTCGGATGTTCAGGGGCGTCGGCCGCGCATCGGCGCCGTCGCTCGAGCCGCGGTCAGGGCTGGGGGCCGGGGCGGATGTCGATGAAGTTGTGGATGAAGCCGCAGCTCGAGCAGGCCAGCGAGTGCACGGGGGCGGCGTGCGTGAAGCCGCCGGCCGGCGAGGTGAAGCGCAGCGTGCTCATGCTGAGCGGCAGCGGCTGCCGGGTGTCGTGTCCGGCGAAGATCGCCACCGGCAACAGGGTCCCCCCGCACATCACGCAGGCCTTGTGCGCGGCGCTGCGGCGCTGCTCGTGGCGGCGCTCCTGGGCCTGCTTGGCCCGGTCCTCCGACGTCTCCAGCGCGGCCCGTAGCCGGGCGTTCTCTCGCTCGAGGTCGGCGAGCTGCATCGCCATCGCGTCGCGGTCGTCGCGATAACCCATGGACGCCAACATACCAGGAAGTTAGAAGTGCCGCGCCCGTGTCCAAGTTCGTCACCCGGCAATGCACCCGCGCGGACTGCCGCCTGCGCTTCCCCGTCGCCGCCGACACGACGCTCGGCGAGCGCTGCCCGCACTGCGGCGAGGCGACCGTGATCGACCTGGCCTACGACAGCCACGACGCGCGCGCGCGACCGGCGGCGGAGGAGGCGCCGGGTCGCGTGACCGGCCCGGCGGTCGAGGCGTTGCTCGACAACGTGCGCAGCCTGCGAAACGTCGGTTCGATGTTTCGGACGGCGGACGGGGCGGGGCTGCGGCACATGCACCTGGGGGGGTTCACGCCGACGCCGGCGCACCCGCAGATGGCGAAGACGGCGCTGGGTGCGGAGTCGACGGTGCCGTGGAGCTTGCACCGCGACGGGGCGGCGGCGGCGGGGTGGTTGGCGGACGCGGGGATGCGGCTGTGGGCGCTGGAGGGGGGGCCGGGTTCGCGTGACTTCTTCGAGGTGGCGCGCAGCGAGGCCGCGGGGCCGCCGGTGGTGCTGGTGTTCGGCCACGAGGTCTCGGGCGTGGACCCGCGGATCCTCGCGCGCTGCGAGCGGATCTTGCGGCTGCCGATGCTGGGGCTCAAGGGCTCGCTCAATGTCAGCGTCGCGTTCGGGATCGCGGTGTATGGATTGCGCTTCGGGGCCGGAGCATGACAAGTATGACCAGCAAGGCAGGCAGGCGAGTATGACAGACAAGACCAGCGAGCCGGGCGAGCTCGTCGCTCCGATCGATGCGCTGCGCCGGCTGGTCGCCGGCAATACGCGCTACATGAACGACGTGCGCAGCGTCAGCGCGCTCGCCAGTCAGCTGCAGCGGGTCGACCTCGTGGCTGGGCAGAGCCCGTTCGCGATCATCCTGTGCTGCTCTGATTCGCGGGCGCCCGCCGAGATCCTGTTCGACCAGGGCGTCGGCGATCTGTTCGTGATCCGGGTCGCGGGCAATATCATCGCGCCCTCGGGGGTCGGCAGCGCCGAGTTCGCGGCGGCGGCCTTCGGCACCCGCCTGATCGTCGTCATGGGCCACTCCTCGTGCGGCGCGGTCAAGGCCACCCTCGACGTGCTGCGCGGGCAGGGCACCGTCGCCAGCGACAATATCCGCGACATCGTCGACCGCATCCGCCCCTCGGCGCAGACCGTGCTCGAGCTCGGCAAGGACCGCGCTCCCGAGCAGCAGCTCATCGATGCGGTCCGCGCCAACGTCCGGCACTCCGTCGATCACCTCCGCCACGGCAGCAGGCTCCTCGAGGACATGGTCCGCGAGGGGCAGGTCGCCATCGTCGGCGGCGTGTACGACCTGTCCTCGGGGTGCGTCGATTTCTTCGACGTGCCCGAGGAGCTCCGCGCGGCCCTCGGTGGGCCGACCCGCGGGGACGCCGGCGCGGCGTGAAGAGGCGCGGCGCGGCGCGGCTCAGTGCTCGTGGTCGTGGTCGCAGCGCCCCTCGGCGTGGGCCTGCTCGTGCTCGGCGATCTGCTTGCGGACCTCGTCCATGTCGAGGCTTCGCACCTTCTCGACGATCTCGTCGAGCGCGCTCCCCGGCAGCGCCCCGGCCTGACGCAGCAGCAGGATGCCCTGGCGAAACACCATCACCGTGGGGATCGACCGGATCGCCAGCGCGGACGCGAGCTCCTGCTCGGCCTCGGTGTCGAGCTTGCCCCACACGATGCCCTGATGCCGCTCCGCCGCCGCCTCGAAGGTCGGCGCGAACGCGCGGCACGGGCCGCACCAGCTCGCCCAGCAGTCGAGCACGACGATGTCGTTGCTCCCGAGGGTGCTCTCGAAGTTGTCGCCGGTCATCTCGGTCGTGCTCATCGTGGTTCCTCCGGCCCCTCCATACCGCTCGGGGGGCGCGGCGCAAAGGGCCGGGTGCGGCGGCTGAAATCGCGTGCGCCCGGGGTGAATGGCGAATTCGCGCGCGAGACCGCCCTCCGCTGAAAAAGCTCGTGTAACCTGGGCGGATGACCACCATGAAGCCATTATCCTTGCTCGCCCCGATCCTGAGCGTCGGCCTGTTCGCCTGTGACAGCGGCCCCGACAAGCCGTCGACGACGACGACGACGACCACGGATGGCGACACCGGCAGCGACACCGGCAGCGACACCGGGGACGACACCGGCGACCCGCCGAGCTTCTGGGTGGTGGGCGAGGAGGGGCTGATGCTGCGCGTCGGCGCCGACCACGAGCCCTCGCAGTACCCGCTCGAGCTCGACGCGGAGCTGCGGGCGATCGCCTGCAAGGGCGCGGAGCAGGCGGTGGTCGCGGGCGCGGGCGGCCTGGTGCTGACCACCTACGACGGCGGGCGCGAGTGGCAGCGCATCGAAGTGCCGGACGCCCCGGAGCTGCGGGCCGTGGCGCTGTCGGGCGGCACGCTCGGCTATGTGGCCGGCGACGGGGTCGTGCTGCGCTCGGAGGACGACGCCCACAGCTGGGCCGCGCTGCCGATCGCGGCGCACGACTGGACGGCGGTGACGACGACGGCCGCGGGCACGACAGTGCTGCTGGCCAGCGCCGCGGGCGAGCTGTATCGCCTCCGCGACACCGAGCTGACGCGGGTGTACGTCGGTGCCGGCGTGGCGCTGCGCGGGGTGGCGATCACGCCGGACGGGAGCGAGGCGGTCGCGGTCGGCGACGGGGGCCTGTTGCTGCGCAGCGGCGACGGCGGCGAGCAGTGGATGGTCGAGCCGTTGGCGACCGCGCGCGACCTGCACGCGGTGCGCATGGCGAGTGACGCGAGCCTGGTGGTCGCGGTCGGTGCGGCCGGGGCGATCGTCCGGCTCGGCCTCGACGATGTCGCGGTGAACGAGCGGCTGGATGCGGCGCTGTCGCTGCGCGCGCTGCACCTCGATCACCACGGCCATGGCCACGCGGTCGGCGACCACGGGGTCATGCTCGAGACCCACGACGCGGGGCGCACGTGGGCGCCGATCGTGCATGGATTCACGGCGGACCTGCTCGGCCTCGACGACCTCCACGGCGAGCCGCACCTCTAGTACCTCGCCACAGGGGATCTGACCGGTCGGCGGTAAGCGCGAACGACGTCGCGCGGGCCGGCGCGGGTCCGGCTGGACGCCCGCACAACCTGGCGCAGCCGGGTTCCCGAAGGGGGTCCGGCCTCAGATGGCGCCGACACACCCGAAGCTCAGCGCTCGTCGGCGCCGAGGTCGTAGGCGCCGCTGCGCGGGGCGCCGTCGATGTCGTAGGCGACGCCCGGGGTCGGGCTGAGGGCGTCGACGGCGGGGCTGCCGGCGTCGAGGTGGCCGTCGGCGGTGAGCATCGGCGCGGCGAGCTGTGAGCCGGCGTCGAAGCCGGGGGCGTGGGTCTGCCAGGCGGCGAGGTCGTCGCCCTCGAACAGCGAGTCGGGGCGGCTGTCGTTGAACATGCACGGGGCGCCGCCGCTGAAGTAGAGGTTGTCGCGGATGGTGCCCTGGGCGGCGAGGCCGGAGAGGGTGCCGAGCTGGTCCTCGACGGTGTGGCGGATCCCGAAGCAGACGGGGGCGTCGAGGCCGGTCTGGTCGATCACGTTACCGACGATCGTCGGGTTGGTGTTGGCGGGGCGGCCGGCGAGCGGGTCGTAGTCCTGGGTGGCGACGCCGAGGTAGATGCCGCCCTGGCCGAGGCTGCCGCCGCGGATCACGGTGTTGTGCAGGAGGTGGGCGTCGCGGGTCGCGTAGAGCCCGAGGCCGGCGAGGCCGGTGTCGCTGATGACGCAGTTGCGCACGACCCCGCCGATGTTCTCGTAGTATTCGGGGTTGGCGGTGAGGTCGAAGAACTCGGGGCTGGTGTCGAAGCCGAGGACGATGCCGAGGTCGCCGCAGCGCTCGGCGCGGGTGCGCTCGATGACGGTGCCGATCGAGCCGCCCTTGACGTAGAGGCAGGAGGTGGCGGTGTCGTGGATGTGGGTGTCGGCGACGTGCAGGCGGTCGGAGTTGACCACGTCGATGCCCTCGGCGTTCTTCTCGTCCTGGGGGGTCCCGGGCGGGTAGCCGGCGCCGGAGTTGTAGATCTCGCAGCCGCGGATCGTGATGTCGTCGCAGCCGGCGGGGATCTTGATGACGTCGCGGCCGGAGTCGTGGAGGACGCAGCCCTCGATCAGCACGTCGTGGGCGGTGAGGTTGTCGAGCGGCGTATCGTCGTAGTCCCACTGCGAGCCGAGGTAGACCGCGTAGAAGCCGCCCGAGACCTCGAGGCCGCGCAGCTTGACGCCCGCGGTCTCGGCGTCGATCTCGACGCAGAGGACCGGGTCGTTCTCGTCGATCGAGACCGGGCAGGCGATG
>Ga0073899_10003793_pt1 | contig 13318 bp, 15 predicted proteins | sample KloWWTmetaKNB5Ph_FD_88975 | JGI IMG/M metagenome (GOLD analysis project Ga0073899, IMG submission 88975) | Active sludge microbial communities from Klosterneuburg, Austria, studying microevolution and ecology of nitrifiers - Klosterneuburg... | ecosystem: Engineered > WWTP > Aerobic digester >... | reverse complement strand
GGGGGCCGTCGGGCCGCGGGGGGCCCCGCGCGCGTGGTGCGAGGGGGGGGTGCCCGACCCCCCCCCGGGCCCGGCGCGGGCGTGGCCCCGGGAGGCCGGGCGCCGCCCACGCCCGCGCCCGGCGCGCCGTGCACGAGCTGGGGCTGAGCCTGGCCGCGGTGCCCGAGGCCCTGGGCGGACAGGGCCTGGGGCTGATCACCGCCACCCTGATCAACGAAGAGCTGGCCTACGGCGACCCGGCCGCACCCTTCGGCCTGCCCGGGTTCGGCGCTTTTCTGATCGCCGCGCAAGAGCTTGGCTCCGACGAGCAGGCCCAGGCGCTGATTGCCCCGTTCGCGGATCCCGCCGCGCACGACCGCTTCGGCGCCGTGGCCTGGAGCGAACGGAAACCGAACCGCGCGCGGCCGGGGTTCATCACCATTGCCAAGAAGGTCAGCGGCGGCTGGGAGCTGACGGGCGCCAAGGCCTTCGTCGGCAATGCCGATCTCGCCGAGTCGGTGATCGTATTCGCTCAGGTCGACGAGCAAGCGGGCTGGAACGGGGTGGGCGCGTTCGTGGTGAGCAAGGCCAACCCGGGCCTGCGCGTCGCGGGTCGCCACAAGACACTGGGCCTCGAGTGCGGGCACTTCGGCGAGATCGTGCTCGAGGGCGCCAAGGTCGCGGACACCGATCGGCTCGAGGGCCGCGGCGACTTCGTGGCCGCGTGCACGCGCTTCTTCGCCAAGTATTCGCTGATCGTCGCGGCCCGTCAGGTGGGCCTGGCGCGCCTCGCCTTCGACGTGTCGCGCGAGTACTGCGACATCCGCAAGGCGTTCGGAAAACCCATCGGTCACTTCCAGGACATCGCGTTCACCCTGGCCGATCGTCACATGGATGCCGAGAGCGCGCGCGAGCTGGTCCGACGCGGCGCCTGGACCTGGGACGCCGGCAAAGAGCAGGGCAAGTGCTTGCTGGCGACGGCGCAGGCCGTGGCCCACGCGCATCAGGTGGCGATGCGCTGCGCCGACGATGCGGTGCAGCTGCACGGCGGCGCCGGCTTCATGCGCGACGTGATCGTCGAGAAGCTGATGCGCGACGCCAAGCAGATGGCCCTCTGCGGCGCCTCGGCCGAGCAGATGGACCAGCTGGCTGCCGCGGTGGAGCTGGGCCTTCCGCTCGACCCCGCGCTGGTCTGGCCCACGCCCGAAACCCAGGCCGTGCTGACTTGAGCGAAGACCAGGAGAATCGACGATGATCGACTTCGAGCTGAATACTCAACAGCGCATGCTCAAGGAAGCCCTGCACGACATGGGCAAGAGCGTGATCCGCCCGCAGAGCCTGGGCTGGGACCGCGAGAAGACCATCGACCTGGGCTTCTTGCGCAACTTCTACATGATGAGTCAGTCGCTCCGCGGGGAGAACAACCCGATGGAGGACTTCAACGAGGGGCCGAAGAATCGCGACCCCGGCAAGCCCGTGCAGACCAACCGCACCGCGGCCATGGGCGCGGAAGAGCTGGCCTGGGCCGACGCCAGCATCATGCTCAGCCTGCCGGGGCCGGGCCTGGGCGGCCCCCCCATTCGTGCCAGCGGCACGCCGGAGCAAAAAGAGCGTTTCTTCTCCATCTTCCGCGACATGTCCGACGAGCTGCGCTGGGGCGCCTACGGCTTGACCGAGCCGGGCGCGGGCAGCGACGTCGCGGCGATTCGCACCAGCTGCAAGCGGGATGGCGAAGCGTACATCCTCAACGGTCGCAAGTGCTACATCACCATGGGCGGTCGCGCGTCGTGGGTGGTGATCTTCGCCACCGTCGACCCGGCACTGGGGCGTGCGGGGCACCGTGCCTTCGTGGTCGAGAAGGGCACACCGGGCTTCTTCGTCGGCAAGATCGAAGAGAAGATGGGCCTGCGCGCCAACGAGACGGCCGAGCTGGTGCTGGAAGACTGCCGCGTGCCGGCCGCAAACCTGCTCGGCGGCGAAGAGAAGTACCAGACCAAGGAAGGCTTCATGACCGCCATGAAGACCTTCGACAACACGCGCCCGCTGGTGGCGGCCATGGCCTGCGGCATCGGGCGTGCGGCCTACGAGTACGCCCGGGACTTCGTCAAAGACAACTACGTGCTCGGGCGACCGATCCCCCGCTATTCGGCCATCGCCGAGCGGCTGGCCCGCGTCGGTCGCAATCTCGAGGCGGCGCGCATTCTGACCTGGAAGGCGGTGTGGATGGCCGACCACCACTTGCCCAACGCCAAAGAGGCCAGCATGAGCAAGGCGCTGGCGGGCCAAGCGGCGATCTGGGCCTGCATCGAGGCGATCGAGATCTGCGGCGCCCACGGCACGCTGTCGGAGGACCACGCTCTGCTCGAGAAGTGGTTCCGCGACATCAAGGTGTACGACATCTTCGAAGGCACCGGGCAGATCCAGCGCATCGTGATCAGCAAGCGCCTGCTCACGGATCTGCGGGCGTTCTGAGCGAGCGCCGCTCGGCGGCGCGCTCTCAGTCGCAGGCGTAGGTGCCGCCCGCCTGCGGCGTGCCGTCTTGACTCGAGTCGCACAGCGCGGCCATCTGGGCCTCGATCGCGGGGCTCGGCGCCGTGCCGTGCAGGTACTCGGACGCGGGGTGCCAGGCGGCGTCGGGGTACCAGAACAGCATCAGCACTCCGGCGTCGGGGGGGCCGCCGTCGGGGCGCGCGAGCCGATCGCGCACGGGCAGCGAGATCTGGTCATCGATGGCGGGGCAGCCCAGGCTCGGCCGGGCCCAGCCGCACTGGGAGACGTACGCGTCACCTACCGGCGACCACGGGTGCATCACGATGTCGCGGCTGCAGATGGCGTCGTTGAAGCCGGGTTCGAGCCCCTCGAGGCGGAACGACGGGCCGAAGGTGCCGCTGTAAGTTCCCGCCGAGCGCGCCAGGCCGAGGCTGGACTGGTTCGAGCCCGACACGTTGGAGAACGTGATGGCGTGGGCGAGATCCACGCCGTCGGTGGACTTGCGACCGTGAGCGACTCGCAGGTTCCAGAGCAGCGCGCCGGCCGAAAGATCGTAGATCCACTCTCGCTTCTCGGCAGAATGAAGGCGAAAGTCCGCGATGACGTACTCCGACCGACGCGTCGCGCCCCAGGCCCAGGCGTTCTCGTAGATGGTCAAGGCGTCTGCCGCGAGGCTCGGGTCGATGCCGTCGGCCTGAAGCCTGCCGGGGGTGGTGAGCGCGGCCTGCAGCGTGAACTCGCCCTCGCTGCCCGCCTTGCCGTCCACGACGATGAAGTAGTTGCCCGGCGGGAGCCACGCCCCCACGTTGGTCGCGTGAGCGTCGAGGCAGCTCGCGGCCTCGTCCGCGCCGAGCAAGAGCAAGAAGCCGTCGCTGGGCGCGCTGGTCATCGCGACCGAGAGGAACCCCTCTTCCGGCAGCGTGACGCGGTGGACCACCTCTGCCCCCGACAGGTCGCGGCTCGCCGCCGCCGGGCAGGCGTAGGCGTCGAAGGCGCTGCGGCTCGAGCCCAGCGTGCTTCCACTCTGCGTGGTCGGCAGGGTCTCGACGCAGACCACGCTCGCGCACGGCGAGGTCTGCCCACCCGTCCCGCCGTCGTCCTTCGCCGAACAGCCCGACGTCGACCCCGCGACCAGGGTCGCGAGCACCACGAGGGAAGCCTGCCGGATCATGCCCCCCAGCCTACCCGCATCGGCCCGCGGTTTCACGCCGAGTGAGCGAGCTCGCGGCAGCCCCCCCGCAACGCGATTCAGGCGAGGGGGACCAGCTTCGAGCGGCGGATGGTCCGATCCCGGGTCAGAAGCGGGAGCTTGTGAACCACGCTGGTGGCAGCGATGATCTCGTCCGCCGGGTCGCTTCGGAAGTCCAGGCGCGTCGACTGCCGCGCCACGGCCAGATCGAGGGGCCACACCCGGACTGCCCCGAGGGTGCGCACGACATCCGGATCTTCCAAGTCCATCTGCAGGCGCCCCAGCTGAACGAGCTTGGCCAGCTCCCAGAGCACGATCGCCGAGATGCTCCACGTGTCGTTCGCGAGCAGCTGCTTCTCTCGCGGGGTCGAGCTGCCCGCGAGCGCGTGTACGAGCACGTGCGTGTCAAGATTCAGCATCCCAGCGCACTTTCGTGGAGGTGATGTCGCCCTTCACCACGACCTTGCCGCGCAGCGAGCCCAAGAGCTCGCCCGAAGCCCGCTCCCACGCGACGAGCTTCGCGACGGGCTTGCCGCGCTTGGTGATGATGATCCCGTCCGCATCCACCTGATCCAAGAGCGCCAGGCACCGTTCCTTGAATTGCGACGCGGGCAAGGTCTTCGGCATGACCTCTGGAATCTAGCACTGGTCATCTCATGTGACCAGTCACTTCAGGTGTCCGGTTGTGGTCCGCGCGGCAGCTTGCCAGGGGCGAAACCCCCGTCGCGCCCCGGGTCGAATCCGGTCATAGTGTCGGCGTTGGCACGGGGTCCCTACCGCGCTCGAGGTCCGAGCCGGCTCGCCGGTGGCGCCCACCTGCGTCCGCGCCCCGACCTGACCCGGGCAACGCGCCTGGCCGGGGCCGCTCTGCTCTTCGACGCAGCGTGGTTGCTCGCGTTTGTGCCGCTGCTGAGCGGCGCCGCCCTGGCCGGCGCACCCCACGTGGCGTCGGCCTTGACGTTCGCCGCCGCCTGGATCGGTCTCTCGTCACTGCGCGGGCGCGGCGCGACGCTCCGGCGCGTGCTCCTGGCGTTCGTTCTCGCCGACTTCGCCTGGATGTGTCTCGGGTTCGCGGTGCCCGAATTCGAGCTCCTAGTCGTCCACCTCTACCTCGCTTCGGCGCGTGTAGTCGCGACCCTTGCCGCAATCACCGTCGGCTGGCACTGGCGGCGGCGGCGCTGGCTTTGGCCGTGCTCGGCCCTGGCGGGGGCGCTTTTCGTGGTGCTCTTCGCGCGTTCCTGGTGCGCCTGGGTGATGATCTGGCCCATGACCCTCGCCGAACACGGGGCGGTGTTCGTGGGGACCATTGCCACACTGGGGCTGAGCGGGGCGCTCGCGCTCCTGGCGCCGGAGCGAGCGCCCATCACGCACGAAGAGGTGTGGCTCAGCCGAGCAGCGCTTCCCGCCCGCGAGACCGCGCGCGTCATCGTCCATCCTGAGGGGCTCACCTTCGTACTGTTTGCAGGTGAAGAGGCCAGGAAGTTCTCGGGACTTGGAGATGCGATGGAGTGGCTACGCGCCAACGACTACATGGAGGACGACCAAGCCGTCGACTAGGCCGGCGTAGGGAAGCGCCCCCCACCCTGCATCCGCCCTCCGGCCCGCCGTGCTAGACGCCTGCTCGTGCGCTCCCTCGCCGACATTCACTGGCCGACCTGGAAGGCCAAGGACCTGGCCACCCTCTTGTTCGTGGTGCGCGACGCAGAGGTGCTCCTGATCCGCAAGAAGCGCGGCCTGGGCGCCGGCAAGATCAACGGCCCCGGGGGCCGCGTGCACGCGGGCGAGGCGTTGATCGATGCCGCGGTGCGCGAGGTGATCGAAGAGGTGTGCGTCACGCCCCACGACATCAGCGAGTGCGGCGTGCTCCGGTTCCAGTTCGTCGACGGCTACTCGATTCACGTGCACGTCTTCCGAGCGGAAGGCTGCTCGGGCGAGGCGGCCGAGACCGACGAGGCCATCCCGCTCTGGACCCCTCTCGACCGCATCCCTTACGACGAGATGTGGGCCGACGACCGCATCTGGCTGCCGCTGATGCTGGCGCGTCGCCGTTTCGACGGGCGGTTCGTATTCGACGGCGACGCGATGCTCGATCACGTGATCGAAGCGTGAATCCGAGCGCCCGTGGCATTCGGCGCCGCCGAGCGCGCTCCCCCCTGGCCGAGCCCGCTCGCGCGGTGCAAGATGGACCTGTCGGAATGGACAAGGTCTTCTCCACCCGGCTCGACGAGCCGACGTGTGGGCCGCGACCTCCGGCGCATGGGTGCGGCCCGAGGCCGCCGCCGGGACTTTCCAGGCGGCCCGCGAGGTGTTCGAGGCGTCCTTTCGCCGCCATCATGTCTTGCGAGCCCCGAAGCCCGAGCTCGCGGTCCGGCGCGCCTGGGCCTGAGGCGCTGCGCTTCACGCCCACTCAGGGCACCACCGCCTCGCAGCGGAAGAACTCGAAGCTCTCGCACACGCAGCCGGGCTCTCCGCCCTGGCACTTGCAATCGGGGCCGCAGGTGCAGTCCACGCCGGCGTAGCTCGGGACGCAGTCCTTCCGGGTCAGGCAGGCGGCCTCGCTCTCGACCTCGCCACAGGTCTCGGTGGCGGACGGCAGGCAGCTCTTCTTGGCGGCGTCGCAGTTGAAGCCGGCCAGGCAGTCGCTCTCTTTCTCGCACTTCGTCGCGGCGGTGCACTGCCCCGAGCCGATCAGGCAGAACTGACCCGCGCCGCAGTCCGCGTGGGCCTTGCAGCTCGCCGCGTCCTTGCTGGCAGAGCCGTCGGCGGCAGAGTCGGCGCCGCCGTCTGCCGAGTCGTCCGGGTTCGAATCGTGCCCCGACGCGCATTCGGTGTCCTCGTCGTCGAACGGCTCGTTGCCGTTGTCGTTGGACTCGATGTGACACCCCGCCGACAGCACGCTTCCCAAGAACATCGCCACGAACAACCTCGACATGATTTCCTCCGCTTGTGTGGAGGCATCAGCAACCGGCGTGCCGCCGAGTCCGATCGGGCAGTTACGCCCGCGTGCCGGCGCTCTCGGCGGTGCGCACCCCGCCGGCTGGCGGGGCCGCGCCCTCCATCACCAGCGCTGGCCCTTGGGCGCGCCTTTCAGCGGCACCAGGCCCGGGATGGGTTCGTTGGGGATGGTCGCCGAGATCTTGTCGTACAGCTCTTTCATCGCGCCGAAGCGATCGGGATCCGACTTGGAGAGGTCGTTCTCTTCCTTCGGATCTTTCATCACGTCGAAGAGCAGCCACTCGGCGCCGTCGCCCAGCTCGATGATCTTCCAGCGTTCGTCGATCACCGCGCGGCGCCGATCCATGATGTCGCAGCGCGGCAGCTCGGTGACCACGGGGCGAAGCTCTGCCGGGGCCCCGAACACCTCGGGGACCAGGCTCTTGCCGCGGAAGGGCGGGTCGTGCGGCAGGCCCATCAAGTCGGCGAAGGTCGGCGCCAGATCGATGTGCCCGCGTGGCGTCTCGATGCGTCGCGGCTCGGCGCCCGGCACGTGGATGATCAGCGGGACGCGCACCAGGCTCTCCCACACGTCGTAGGCGTGACGGAATCGACCGCGCTCACCGAAGCCCTCGCCGTGGTCGGCCGAGATCACGATGGCCGTGTCCTTGCCCCAGGGCTGCTTCTGCGCCCAGTCGACCAGGTCGCCGACCCACTTGTCCGTGTAGTGGACCTCGCTATCGTAGAGCGCGCGGATGTCGAGCCCCCAGTCGGGGTGGCCCTTGTGCTTGAAGTACGTGTAGTGCGGATCGAGGAAGTGGTAGTATGCGAAGAAGCGCTTGCCGCCGTCCTGGCTCACGTTCTTCGGCACGCTGAGCATGGTCTTGGCCAGCTGGTTCAGCGTCTCGCTGGTGATGTCTTCCACCCCGTGAATGTCGAGCTCGGTGCCGGGCAAGAGCCGGTAGTCGTCGAAGCCCTGGTTCATTCCCATGACGGGCTTGAAGTAACCGTGGCCGTGCCCGGACAGCGTGCGGTGGCCCGCCTTCTGGGCGCGCTCGCCGAAGAACAAGTTGTCGGGGCCCCAGAGCGTGAAGAAGAAAGCGTCGCGCTGCATCTCGCTCGGGTACTTGCCGACCAGCGCGGGGGCCACGCTCTTGGCCGTGTAGCTCGAGAGCGAATAGCTGCGCGGGTAGAGCGTGCTCTTCTTGGCGAACGCCTCGAGCCAGGGCGCAATCGGGCGCGAGTAGCCCGACCACGGCATGTCCCAGCGCAGGCTGTCGATCAGGATGAACAGCACGTTGTACGGCGGGCGTGCCCTGGGCGCGTCGACCGCCGGCAAGAGCTTCGGGCCCGCCACCGACGCGATGGGCGCGGCCCCGGGCGGAGCCACCTCGAGCCCCGTCTCGCGGGGCGGGGTGCTCGGGCTCTTGGAGCAGGCCCAGGCAGCCAGCAGGGTCACGGCGGACAAACGACGCACGGGACGGGAATTGTGACCCGTCCCGGGCGTGGTGCGGCAAGTTTCGGAGGGCTTCAGGCCTTCTGCATCAGGATCGACATGGTCGCGGCGTGTCGAGCTTCCAAGATCGAACGGATTGCCTCCATGGCCTTCGAGGCGAGCTCGCCCTGGCTGTCCGCCAGCTCGCGGACGTCTTCCCCGTCGGTCTTCGCGTGCTCCGCGGAGGCCCTGGCCGCAGCGGCGTCCGCCTCGCAGTCCTTCGCACGGCCCTTGTAGATGCCATCGACGACGCCGTCGGCTTTGCCCCACGAGTCCGCCGCCCATTTGTACTTGGCGGCGAGGCTCTGGTCGCTGGTGGTGACGGCCATGGCGCCCCAGTGCGCGGACACGGCCAGCGTTGCTGCCTGCATCACCGCCCCGTTGCGGATCTCCTTGGCCTCGTCGCGCATGGCCGCAACTTCCTCAGCCATTTGCGCCCGGCGTGAAGCGTCGAATGACTTCTTCACCTCGCGCATCCCCTCGCGGGTCTCCTTGAAGAAGTCAGCCAGCGCGGCGAGCACCGCCGTGGTGGCGTCGGTCCACGCCGCCGCGGGCTGGGGCAGCTCGGGCGCGGGTGCCGCTACGGGTTTGTTGATTGCCTCGGGAACGGTCGGGTGCACCGCCCCTCCCACCATGCCTACTTCCATGCCGCTCATGCTCGAACCTCCAGTAACCGAACCATCGTGTTGTGACGTTCTTCCATCATCTTCGACACCGTGTCGCGGACCTTTCGGCGCATGTCCATCGCGCTGCGCAGCACGTCGACTTGCTCCTCGATGTTGCTCGAGGCTTCGTCGGCTTGTCCGCTCGACTGTCGCGCGTCGGCCTGATGTTCCACCGCGCGCGCATTCGCGTCTCCTGCCCGGAAGACGAACACGGCCTCTGCTCCCGTAGCTGCAACGCCGACGGCTTGGGCCGAAACCTCCGAGACCTTGCACGCGACCTGCAGCCCTGTTGCCCCTTTGGCAGTGGTGTCCGCAGCGACCGCCGTCGTTGCCCCGGCACCGCCGCACGCCATCCCAGCCAGCGCCACGCAGTCGGACAGGTTCAGGTCGATCGTCGTGTCGCCAATCGAGAGCGAGGCGACCTTGGTGTCCACCCCCGTTTCTTTCATCGCGAAGCTGCCGGCGCTGCAGGCCACCGCAATCAGAGCCAGGCCCGCGGGCGCCCCGGCGCCCGTGCCGATCGCGGCCGCGGCCGCGACCACGGTCGCTACGGTCGCCACGGTCTTCGCCTTGCTCGCAAGCTTCGACCAGAAGCCCCCTTCGTCCTTCTTCTTCATGGCGTCCTTCAGCGCCTTGCGAGCCTTGTCGAGGGCCGCCGTGCGCCCCGTCGACAGCTGCTCGGCCCGGGAGCGGCCGTTCAACAGCTGCATGTCGCCGATCTGTTGCTCGACGCCCGCCAGGACCGTCTCGGGGTCGGCGCTGGCGACAGGGGGCGAGTTCGCAACAGGTCCGACTGCTGCCACCGTGGTCATGACGCCACCCCCAAGATCTGCTGCAGCGCGGCGACGCCTGCGGCAAGGTGCGGCTCGAGGTCGAGCTCAGCCAGCTCTTCGAGCCGCTCTCGCGCCTCCGACTTCTCCCCGTTCTGCATCAACGCGCGAGCACTCAGGTAGCCCAGCGTCGGTTCGTTTCCGCCGAGGCGGAAGCCGGTTTCGTAGACGAGAGCCGCCGCTTCGGCGTCGCCCACCTCGTCGTGGCATCGGCCGAGGCCTTGCCACGCTTCGGCGAACAACGGCTCCATCAACACCGTGAAGCGGAAGACGTCGGCAGCCTGTTGGAAGTTGCCTTGGTCGAACAGCGTGTGGCCGGCCAGGTAGAGAGCTTGCAGTTCGTCACTGCCCAGGCTCATTCCCAGGGGGCGTTCACCGTGTGAGCTCGTGGCGTTCATGTCAGGACCCTCGCAGGTTGCCGATGGCGTTCTTGGCCGGCTCGTTCAGGGCCGCGATGACGTTGCTTGCGAGCTGCAGCACCTGGTTGCGCTGCTGCATCAGGCCCTGGATGCTGATCATCGTGAGCTCGGTGCTAGACGTGAGGGCGGTCATCTTGCTGTCCATCTTCTGCGCCAACCCCTCGAGCGAGTCGCTGCTCCATTTGCCGCCTTGCAAGTAGGTATCGAGCTCCCCGGCCTCCGCAGTCAGTCCGGCCTGTTCGGCGAGCGCCTTCAACTCCTGGAACTTCTGGCCTTGTTCGGTCGCACCCCAGGTCTTCACCTGACGGAGACCGGCCGAGATCTGCTGATACACGGCGGCTCTTTCCTTCTTCATCGTCACGTCGGCGATGTGCGATCGGATCTCGGTATCGGTCTTCTCGATCTGGTGCTTGGCGAACGCGAGGAGCTCGTCTGCGGTCAGGAAGGTCCCGACGCCGAGCATGGCATTCAGCTTGGCGTCGAGCGCGGCTGCGGCAGACGCTTCGGCGAGGGCGGTCAGGAGCCCCGCTTTCTGGGTGGTGATCGTGGTGGGTGGCGGTGCGGACTGGGGAGTGGAATTGATGGCCATTGGTGTTCTCCTTCGGTTCAGACTCTGATGCCCTGCAAGAGCGGCGAGGCTTCGTGCGTCGGCGCGATTTCGGGAAGCGACTCGAGCCAGAGCTGCGTGTCCCCGGCTTGCGCGAGCTCGGGCAGGCACTTCTCCCAGGCTGCGCGTTGCACCCCGAGCTCGCGCTCGACGCTCAACAAGGCATCGCCAATCTTGGTCAGGCGGTCATCTGCGTTCATGTGCCCCCCTCGGCACACACCGCGCCGCAGTTGCCTCTTTTTTTTGGGGGGCGTGCGTTACTGCCCAGATTCTGGCGATACGGCGGGCCCGCGCGCCCCTTGCGCTGCATTCTCCCGTCGCTGTGTGGCCGGTCCGCAAATCTCGCCGTCGGAGGAGTTTCTGCGCAACTCATCCCTTACACGGGCCGATGGGGGGCACATGACGCCCTCCCGCAATGCGCCCATTGCCGCTGCCTTCCTGGCCCTCACGCTCTCTGCCTGCGCTTCGTTCGTCGACGGGGAAGCTCACGAAGCCGACGCTCGGGACAACCGCCCGAGGACGCCGGGGGGCATCCCCTACACGAAGGTCTGCGCCCGCACGCAGTGTCAAACCGAGTGCCAGGCCGAGCAGGCCCAGGAGTGCTCGGAGTGCAACTCCGCCTGCTGGGCCGTGATGACAGGAGGCGGCTCCACGAGCTGCGTCGCCACCTGTGCCTACGCCTGCACACCCACTTGTGGGTACTGCTCGGACGACAGCCCGTGCGTCCAATCGAAATACGACTTCGACTACCCGTGGGAGCCCGACGCGACGAGCACCAACACGTGCACCCTGGCAGGAGCCTGCCTGCGAGATCCAGGCTGGTGCGCCAACGACTCGGTGACGCTGGACCCTGAGAAGGCGGTGCAGTACTACTCGTGCAAGCAGTCGCACTGCGACCCGCTCGATTTCCTGGGGTGCCTTCCTCCAGGCGGCGACCTGGGCAGCAAGGCGCGCGCTTCCGGTTGCTGGGACGGGTTTCCAGACGCCCCGCTCACTCACCTGAACGGCTGGTCCCAACTCCTCCGGCCCGAGGTGCGAGAGACGCTCGCTTGGTGCTACTCGCTCGGCGATTGCGCCGAGGTTCACGCCTGCGAAGAGGGCGCTCGGTACCCTTACCCGTGAGCCAGTTCACCTCCCGCCCCCTTTCCGGCTATGCTGGGCGCTCCGATGCGCCGTCCGACCCTCGCCTGGGCCCTGGCCCTCGCTCTCGTTGCTGCCGGCGGCGTTGCCCTGACCGGGGCTGACGTCGAGGCGCAGCCGAAGAAGGGCCAGAAGGTCAAGAAGGTCTGGAAGAACGGCAAGCTGGTGCCGGTGGAAGACCCCGCGGCCGAGGCCGACCCGAAAGAGGACCCCAAGGCCGCCGCCAAAGAAGCCAAGGACGCCAAGGAACCCAAGGCCGAGGCCGCCAAGGAGTCCAAGGGTGGCGCCGACAAGCCGAAGTCCACCTCCGGGTCTCCGTCGGTGCTCGAAACCAAGAGCGAAGGCGATGGCGGCGTGAAGACCTACAAGTTCGGTCCGGTCGAGGTCGAGGGCCGGCTCAAGTCCCCGCAGGTCGTCTATTTCATGCGCCGCGTCCGCGCAGAGTTCGCCGCCGGCGCGCTCGGCCACCGCTCGTTCATGCGCGAGCTGAGCGACACCCGGCGAAGCCCCGCAGTGAAGTGAGAGGTATCGATGGCATTGCCCGCTGCACTCCCCGTCGTTCTTCGCACCGCCGCCGTCTGGGGCACCACCGTGATCGCGATGCGTCAGCTGGGTGGGGGCGAGTCGTTCGCCTTCGGTGACTTCAAAGAGGCCACGCTGCCCAAACCCGACGGCAGCCCCATGCCCGACGTGCCGGTGCGCGCCGTGGCGGGCGGCTGGGAGCTCGATGCGCGGGGCGCGACCGGCGGCGTGGTGTTCTTGCGCGGTCGTCGCGAAGATCCGGCGCTGCTCGGGCGGGGTGGCGCGCCGGTGCCGATCGTCGCCGGCGACTTCGGCGTGGTCCAGTACGGCCCCACCTTCAGCGTGTTCTTCCAGTTCGCGAACATGCCTCCGATGCTGCGCAGCAAGCAGCGGGTCGAGTGGGGGCTGATCTTCGCGTTCATCTTCTCGATCGTGGCCATCTGCGGCGGCCTCGCCATGGTCTGGGCGATCACCACGCCGCCGGCGATTCCGAAGCCGCTCGAGCTGACCAGCGCGGCCGAGCTGGCCGTGCAGTTCAACTTGAAGGACGAACCCGTCGAGCCCGAGAAGACCACCGGGAAAGACCAGGACTCGGACAAGGGTCAGGGCATCAAAGACCCCGGCGCCAAAGACAAGAAGGACATGGGCGGGGGCAAGAAGATCAAGGGCGCCGAGGGCGCGCTCGGCAAGAACGGGCCGGCGGACAAGACCGAGCTCAAGGGCGAGATCAAGAGCGGCCTCGGCGGCATGTCCGAAGTGCTGAGCAGCGAGGTCGGCGACGAGGTGCGGAAGACCCTCGGCACCATCAGCTCGGTCGCCGATGCGCTCGGCGGGTTGCGCTCGGACAACATCGTGCTCGGGCGTGGCACCGGCACCGGTTTGAAGGGCGGGGGTCCCGGCGGTGGTGGCGACGGCGAAGGCGTGCCCTTCGGCTCGGGCACGCTCGACACGGGCTGGGGGCCGGGCAAGGGCGGCGGCTTCGGATCGGGCAGCGGCGGCCCCGGCGGTCGCGGGCTGGGTGGCTTCGGCAAGGGCGGCAAGGGCGGCG
>Ga0073899_10003792_pt1 | contig 13319 bp, 8 predicted proteins | sample KloWWTmetaKNB5Ph_FD_88975 | JGI IMG/M metagenome (GOLD analysis project Ga0073899, IMG submission 88975) | Active sludge microbial communities from Klosterneuburg, Austria, studying microevolution and ecology of nitrifiers - Klosterneuburg... | ecosystem: Engineered > WWTP > Aerobic digester >... | reverse complement strand
GACCTCGCCGGCCGGCATCAGGCGCCGCTCGTTGATCCCGCCCAGCCCGCGATCGACGAGGGCCTTCAACTCGGACAGGGTGCTTTCGGTGGTGGAGTCAATGGTCGTCTCGGTCACGTTGGTCAGTCTACGCGGGAATTCCAGAGCGACAAGCAGCCCCTCCACGCGGGGCTTGGGTACCGTGCGGCGATGACCGCTCACACCGTCACCGAGCCGACCGCCGCACCCGATGCTCGGCGACGCCGGCCGCCGGGAATCACCTTCGCTTCGTTCCAGCCGCTCGGCATCGACGCCGGCCTCACGGCGGCGCGCTGGGCCGAAGAGCTGGGCTTCGCCAGCTTCTGGACCGCCGAGACCACGGGCCTGGAGGCCTTCTCCACCCTCTCCGCCGCCGGTTGCGCAGCCCCGACGCTGGCGCTGGGCACCGGTGTGCTGGCGCTGCAGCTGCGCACCCCGCTGCTGGCCGTCCAGGGTGCGGCCACGCTGCAGGCGCTGTCACCCGAGCGCGAGATCAACCTGGGGGTGGGCATCTCCTCCACGGCGGTCGTCGGCCGCTGGCACGGCGCCCGCTACGGCGACCGGCCGCTGGCCCAGACCAGGGAATGGCTCGAGCTCGCCCGGCCGCTGCTCGAAGGCGAGAAGGTGACCCACGACGGAGACCACTACGCGGTGGGCCCCACCCGGCTGGGCGTGCGCCTGGGCGAGCGGCGGCCCCGCCTGGTGCTGGCTGCACTGAACGAGAGGATGCTGCGCCTGGCCGGCGAACTCGGTGACGGGGTGCTGTTGAACTACCTGCCGGCCTCGGCGGTGCCCTGGTGCGTCGAGCAGGTGCGCCAGGGCGAGTTGGCCGCCGGGCGGCCGCCCGGTTCGGTGCGCGTGTCGGCCTACGTGCACGTCGGCGTGTGCGATCCGGGGGCCGCCCGAGCCAAGGCCCGTCGCGACCTGTTTGGCTACGCGGTCGTGCCCGCCTACGCCAAGGCGTTCGAGCGTGCCGGCTTCGCCGCCGAGGTCGCCGCGCTCGGCGCCGCGTTCGAGGCCGGCGATCGCAGCGCCGCCGAGGCGGCGATCAGCGACGACATGATCGACGCCATCAACATCTGCGGCGACGCCGACACGGTCGCGGCGGCTGTCGATGCCTACGAGCATGCCGGCGTGGACGAGGCGGTGATCATGCCGCTGCCCTGGGGCGAGGATCGCCTGGGAACGATCCGGCTGACGATGGAGGCGGTGGCGCGTCGCGACACGGGGCGGAGCGGCGACGCCCGGCGGGAGCGCCTGGAGCTGGCCGAATCGGCGTTCCGCACCCACGGTCATCGACTGATCGACTGGGTGGCCGACTATTGGCGCCGCACCGACGACCTCCCGGTCGGCCCCTCGGTGGAGCCCGGGTGGGTGCGGAGCCAGCTCGACGCCCACCCGCCCGAGCACGGGGGCGACCTGGCCGGCGCCGTCGCCGACCTGGACCGGGTGATCGTTCCGGCGCTCACCCACTGGCAAGCGCCCGGCTTCTTCGGGTACTTCCCTGCCAACGCTTCGCCGCCGGCGGTGCTGGCCGAGCTGGTCTCGGCCGGGTTGGGCGTGCAGGGCATGTTGTGGGCCACTTCCCCAGCGGTCACCGAGCTGGAACAACACGTGTTGGACTGGCTGGTCGAAGCGTGCGGGCTGCCGGAGGACTTCCGGCACCGTCGCAGCGACGGCACCCCCGGGCCGGGTGGCGGGGTGATTCAGGATTCGGCCTCGTCGGGCACGCTGTGCGCGATCCTGGCCGCCCGCCACCGCTTGGACGCTGGCACGCAGCGCATCGACTCGCTTGTCGTCTACGGCACGTCCGAGACCCACTCCTCGCTGGAGAAGGACGCTCGCGTCGCCGGCATTCCCAAGGCGCGGGTGCGGGCGGTGCCCACCGACGGCGTGCTGGCGATGGACCCCGAGGCGCTGGCCACCCTGATCGAGGAGGACCGGCGCGCCGGCCTGGTGCCGCTGTTGGTGTGCGCCACCTCGGGCACCACCTCGACCGGGGCATTCGACCCGGTCGAAGCGATTGCCGACGTCACCGAACCGCTCGGCATCTGGTTGCACCTCGACGCCGCCTGGGCCGGATCGGCCGGGGTGGCGCCCGAGCTTCGCTGGGTGAGCGACGGGGTGGAGCGCGTCGACAGCTACCTGTTCAACCCGCACAAGTGGCTGCTCACCAACTTCGACTGCTCCACCCTGTGGGTGCGCAACAGGGCGGCCCTGACCGAGACGCTCAGCATCGTCCCCGAGTACCTGCGAACCGCCCAGTCCGAGGCGGGCGAGGTGGTCGACTTTCGTGACTGGCAGGTGCCGCTCGGCCGGCGCTTCCGGGCGCTCAAGCTGTTCTTCGTGATGCGCCACTACGGCCTGGCGGGCCTACGGGACCACATCCGCACCGGTATCGCCGATGCCACCTGGCTCGAGGAGGCCATCGTTGCGCACCCGGCGCTGGAGCTGGTCGCACCGAGGTCGCTGGCGCTGGTGTGCTTTGCCCACGTCGACGGCGACGACGCCACCGGGCGTCTCCTCGAGGCGATCGCAGATGATCCCCGTTACCTGTGCACCCGCACCGTGGCCGCCGGCCGCGTGTCCGTGCGGGTGGCGGTGGGCAGCCCCCGCACCACGCGGGCGACGATCGAGCAGTTTTGGGCATTTTTGGTGGCCGCAGCCGCGTAGGGTTCGGAGATGGAACTCGCCGAGCAAACGATCGTGATCACCGGCGGTGCGAGCGGCATCGGTGCCGCACTGGCCCGCCGCTTCGCCGAGGAGAGCCCGGCCAACCTGGTGCTGGCCGACCGCGACCTGGACGGAGCACGGGCCGTCGCCCAGGCGGTGGCCCCGGGGGTGTCGGGCCAGTGCGTGCCCCGGCAACTCGACGTCGGCCGGGACGGGGCCAACGAGGCGCTCGTCGCCGATGTCGAGAACAACGTCGGCCCGATCGATCTGTTCGTCGCCAACGCGGGCATCGCCACCGGCGCCTCCGAGCAGGCGGACGACGGCGTCTGGGGCTCGATCTGGGACATCAACACCATGGCCCACGTGCGGGCCGCCCGGGCCCTGGTGCCGCTCTGGCTGGAGCGGGGCGGCGGCTACCTGTTGACCACCGCCTCGGCCGCCGGCCTGCTGACCAACCTGGGCGACGCCCCCTACACGGTCACCAAGGCCGCTGCGGTGGCGTTTGCCGAGTGGATCTCGATCACCTACGGCGACCGGGGCATCAAGGTGTCGTGCCTGTGCCCCCAAGGGGTTCGCACACCGCTCCTGTTTCCCCCGGGGGAGGACGGCGAGGACACGCCGCTGGCCGCCGAGGTGGTGCGCTCGATGAACATCATCGAACCGGATGAGGTCGCCGAGGCGGTGATCGCCGGGCTGACCGACGAACGATTCCTGATCCTGCCCCACGAGGAGGTGGGCCGCTACGCCGCCCACAAGGGCACCGACCGGGAGCGGTGGATGGCCGGCATGCGCAAGCTTCAGGCCTCACTGGAAGGCTAGGGCCCGGGGGGTGCCTGGATCGTCGCCGGGTTGCCCAGCTGGGTCAGCTCGAGCACCCGGGTGACATCGCTGGGCGACACGATGCCCGCCAAAGTGTCACCGTCGTACACCAGCGCCCGCTGGTCGGCCGATCCACTCAGCCGGGTGATGACCGGCCACAGGGGCTCGTCGACCTGACAGGTCACGAGTTCCACCGGCGGCGCTGCGATCTCCATCGCCGGTGTCGTGGCCCGGCGATCCGCCGGAACCGACTTGACGCGGGCAATGGTGACGAGGCCGGTGACGGCGCCCTCCCGATCGACCAGCGGAAAGGTGGAGCATCGATGATCGAACATCCACCCGTCGATCAACTGGCCAACGGTGACGGTTGCGGGAACCACGACCGGGTTCGGTGTCATGGCGGACCGCACGGTCACTCCATGCAGTTGATCGTCAAGCATGGACTGCGAGGCCTCCGCCTGAGCGGCCGACAACAGGAACCACCCAAGGAACACAAACCAAAGCCCACCGACGAACCCGCCGATGAGGAACTGCAGGAGCCCCAGCCCGATCAGCACGTAGGCAAAGAGCCTCCCGGCGTTCGCGGCACTGGCCGTGGCACGGCGCTTGTCCCCATGGCGACCCCACAGCCACGCGCGCAGCACCCGCCCTCCATCCAACGGGAAGGCCGGCACCAGGTTGAACACCGCCAGGCTGCCGTTGAACCAACCCAACCAGCCGAGCGCTGCACCCGCCAAGGCCGAGCCGCCCACGCCGTCGACCAGGCGGGTCAGCGCGAAGAACCCGACGGCGATCCCCATGCTGGTCGCCGGACCCGCCGCCGCAATCTTCAGTTCGGCTTGGGCCGACGGCGGGTCTCCGGTGAACTTCGATACCCCACCGAAGAGCCACAAAACGATGCCCTCGAGGTGCACGTCGTATCGGCGGGCGACCACCGAGTGGGCCAGCTCGTGGGCGAGCAGGCACATGAAGAAGGTGACCGCCGCCAGCACGCCGGAGATCCAGTACGAGGTGGTGCTGTAGCCGGGTGCGACCACCGGGAAGCGCTCATCGGCGAGGCTCCACGCGATCAGCCAGAGGATCACGATGACACTCCAGTTCGCCCCCACCTTCACGCCGAGGATGCGACCGAACGAGAAGCTTTGATGCATACCTGGTCCTTTCAAGTTGAGCGTCGATCCCTTCGGCGACCCAGCCGTTCAGCAACGCCTCCAGGTGATCGGGGCCACCGTCGTTTCCGTCCCAGGACACCGCCTCCACCCGGTACCCGGCGGGGGTCCGCTGGCCCGTTCCCGAACTCACAGCCCCAACCGGACCATCCGCGAGCTCAGCCCCGCAAACCGACCGAGGTTCTCATCCGCCATGGGCGTCAACCTAGCGATGCCTCTGCGTCGGCGTGAGGCCAAGGGTCCCCAACCAGACGGAGGCTACGCTGATTCGGCGGACGGTGGAGGACCGCACGTGACCGGGCGACGCGAGCCAACCAGACGTGACGGCCTGACCGAGGCGGAGGTCGCCGCGCAGCGGGTTCGGGTCGGGCCCAACGAGATGCCTCCTCCCGAGCGGGTTCCGGCGTGGCGCAAGCTCGTTGCCCAGTTCGTTCACTTCTTCGCCCTCATGCTGTGGGCTGCGGGCGTGTTGGCGATCCTGGGCGGACTGCCGGAGTTGGGCGGGGCGATCTTCGTGGTCATCGTGATCAACGGCGTCTTCGCATTCGTCCAGGAGCATCGGGCCGATCGAGCCGCCGAGCGTCTCCGGGACCTGCTGCCTCAGAGCGTCACGGTGATCCGTAACGGCGTCCCTACTGCGATCCTCGCCACCGAGGTGGTGCCGGACGACCTGGTGGTGCTCGCCGAGGGTAACCGGGTCAGTGCGGATCTTGAGTGTGTCGAGAGCCACGGGCTTTCGGTGGACGTGTCGACGCTGACGGGCGAGAGCGTTCCGGACTCGGTGGCTGTGGGCGACACGCTGTACGCCGGTTCGTTCCTGGTCGAGGGTCAAGGCCTCGCAGTGGTCAGCGCCACGGGTTCCCGCACCCGTTTGGCCCAGATCGCTGTACTGACCGAGAGCACCGATCGCCCTGATACGCCGCTCACGCGGGAACTGCACCGGCTCGTTCGAACCGTTGCTGCGATTGCCGTTGGCGTCGGGGCGACGTTTTTCGGGCTGACAGCGCTCCTGGATACCCCCGCCTCCGATGGGTTCATCTTTGCGATCGGGATCACCGTGGCGCTGGTGCCCGAAGGGCTGCTGCCGACCGTCACGCTGTCGCTGGCCATCGGCGCCCAGCAAATGGCCGATCAACATGCGCTGGTCCGACGGTTGGAGTCGGTCGAGACGCTGGGGTCGACCACCTTCATCTGCACCGACAAGACCGGCACGATCACCCAGAACCGGATGAGCGTTGCTCAGGTCTGGACCAGCGAAGGCCTCGTCCGCATCGACGGCAGCGGCTACGAACCCGCTGCCACGGTTGAGGCCGACGGTCCCGCCGCCCGCCGCGTGGCCGCCGACGCGGCGATCACAGCGCTCGCCTGTTCCACCGGTCGGGCAGTCGAGAACAGCGGGGTCTGGGTCGCTCACGGCGATCCGATGGAGGCCGCCATCGATGCGCTCACCCGCCGCCTTGGCCTCGATGCGGGCATGCCCGAGGCAGCGATCACGAACAAGTTTCCCTTCGATCCGCACCGTCGGCGGGCCTCGGTCGTCACGGACACCGAGGTCTTGGTCAAGGGGGCCCCCGACTCCGTCTTCGAACGCTGCGACGCCCTCGATCCATCGGCCCCGGCGGCCTTGGCGGCGATGGCCGAGCGTGGCCTGCGGGTGCTGGCCGTCGCAGCAGCGGGTCCACGGCCGGAGCGGGTGCCGACCACTGCCGATGAAGCCGAGCACGGTCTCAAGTTGCTCGCGCTGCTGGGATTCCAGGACCCACCCCGCCCGGAGGCTCGCGGGGCCATCGATGCGTGCCGTGCGGCGGGAATCGGTGTTGCGATGATCACCGGTGACGACCCGCGTACCGCTCGGGCGATCGCTGAGCAGGTTGACCTGCGAACCAGCGACGCACCCGTGCTGTCGGGGACCGACCTTCCCGACGATGATCAGCTGCTCGGCGCACTCATCGATCGGGACGGCGTGGTCATCGCACGCGTCAGCCCTGAGCAGAAGCTGCGCATCGCCAAGGCACTTCGTGCCCGGGGGCACGTCGTGGCCATGACCGGCGACGGTGTCAACGACGGGCCCGCCCTGCGCGAGGCGGACATCGGCGTGGCCATGGGCCTCACCGGCAGCGACGTGGCGCGGGAGGCCGCCGATCTTGTGCTGCTCGACGACAACTTCGCCACCATCGTCGCCGCAGTCAGACAGGGCCGGGCGACCTTCGAGAACGCTCGTCGGTTTCTTACCTACCACCTCACCGACAACGTCGCCGAGCTGACGCCCTTCGCCATCTGGGCGCTCTCCGGCGGCCGGTTTCCGTTGGCGCTCGGGGTCCTGCAGGTGCTGGCACTCGACATTGGCACCGACACCCTGTCGGCCGCCGCCCTCGGCGCCGAGCCGGCGACCGAGGGCGTCATGGCCCAGCCACCAAGTTCGGGGCGATTACTCAACCGAACGACGGCCATCCGAGCCTTCGCAGTGGCCGGGCCCACGGAGGCCGTCTTCGAGATGGGCGCATTCATCGTCGGGCTCATGGCCGCCGGCTGGCGCCCGGGCGACCCCTTCCCGACCGGGATTCAACTGGCAGCGGCATCCGGAGCGGCGTTTCTCACCGTCGTCGTCGCCCAGAGCGCCAATGCCTTTGCCTGTCGCAGCCTCACGCGCCCGGCATGGAGGCTCGGATGGTTCACCAATCGGTTCCTCCTCGCCGCCGTCGTCGTCGAGGTCTGCTTAGCGGGGCTGTTCATCGCTGTGCCCGCACTCGCCAACTTCGTTGGGCAACGCCTCCCACCCGCCGCCACCTGGCCCGTCATCGTGCTGTCCGCACCGGCGGTTCTCGTCGCCGACGCCATGTGGAAGCGTCGCGCCGTCCGTGGGCCAGTGCGAGAAGGAAGCGAGCTACCACCCGAGCACGAGAAGCAGAGCTGACGATCGGCGCTCGACCGACCGCACGTGGCGGTCGGTCCGCATCGCTGCGTTCAGCCGAGGTTGGCGCTCGCCCCCCAGACACAGCGGCCGTCGGGAAGAGCGATCTTGACGAACCCGTTGCTCGCCGAACCCTGGACCACCGACACCTGTCGGCCGTTGGCTCCCATCGCCACCACTGACGCACCGCTCGAGGGACCCGAGCGCAGCTTGTAGCTGTAGCCGGAGGGCGCCCCCGAGATCACCCGTGTCGAACGGGGCCCCGAGCAGTCGCCGTTGGCGCGCTCGTCGGTGCCCGTCGACTTCTTCTCGGTCGTGACAGGTCGCGTGGACGGCGGGGCAATCGGAATGGTGGTCGGCGCCGTCGGTGCCTCGGCGGGGAAGGTGTCCCTGGGGACCAGCATCACCTTGGCATCGGCGACGAGATCCAACTTGGAGAGGATCGCGCCGACCGGCTTGCGGGCGGCCTTGGCCTTCTTACGGCTGGCGAAGGGACCGAGCACCACCGCACCCGAAGCCCGGTCGGCGACGAAGGACGGATGGGACGGGTCGACGACGCCCACCCGCCCAAACTTGGTCAACCCCGCTCGACCCCCCAACTGGGTGGCGTCGGTGTCGCTGCCGTTGCGCTCGAGCAGCAACGCCCAAGCCAGCTTCATGCGGCTGCCGGCGTTGGCGTCGCAGGTCGTCGTGGGCCGCTCTGGCCGATCGATCATCTTTGCGGCGAGGTCGCGCACCAGCGCCGCCTCCTGGATGGCCATCGTGTCGCCCTGACCGTCGGTGAGGATCACCATGCCCGCCACCCGGCCCCGGCCGTCAACGAAGGGCGCACCCATGTGACCGGGCCCCGACCGGCCCGCCGCCGCCGCCTTCACCTTCGACATCGGCACCCAGCCTGCATCGACCGGCCCGATGACCTGCGCGGCCAACAGGTCGGATCCACCGTCGGAGGTAGCCGGAGAGCCGACGACGGCACCCCAGGCATCGGCGGTCGGGCGCGCCTCGTCCCAACTCAGCGACCGGTCGAGCGCTGCGTCGACCTCGATGACGGCCACGCCGGGCGACGTTGAGGTGCCGACCACCTTGCCCCGCACCCAATCGCCACTTCCCAGGTGCAGCCACGGCGCGGGGTCGACCCCGCTGGCCGGGTCACTACCGTCCTCGGCCACCGCAGAGGCCACGGTGACGAGGTGGTGCTCGTCGACGGCGAACGCTGTCGACGCTTCGATGCCGCCGTCGCAGCGGCGGGCGACGACGGTGGCCACGGCCGGTTCGGTGATCGAGACCATCCGATCGGTATCGAAGGGAACCGCCGAGTCGCCGCTCATCTGCGGCAAGGTGGCAGCGGGGGCCCTCAGGCCGTCGGTGGACACGCCGGTCACCGGCTGCGGGGCGGTCGTTGACGAGGATGACGAGGATGGCGAGCCCCTCGACGGCACCGTGGTGGTCGGCGACACCTCGCGCATGGACGGCTTGGGGCTCGCGGAGGATTCGGGAGCGCCGCTGCACCCGGCCAGCACGACGATCAGCCCGACGGCCGCGACCGTCGCCCGACGGCCGAACACTTCGATCCCGGCGGCGGGAGTTGGAGCGCGCATGCTGAGAAGACCTCCCGGTCAACCGCCCGCTGCCCTCCAGTGTGCCGCGCGCCGCGGTCAATCCGGTGGACGGTCGGGCGGCGGGCCCACGCAACCGGCGATCAGCCGCTGTTGGTACACGGCGCACCGCTCGGCGTGACTCCCGACGCGAGCGATCGAAGCTGCCATAGCGTGAGCGAACCAGGACGGAGACACTCGACATGACCCAGACGGCGCAACCCCAGACCACCGAGCCCGACCCACCCCACGGGGAGGCGGACCAGGGCAACGACGAGCTATCGATGAGCGATGGGGCGCTGGCGGACTGGAGCCGGTGCGAGGTGCCCCACCTGCTCGGCCAGTACCGACCGGTCCATGATGAGATCGACGCCGACCGCCTCGAGGTGATCGGCGAGTTGCCGCCCGCCCTGGTGGGCACCTACGTGCGCAACGGACCCAACCCCCTGCTCGCTCCCAGTGGTGCCTACCACCTCTTCGATGGCGACGCGATGCTGCACGGCGTTCGCCTCGACGGCTCCGGCGCCGCTTACCGCAACCGTTGGGTGCGCTCCAAGGGCATGCTCGCCGAAGCGGAGGCCGGCCGGCCGCTGTTCAGCGGGCTGGCGGGCTTCGAGCTGCCACCGGCCGACGTGGTCGCCAACGTGGGCATGATGAAGAACACCGCCAACACCCACGTGATCAGCCACGCCGGGCGGATGCTGGCCCTGATGGAGGCCTCGCCGCCCACCGAGATCGACCCCGACTCGTTCGCCACGCTCGGCGAGTTCAGCTTCGGCGGAGCGCTCAGCGGCCCGATGACCGCCCATCCCAAGGTGGACCCGGCGACCGGCAACCTCTGCTTCTTCGGCTACTCCCCCGTGCCGCCCTACCTGCGCTACCACGTCGCCTCACCCGACGGCACGCTGCTGAGCACCACCGAGATCGAGCTGCCCCGACCGGTGATGATGCACGACTTCGTCATCACCGAACGTCACGCCGTGTTCTTCGACCTTCCGGCGGTGTTCGACCTGACCGCCCTGATGGAGGGCCGACCCTTCACCCGCTGGGAACCGGAGCTCGGCGCCCGCGTCGGGGTGATGAACCTCGACGGCACCGGCGACGTCGCCTGGATGGAGATCGACCCCTGCTACGTCTTCCACTTCCTCAACGCCTCCGAGGGGGCCGACGGCGTGATCGACGTGGTCGGCTGTCGGTCCTCGGCGCTGCCGGTGAGCTTCGGAGATCAGGCCCCGGCCGACGTGTCCCCAACGCTGCATCGCTGGAGGATCGATCCGGCCGCCGGTCGGGTGAGCGACGAACAACTCGACGACCGCCCCGGCGACTTCCCCCGCATCAACGACGCGCTGACCGGGCGGGCCAACCGCTACGGCTACGTGGGCCTGGTGCGCGACGTGGTCGGGGGCGACGCCACGTTCGCCGGCGTCGCCGCCTGGGACCTCGAGCGCTCTGAGTCGACCGCCTGGTGGTGCGGCCCCTATGAGGCGTGCGGCGAGGCGGCGTTTGCCCCCGACCCCGCCGGGACGTCCGAGAACGACGGCTGGCTGACCACCTTCACCACCGACCTGGCCCGCGACCTCAGCTACCTGGACATCGTCGACGCACGCGACGTCGCCGCCGGACCGGTCGCCCGGGTGAAGCTGCCCCGCCGGGTGCCCTTCGGGTTCCACGGCAACTGGTTCGCCGAGGGCTGATCACGCTGGTTGCGGCGATCAGCCGGCGGCGGCCAACGCCCGGGCTGCAGCCCGCTCGTCATAGCCGAAGGGCAACAGCGCCACCACCGGAGTGGTCACGCCGGCATCGACGTAGGCGTCGAGATGCTCCCGGCACGTGCCCGCCGAGCCCCAGATGATCAGCTCGTCGACCACCGAATCGGGGATGGCCTCCAGGGCGGCCTTGCGATCGCCCTCGCCCCACAGCCGCCACATCTCACCGAGCTGCTCGCCACGACCCAGCCACTCGTGAAATGCCCGATACACCGGCACGTTGAGGTAGGCGGCGATCGCATGACGCCCGAGCGCCATCACCGTGTCCCGGTCCTCGGTGACCGCCACGAACAGGCGGGCGACCACCTCCACATTTTGGGGGTCCGGCCGCCCGGCGCCATCGGCGGCATCGTGGACGATCTTGGTCACCGTCGGCACATCGCTCGCGGCCAGCCAGTTGAGGATCACGCCGTCGGCCTCGCGCCCGGCCAAAGCCAACATGCCCTCCCGCAGCGCGGCGATGTGGATCGGCACCGGCTCGCTGGGCACCACGCCCAGGCGGAACCCCTTGATGCTGGTGCCGTTAACCTCGGCGCTCACCTTGTCGCCGGTCAGCGACGCCCGCAGGAAGCGCACCATGTCGCGCACCTGGTAGTACGGCCGATCGAAGTCGATGCCGTTCCAGCGCTCGACGATGACGTCCGACGACGTGCCCAGGCCGAGGGTGAAGCGGCCGGGTGCCGCCTGAGCGAGGGCGCCAACCGACTGGGCCAGCAGCGCCGGGCCCCGGGTGAAGGCGGGGACGATGGCGGTGCCGAGGCGCATCGACGGCGTCCACACCGAGGCGAGTGCCAGCGGCGTGAAGGCGTCTGCGCCCATCGCTTCGGCCGACCACAGGTCGGTGTATCCGGCATCCTCCAGCTCGACGAACCGGTCCCGCTGTTCCCCCAGCGGTACGTTGTCGAACGGAACGGTCATCCCCAGGCGAGTCATGTGCTCACCATAGGACCCGGGAACGGCCGTTTTCTCCGCTACGACCCTGGAACTGCCGGGCTACTCGGACGTCCCGGTCGGGGCACGATCCGACGCAGCCTCGATCTCACGCGTCATCCAGGGCGGCAGCCTGCCCGGGGTGGGCTCGGACACCTCCCGCACGATGGCTGACTGGCTGGCGATGCCCATCAGCGTGCCGTCGCTCGACCACTGGTAGACGTCGCCGTGACCGAAACCGTGATGCACGGCCTGGATGCGCACGTCCAACAACACCCAGTCGGTCGGGACCACCTGGATCACCCGCAGGGTGTTGTCGAGGCTGTTCGAGCGCGTCCACGACCCGAACGCCTGGCTGATCCCCCACGGCACGTAGTCGCCGAGCACCGCCAGGCTGGCCGCCGACGGATCGACGTCGCGCAGGCGCACCCACATGGCGGCCCGGCCGTCCTCGGCGGGCTCGCCGTTGAGCTGGTCCCACTGTTGGCCGACCGCCAGGCGGCTCTCGATGCGCGACATGATCGACGATCCACCGCCGCCGGTGGACTCCCGGATCTCACAGTCGTCGGGGGCGGGGACGTCGGGCATCTCGGTCCACTGGCCCGTCCGGTCGAGCTCCCGCTCACCCAAAGCGGCGTTGACGGTGAGGATCTCCCGATCACCTACCCGCCCGACAACGCGGGCCTGGGCGGTATTTCGACCGGCGGCGGGGATCGTGACGTCGAGGTCGACGATCTCGCCGATCATCGCGTAGCTGAGGTACTGGGCGGTCGCCCAGACCACCGGCCGCTCGGTCGTCCGTTCGAGCGCCAGAATCGATGCCCCCAGGCCGGCCCCACCAAAGAGAAACTTGCCCAGGGTGGCCAGGCCGGGCGCCACCGGCAGGTACCAGCGATGGGGGTTGTGCGTGGCCTCGAGGCCCAGAAACTCTCCGACGTCCACGGGACGGGATCGTACCGGGCCCGCCGGTGCGGTCGGGCGCAAACGGACCTCGCCGTCGGCCGAGGTGTTCTACGTTTGCGCCATGACCGACGCACCGTGGACCGGGGATGCCAGCTCGCTCGTCGAAGCCTTCCGATCGGGGGAGCGTTCCCCCGCCGAGGAGATGGAGGCGACGATCGAAGCGGCGGAGGGCACGGCACTCAACTGCTTCAGCCACCTCGACGCCGAACAGGCGCTCGCCAAGGCGTCGCTGGCCGATGTGTCCAAGCCTTTCGGTGGGGTGCCGCTGGGGGTCAAGGAGCTCGATCATTACGCCGGCTGGCCCGCTACCCAGGCCAGCCTGTTGTACGCCGACGAGATGGCCACCGACACGTCGATCAACGTGGCCCGCACCGAGGAGCGCGGCGGGGCGGTGCCCTTCGGGCTGACCACCGCCAGCGAGTTTGGCGGCCTCAACGTATCCAACACCCGGCTGAACGGCATCACCGGCAACGCT
>Ga0073899_10003789_pt1 | contig 13325 bp, 8 predicted proteins | sample KloWWTmetaKNB5Ph_FD_88975 | JGI IMG/M metagenome (GOLD analysis project Ga0073899, IMG submission 88975) | Active sludge microbial communities from Klosterneuburg, Austria, studying microevolution and ecology of nitrifiers - Klosterneuburg... | ecosystem: Engineered > WWTP > Aerobic digester >... | reverse complement strand
TTCAGTGTTTGATCGATGACTTCTCTATCTGGATACCGCACCCCTCGCAAATGCTCAGCCTATAAAAAGAGTTATTGAAACTGAAACCATAGTTGGTTTTATATCGAGTCACTATGCCAAGCACCGCATCAAAAACCCATCATTTTTACATTCAGTTTTGTTTCGTCATTCTATTATCCATGACAATGGTACCTAGCATCGCTGTGGCAGATGAATCCGACGACATAGCAAAATACTCAGCCATAGTGATACTGTCGGCACCCGACGACATTAAAGAATTTCTCATCAAGTATTTTAAATTGCCCACCGAACCCTTCCCGGACAGTACTGCGGAAAAAACTTATTTGTATCGCGCACAAAAGGAAATTCGTAATTTATTGGTAACAGAGGGTTATTTCTCGCCGATAATTTCTTTATCGCATCAGACCCAAGGTGAAATCACCAAACCCGAGATCAAAGTCGATCCCGGTATCTTAACGCGCATTGGCTCCGTTGCCATAGAATTCCACGGCGCAATCACGCAAGCAGACACCAAATACCAACAGCGTATGGAGCAAATTCGCGCCACATGGCCTTTGCAAACCGAGGCACCATTTCGTTCTTCTGACTGGGAGCAAGCGAAAGCGACTTTACTCGCCAATCTAGTGCAAGAGGAATTTGCCGCCGCCAATATTGTGACCAGCCAGGCAAAAATCGATACTGATCAGGCGCGCGCAGATCTTTCTCTAGTGATTGATTCCGGACCAATTTTTTATTTTGGTGAGATACAAATCACCGGATTGGAGCGTTATGATCCATCCTTGGTCACCAATCTGGCCACCTTTAAGGCGGGGGATGCTTATCGTCGGGATCTGCTGCATCTTTACCAAATCGCGCTGCAAAAAGCTCCGCAATTTAGCACTGTTTCGGTCAGCATTACGCCCGACACCACTCAGCATCGATCCATTCCCGTGCAAGTGATTCTGACCGAAGCGCAATCGCAGCGCTTTGCCTTTGGTGGCGGATACAGCTCGAACAATGGTGCGCGCGGCGAAATCAATTATCGCAATCATAATTTCATGAATCGAATCTGGAATCTAACCAGTATGTTGCGCTTAGAACAAAAACGTCAAACCTTTTTTGTCGGTATTGATACCTTGCCCAATCAAAATAACATCAATTATTCATTGGGTGGCAGCCTGCAAATGACCGACATTGAAAATCTGAAGACAGCGGAGGAAAAAATTGGCGCCACTCGCAATCACCGCACGCAAGAAATTCAAGAACAATTTGGATTAAATTGGCAGCGAGAGGACAAAAAACCTGCGGGAGCCATTCATCAGATCAATGAAGCATTGGCGCTCGATTGGCGCTGGCGGCGTCAGGTGGTGGATGATCCGCTCCACATCCGCCGAGGCGATGTCACTGAAATTCGCATCGCCGGCGGCAGCCAGCAAGTGCTTTCCGATCAGGATTTTATTCGTACCTATGCACGACAGCAAAGCTGGTGGCCAATAGGCTCTCAACATGTTCTTTATGTGCGTGCGGAAGTCGGTTATACGTTGGCTCCCTCACGCTTTGGCATTCCTCAGGAGTATCTGTTTCGTGCCGGTGGCATTCAATCCATTCGCGGTTATGACTTCAAAAGTATTGGCGTGGAAGAAGGCAATGCCATCGTGGGTGGCCGCACTATGGCAACCGGCACTGTCGAATATACGCATTGGTTGACGCATCAATGGGGTGCCGCAGCGTTTGCAGATATCGGCAGCGCAGCGGACAGTTGGCAAAAAATGCACCCTTTTTTAGGCTATGGCGGCGGCATTCGCTGGCGCAGCCCTGCCGGTCCTTTGGCGCTGGATTTAGCTCGAGCCCATGAAACCGGCACATTACGTCTGCATTTCTCAATGTCGGTCGCATTCTAAACTGTGAACATGCCCACTCCGACCGATAATACCCCGCACAATTCTGTCAGCCGTAAAATTAAATACAGCTGGCTGATCGGCTTACTGCTGGTTGGGCTGTCATCGGTTTCAATGACAGGGTATTGGTTATTCAATAGTCAATCCGGTTTGCAATGGATTTTCTCTACTGTCCATCGCCTGAACCCTGATGTCATTCAATTTGAAGGCATTCAGGGAACCCTGCAAGCGATACAAATTGACCGCGTCCTTTTTGATCACAATGAACTCCGGCTGGAACTGCACAATGTGCAGATTACCTGGAATCCAGGTGATTTGCTGCGAAAACAGATCAACATTCGACAAATCACTGTTGAAACATTGCGCGCCCTCCTCCCGCCTGCGCCAGCATCAGACTCGCCCCCCACTTTGCCCGCAAGCTTACAACTACCATTCGCTTTGTCCGTTCAGCAAATTAAAGTCAGCTCCATACATATCATTTCGGCAATGGGTGAACAGCCTGCTCTGATTGTGTCTGATCTTACATCGTCGCTAGCAAGCGACGGACAGCGCCACCAACTCAATCACTTGGATTTTCATACACCATGGGGATCATTGAGCGCTCTGGCGACATTGAATGGCAGCACTCCGTTTGATTTATCAGGAAAGATTGATTGGTCAGATGCCAAACACTGGGGAGATACTCAGGCGGTGATCGCCGGCAATCTGGAACAAATGATCATTCAAGTCAATGCCAAACCACCCACCGGAAAAAGGGACTTAACGCTACACTTGCGCCCGTTTACAGTGAATCCGGTGACCCAGTTGCATGCTGCAATAGCAGATATTGACCCGGCTATTTTTCTTGCTGATGCACCGCATGCCAGCCTCTCGGTATCCGCAAATTTGGCTCAAAATGCATCTGGAGAATTGGAAGGTCGCATCCTGGTTGAAAATTACTCAGCAAACACACTGAACAACAACGGCCTTCCATTTTCCTCAATCAGCACGCAAGCACGCATTACCGCAGAAGTTCTGGTATTGCAGGATATACACGCGCAAATGACTGCCAATGCAAGCATGGAGGGAAATCTACTTTGGGATTTCAAGGATGCCACAGGTTCAGGCCATTTGCTGGTTAACCGGCTTAATCCACAGCATATAGATAGCCGCCTGCGTACTGCTCAGGTATCAGGGCAAATCAAACTGGAAGGCGACGCTCAGAAACAAACAGCGCATATCCAGCTCAAGGATCAATCGATCAGTTTAATGGCCGATGTGACGCGATCTAATCAACATATCAAACTGGAGCAGTTTAATCTCCAGCACAGCAAATCCCGGCTAACGGGACAGGGAAAGTTTGATCTTGGCGCTGTACCTGCCTTTGAAGTTTCCGGTCATCTAACCCATTTCAATATTGCAGATTTCATCCGGCAAGCACCTGCTTCCAATCTCAATGCCGCCATTCATCTATCCGGTCAATGGGCTGACCGTGTTGCTGGAACATTGAACTATACAATTCAAAACAGTCGTTGGGCAAAATTCCCGGTAACCGGCAGCGGTGAAGTGACATTTAACGGACTGACACAATTCAAAGGTAACGCAGCACTCAATCTGGGCGCCAATCATTTTCTGACTCAAGGCGGTATTGGCCAATCGGGAGATACCCTCCTGTTAACCGTAAATGCACCTTCCTTGGAGCAAATTGGCTTCGGAGTAGCGGGTGACTTGCAGTCACGCATACAGTTGCGTGGCAGTCTTGAATCCCCTGATATGGATCTCAACATCAAAAGCCGACAACTGTATTTGCCGGGAAACCGGCATTTATCAGGATTAATGGCCCGTGGGCAAATCAACAAAGAGAGCCTAGCCATCAAAGTAGCGATTGAGAACTATGCTGAGCACGAGAAAACACTCATTAATGACCTGAATCTCGAAGCCAATGGAAAAATTTCTGACCATATTCTGTTGGCTAAAGTACAAATCCATGACAAAACCAAGATTCAATTAAAAGCAGCTGGCGGCGTAGATGTTAAAACCCCACTATCATCCTTGCGCTGGAATGGACAATTAACCGAATTATCCTCCAGCGGCAAAATCCCCTTTCGGCTAATGTCACCCACCAAGGTTTCAATCAGTCCCGAACAGGCTTCGCTTGGACAGACCACTTTCTCCATTTCCGATGGACATATCCACATCGATCAGCTGCAATGGACACCTCAAGATTGGAAAACTCGCGGCAATTTTACCGGCATTGCCTTATTGCCCGGCGAACATCCGGAATTGAAGCAACCCTTCTTACATTTGGGCGGTCACTGGGATTTCACTTCCAATACTCAACTCACTGGCAATCTCCATATACACAGGGAAAAAGGTGATTGGTATCTGCCTGGCGAAGTCCCGCAGCCCATCGGGCTAGAGATTATGCAATTAAAACTGGCGGCTCGGGACGAAAAGATCACTGGCAAGTTTGAGTTAATCAGCCAATATATCGGTACCGCTGATGCGCATTTGACTCTACCGATCCAACAATCCAACCATCGCTGGTCTATTTCTGAACATGCGCCGCTAAGCGGGGAAGTGATTGCAAATATCGCAAATTTAAAATGGATCGATCCCATCCTGGGCGACAGTATTAACATTGACGGACAACTTCGAGCACGAGCACATATTCAAGGAACACTGAATCAGCCAGATTTCAATGGTGAGGCCTCCGGTAAAGCATTGAGTATCGCATTGCTGGAACATGGAATCCATTTGCAGCAAGGTAATTTACTGGCCAGTTTTCATCAATCCAACTTGACGATTGATCAACTCAGTTTTATTACCCCCCCTGAATCACCGCCTGACGATCGCTTGCTCAAGGATATGCAACTCGGTGATCAATCAGGTTCGCTGACCATCACCGGAAACATAGGATTAGTGGGTAATGAAAGTGCTTTAAATTTCAAACTCAATCAGTTCCCGCTCACTCACAAAACCGATTATTGGGGCATTGTGTCCGGCTCCGGCCAGGCCAAGTTTCACAAAAACAGATTAAGCCTGGAAAGTAATATCGTGGCAGATGCCGGTTTATTGTTGCAACCACCTGCAGATCGGCCCGAATTATCTGAAGATGTTATTTTTGTAAACGCTCCCCACTCTGCCCAGCAAAAAATATTGCTTCAACTGGATGCGAATTTTGATCTAGGAGAAAAGTTTTTTATACGTGCATCCGGATTGGAAGGCCGCCTTGCCGGTCAATTGAAAGTTCAGAACGATCACCGCAATACCCTCAAAGTAAATGGCTCCATTGCAGCGCAAGACACCACATTCAAAGCCTATGGCCAGCACCTGAAAGTAAAGCGTGGCATTGTCAATTTCCAAGGGCCATTGGATGATCCCGGTTTGAATATTCTGGCGATTCGAGAAAATTTACCGGTAGAAGCCGGCGTTGAAATTATGGGTTCCGTGCGCCACCCACGCATCAAGTTGGTATCTACTCCGGAAGTTCCCGATACTGAGAAGTTATCATGGATCGTTTTAGGAAGGAAACCTGAAACAACGGGCTTGGACACTTCTTTACTGCTGGCAGCAGCAGGGTCGATATTGGGTGGTCAATCCGGCGTCGGCATTACCGAACGCATCAGTAGCGCTTTGGGCGTTGATGAAATCGCGGTCAAGCAGGCCAGCACCGGCAGTCCGCTCAGTGGGCAAATCGGCATGGTGGGCAAACGCATCTCATCGCGTGCATATCTGAGTTATGAGCGCAGCCTGGCAACCACCACGATGGGCATCACCAAGCTTACTTATAATCTGACGCCCAAAGTCACTGTAGTCACACAAGCCGGTGAAGATAACGCGATTGATTTGTTTTATACCCTGCAGTTTGACTAGCGTTTACTAAATCACAATTAATGCATATCGAAGAAACCAGTCCACTCACCCCGACCGGGCGCGCTTCGCTTATCCGTATTTCTTCCGATTGCGCCGGCGCCGACTATGCGCACGCCGGGCTTCAGCTTCGGTGGGTGGCGCGGGTTTCTTGTCGGCATAAGGATTATGTCCGACTTTAAAATCAACCCGCAAGGGTGTTCCCGACAGTTTAAAAACTTCACGGAAAGTATTTTCCAGATAGCGACGATAGCTTTCCGGCACATGATTGAGCATGGTGCCATGCACGATGATGAGCGGCGGATTGGAGCCTCCTTGGTGAGCATAGCGCATTTTAGGGCGCGACATGCCTCCGCGCGGTGGTGGATGCTTCTCGACGGCCGCAATCAACGCGCGTGTTAGCTTCGGTGTCGACAAATCTGCCATGGCTGCCGCATACGCTTTATCAATCGAGGGCAGCAAATTGCTCATACCCTTGCCGTGCAGCGCAGAAATATAATGTAATTGCGCAAAACCCAGAAAAGCCAGCTTGCGAGCCAATTCATGTTTAATCATATCGCGTTGATATTCATCCAGGCCATCCCACTTGTTCACCGCAATCACGAGTGCACGCCCTGCTTCCAGGATAAAGCCCGCAATATGAGCATCCTGATCGGAAATTTCACTTCTCGCATCCAGCACCAGCACTACAACATTGGCATCTTCAATCGCTTGCAAGGTTTTGATGACAGAGAATTTCTCCACGGTTTCAAATACATGCCCACGCCGGCGCAAACCAGCCGTGTCGATCAATGTATAGTGCTTTTCTTTATGTTCGAAATCGATATAAATACTATCGCGAGTAGTTCCCGGTTGATCAAAAGCTATCACCCGCTCCTCACCCAGCAAGGTATTAATCAATGTCGACTTGCCGACATTAGGGCGACCGACGATGGCAATTTTAGGATGTTTACTTGCTGGGGATTCTTCTTCAGTCTCTGGAAAATCAGCCAATGCCCATTCGGCAAGGTCTTTGATATGGTCACCATGCATGGCCGATACTGCACACGGCTCACCCAACCCTAACTCATAGAACTCGGCCGTCACAACCGCAATCGCCATGCCTTCGGTTTTATTGACCACCAGCAGAATATTCTTCCCGGATTTGCGCAGTTGCTCGGCAATAATTTTGTCGTGAGCAGTGACTCCTTGTCGCCCATCCACGATAAACAGCACTTTGTCGGCTTCATCAATGGCTTGCAATGTTTGCTTGGCCATGGCATGTAAAATGCCTTCTTTGACGACGGGTTCGAAGCCTCCGGTATCCATCACCAGATAAGGTTTATCGCCGACTCGCCCATGACCATAGTGACGGTCGCGCGTCAGACCCGGAATATCCGCGACAATTGCATCACGAGTGCGCGTTAAGCGATTAAATAAAGTTGATTTGCCAACATTAGGGCGACCAACCAGAACAAGTGTGGGTTTCATTATTTTATGCGACTAGTGTGCCGTACACGATAGGTGTGATTAAATGGAAAGAACATTGAAACCAGTGTTAGAGTATAGGCGAATCTATAAGATTCAGAAAGACTTACAAAATTTCTAGAATTGTGTACTAAAGGCGTAAACCCCCCCTTCAGTCGTTTGCACTGAAAACCCATCCGGCAATGCACTGGCCATTGTTTTGATATTACTACCATCAGTTGCGGCGCGAGCCATCAATGCACCGTCGTAGTTTCGAAGTATATTCACATAGCCTTGGTCATCAGCGATGATAAGGTATTGACCCATCAGGATGGGGCGGGTTAATTTTTTACTCCCTAGTTTACTTTGTTTCCACATACCAGCACCGGTCAGTATGTCATACGCAGCAATGATACCTTTATCTTCAGTGACATACACATAATCATTGTCCATGGTCAGGCCGGCACTGCTGGAAGATTCGCGTGCCCATATCTGGGAGCCATCATTAACCGCAAAACATCCCACGCGCCCTTGGTAAGCGACCGCGCACACAAATCGATTATTGACTACCGGCGCACTGGTGATATCCGTCATTCTTTCCAATTCAGTCACACCACGCGGTTGCGAAACCGCCACTTCCCAACCCACATTGCCATTAAACAAACTCATTGCCACTAATTTACCACCGGGGAAACCAGCAAATACAGCGCCATGCGCAAGGGTTATTCCAGCGGTACTGCGCACGGTCAATGCAGGCGTCGCTCCTTGATAAATCCACTTACGCTTACCGTCGATAGCATCAAGCGCAAAGATTCGACCATCTAAAGTGCGCACGACAACGATATTATTCTGTACTTGGGGCGGACTGAGAATTTCGCTGGTAACCATTGCTCGCCATAACATATGACCGGAGTCATTATAAGCCAGCACTTCGCCTTTAAAGGTTCCTACAAGAATTAACCCCTCACCGATGCCAACTCCCGCCGAAAATTTATTTTTAGTTTTGACCTGCCATATCTCTTTGCCAGTCGCAGCATCGTCTTTCGTAAGCTTTCCCTCTTCATCTGCCGCGTATAATGCGCCATTTTCATACGCCAGACTGAAAGAGGCAATCCGGCTCTCGCTCACCTTATTTTTCCATTTCAAGGGAATACGGGTAGCCGCTTTCAAAGCATCCAGCTCTTCCTTGTCATAGACAATTTCTTCTTCTTTAACAAAGATGTCTGATATTTGCGTACTCATTGATTCAATGATGCGCATATCAAATGGGTTCATCGTGCTGCCACAGCCCGACAGTAGCAAAACAACCCATAACGATAATAAAAAGAAATGCCTAGGTCCGGCAAAATGCAATTGAGCAGTCACTATAATGATTATTCGGAGTTGCCTAATGCATCCAATTTCATTTGGACGATACTATGATAATTACTTGTCTTACTCAGCTTATCAATGGCTGCCTGATAGCTGAGACGCGCTTCAGAAATTTTCTTTGCTGCAACCAATATATCGCCCTTGCGATCAGAATATAACCCAGAAAAAGTTTCATCATGCTGGACATTGAGCGTTTTAAGGGCTTCATCGTATTTTTCTTCATCCAACAAAATACCTGCAATTCTGAGCCGCACCAGATCATGCATGGCAGGTTCTTTTGCATGATCAATGATCCATTGCAGATTTTGTATCGCCCGTTTAGTGTTACCTGCCTGCACATCGGCCTGCGCCGCAATCAACGCAGCACGAGGCGCATAACCGCTGGATGGAAATCCCTCAGTCAGCAATTGTGCCGCATCATTGATTCTCGTTGCGTCATTGGATAATTGCACCTGCTGCAGCAAAACATACAAATCGGCTGCTTGCTGTGATTGTTTTTGTTGATAATATTTCCAGGCTTGCATGCTACCAACGGTCACCAGCAGCGCTGTTAAAATGATCGTGGTAGCCGTGCCGAATTTATCCCACCAGGTTTTGATTCCATCAATTTTTTCATGCTGTTCAAGATCATAAGTCGCCATTGCATCTTCCTGAATAAGTTTGGTATTGGAGAAACTCAATTAATTGAGAAAGTTATTTGTTACATTAAACATCCACTCATGGATGACATAACGCTTGTTTTTTAATAAGCTCAGTGACTGCGGTTAATTTTACACTGGCTTGCTCAATAGGTTCACGCAGCGGCTTAATCGTCACTTCCTGTGCCTTGACTTCATCATCGCCAATAATCAACGCGTAACAAGCACCCGTAGCATCCGCTTTTTTCATTTGCGACTTAAAGCTGCCACCGCCGCAATGCAAAATAACCTTCAATCCATGATCACGCAGAAATTCGGCACACGTCCAGGCGTAATCCGTCACTTGTTCGCCCTGATGTACGATGTAAATATCCGGTACAGGTAGCCCTATTTTCTCAGTACGTTCCTGCATCAAGGCAAGCAAGCGTTCGATTCCCATTGCAAATCCACAAGCTGGCGCGGGTTTTCCCCCGACTTGCTCAATTAATCCGTCATACCGACCGCCCGCGCAAACGGTTCCCTGCGCCCCCAGCTTGTCGGTAACCCATTCAAATACGGTTCGATTGTAATAGTCGAGTCCTCGAACCAAGCGTAAATTGATGTCAAAATTAATGCCCTGCTCGCGCAGGATATGTTGCAAGGTTTCAAAATGGATACGCGATTCCTCATCCAGATCATCGATCAACTTGGGCGCGCCCTCTATAATCATCTGCATTCTGGGATTTTTGCTGTCCAATATGCGCAGTGGATTGGTGTGCAAGCGCCTTAACGCATCTTCATCCAAACTATCGCGATGCTGCTCGAAGTACTTTATCAAACGCGTGCGATGCAGCGCACGCGACTCAGCATCACCTAATGTGCTGATTTCCAGTCTCAAACCAGAGATCCCCAGCAAATCCCATAAGCGTGCACACATCACGATCAATTCAGCATCGATATCTGGTCCGGCATACCCTAACGCTTCCACTCCCACCTGATGGAATTGTCGATATCGTCCCTTTTGAGGCCGTTCATGTCGAAACATGGGCCCCGCATAATAGAGTCTTTGCGGGCCTGCATACAAAAGATTATGCTCGATGACAGCACGCACACATGAAGCTGTGCCTTCGGGGCGCAAAGTCAAGCTATCATTGTTGAGATGATCGACAAAGGTGTACATCTCTTTCTCAACAATATCAGTGACTTCACCTATCGACCGGGCAAATAGATCAGTCTGTTCTACGATAGGCGTTCGAATGTTGCGATAGCCATAGGCTGCCAACCATTGTTGTATTATTTGTTCAAAATGAACCCACAGATAGGATTCATCAGGCAGGATATCATTCATCCCACGGATTGCTTTTACACCATTAGCCATCAGACAGCTTTTCTCGGATACTTTTCGCTAACATATTTATCAACAATTTGGCGAAACTCATAGGCAATATTATCGCCTTTTAAAGTGACGGTTTTTTGACCGTCCACAAATACTGGAGCTACCGGAGTTTCACCAGATCCTGGCAAACTGATTCCTATGTTGGCATGCTTGCTCTCGCCCGGACCATTGACCACGCAACCCATGACAGCCAATGTCATATTCTCAACACCATCATACTGCTCGCGCCATACGACCATTTCATCACGCACATAAGCTTGAATACTTTCTGCCAATTCTTGGAAATAGGTGCTGGTTGTACGTCCACAGCCTGGACAGGCAGCGACTAGCGGGACAAATGCACGCAATCCCATCGTTTGCAGAATTTCTTGCGCCACAATGACTTCGCGCGAGCGGCTTCCACCAGGCTCAGGTGTCAGAGAAATACGAATCGTATCGCCAATGCCTTCCTGTAACAGAACTGATAATGCCGCTGTTGAGGCAACAATGCCTTTAGAACCCATACCTGCTTCTGTCAGCCCTAAATGGAGAGCATAGTCACAACGCGCAGCCAGCTCGCGGTATACCATGATCAAATCCTGCACACCGCTTACTTTACAAGACAAAACAATCTTATTTCGATTCAGGCCGATTTCTTCAGCTTTGGAAGCACTTTCCAATGCTGAAGTAATCAATGCTTCTCGCATCACATATTTGGCATCCTGCGGATTACTGGAAGATGCATTTTCATCCATGATGCGCGCCAACATTTCTGGATCAAGGCTCCCCCAGTTGACGCCGATACGTACCGGCTTGTCATATTTGCAGGCCGTTTCAATCAAGGTAGCAAATTGTTCATCACGTTTCTTGCCATGACCAACATTCCCTGGATTGATGCGAAATTTGGCTAAAGCTTTCGCACATTCGGGGTAACTGGTCAATAATTTATGACCATTGAAGTGAAAGTCGCCAACAAGCGGCACGTGACACCCCATATCATCCAAGCGTGCACGAATTCCCGCCACTGCGCTGGCTGCCTCCATTGAATTTACTGTAATACGAACCAGTTCAGATCCTGCGCGCGCCAACTGCGCAACCTGTTCAGTCGTTGCAACCTCATCGACTGTATCGGTATTGGTCATTGATTGCACCACGATAGGCGCGCCACCGCCCAACATAATCGAACCTACACGCACACCCACACTAGGGCGACGATTCATAGAGAAACTATTTTGAGACATAATTTAAGTATATTGAGATCAAAAGATTACAAGCGCTTTTATTCAAGCGTAAAACGAGCAGTTCCGTCTTGCTTTTTATAGGAACGAATATCTACTTCCGTTCCATTATAGGTGAGAATGACTCCCGATGCATTGCCTAAGACAATCAATAGCGGTCTCTTACCAGTAAGGTTTTGTTCTGTTCCTCCCTTTCTGACTTGTTCCAGTAGAGAAACTCCCTTTCCGTCAAGCACTTTCACCCATGAATCTGCAGTAAATTTAAAATGTAAATTACCCAGATCATTAGGGATGCTCGCCAAATCATCCATTCCTTTTAAGAAGGATTTGTTGTCTAATTCAATGACCTCGGTTTTGGTAGCAGAAGATCCCGCGTCAGCGCTTTTGTTGTTAGCTGACGGAGTGAATTCTGGCGCTTTATTGACTTGAGAAAATGCTTCATTATTCACACTGGTCGATAGCGGCAGCTGAATCTCCACTGAGGTCTTTGCTGCATCAATTGTCACCTCACTAGCGGTAGTAGCATTTTGATCCGCCTGCTTAGTCCAGCCGCTACTTTCGTAAACATAATAAACTCCCACCACTATCATCAGCAAAACAATAACAGTGATTAACCGATTGCCCCCCGAATCTTCTCGATTCGAAGCAAAGGATATTTGTTTATTTTTCAGCGGTGTTCTTTCATAGGTTGATATCACCGGAGTTGATTCTGGCAGCATTTGCAAAAGCGGATTAGGATCCAACTGCACCAGATGCGCATAATTGCGAATAAAGCCACGCAAAAAAGTACGCCCGGGTAACTTGTCAAATGCTTCTTTCTCAATCGCTTCGATTTGTTGCACTGAAAGACGTAGTTGTCGAGATACGTCTTCAATGCTCATGCTCCTTGCCATTCTCGCTCTACGCAAAATATGTCCGACGCTTTGTAAAACACTGGCTGAGTCAATCGCATTTGAGTCATTGAGGGTTACTTGACTATCCGTATTTGCATTCATTCTATGATCACTCGAATCGATTGTTTCCACCGCGCCGTTGTCTTGATGACTGGTAAAAAAACCGTCATCATGTTTTTCCGGTATCCATTTATTTTCATTCGCTATTGAATCGTGCTGCGTATTCTCAACGTAATCTTTATGCTCAAACGATGATGCATAGTTTCCAGTGATTGTGTCTGAATTGATCCTGCCCGGCTCAACATCTTGCGCCTGCTGATTATGCTCATTTTTCTGATTGATATCATTCATTATCTGATCTTTCCTTCTCGAACGGCTATTGCTTCTTTGGAATCAGGGAAGTGTTTCTGTAACTGAAAAATATAGCTATCAGCAGCCATTAGATCACCCATCGCTTGTTCAATTCGAATTGCCAATAACAAACTTTCGGGAGTCGATGCACTGTTTTGCAATAATTGCGCAATCCTTGATTTAGCAAGGATTAAATTTCCACGCTGAAAATCCACATCAACCAAGCCAATCAATGCAGGTGCATAATTTGCCTGAATCGACAGTGCTTTTTGGAAGAATAATAG
>Ga0073899_10003788_pt1 | contig 13334 bp, 7 predicted proteins | sample KloWWTmetaKNB5Ph_FD_88975 | JGI IMG/M metagenome (GOLD analysis project Ga0073899, IMG submission 88975) | Active sludge microbial communities from Klosterneuburg, Austria, studying microevolution and ecology of nitrifiers - Klosterneuburg... | ecosystem: Engineered > WWTP > Aerobic digester >... | reverse complement strand
CTCGCATCGCCAGGAAGTATGAAGCCCCACGCGCTCGCCCTCGCCCTCTCGCTCCTCGGCTGCACGCGCGTCGTCGGGCTCCTCGGCACGGCGGCCCGCAACCTCGCGGCGGCGGCGTCGCCCGCGCGCCGCGCCCCCCACCGGATCACCCGCCCCCTGCGCGACGACGCGCGCCTCGCGGCCCTCTGGGTGGGCCACGCCACCGTGCTCCTGCAGATGGACGACCGGGTGATCCTCACCGACCCGATCTTCACCGCGTCGTCGGGGCAGATCTCCTGGCGCGTGGTGGAGCCCGGCATCGACGTCGCCCACGTCCCGCGCCTCGACGTCGTGCTCCTCTCGCACCTGCACTTCGACCACCTCTCGCCCGCGTCGCTCGCGATGCTGGAGGGGCGCATCGGCCACCTCCTCGCGCCCGCCGGCGGCCTTGCCTACGTGCCCGACCTCGCCTTCCCCGCCAGCGACCTCGCGACCTGGGAGTGCTGGGACGACCGCGGGATGCGCGTCACCGCCGCCCCCGTCGCCCACAGCGGCTGGCGCTACGGGGCCGACGCGTGGATGGAGGACTGCTACACGGGCTACGTCATCGAGTACCACGGCCTCACGGTGTACTTCGGCGGCGACACCGCGTACGTCCGCGAGCACTTCGTCGAGACCGCGCGCCGCTTCCCGCGCATCGACCTCGCGATCCTCCCCATCGCGCCGATCGAGCCGCGGCGCTACATCGGCCGCAACCACCTCGACCCGACCGAGGCGCTCCGGGCCTTCGAAGACCTCGGCGCGGCGCGCATGCTGCCGATCCATTTCGACACCTTCGTCAACTCGGAGGACGCGGTCGGAGACGCCCCCGCGGCGCTCCGGCGGGCGATGCGCGAGCGCGCGGTGGGCGACGCGCGGGTGGCGCTGCTGGAGATCGGGGAGCAGCGGGTGCTGATCCCGCGCGGGGCGGGGCGCCCCCTTCGATAGCCCCTATCCGGCGCCGTGACATTTCGCGACAATCGGCGCGTGAAGCCCCACCATCTCCTGCTCGCGCTCTCCCTCGCCGCGGTCGGCGCCGCCGGCTGCGCGGACGACGAGGCCCCGACCGTGATCGGCGACCTCCCCGACCCGTCGCTCCTCCGCGCGCTGGAGATCACGCCGGCCCGCTCGGACGTCGCCCTCACGCGAGGGATGACGGCGCAGCGGCAGCACCGGATCACGGGGCGCTACGCCGACGGCCAGACGCGCGACCTCACCGCCGCCGTCGCCTGGTCGGTGAGCGGCCCCCCCGCGACGGTGCGCGAGGGGCTCTTCGTCACCTCGTCGCCGGGCGCCTTCACCGTCGCCGTCACGCTCGGCCGCCTCGTCGCGCGGGCCGCCGTGAACGTCCGCGCCATCGGCGACCTCGCGCTCCCCGACGCCCCGGCCGACGCCCCGACGCGGCTCGGCGGCGCCCCCAACGTGCCCGCCCGCCCGGCCATCGCGTACCCCCTGGAGGGCGCGATCTTCCCGGCCAACCTCGGCGACGTGGAGGTCCACGTCACGAAGACCCACCCGTCGCAGTCGCTCGCGCGGCTGTGGTTCGTCGGGACGCACATCGACCTGTCGATGTACGGGCGCTGCGCCGCCATCGCGGGCTCCCCCGACGGCTGCGCGGTGACCGTCGACCGCGCGCTCGTCCCCTTCCTCGTGGGGGCGAGCGAGGGGGCGGAGATGACCCTTCGCGTTCGCCTCGCGGCCCCCGACGGGACGCAGCTCGCCGAGAGCGCCGCCCGCGAGGTGCGCTGGACGGCCGTCAACCTCACCGGCGCGCTCTACTACTGGTCGACGCGCCTCGGCGACAACGCCACGGCCATCTACCGCTTCAACCTGGAGTCGGGTCAGACGCCGCCGGAGCCCTTCTTCCTCCAGACCCGCGACGCCCCCGTCATCCGCGCCGAGCGCCCCTGCGTCGGCTGCCACGCGGTGTCGCGCGACGGCCGACGCATGGCCCTCTCCTTCGGCGGGAGCGACCCGGGCAATTTCGGCGTCTACGACATCGCGACGCGGCGCCCCATCGCCACGCGCCTCGGCGACCACGCGTACGGCGCCCCCGCGACCTTCGCCGCGATGTCGGCGATCAACCCCGACGGCTCGCGCGTCATCACGGCCCTCCGCGGCGCGCTCACGCTCCGGCGCGTCGACGACACGCTCGCGGCCATCGGCGGCCCCCTCTTCGCGACGGGCCTCACGCCGGGCGACCGCGCGACGCAGCCCTACTGGTCCCCCGACGGGCGCTCCCTCGCCTTCGTCGGGTGGAACCCCTCGATGTACGATTGCAACGCCCCGCCGTGCGGCGACGCGCGCCCGAAGGACAACGGCGACCTCGCCCCCTACGGGCAGGTGTACCTCGCGCCCGTCGACGGCGACACGGTGGGGGCGCCGCGGCTCCTCACGCCGCGCTCGACCACGAACGGCGGGCGCGACTACACCTCGCACTACCCCAGCGTGTCGGACGACGGGCGCTGGGTGGCCTTCAACCGCGTCCGCTGCGACGCGCGGGGCAACGACCAGGGCTACGCGGTCGACCGGACGGGCGCGGCGGCCAACTGCTCGGGCTACGACAACCCCGGCGCGCGCGTGATGCTCGTCCCCGCGACGGGCGGCGACCCGGTCGACCTCGCGCGGCTCAACGGGACGGACACCTGGACCAGCTCCTGGCCCCGCTGGGCCCCCAACCACGGGCGCTTCCGCGGGACGGAGCTGTACTGGGTGGCGTTCTCGTCGAAGCGCCCCTACGGGCTCCGGCTCGCGGGCGACAACACCGGGCGCGCGACGGCGGTGCCGCCGCAGCTGTGGTTCGCGGCCGTCACGCTGGGCCAGGGCGACGCGATGACGGGCGACCCGAGCCACGCGCCCATCTGGATGCCGCGGCAGAACGTCGACGCCGCCACCCCCTCGGGCAACCACGTCCCGCAGTGGACGGCGGTGTTCGTCCCCACCCCCGGATAGGACCCTCATGCGAATCATCCTGGCCTCCACGTCGCGCTACCGGCGCGAGCTCGTCACGCGCCTTCAGCTCCCCATCGAGGCGATGGCCTCGCCCTACGACGAGGAGCCCGTGAAGCTCGCCCACGCTCACCTCCCGCTGGAGGAGCTCGTGGTGATGCTCGCCCGCGGCAAGGCGAGCGCGCTCGCGGCGGCGCACCCCGACGCGCTGGTGATCGGGTCCGATCAGATGGGCGACCTCGACGGCCAGCGCCTCGGCAAGCCCCACACCTTCGAAGCCGCCTGCGCGCAGCTCGAGCGGCTGCAGGGTCGCGCCCACCGGCTGCTCACCGCGGTGTGCGTACGTCACGGGGCGACGGGCCGCGAGGAGGTCGCCCTCGACGTCCACACGCTGGTGATGCGGCCGCTCACGCGCGGGCAGATCGAGCGCTACGTGCGGGCCGACGAGCCCTTGGACTGCGCGGGCTCGTACCGGGTGGAGTCGCTCGGCGTGGCGCTGTTCGAGCGGATCACGGGCGACGACTTCACCGCGGTGATCGGGCTGCCGCTGACGAAGACGGCGGCGCTCCTCGCGCGCCTCGGCGCGGACGTGCTCGGCGCCTGAGGGGCTTCATGGATTGCACTGGAAGGCGCGGCGCACCGCGCGGGCGGACGCGTTGCCCGGCGCGCGCTGGAGCACCCGCCCGGCCCGGCGGCAGGCGCACCCCCGGTCGTGGGCGCGCGCGCAGCAGGCCATCGCCGCGCGCAGGGCCGGGAGCGAGGTGGGGTGGTCGCGCAGCGTCGCCTGGAGCGTCGCGTCGGCGCCGCGCAGGTCGCCGCGGGCCATCGTGACCACGGCGGCCATGACGCGGGGGATGGCGCTGCGGGGCGCGTCGCGCAGGGCGCGGGCGGCCTCGGCCTCGGCGGCGGCGAGGGCGCGCGGGTCGCGGGCGAGGCGGTCGAGGTCGGCCCCCCACGCCGCGGGGTGGAGCTCCCGGTAGCCCGCGGCGCGGGCGAGGTCGGGGTTGAGGTCGTCGCGCACGGCGACGAAGGCGTCGTCGTCGAAGTACACCAGCGACCAGCCCGGGAGCGACTGGAAGAGCCCGACGCGCGCCGAGGTGGGGAGGAGCGCCCAGCCCACGTCGTACTGGCGCACGAGCGCGAGCAGCTCGGGGTCGCGCGCGGTCATCACCCGCCAGGTGAACTCCACCCCGTACACCGCCATGCTGCGCCCGTCGATGAACACCGGCGCCTCCCCGCCGAGCGCGTCGAGGAGGTAGCCCCCGTGGTGGAAGTCGTTGAGCAGGTGCCCGCGCGGGGGGTGTCGGCGCGCCCAGCGGGCGGCTCCGACCGGGAAGGACTGCGGCGACACGCCCGTCCCCCAGGGGCGGTGCATCCGCGCGAGCGCCCACGCCCCGAGGGCCGCGAGCCCGCACAGCGCCAGCACCCGGAGCGCCCCGCGCGTGCGCCCGCGGAGGATGTCCACCCCGAGGGCCGCGGCCGGCGCGAGGGCGACGGCGGCGATGGGGATGAGCCGGATGGTGCGGGCGGCGAGGACCACACAGGCGAGGGCCGCGACCCAGCGGGCGGTGGGGAGCGCGCGGGCGCGGGCCGGGTCGAGCGCGCAGAGGGCGGCGAGCCCGACCAGCACCGCGAAGGCGTGGGCCGCGGGGTAGAAGGACGGCAGCTTCCACAGGGGGGCCCACTCGTCGAAGAGCGCCACCACGCGCGGGTCGAAGAGGTGGACGAAGCCCGCGGCGAGGCGGTCGATCGGGTGGGCGCAGGCGAAGAGCGCGAGGGTCGAGGCCGCCGTCGCCGCGGCCCAGGCGCGCCCCGACGGGGCGGACGCGCGGTCGAAGCGGGCGCCGAGCGCCGACGCGGCGACGATCACGGCGCCGACGGTGGCGCTGGAGTGGACGTTCTGCCAGAGCGCGATGAGGGCCGGGGCGGCGAGGAGCCAGCGCGGGTCGCGGCGCGCGGCGTCGAGGGCCGCGAGGAGCCCCCACGCGCACAGGAAGGTGAGCGTCTGGGGCCGCGGCGTGTTGCGGAAGGTCACGCAGGCGGCGAGCGCGACGCCCGCGACGGCGAGGCTCGCCGGGTGGGTGAGCCGGGCGAGGCGCCGCGCCTGCGCGAGGGAGAGCGCCACGGCCGCGCCGCCCGCGAGCGCGAAGGTGACGACCACCAGCGCGTCGCCCCCGGCGCGCTGGAGGAGCGCCATGAGGGCGTCCGCCGCCCAGTCGACGAAGCGCCACGGCCGCCCCGCGAAGGTGTGCGAGAAGGGGTCGACGCGCGGCACCTCGGCCCGCGCGAGGACGAGCCGCCCGGTGGCGAGGTGCCAGAAGTAGTCGGGGTCGAAGATCGGGGTGACCCGGGCGAGGGCCGTGACGAGGCCGAAGAAGATCGCCGTGAGGGCGTAGGGCGCGCCGCGCGGAGGGGGCTCGTGCACGGGGCGAGACTACCGCCAGCGCCGCCGCCCGGAGGAGGGATCTCTATCCCAGCGTGCGCCGACGTCGACGCGCTCCTGACGGGGGCGGCGGGCGCCACGCGCACGCTCGAGACGGCAGCCTTCGCGCCCGAGCGATGACACGTCGTCGTCGCGATCGCGTCGAACCCGGTCCCCGCGCGTGCGCAGATCGACGGCGGCCGGCCGCGTTCGCGCGAATGCGCCCGAATCCGCGCTCCCCACGCGGTCGCCGTCCATGGCCCGCCTCATGCTCAAGGGTCACGGAGGCGCGGCAGGGTCCGGGGGGAGGAGCGGTCCCCCCCCGAGGACGTGCCCCATGCCCGCGGCGCTCCGCGCGAGGAATGGAAGGGCGCGCGCCATCGACCGGAGCAGAGAGGTTCACGAAGATGACGAAGACCACGAGGATGACGGCCCATCGAGACTCCGCCGGAGCGTTCAGGGCCACGCGCCGCGGCGGGACGTGGCGCATGGCGCTCCTGGCGACGCTCGCGGGTGGATGCTACGGGCCCGGCGGGGAGGCGGAGGAGGCGGACGTGGAGGTGAGCGCGCTGAACGGCACCGTGAACTTCGTGCTGTCGCCGGCCTCGATGCGCTGCAGCTCGCCGGAGGTGGAGCTGATCGGTCAGGCGATGAACATCGCCCAGCGTCAGGTGCTCGGCTCGCAGCGGCCGGCGATGTACCAGTGCCTGGAGGGGGCGGTGTTCTCCCCCGCCGAGGACGCGATCGTCGAGGAGATCATCACCCGGCTCTCGCAGAACATGCCCACCACGATCTCGTGCGAGGACTTCGACGGCAACGCCTCGACGTCGAGCACCACGTCCGAGCGGTTCAGGTTCTCGCACCGGTTCCTCAAGGACGACTTCAGCGACGCGCCGAACGCACCGCCGCCCACCGCCGCACGCGTCGCGTCGGTGATGCTGCACGAGATCGCCCACACCAAGGGCTACTCGCATTTCTGGGGCTACGAGGGCGCGGAGGGGGTGACCGATCACCGCGCGTCGACCGAGTACGCGTACAGCGTGCCCGAGCAGGTCGAGCGCTGCTCGACCTCCCTGAGCGACGGGACCGCGAGGCCCAATGGCCAGCGGCGGTCGGCGATGCGCGGCGAGGTGGAGCTGCAGCCGGTGGGGGGCGGAAACGGCCTCCCCTTCGAAGCCCTGTGCCCCGCGGACCGCGGGGCCGTCTACGGGATCAGCGTCGCGACGACGCCGGGCGAGGTCAGCACCCTGTCGCTGTTCTGCCGCGCGTCACTCAGCGGCGCGGAGGGTGCCGTCGGGGGGCCCCTCGGCCCGGGGACCGCGGTGCGGCGCGACTGCCCGCCCGGCCAGGTCGTCGTCGGCGTCGCGGGCGCCATGAGCATGACCAACGTCGGCTCGCTCTCCCCGCTCTGCGCGGACGACGCGCGCGTGCGCGCCAACCTGTCGTACACCGCGCAGGCGACCCCGCCGCCTGTCTCCGTCAACGGCATGCACGCCTTCACGCGGCAGTGCCCGCAGGGCATGGTGATGCGCGGGGTCTACGGCCGGACCGACAACCTGAGCCTCGACCAGATCCGGGTGGTCTGTCAGCAGCCCGGCCTCAGCGCCCTGCCCGCGGCGTTCCCGATGCTTCCGATGGGCACGGGTCCGACCGACGTCGTTCGACGCGATTTCTGTACCGACCAGGGCGCGATGACGGGGCTGCACGGGCTCTTCACGGCGCAGCGCATCAGCCGCTTCGGGGGCATCTGCCGCGGGCTCGCGCGCGACACGACGAGCCAGCGCTGGACGATCCGGAGCACCGAAGACCACGTCACCCCGGGGCGCGGCGTCTTCAGCGGGGAGGGCTACGCCTTCAACGAGCAGTGGACGGCGGCGACGGCGGACGACCAGCGGTATCGCTGCCCCACGGGCCAGGTGCTCGTGGGCGTCGCCGTGAGGCTCGGCGCGGTCGGCGAGGTCGCGAGCCTCGCCGGGCAGTGCGCCAGCGTCGACGCCTGGAACTCCGCCGCCGCCAGCCCGCTCTCGTTCACGACCGTGTTCGGGCGGTCGGTCGCCACGTCGAGCCTCGACGTCGTCCGCACCTGCCCGCGCAGGCACTACCTCGCCGGGCTCGAGACCGCTCGAGGCACCTCGTCGACGATCACCGGCGTGACGCGGGTGACCCCGTTCTGCCGGTGGTTCCCGAACCCCTGACGCGCCCTCGCGCCCCCGTCACGGCGGCTCGAAGGGCTCGTACACCAGCCCCGCGCCCGTCGTCGGCTTCTCGCTCACGCGGATGTGGATGTGGTTGTCGTGGTTGGGCCAGTGCTGCAGGTGCGTCCCGTCGCCGAACTGTGCCGCCACCGCGGCCGGGAGCATCGCCGCGCGCGCCGCGGGCTGCACCAGCGCGATGAGCTCGCGGTCGAGGAAGCACATGGTCACCCGCCCGGTGGCGAAGTGGTCGGCGAACATGCGGACGTTGGTCGCCGCGTCGAGGCCGCGCGCGGTGCCCGGCGTGCACTCGCGGCCGCCGTCCGCGGGGCGCGCGGTGCAGTAGCTCCGCCACGGGGCGCGCCCGTCGGTGCCGTACAGGGAGATGTCGACGTCCTTGCCGCGCTGGTGCGAGCTGTGGCGGAGGTTGCCGGTGTCGGTGCCGGGCGTCATGCCGTCCCACTGGGAGAAGTCCTCCGGGATGAACGGCGCGCGTGCGGTGCGGGCCATGAGCTGCCCGGCGTGGCGCACGTGCATGAGCAGGTCGCGCCGCCCGAACTGGTAGCGGAACACCGTCGACGCGGCGCTCGTGTACCCATCGACCATCGGGTCGTTGGCGAGCGGAAACTGCAGGAGGCGGTCGCAGTCGGAGGGGCAGCGCGCGCCGTCGGCGAAGGGCGTCCGGGCGACGGTGAGCGTGACGTTGGAGGTGGCCGCGGTGCTTCGAACGCGAGCCCAGAAGGTGCGCGGCCCCGACGGGTCGAAGGCGGCGAGCACGCGGAGCCCGGGGCCCGCGTCGGTGCGCCCGAGCTCGACGGGGCGGACTTCGTCCCAGCGGTCGATCTGGAGGATGACGGCGGCGCCGTTGGGGCTGAAGCGGAGGAAGAACTGGACGTGCTCGGTGGGCAACGCGTCGACGCGGAAGACGCGCTCCACGTTGGGCATGAGCGCGACCGCGTTGGACCCGTCGCGGGCGGTGAGCTCTCCCGCGACCGCGCCGGGCGGCGCGACGCCGGTGGGTGCGGGAGGGCGGTCGGGGGCGACATCGGGCGCGGCGTCCGGGGCGACGTCGGGCGACGCGTCGGGCGGCGGGGCGACGTCCATCGGGCGCGCGACGTCGAGCGGCGCAGGGACGTCGGGCGACGCGCGGTCGGTCGTGACGTCAGCGGGCGCGAAGTCGGCAGGCGCGTCGGGGGAGGCGTCGGGGTCGAGCGCGTCGGGGTCCGCGCCGCAGCCGAGCGTGAGTGCGAGCGCGAGGGTGACGCGTCGGGGTCCGTCCACGGCGCGGGATGAGAGCGCGGGGGCAGCGCGGCCGTCAACCCCGCGGGCGAGGGGGCCTCGAACGTTCACAGCTTCACCTGGGACAGGTGGGCGTCGATCTTCGAAACCTGCTGCGCCGTGAGCGGCAGCGCCCCTCGCCGCGCGCGCCAGACGTCGCGGACGCGCGCGGCGGTCGCGCGGACGGTGGTCGCCGCGCGCGCGGGGTCCTGGCCGGTCTTCTCGGCGATGCGGACGACGTGGTCCGCCGTGACTTCGAGGGGATCCCTGGTCCGGGAGAGCGAGAGCGCGAGGTGGGTGTCGAGCCGCTTCGTCGGGTCGGGGTGATCCGCGTAGAGGAGCGTGCAGACCAGGTCGTAGGCCGGCGTGAGCCTCGGGCGGAGGCCGTCAGGGTAGTAGAGCGACCAGTTCTTGAGGTGCGCGTCGTGATTCGCCGACATCACCATGAAGACGATGCGGCGCAGGTACTCGTCGAAATCATCCGGGCCGCAGAGGCGCGCCACGAGGTTGCCGACGGTTGTGTAGTTGGCGCCTGCGTTGCCGACGCCGTACTTGCCGTCCTGGTCTGCCGGGACGTTGAACACCTGCGCCAGATCCTCCTGGTGGACGCGCGATCCATCGTCGGGCCGATCGAAGCGCTTCGTCACGAAGGCGTGCGTGCCGCGGAACGTCAGGTTGTCGGGGAGCCCCAGGAGGTCGGACATGGGGCGGAGGTCGAAGGGGGGCACCGTGACGCCTGACTCATGCGCCCAGGTCATCATGGCGAACTCGTTGGACGTGACGTCCTGGAAGCGATCGTCTTCCCCCACATCGGGGAGCTTTCCAATCCAACGGCCGCCCTCGCCGGTCAGTGGGAGCACGAGGTGCGACTCCGTGCGGAGGAGCGAGAACTTGAGCTGGATCCCGGCGAGGGAGAAGCGGAGCGGCTGCATCCGGGGGACGGCAGCGTCGAGGGCGACCGGCGCGGCGGCGCGCACGTCGTCGCCGTCGCCAGCCACGGTCACGGCGCCGGGGAGGTCGTCGCCTAGCTCGCGGAGGAGATCGAATTCGCGGTGCTCCGCGACGCCCGCACGGCGAGCGAGGTGGCGCCGCAACGGGCTCCCCGCGGGCGGCAGGTAGTGGGCGAAGAAATAGGGGAGCCCCCCTTGTACGCCGACGTGCGCCTTCGCCGGGTCGAGTCGCTCGGCGCGGTCCTCGAACCAGCGGCCGAGCACGCGACGCGGCGACGCGGCGCGGTACGCTTCGAGGAAGTGGAACACGGGGTTGCCGCTCTCCAGCGTGATGCGCCCGACGGGGGCGCCGTAGAGCGAGACGAGGAGGGTCATGGGCTCAGTCCTCGGTCACGATGAGGGAGTCGAGGGAGGGAGAGTCGTCCGCCCCCCACTCGGCGCGCCGCGCGAAGTACTGCCGCATGAGGGAGCACAACGTTCGCGTGCGCTCCTCGAGGAAAGCCACCTCGTCACCGGCCCGGAGCGCCTCGATCGCGCGCTCGGTCACCGCGTGAGACGCGAGCACCTTCACGTCCTGAATCTGGCGCAGCGCGTCTCGGAGCCGCGCCGGTGTGATGTCTCCGTGGAGGAATCGTCCGGCCAGGCCGACCTTGGTCACGTTCGACACTGCTCGAGGCACCAGCACACGAACGGCCTCCTCACGATGCTCCGCGAGGAGGGCGGGGACGTCGATGCCCTCTCCCGTTCGCAGATCACAGGGCGCGAGAGAGGCCAGCGCACAGACCTGCATCTTGCTGCGCGCGTCCGAGAAACGGTAGGAACGCACCTCCTCCACCTCCTTCGCTGGAGACTGGCCCGCCAATGCGACCAGCCCGTGGACGGAGCCAGCCTCGTCGCCCTCTCGAATCGCGTCGACGTGCTGGCGCTTGCCGACGCGGGCGCCGGTGAGCTGGAGCGCCAATGCACCGCGCCATAGCCACCGCCGTAGCAGGATGCGCGTTCGCCCCGACGGCGTTGGGAAGACGTGGAAGAAGCGCCCCAGGACGATCAGGGGCAGCTCGTACGGGACGAGCGCGCCGTGCGGGAAACCGGCGTCTTCTCGGAGGAACGTGACGGCGTGCCGCAGCGCATCGGCCGTCTGGCGGAGCGCACGAGAAGCGCGGTCGGGTGCCAGCGCGCGCCCGAGGTCGATCTGCTCGTCGAGCGGCAGCCCCTCGATCGCGAGGAGGGTCTGGTACACGGTGCTCCGCTCGATCGCGCCGAAGGCGAGCGCCTCGAAGCTCCGCACGATCGAATCGATCGACGAAGGTTCGTCACCGGCGAGCGATCCGTGGAGCGCTTCGAACACCTCGTGCTCCTCGAGGCGCAGCCCGGCGCGGTTCGTGCGCCCGTAGATCGCGCGGAGCACGCGCTCGTCGTCGCCTTCGACGACATACGCCGGGATCTTGTACTTGCGAATCCGATCTGCGACGGCGACCAGGCGCCTCCGATCGTCCCGCGCATAGCCGCGCTCGCTGGCCCAGTCCTGCAAGCTCGTGGTGTCCGCCATCTCCACGAGTGGCACACGGGCGCTCACACCCGCGGTCGGCTCCTCCCAACGCGACGCGACGAAGCGGTCGGTCTCCAGATCGTAGAAGATCGCCCTCGCCCCCCGCTCGGGTCTCCGCAGGAGCGCCGCGGCGAGGGTGCTGAGGCGCTGCTGCCCGTCGACGATCCAAAGCGCGTCCGGACGAGCGGGCGCGCGGATCTCCAGCGCGCCGAAGCGCTCCATCGCGGCTTCCGCGGGGTGCCGCCAGAGGAGCAGGGTGCCGATCGGGAAGCCGCGGTGAACGCTGTCGAAGAGCTCAAGTTCGTGCGCCTCCTGCCAGCGAAACGGCCGTTGGAACCGGGGGATGCGCAGCGCGCCGGTGCGGATCTTGTCGAGGAGCTCGCCGATTTCCCACGCCTCCGCGGCGGGTCGGCCCTCGAGACGAGGGGGCGAAGCGGTCTCCGCGACGGCGACGGTCATACGGGAAACCGTACGTCGCCGCGCGACCCACGGTCAACGCCGCGGGCGCGCGACTCCAGCGACGTCCCTACGCCTCGACGGCGGAGCGGGCGCCGCCGCGCTCGACCAGGGCCGCCGCGCGCTCGCGGTCGAAGCCGGCGCCGTCGCGGATCGCGTGCGCCAGCGCCGCGGCCTCGCGCTCGCCGCGGAGGTAGCGGAACGCGATGCGCCCGAGGGCGTTGTCGGGGAGCGGGGCGATCCAGTCGAGGCCCTCGCGGTACACGATGCGCGCCGCGAGCGAGGCCGAGACGATCGCGCGCGCGTAGGCCACCGGGAGGCGCGCCTTCACCCGGTCGCCGGCGAGCTCGCGGAGCACCGGCGGGAGGTGCTCGAGGACGAGCGCGTCGGCGAGGGCGCGGTCGCCCTCGGAGAGGTCGTCGAGGACGGCGTCGATGGCGTCCTGCGCGCGGAGCATCGCGCGCGAGAGGCGCACCGACACCTCGGGGAGCTGGAGCGAGGGGTTGCGCGCCCGCTCGCGGAACAGGAGCTCGGCCTCGGCCCGCGCGAGGGCCCGCAGGCGCACCAGCACCTCGGCGACGAGGCGCGGCTTGTTCGCGAGGAACTCCGCCTCCGTCAGCAGGTGCGACGCGGTGATCTCGAAGCTCGAGCAGATGACGCCGCACTTGTTGGCCGAGCTGTCCTTGAGGACGACGACGCCCTTCTCGCCGAGGCGCTGCCGGGCCTCCGGGGTGAGGAAGAGGTTGGCCCCCTCGGCGATGACCTTCGACGAGGGCGTCCCGTCGGGCTGGAGGTAGTCGTGCCAGTTGCCCTTGTGGATGGTCTGCGGGCGGCCGCCGGCGGGGATGAAGGCGTCGGCGACGACGCGGTTGTGCATGGTGTTGCGCGCGCGCACGTCGTCGGGCGCGTCGACGGGCACCACCTTGCCGCGGGGCCCGAGCCTCGACGGGTCGAAGGACGCGATGGGCGCCGAGAGCGCGACGAGGCGCAGGAGCTCGGCGTGCTGGAGGCCGTCGGGGTCCTCGGCGGAGCCCGAGCCGTCGGCGATGCCCACCACCTTGGCGTGGCTGCCGTACTCGCGGTGGAGGATCTTGATCTCGTTGCCCGCGACGTCCCCGTCGGGACCGCCGGTGATCTTGACGGTGAAGTCCTGGGCGCGCGGGTCGATGCCGACGGCCTTGAGCGCGACCTCGAGGAAGACGGTGACGCCCTCGGAGGTGACGCCGTACTCCTTGTGGTTGATGCCGGCGCCGGGCTTCGAGCTCATGAAGGCCGCGGCGAGGGTGTGCCCGCGGCGGGCGGCGCGCGCGACGACCCACTCGATGAGGTCGGGGGTGATGTTCTCGTCGGGGCCGAGGTAGAGGGTCTCGGGGCGGCCGAGGCGGTCGATGACGCGCCCGTCGGGGTCCTTCACGAGGAGGTCGAGGAGGCCGTCGGCGAAGCCCTTGAAGGCCCGCGCCACGGAGACCTCCGACGACGACACGATGACGGCCTTGGCGCCCCCCTCGGGGATGTCCTTG
>Ga0073899_10003787_pt1 | contig 13334 bp, 10 predicted proteins | sample KloWWTmetaKNB5Ph_FD_88975 | JGI IMG/M metagenome (GOLD analysis project Ga0073899, IMG submission 88975) | Active sludge microbial communities from Klosterneuburg, Austria, studying microevolution and ecology of nitrifiers - Klosterneuburg... | ecosystem: Engineered > WWTP > Aerobic digester >... | reverse complement strand
CCCCATCACTTTCCATTCGCCGCCGCCCTGAGCCTGACGAAGGGGACCGACGAGCGCGGTGTTTTCGTCCACGCCGAGCATCTGTTCACCTTTCTTGAGTTGCTTTCGCAAGGCAAAGATCATCGGCTTGAAGACTAGCGGCATCTCGTCGAAATGCGGGAGGATGAATTGCACAGGGACGATTCCAAAGCCTTCGATATTTTGCGCAAGGCGGAAACTCGGAACGCGCTTCGAGAGGATCATCGCGCCAGCCGAGCAACCCGCATACACCGCTCCCCTGTTCCACGCCTTTTGCATCGAAGTCCATGCGCGCGAGCCTTGCATGGTTTGAAACAAATGAAGCGGACTGCCGCCAGAGAAATAAATGAAATCCGCATTTTCCAACGCCGAGTCAAACTGCGGATCGTTCGCAGACTCTTTGTCAATGATGCGAAGAGCCTGCACGTCCGCGCCAAGTTTTTGGAAGTGCGCCACTCCCATGCGCGACCAGCGGTTGACGCTGTCATCGCCTTCCTGCCCTGCCGCGGTGGGAAGACAAACCACGCGCGGAGTCTTCGAGTTGACGCTGGATAACAGATAGCGATCAACTTCTTCCATCACGGGAAGATATTCACCAGCGCCGACGAGGGCAATGAGTCCGTTCATGGGTGCCCTTCGGGCGGTAGACAAGTAGACAGGGAAACAAGTAGACAGGGGGATGAGTAAACAAGTAGACAAGTACACAGGTAAAGATGCAGATCTGATTTGCAATTTACTTTTTTCCCTGTGTACGTGTTTCCGTGTCTACGTGTGTACATGTTTACTTCTTCCCAACCAACTCAGGCGTAATCTTCCTCAACGCGGCGCGCAACAGATTCAACGTGTGTTTCCAATCGTCCACGCGTGAGATGCTGACGGGTGAATGAGTATAACGATGCGGCACAGAGATTGACACGGTTGGGATTCCCGCAAGCGCGCGCTGAATCGCGGCGGAGTCTGTGCCTCCCCCTCCAGGCTGGCGGAGTTGATACGGAATCTTTGCAGATGCCGCGACAGATTGAAGAAAGCGAACCAGCCTCGGGTCGTGAAGAGTCGAACCGTCCGCAATGTAGATCGCGGGACCGAGTCCGAGTTTCGTGTTGTACATCGCATTTTCGTTTCCGTCAAAATCGGGCAGGTCATTTGCGGGCGTCGAGTCAATCGCAATCGCAAGATCGGGGTTGAAATATTGCGCCGCCACTTTCGCGCCGCGCAGACCGATCTCCTCTTGCACCGTGAACGCCGCGCACAGATCAATGTTCGACGGCGCGTGTTTGAACAACTCGATCAACGTCGCAATGCCGATGCGATCATCAATCGCCTTCGCCATGATCGAGGGACCGACGCGGCGAAACTTTGTGGCAAAGCCCGCGCGGTCGCCAACCTTTGCTTTGCCCGCGAGACCAAGATCAATGCGCAGCGAATCAATCGGAACCTTGCGCGCGCGTTCGCTCGCCTCCATCAAATGGATGGGCTTGCCGCCGATCACGCCCGCCGCGCGATCTTTTCCAACGTACACCTGCTTGCCCACGAGATGACGCGCGTCAATGCCGCCAACTTCTTCAAAACGATAAATCCCTTCGCCATCGTCGGCGACGATCATCAAGCCGACTTCGTCCATGTGCGCGTCGAGCATGACTTTCACACGCTTCTTTCCCCGCCCCAACCTGGTCGCCAAGACACTGCCTAACGCGTCCACTCGAACATCGTCGGCATACTCTTTGATCTCTTCCATGACGATTGTACGCACTTCACTTTCATCGCCAGAGACAGCAATCGCGTTGCAAAGTTTTTCGAGCAGTTTGAGGGGAGGGGTTTGGGAGGTGGGCATAGAAGGGCAGAGGATTGGAGAATTAGAGAATACAGAATTAGAGAATAGAGAATTAGAGAATAGAGAATTAGAGATTAGAGACTGGAGATTAGAGATTGGTGGTCGAGTAGTCCTGAGCGGACACTGAGCGAAGGCGAAGTGGAAGACGAAGGACGTTTCGAGATCACGCTATTCATCCCATGTGATTGTTTCGACAAAATTTTCTTCGAGCGAGGCGATGAACTCGGCAAGCAAACGCCCTGCGCGTTGGATGTCTTTGACCGCGACAGACTCAACGGGCGTGTGCATGTAGCGGATCGGGAATTCGACCAGCGCGGTGGGAATCCCCTCGGCGGTGACTTGCATCGGATACGCGTCGGTGCCTGAATGTGATGTTGTGACATCGAGAAACCATGGAATTTCCAGTTTATCCGCGAGTTCCGAAAGTTTCTTGTGCAAGAACGGGTGCATGTTTGGACCGAGACACAGCCCAACGCCTTTACCCATCGGGTGAGTCTGCCAGCCGTTCGCGCCAGGTCCTTTTGCGAAAGTCCCATCCACGGCAATTGCAATTTGCGGACGAATCTCAAATGCGGACGTATACGCGCCGAGATAACTCGTCTCTTCCTGCACGGTGGCAACTGCCCACACATCCCACACGTGCGGCTTGGACTGCAACTCTTCCAAACAGACGGTCAACGCGGCGACGGAGGCGCGGTTGTCTATCGTGTGACCTGAGAGGATGTCGCCAGCGAGTTCCATCGGTTCATTCGCAAAGGAGACCAGGTCGCCCACTTTGACTTTTTTCTCCACCTCGCGCGGAGTCAAACCCGTGTCAACCAACAAGTAGCCGATCACGAGCGCGCCGTCGCCCGCAGATTCGGGGAGCAATCTCGACGAAGGCATCGCGATCACCGCTGGCAGATCAGCCCCACTTGAGGCATGAACCGTCACTTCCGCGCCTGGGAGAACGCGCGCGTCAATCCCGCCGACGTTGGTGATGCGCAGGAATCCATCCACCACTTGACTGACTCTCATACCGATCGCGTCCATGTGTGTGGCGATCATGATCGAGGGACGTTTCTTTTTATCGGTCCCGCGTTTGAGTCCATGCAAAGAACCGACGCGGCTGAGTCGCGTTTCATCCACCAGCGGACGCCACTTCTCTTCGATGAGTTTCGCAACAGGAGTCTCGTTGCCCGAGACTCCCGAAGCGGATATCAATGATTTCAGAAACGGAAGAATATCGGTCATGGCGTCGTTTGCGGGAATGGGGTCAAGGAAGGCGTGGAGGTGTCTGTGGGCGTAGACTGCGTCGGCGAGGGGGTGAACGTGAATGTGTTTGTGACCGTAATAAAGATGGTCGGGGTCAATGTGACGCTCGGAGTGGGCGACGGTGTGCGGGAGGAGGTGAGCGTGAATGAAGGCGTGAGGCTTGCAGGCTGGAACGGCGTGAAGGATAACGTCGGCGTAACAGTGGAGGTGGGCGTGCCGGTTGCGGTGGGCGTTTCTGTCACAGTGGGTGAAATTATATTTGGCGCCGCGGTCGTGGCAGGCGTAATTTGAAGCGTGTTGGTTGCGGTCAGGTTATTGGTCGCTGTGTAACCGACAGTTGGGGTTGGCGTAGCGCTCGAGTTTGGAGCGGCAATCATGGCAACCCATCCTATACAGTAACATGGAAGCGTTGCCAGTGTGATGATGATCAGGGTCAATCGGCGTTGCGCAAGTTTGTCGGAGGCTTCGAACATGATGGTTCGATTATAATCCATCGTCGCAAGGTAGAATTACTCGCCATAGAGTCGATTCTCAATATGAACATGTCGCTGCGAGGCGCTCTTGGTTCTTGCCGAAGCAGTCTCCTGCTATGTAGGAGATTGCTTCATCGGAAAGAATAAATGCCCTCCTCGCAACGACATCCTCCTAAACTATAACAATGATTCCCCTTCACCTCCGCATTTCTGGTTTTCTTTCGTACCGCGATCCCGTTGAATTGGATTTCAACGCGTTCGATCTTGCGTGCATCTCGGGTCAAAACGGCGCGGGGAAATCGTCGCTGTTGGATGCGATCACGTGGAGTCTGTTTGGCGAGGCGCGCGGCAAAAGCAGTGACGTGATCAACCTGCACGCAGATGTGAAAGCCGCCGAGGTGATTCTCACGTTCGAACACGAAGGAAACACGTATCGCGCGCAACGTTCGTTGCCGAGAGGGAAAAGCACGGTGTTGGAGTTTCAGATTTTGAACGATGGACGGCGGACGGCGGACGATAGACAGCAGACCTTAGACGATGGACAGCGGACGGCAGATAATCACAGTCGGCAGTCCACGGTCAGTGGTCGAGGAACGTGGCGTCCCCTTACTGAAAAAACTACACGCGATACACAAGCGCGCATTGAACAGACCTTGCGGCTGGATTATGAAACGTTTGTCAACGCGTCATTTTTTTTGCAGGGCAAAGCCGATCAGTTCACGCAACAGAACGCGGGCAAACGTAAAGACGTGTTGAGCAATATTCTTGGGCTTGAGATTTGGGATGAGTATAAAAATCGCACAGCCGAAAAGCGGAAGATGATCGAGTCGGAGGTCGAAACGATTGATGGGCGCGTGGCGGAGATTGATGCGGAACTCGCTGAGGAGGACGCGCGAAGAATCAGGCTGGGGGAACTTCAAACGTCGCTGAAACAATTATCGGCGGCGCGTGAGGCGCAGGAGTCCGTCCTGCAAAACCTGAAACGGAATGTTGATTTGGTGAATGAGCAACGCAAGATGACATCCACATTCGCGGCGGGACTCGAACGCTCGCGCGCGGCTCTTCTCGGACTTGAGACTCGTCTCGCCGAAAAAGAATCGGATCGCGCCTCGTATGCCGATCTAGTCAATCGCGCGAAGGAAATTGAATCGGCTTACAAGGCGTGGCAAAACGCGCGCAAAGAATTAGAGAATTGGGAGAAGACCGCGTCGCAGTTCCGCGAACACGAAAAGGGACGCTTACCGTTGCAGGAAAAAATCGCGGTGGAGAAAGCAAAGTTGGAGGAGGAAAAGCGCGGGTTGGTTGTGGAGGAAGTGGAGATTGAAAAGCAGAGACTGGAGACTGGAGACTTAGATTCTGCCATCACAGGGAAACGAGCGTTGCGGAGTGAGGCGGAGGAGAAGGTCAGGCAACGAATCGAGTTGGAAAGTCAACGAAATTCGGCGCGTGAAATGCAGGCGGAACTGCGGGCAGAGAACGACGCGTTGAAAACTCAAATGGATGAATTGAAAACGCGCATTGACGAACTTGAATCTGCCGAGGGGACGGAATGTCCGCTGTGTGGGCAAAGTCTGACAGACGAGCATCGCTCATCCACGCTGGATAAATTGCAACAAGAAGGCACGGAGATGGGAGATCGTCACCGCGCCAACAAAGCCAAAGCGGCTGAACTCACCGATCAAACAAAAAGTCTCGAGTCTCAAGTCTCTAATCTCTCTTCCGCTGAAAATGAGCGCGTGAAATATGCGAGCGAAATATCCCAACTCACCGAACGGCTGGAGCGGTTGCAAGCTGTCGCTAAAGATTGGGAATCAACGGGCAGAAAACGATTGAAGGAAGTTGAAAAGATTTTGGAGAGCGGCAAGTTCGCTGTGGATGAACAAAAGCAACTCGCCAAATTGGATAAGGAATTAGCGAAACTCGGTTACGACGCGTCGGCACACGATGAGGCGCGTGAAAAGGAAAACGAATTACGAAGGGTGGAAGAGGACTTCGTCAATTTGAAATCGGCAAAGGATGTGAGCAAGCAGATCGAGGGTGAGATCAAGAACTTGGAAGAGGAAAGAGGAAAGAGGAAAGAGGAAGTGGAGGAAGGGCAAAAACAATTTGATACCGCGTCTGCCGCGTTGAAAGAAGCGGAAGCGGGCGCACCGAATCTCGATGAAGCCGAACGCGAGTTGTTCCGCTTGCGCGAGGAAGAGAACCGCGCGCGCGGCGAACTCGGCGGCGCGCAACAACGCGTGGATGTGTTGAAGTCTCAGCGCGTCCGTAAAGCGGATTACGAAAAGGAACGCGAGTCACTGCAACAGCAAGTCGCGCGGCATCGGACGCTTGAACAAGCCTTCGGTAAAAACGGCGTCCCCGCATTATTGATCGAGCAGGCATTGCCGCAGATCGAGGAGAAAGCAAATGAGTTGCTGGATCGTCTATCGGATGGCAACATGTCTGTTCGATTTGTGACGCAAGCGGAGTACAAAGATAAGAAACGCGATGACTTGAAAGAAACACTCGATATTCAGATCAGCGACACGGCGGGAATACGCAACTACGAAATGTATTCAGGCGGCGAGGCGTTCCGCGTCAACTTTGCGATTCGGCTCGCGCTTTCCGAAATCCTTGCACAGCGGAAGGGCGCGCGTCTGCAAACGCTGGTCATTGACGAGGGCTTCGGCTCGCAAGATGTGCAGGGACGCCAGCGGCTCATCGAGGCGATCAATCTCGTGAAAAGTAATTTTGCGAAGATACTGGTCATCACCCATCTCGATGAATTGAAAGACGCGTTTCCGACGCGGATTGAGGTTGAAAAAGGGGATCGAGGATCGGTTATTCACGTCATCTAGTCGAAGGTTGAAAGTCACAGGTCAAAGGATATGAAAAAAAAGTTTTTACTGATCCTGACGTGCGCAGTGATATTGAACTCCTGCACACCCAAAGAGGGAATCGAAATCCGCGAGGCGTGGATGCGCCCCACCGCGCAGGGCGATAACGGCGCGGTGTATTTCACGCTTCACAATTATTCTGCCGATGACGAATTGATCGGCGTCTCTGCCGACATTGCACGGGCGGCTGAAATGCACGAAAGTACGATGACCAACGATGTGATGCAAATGCGGATGGTCGAATCCGTGCCGCTGGTTTCGGGCGAGGATGTTGAGTTTGCATCGGGCGGATTGCATGTGATGCTAGTCGGTCTCAAAGAAGAAGCGAAAGTAGGAGATATGGTGGATATCGTTCTGCACTTCAAGAATAGCGAAGACATTCACCTACAAGTCCCTGTGAGGGAAGGTGAAGAAGAGCATGGCGGGCATGGAGGGTAAGTTACATGTCATGCTGAGGGGCGTTTGTTGCCCCGAAGCATCTCTGACACGACACGTAGAGACCCTTCGTCGCAAACTGCGCTCCTCAGGGTGACATGATAGGGAACATTTTTTCACACGTTGTCGTCCTTCCGAGCAAGGAGACAAAATGAAAAAGTCAATTCTTATCTTGCTCGCTTTTATTCTCGCCGCGTGTTCGGCTGGCGGGAGCGAACTCTCGCGCAACCAGCAGACGTGGGACAAAGCAAACATTTCGCATTATCGGTTCGAGTTAACCCTCAGTTGCTTCTGCGCGTTCAACGAACAGATGCCGCTTACCGTCGAAGTGCAGGATGGCAAAGTCGTTTCGATGGCGTATGCAGATGGACAAGCCGTCGCAGCGGATGATCCGTTGCGCGAATATTTTGGAAAGTTCGCAACCATTGACGGACTCTTCGCAGAACTTGAAACTGCAATGGCTAGCGCGGACGCGGGCGACATCATTGTGAAGTACGATCCGTCGCTTGGCTTCCCCACCGAAGCCAGCATTGATTACATCAAGGAAGCGGTGGATGATGAGTTGTATGTCACGGTTGCAGGGTTCGAAGCGTTGCCTTAACCGTCCGCGTTAGAGAACGCCGATTACACGGATGAGGCGGCGAAAATGAATCAGAAAACTGAATCAGCCGTACCGTCGGAATGAAGCGACAAAAAATCCCCGATGAATTTTCGGGGATTTTTTGTTATCCTATTTCGATCGTCCAGCAGTTGAACTGCTGGATTATCGAAGTTATATTTCTCCGAGCAACACTTGATCCGTTCCCCTGTCCACTTCCCACGGGTAGACGATGTAGGCGTCGGTGACGGCGGCGTAATAATCGGGGCGATTGTTGCCGAATAAATTTCGATACGGATTGAAATGCAAGACGCACGTTTCGGGGAAGCCGCCCGCGGCAGAGACGCGATTCTTGACCGCCGTGATGGTGCGCCCTGATCCCCAGATGTCATCCACGATGAGGGTTGGGCGACCGCGCATCTTTTCGTCGGCGGGGAATTGGATGAACTCGGGCCACGCCATGATGGATTTTTCTCTCGCCAGTTGCGCGGGGAAGTCCACCGCCGCGGTGAGGACGTGCGTAATGTCCATCGCCTCGGCGAGCATCCCCGCAGGGACGATGCCGCCGCGCGTGATGATGACCATCGCGGTGAATTCGCGTTTGAATTGCGGGAGGAGGTGGTCAATGAGACGATCCACTTCATCCCATGTGATCATTTCGCGTCGAGGTTCGGGTTGCATAATGATTTACCGCAAAGCGCGCGAAGGTCGCTAAGAAGTTTTTTAAAAAACTCTTTGCGTTCTTCGCGGTCTTAGCGGTTTGATTGAATTAGCCCAACACAGCCGCCAACGGCGCGGGCGCGGCGACGTGAATATCCTGCCCAGCGGTTTGCGCCTTCTCGGCTTCGCGCGCCCAGATGTACAAGCAGGTGTGATACGCGGCGTTTGTGTATGAGGAAATTACACTCGCGATCATCACGAGCGCGAAGAAGATAAACACGCCGACGGCGATAGCTACAATTGAAGCGACGCCGAAACCACCAGTGGCATAGACCGCGCCGCCGCCAATAGCAAGCGCGATGATAAATCCGCCGAAGCCGAGGACGAAGCCGATGAGTCCTGTCACCCAGCGGATGCCGACGAAGCCGATGCCGATCAACAACAAGTTTTGTTTCGTGATGTTCCAGATTCGTTGTAAGCCGTTTTTCAAATTCAAATCGTCAATGACCATGGCGGGCAAAACGAGATACGACGTTTCAAGCCACAACGCTTCCAACACGCCGCCGAGTGAGCGCAACAGTCCAGTGGCGATGCTGGCAAACGCGTTGTTACGTCCGCGATTGTTGCGAGTCGCGTTGCGGAACCACGTCACGAGTGTGGACACCAACGCGAGCGAGAGAATATCGAAGAAGTCGCGGCGCACGATCCCCCACGCGTGATCCATGCGTCCGTCGCCTTCGGCGAGATAGCCGTAGATCAAGTACACGGTCATCGCCGAGAAAATATATGTGATCATATATTGCACGAAAATCATCAGCAGACCCAAGATGCCCATGATGATCTGCCCGAATTGCGAATCGCCGAGCAAAAACGCCACACCGACAATCGGGATAATACCGATGACCGAAACGATCATCCCAACGATCAAGGCATAGATGGACGGCTTCAACAGATCTTTATCTTTGAACGCCATGCTCCAGGCTTGCTTGAGAAACGACCAACCACGTGAAAATGCTTGCATAGATTCTCCTTTATCTCGTCATTGCGAGGAGAGCCGAAGGCTCGACGAAGCAATCTCCCTCACCATGTTGGAGATTGCTTCGCCACTTCGTGGCTCGCAATGACGGGTAATTATAGCAAACTAATCGGGTCAACTTCCACGCGCCAGCCATCGAGTTTAACGTCGCGCAAAATTTCTTTTGGATTCGACCCGCGCAAGATGATCTGCCACCGATAAAACCCCGCCACCTTGGAAAAGAAACACGGGACGGGTCCAATGACGTTAGACGATGGACGATGGACAATGGATAACTTCTCCGCGACTCGCTTCGCCTCTTTCTCAGCGGACGGTTGGTCCTCGCTTCGAAATTCGAGTCGCACCAGACGCGTGTACGGCGGATAGCCCAGCCGTTTGCGATTTTCCAACTCGTATTGATAGAAGCCATCCACATCATGCCGCGCCGCGGACTGGATGACTTGATTCGTAGGGTCGAACGTTTGCAAAATAACTTTCCCACCACGCTCACCGCGACCCGCGCGCCCCGCCACTTGAGTCAATACTTGGAAGACGCGCTCGCTTGCAAACGGATCGGGCAAATGCAAACCCACGTCCGCCAGCACAATGCCGACGAGAGTCACCATCGGCAAGTCTAATCCTTTGGCTAACATTTGCGTGCCGATCAACACATCCGCTTTGTGATTCGCAAAGTGCGTGAGGATCATTTCGTGCGCGTCTTTTTGGCGCGTGGTGTCCCAGTCCCAGCGCAATGTCCGCGCTTTGGGGAACAGTGCGTTGACCTCCGCTTCCACTTTTTCACTGCCAAGTCCAAACTCGCGGATTTGCTTCCCTCCACACTGCGGACATGTCTTCGGCTTTTGTCTTTCGTATCCACATTGATGACAAAGCAATCGTTCTTTATCTTCGACATGAAACGTGAGCGGCGTGTCGCAGTTCGGACATTTCAACACGTATCCGCAATCACGGCAGAAAACATACGTGGAAGTCCCGCGTCGGTTAAGAAAGAGAATCGCCTGTTCGCCGCGCTGGAGGGTAGAGTCAAGCTCACGAAGCAGAAGCCTGCTGAAGATCCCGCGTTGACCCGCTTTCAATTCGTCGCGCATGTCTACGATGTGGATGGGAGGGAGTCCTGATTCGACGATGCGATTGGGGAGAGACAACACCCTCACCCCTAGCCCCTCTCCCTCAGGGAGAGGGGGATTCTGCGCTCGAAAGCGTTGTGTGATCGTGGGAGTTGCAGAACCTAGCACACACACCGCGCCGCATAGACGCGCGTACGTTTGAGCCGCGTCCACCGCGTGATAGAACGGCGGCTCGGCTTGATGGAACGACGAGTCGTGACATTCATCCGCAACGATGAGACCGATGTTCGGCAGGGGCGCAAACAACGCGCTGCGAGCGCCGATAATCACTTTGAGTTTGCCCGCGCGAGCGCGACGCCACGTGTCGTATCGCTCGCCCTCCGAAAGTTTCGAATGGACAAGCCCCACTTGCCCAGGGAAACGATTCAAAAATCGTCGCACCGCTTGCGGCGTGAGCGCGATCTCAGGCACAAGCACGATCACTTGTTCGCCCCGCTTCACCACCTCTTCAGCCGCGCGTAAATAAATTTCCGTTTTGCCCGAGCCTGTGACGCCGTAAAGTAAAAACGTGGGGCGTGTGGCGTGAGGCGACATGATCGAGTTTAGAAGTTCATTCAAGGCAATTGTTTGGTCGGGAGTTAACTCAATTACCTGTTTACTTGTTTCCCTGTCTACTTGTCTACCTGTTTTCTCCAACGGATCCCGAAACACCTCGCTCTCGAACAAGCGAATCAACCCGCGCTCTTCGAGTTCCTGCAAGTCGGCGAGATTGCATCCGCTTTCGGCATACACCCACGAGACGTTGATCGCGTCGGGCTGTCGAATCAAAAACCGCAACGCGGACTGCCTGCGCGCCAACGTTTGCTTCATCCCCAGATTCGGCATTTCAACGTCCGCTTCCTCTGGCGTGACTGCAAGCTGGGCAACTCGAATGAACTTTGATCTCACCCTCGGTGGCGGCAAAACTGACTTTGCCGAAAGCATACCTTTCCTCACAAGGAATCCTGCCGTCTTGCGCCAATCCACTTTGGCGAAGTGTGTATCAATTTGCCGTCCGCGCAACGCGCCTCGTGTACGCAACAAATTCAAAAGGCGATTTTCAATCGTCAATCGTTGAGTCTTAGGGCTGACACTTTTCTCGTTTGCATCACCCGATAATCGTAAATCGGCAATCGGCAATCGTAAATCGTAAATCGTATCAACCTGCTGGCTTAATCCCACGGGCAAAAACAATCCCGCTATTGCCGCCAACGGCGCAAGCGTGGACTTCGCCATCTCTTCCGCTAACGCGATCTGCGCCTGCGTGAGTACAGGTTCAGGGTCAACAAGTTCGATGACCTCCTTCACATCGCGCACGGAGGGCTGGTCAATGAAGCGGAGGACAACTCCCTGCACGGTCTGCTTCCCAAACGGGACGATGACGAGGTGCCCGACGCCGACTGTCCCTGCGAGGGATTCGGGAATGGAGTAATCGAACACGCCCGCAATGGCTGGCGCGTTGACGACGATTTGAACGAAGGAGGTCATTGCGTAGGATTGTAACTTACACGGTCAGGGAAGATCAAAACCCATACTAATTTTACGGAATTGGCAATTCTGGACAGGTAGCATGATAAGGAATAGATTGTCCGACGAATTGATCCCACTCTTGTTGCGTAAAATTCCTACCTGCAATGTTACACGCTTTCTCTATCCAAGATTGCGAAACAATATTCCAGAGAATGATTTCACTCTTTGATGCGGAAACTACCGTCTTCCCGTCCGCGAAGAAAAACATCCCGCCATTCAAAATGGGACTTGTATGGCTGCCAAGAGAGGCTATTTGTACGGGATGTTTCGGGTCCGTAATGTTCCAAAGAATTACATTTTGGTCTCCGCCTCCAGATGCCATTGTTTTTCCATCTGGGCTAATTGCCACACTTGTCGCCCCATTAGCATGCGCGCTTATGATGGTAGCCATAGGTTTATATTCACCGTCCGGGGCCAAGCTCCAAATTGAAATTGAATTATTTCCGTTAGTGCTTGCAAGGATGGTGCCGTCTACACTGAATGCCACACTTGTCGGATCAGAGGAATAGTCTAATTCTTTGATCAAAGTAGGCGTACTATCATATGAGAAATCCCAGAGTTGCACTTTGCAGGTAGCTATTGCAGCGAGGCTACCATCTCGAGTAAAGGCTGTATCCTTGAAAGGGCATTCTGTAGAGCCAATAGTTTTAATTTCTCTGGTGATTCTTACCTTGGAAATATCCATTTGAAAGATAGACTTTATGCCATTAACAAGTTCACCCCCCAAAATATATTCGTTTCCTGCTGCAAAAATGTCGGGGGTGTTTGTTTGGAACAACTCTTGATAATCACTATAGTCGAGATTGGTAAGGTCTCGACTATAGGCGGTAGGGCTATATCCATTAGACCAATCTCTTAACAACAACAAAGCAGTTTCACTTGGATTAAATACGATGTGACGGATGGGGCTGGGATTGGGAATGGATTTTGGTGCCATTGGTGTAATAACAAGAGGATTCGAAACATCCCATAAAGCAATTGAACCTGCGTTATCCCCTCGTGCCAGAAGGTTTAATCTCGGGCTGTAAGTAATACCTGTGATCTCCGAATCGTTCAAAATATTGCCATTCCACATAGTGGAAATATTCTTTTGAGCGAGGTCCCAATTCCAAATCGTAATCGTCGGGTCGTTGTCATTCCCTCCGACTACAAGTAAATTCCTCTTCGTATCCGGATAAAATGCAATACTGCCAATATGATTCATTAACCCATCAAACATTCTGATAAATTCAATATTAGCTGGATCCGCTAAACTCCACTCCACAATTACGCCGTCCTGGGCTGTTGTATAAAGTCGCGAGTTATCTGGATTGATTACCATATTGCTAACTACACCTAGATGATAAGGTACATAGTCCTGAACACCAACAGGTGTTAGCCCGTCATTTGAATAGGAGAAAATCCTAATAGGGTCTTATGCTAGTTGACAAAACGTCCTCAAGCGTGATATTGGAGTTTCTGCTGAAAGAAACCAAACACACCAGAGGACGCTCCCGTGATAAACGACTTCAATGATT
>Ga0073899_10003785_pt1 | contig 13339 bp, 12 predicted proteins | sample KloWWTmetaKNB5Ph_FD_88975 | JGI IMG/M metagenome (GOLD analysis project Ga0073899, IMG submission 88975) | Active sludge microbial communities from Klosterneuburg, Austria, studying microevolution and ecology of nitrifiers - Klosterneuburg... | ecosystem: Engineered > WWTP > Aerobic digester >... | reverse complement strand
GCTCGGGCCGGTTGGCGGGGACAAAGAGTAGGCTGCGGGCCTGCGCCACGGCTTGGTTCGAATTCATGATGTCAGCCCTTCAAGTGTGACAACACTAACGCGCGCAGCACGGGCAGCCGGCCGATGAAGAAGTGGTCGGCGCCAGGGATCACGACCACCGGATGCGACTGCGGGCGCGCCCAGTCGAAGACTGCCTGCAGCGGCACACGCTCGTCGTTCTCGCCGTGCACGACCAGCGCACCGCCAACGTCGCGCGGCGTGTCATAACGCCGCCCGCCATCGACTTCACCGAAGGGCATGCCGGCCAGCACCACGCGCCACGCCGGCACACCGCGCTCGGCCAGGTGCGCCGCCACGCGCGCCTGCACATAGGCACCAAAGGAGAAGCCGACCAGCGCCAGGCGCTGGCCCGGAACCGTGTCGCGCAGCGCTGTGCACAGCGCGAGCAGGTCGTCGGTCTCGCCCTCACCGGCATCGTGTGTGCCGGCGCTGCGCCCGACCCCGCGAAAGTTGGGACGCGCCACCAGCCAGCCGGCATCGCACAGCGCCCGCGCCAGCAGCTGCGGCACCTTATGCAGCGCCGTGCCGCCGAGCAGCGGCTGCGGGTGGGCCACGACCGCCACGCCGAGGGCGGTCGTCTTCGGCAGGTCGAACAGCACCTCCATCGCGCCCACTGGCCCGTCCAGCAGTTGGGCGCCACTGTTGCGAAGTTCGAGCATGCTTCGGATCAGTCCGCGAACTGACCGGCGGCCTTGATCACCGGCGCGTAGCGCGCCGTCTCCTGCTGCAGCCAGGTCTGCAGGCCGGCCGGCGTCAGCTTGGCATCGGGCACGATCACCGCGCCCAGCTCGTCCAGCTTGGCGACGACCGATGGCTCCTTGAGCGCGGCCTTCAGCGCAGCGCCGAACTTGTCGATCGCCTCCTTCGGCGTGCCCTTGGGCGCGTAGATGCCGTGCCAGACAACGACCTCGAAGCCGTTCACACCCTGCTCAGCCAGCGTCGGCGTGCTGGCCAGCGTCTTGATGCGCGCCGCAGCGGTCACACCGGACAGCTTCACCGATCCGGCCTTGATGTGCTGGGTGGTCGAGGTAGTCTGGTCGCACAGCAGGTCGACCTGGCTGCCGAGAAGAGCGTTCATCGCCGAACCGGTGCCCATCAAAGGTCTCCTTGGTGGTCAGATGGCGCCTGCGGTGCGCAGCGCCTGTATGTCGGAAAGGTCCCAACCCAGTTCGGTCAGGATCGAATCGGTGTGCTGCCCCAGCCCCGGCACCGCGTCCATGCGCGCCCTGAAGGCATCGGTGCCGCCCGGCGGCAGCAGCGCGGGGATCGGCCCTGTCGGCGTATCCACCTCGGTCCAGCGCCCGCGGGCCTGAAGCTGGGGGTGATTCCACACGTCCTGCATGTCGTTCATGCGGGCATTGGCGATCTGCGCCTCATCGAGGCGCGCGATCACCTGCTCGGCGCTTAGGCCCGCGAAAGCTTCGACGATGATCGAGCGCAGCGCCTGCCGTTCGGCCGTGCGCCGGGAGTTCGACGCGAAGCGCTCTTCCGTCGCCAGCCCGGGCTGGCGCAGCACCTGCTGGCAGAAGGCCACCCATTCGCGCTCGTTCTGCAGCCCCAGCATCACGGTCTTGCCGTCGCCGGCGGGGAACGGGCCATAGGGGTAGATCGTCGCGTGCGCCGCGCCGGCGCGCGGTGGCGGTGTGGCGCCGTCGAAGGCGTAGTACAGCGGGTAGCTCATCCACTCGACCATGCTCTCGAGCATCGAGACATCGATGCGACAGCCCTTGCCAGTGCGGCCGCGCTGGATGAGGGCCGACAGAATGTTGGTGTAGGCGTACATGCCTGCGGCGATGTCGGCGATCGAACAGCCGGCCTTCGCCGGTTCATCGGGCGAGCCGGTGATCGACAGGAACCCGGATTCGCTTTGGATCAGCAGGTCGTAGGCCTTCTTGTCGCGGTACGGTCCCGGGTGCTGACGATCGTCACCATAGCCCGATATGTCGCAGACGATCAGCCTGGGATGCTTGTCGCGCAGCGCTTCATGTGACAGGCCCAATCGCGCCGCGGCGCCGGGCGCCAGGTTCTGCACCAGCACGTCCGCCTGCTCCAGCAGCTTGCCCAGCACCTGTGCCGCCTGCGTGTGTTTGACGTCGAGCGTCAGGCTCTCCTTCGAGCGGTTGGTCCAGACAAAGTGTGAAGCCATGCCGCGTACGCGTTCATCGTAGGCACGAGCGAAGTCTCCGCTTCCCGGCCGCTCGATCTTGATGACGCGCGCGCCGAGATCGGCGAGCTGGCGCGTGCAGAACGGCGCCGCGATCGCGTGCTCCAGCGTGACGACGGTGATGCCATCCAATGGTCTCAAGATGACCTCCTCAGAACGAGCGCGGCAGCCCGAGCAGATGCTCGGCCACATACGCGAAGATCAGATTCGTCGAGATAGGCGCCACCTGGTACAGCCGGGTCTCGCGGAACTTGCGTTCGATGTCGTATTCGTTGGCGAAGCCGAAACCGCCATGCGTCTGCATGCACACGTTGGCGGCCTCCCAACTCGCCTTCGCGGCCAGGTACTTGGCCATGTTGGCCTGTGCACCGCAGGGTTGGTTGGCATCGAACAGTTGCGCCGCCTTGAAGCGCATCAGATTCGCAGCCTCGATCTCGATGTAGGCATCGGCGATCGGGAACTGCACGCCCTGGTTCTTGCCGATCGGCCGGTCGAAGACGATGCGTTCGTTGGCGTACTTGGTGGCGCGGTCGATGAACCAGTAGCCGTCACCGATGCATTCGGCAGCGATTAACGTGCGCTCGGCATTCAGGCCGTCGAGGATGTACTTGAATCCCTTGCCTTCCTCGCCGATCAGGTTCTCCTCGGGGATCTCCAGGTTGTCGAAGAACAGCTCGTTGGTCTCGTGGTTGACGAGGTTGGGGATGGGCCGCACGGTCAGGCCCTTGCCGATGGCCTGGTGCAGGTCGACGATGAAGATCGACATGCCTTCGGACTTCTTCTTGACATCCTCGAGCGGCGTGGTGCGTGCCAGCAGGATCATCAGGTCGGAGTGCTGCACGCGCGAGATCCAGACCTTCTGGCCGTTGACGACGTAGCGGCCGTCCTTCTTCACTGCCGTGGTCCTGATCTTCGTGGTGTCGGTGCCGGTCGTCGGCTCGGTCACGGCCATCGACTGGATGCGCAGCTTGCCGGCGGCGATGAGGTGCAGGTACTTGTCCTTCTGCGCCTTGCTGCCGTTGCGCAGCAAGGTGCCCATGTTGTACATCTGGCCGTGCACGGCGCCGGAGTTGCCGCCGGAGCGGTTGATCTCTTCCATGATCACCGTCGCCGCGGTCAGGCCCAGGCCGGTGCCGCCGTACTCCTCGGGGATCATCGCGGCCAGCCAGCCGGCCTCCATCAGGGCATCGACGAACTTCTCCGGGTAGGCACGCTGTTCGTCCACCTTGCGGAAGTATTCGTCGGGGAACTGGCTGCACAGGTGGCGCACGGCATCGCGGATCTCCTGATGCTCATCGGGTTCGTTCAACATGGTGAAGTCTCCTTTGTCGTCGGCCGTTCAGGCCAGGGTGGCGGTCGCGTCCATCGCGAGCGCGCCGTCGGTGTGTTGGGCCCAGAGCTGGACCGTTTTGCCGTCCTCGCTGCGGCGGCCGCAGACCTGGAAGGGCGCGATGTCGAAGGTGGGCTTCATCGCCCGGAAGGCAAAGTGCACCACCTGTGCGTCGGGCAGGTTGCGCCGCAGCAGATCGAGCAGCAAGGTCGCAAGCAGCGGCCCGTGCACGACCAGGCCCGGATAGCCCTCGACCTCGGTGACGTAGCGGCGGTCGTAGTGGATGCGGTGGCCGTTGAAGGTCAGCGCCGAGTAGCGGAACAGCAGCACGTCATCGGGCACGATCGTGCGGGTCCATGCAGCGTCAGCGGGCGCAGCCTGCGCAGGCAGCACCGGATCGCCCGGCTTCGGGTTGTCGCGGTAGACGATGTCGTGCCGATCGACGACGGCCAGTTGACCGTCGGCCAGGATCTCGTGGCGCACGTTGACGAAAACCAGCGGGCCGCTGCGTCCTTCCTTGAGCCGCACGTCTTCGATGCACGAGGTGCGCTGCAACGACTGACCCAGCCGCAGCGGCGCATGGAACTCGATACGGCTGCCGGCCCACATGCGTCGCGGCAATGGCACCGGGGGCAGGAAGCCACCGCGCTTCGGGTGGCCGTCGGCGCCGATCTCCGATTGCCGCGCCAGCGGCAGGAAGTACAGCCAGTGCCAGCACGGCGGCAACAGGTCGCCGGGCTGGGCCGGAGCATCGTCGCGATCCAGCGTTGCCGAAAGCGCATTTGCCGGCACGGCGGTCGCCACGTCGGCCAGAACTTCGGTGCGGCCGATCCAGCTGCGCAAATGCTCGATATCGAGTGCCATCGCCCTGTCTCCTTCGTCTGATGTGCGGGATTCTGTCGATGTGTGGGCTATCTGTGAAATACTGATTCCGGCTAGCGGCTAGACGCCGCACACATAGCCGGCACGAGGAGGCCCACCTTGGAACTGCGCCAGCTTCGCTACTTCGTCGGTATCCAGGAGGCTGGCAGCCTTCTCAAGGCGTCCTCTCGGCTGCACGTTGCCCAGCCTGCGCTGGGCCAGCAGATCACGGCACTCGAGGACGAGGTCGGCGCACGCCTGTTCCACCGCTCTAGCCGCGGTGTGACACTGACCGAAGCAGGCAAGGTCTTCCTCGAGCATGCCAAGGTGGTGTTGAGCGACGTCGAGCGCGCACGCGCGGCGGTGCGCGAATCGTCGTCGGTGCCCAGCGGCGATGTGACGATCGGCCTGACCACCACCGTCGGGCTGGTGGCCACCGTGCCGATCCTGCGCGCGTGCCGCGAGCGGCTGCCGCAGGTGCGGCTGAAGGTGGTCGAGGCCTACAGCGGCTTCCTGCGCGAATGGCTGGTGTCCGGGCGGCTGGACCTGGCGCTGCTGTTCGACGACAAGGCCGACCCGGCGCTGGCGCGACGGCCGCTGCTGGAAGACCGCCTGTCCTTCATCACCGGCGTGCGTGGCGCCACTGCACCGCGGCGCATGGCACTGTCGGCACTGGCGCGCTGGCCGCTGATCCTGCCGGGCAAGGAGCATGGACTGCGGCGCATCATCGACGAGGCCATCGCGCCGCTGGGCGTCGAGTTGGACATCGTCGCCGAGATGGAATCGCTGAGCAGCGTCAAGCGCGCGGTCGAGAATGGCATCGGCTGCACGATCCTGCCGCTGGGCGCGGTGGCCGAGGAAGTGGCGGCCAAGCGCCTGGCGGCGTCGCGCATCGACAGTCCGAACATGAGCCGGCGCATTGTCTGCGCGACCAGCGTCACGCGGCCGACCACGGCCGCTTGCGTGGCGGTGATCGATCTGGCGGTCGAGGTCATCCGCGGGATGGTGGCGACAGGGGCTTGGCCGGGGCGATGGGTTGCAGGGGATGGGCGTTGAAGCGAGCTTGCGCTCGAGCTGACTTCACTTCCTTCACCTTGGTGCAGCTGTCGGGGTTCAGTTAAGGCGACAACCGCCCCTCGAAAGTCGCACGAGCAGATCCACACCGCGCTCGACGACGCGGCGAAACCTTCGTCCGACGACCGGAGTTTGTAGCAACCTATGAGCTCGCCGGTTCCGTGGCATTGGACTCATCACGCAACTGCCGGAACACCGATCGCACCAGCTCCTGCGCCGCCGTGTGGCGCCGTTCGACCATCCAGATCAGGCCGACGCGCATAGTTACGTTCGGCACATCCAGCGCCAGGATCGACAGCACCCCCAAGTGGTCGAAATGTCGCGCCAGGTCACGTGACAGGAAGCCCACCGAATCGGTGAACTGCAGCGTTCCCACGTTGGTCATCGTCGACACCGATTCGACATGGCGCCGCGGCACACCGACGCCGTGTGCAGCCAGCAAAGTGTCTATCGCGCCGCGCGTATAGGTGTTGGCGGGCGGCAGCACCATCGGAAACTCGGCCAGCATCTCCCAGCGCACGCTTCTTCGGCGGCTGAGTGCATGGTCTCGGCGGACCACGGCGACGATCGGATCCTCATAGAGAATCTCGGTGCCGAACTCGATACCGAGCGGTCGCTCCGGCAGCACACCTACCGTCAGGTCGATATCTCCCGCGCGCAGCGCGGGCAGCAGCGTGTCCATGGTGCCTTCCCGCACCGTCGCCGCAACGTCGGTGTGTTCGGCCTCGAGCCTAACGATGAAACGCGGGACCAGCGCCACCGACGCCGACGGGAGCACGCCCAACGTGACGCGTACGACGCGGCCTTCGCTCAGATCGCGCAGCTCGTCATTGACCCGTGAAAGGCTGGCGAGGATGTCGCGCGCGTGGCGGATCAGGCAGGCACCGTGCTCGGTGGGCTCCATGCCGCGCGCGGTGCGCTCGAACAGCGTCAGCCGCATGCCCGACTCCAGCGCCGCCAGCGACTTCGACACCGCCGGCTGGCTGACGTGCAGATAGCTGGCCACGCGCCCGACATTACGCAGTTCATCGAGCGCAACCAGCAACTGTAGATGGCGCAACTTGAGGTTGGCGCGGATGTACCAATCCAGTCGTGCCATGTGTGAGGCGGGTTAACCCTGAAGCCAGATAACCGGATCGGCATGATAGGTCGATCAGAAAGTCAATGGACGTTATGCGCCTCTGAGCCGACCATAGCGGCGCTCTGCACGAACAACGTTTCGGTCTTTCCAACACCCCCGTAGGCAACATGACGACCCTCACCGCCATCACCCGCCAAGGCAGTCTGGCCCTTCTGCTCGGTCTCGGCGCGGCAGCGCAAGCCGCGGAATGGTTCCCGCTGAAGTTCAACTCGGTCGGCGCCGACGGCAAGACCACGCTGGCCGAGTACACGCCGCTGCCCAAGGCGAGCAAGGACTGGTCGATCTGCGTCTCCTTCCCGCACATGAAGGATCCGTTCTTCCTGGCCGCCAACTACGGCGTGGTCGAAGAGGCCAAGCGCCTGGGCGTGCGCGTGCAAACGCTGGACGCCGGCGGCTACACGCAGCTGAGCACGCAGGTTTCGCAGATCGAGAACTGCGTGGCCGGCGGCGCCAATGCGGTGGTCATGGTGGCCATCGCCCGCGACGGCATGAACAACCTGCTCGCCGAACTGAAGAAGAAGAACATCCCGGTGGTCGATGCCGTCAACGGCGTGTCGTCCAAGGACACCGGCGCGCGCGTGTTGACCAGCCCGCGCGACGAGGGCTACCGCGCCGGCGCCTACCTGGCGCAGAAGCATCCCAAGGGCAGCAAGCCCGTCAAGGTGGCCTGGCTGCCGGGCCCGGCCGGTGCCGGCTTCGTCGAGGCCTTCAACGCAGGTTTCCAGGACGGCATCAAGGGCAGCGCGGTCGTGGTCGCCGAGACCAAACACGGCGACGTCGGCAAGGAAGTCCAGGCGCGCCTGGTCGAGGATCTACTGCAGACGCACAAGGATCTGGACTACCTGGCCGGCACCGCGGTAATGGCCGAGGCCGCCGTGCCGCTGCTGCGCGCACGCAAACTGCAGGACAAGATCAGGCTCGTCTCGGTCTACATGACGCCCGGCGTCTACCAGCACCTGAAGACCAAGGCCATCGACGCCGCCGGCAGCGCCCCAGTGGTGCTGACTGCGCGCATCACCATCGACACTGCCGTGCGCCTGCTGGAAAAGAAGGTCGAGCACACCGACATCTATACGCTGGGCCAGGTCTACACGCCGGAGAACATCGGCACGCTGGACCGCAGCACGGTGCTTGCGCCGGACGGCTTCAAGCCGGTGTTCAAGGTCGGCAAGTAAGCGCGCAGCTCGCACCAGCGCCCTTGGACCATGGAGACGCTCGCCACTTCGCCGACTGCCGCGCCGCCAGTGCTGCGTGCGGTCGGCCTGTCCAAGCGCTACGGCAACAACCTGGCGCTGGACGGTGTCAGCCTTGACGTGCAAGCCGGTCAGGTGCACGTGCTTTTCGGCGAGAACGGCGCCGGCAAGTCGACGCTGATCTCGATGCTCGCGGGCGCCCGCGAACCCAGCGCAGGCGAGATCGAGGTCGGCGCTCACCGCGGCGCCTTCCACTCGGTGGCGCAGGCGCGTGAGCACGGCGTGCGCGCGGTGTTCCAGGAGTTCTCGCTGGTGCCGCAGCTCAGCGTGGCCGAGAACATCACGCTTGGCGAGGAGCCGATCAGAGCCGCGTGGCTGCTTTCGAAGTCGGCGGCGCGCGACGAGGCGCGGCGGCTGATCGACGAACTCGGCTTCGCGCTCGACGCCGACGCCAAGGTGGCCACGCTGCCGCGCGGCAAGCAGCAGATGGTCGAGATCTGCAAGGCGCTGCGCCGGCCGCCGCGCGTGCTCATCCTCGACGAGCCGACGGCCTCGCTGTCCGAACACGACGCGCAGGCGCTCTTCGGCCTGGTGCGCAAGCTCAAGGACCAGGGCACGGCCATCATCTACATCACCCACCGCATGCACGAGATCCCGGCGCTCGGCGACCGGGTGACGGTGCTGCGCGATGGCCAGCTCGTCGCCACCGTACCCGCCGACACGCCGGAGAACCGGCTCATCGAGCTGATGACTGGGCGCACGCTGGCCAAGATCTATCCGCAGCCTGGCCGGATGCTGGGCGCCGTGCGACTGGCGCTGCAAGGCCTGAGCCTCGAGCCCGAGGCGGGTTCGGTGACTGTCAGCGACACCAGCCTCGAGGTCCGCGCTGGCGAGATCGTCGGCATTGCCGGCCTGGTCGGCTGCGGCAAGAGCGAGCTGGCGCAGGCCTGCTTCGGCCTGCGCCGGCTGACCGCCGGGCGCATCGTGCTCGACGGCCGCGAGGCGCGGTTCGCCCACCCGGCCGACGCCATCGCGAAAGGCCTGTGGTACAGCCCGGCCGATCGCAAGCACGACGGCCTGGCGCTCGGCCGACCGGCGCGGGAGAACATGTCGCTGTCGGGCCTGGGCTGGGGCAAGCTGCGCGGACGCTGGCTGCGTCCGCGGCGCGAGGCGGCGGCGCTGGGCGAGATGTCGCGGCGTGTCGAATTCCCGGCGCCGCGGCTGCGCGAACCGGTGGCCAGCTTCTCCGGCGGCAACCAGCAGAAGGTGTTGCTCGCCAAGGGCCTGGCGCAGGACATCGGCGTCTACGTCTTCGACGAGCCGACCGTCGGCGTGGACATCGGCGCGCGCCTCGCGATCTATCAGTGCCTGGCGGAGTTGAGCGCTGCCGGCGCCGCCATCCTGCTGGTCTCCTCGGACCTGCCCGAACTGCTGGGCATGACGCACCGCCTGCTGGTGATGAACAACGGCCGCATCGCCTGCGAGTTCCAGCGCGGCGACTACGACGAGCACCGCATCCTCGAGCAGTTCTTCTGACCCTCCACGCCGACGCCCATGAACCCCCCCGCTCACACGGCCACCGTGCCCACCGTGCCCACCGAGCCCGCCTTCGAACTGCTGCCCTGGCTGCGCCGCAACCGCCAGGCGCTGGCGCTTCCGGTGATGTTCGTCATTGCCGTCCTGATTTTCTCGGTGAATGCGCCGGGCTTCCTGGGTAGCGACAACCTGACGAACGTCGCGCGCCAGTCGGTGTACCTGCTGATTGTCGCGCTCGGACAGTTGATCGTGCTCATCTGCGGCGGGCTCGATCTGTCGGTGGGCACGGTGGTGTCGTTGACCTCGGTGGTCAGCGCCACAGTCATGGCTGCGGTCTACGCCGCCACGCCCGACTCGCCGGGGCTGGCCATCGCAGCCGGCCTGCTGTGCGGGCTGGTGATCGGCGTCATCGTCGGCGGCCTCAATGGCCTGGGCACAACCTGGCTGCGCATCCCGCCGTTCATGATGACGCTGGGCATGTCCTCGGTGCTGTTCGGCGTCACCCTGCTGGTCAGCGGCGGCGTGCCGATTTACGGCCTGCCACCCGAACTCGGCCAGGTCTTCGGCTTCGGCGAAATCGCCGGCATCCCGGTGCCGGCGCTGGTGGCAGTGGTGCTGGTGGTCGGCACCTACGTGCTGCTTGAGTGGACGCGCTTCGGCCGCCACCTCTATGCCACCGGCGGCAACCAGCGCGCCGCCGAGCTGTCGGGCGTGCGAACCGGCCGCGTCATCGTTACCGCCTTCATGCTGTCCAGCGTGATGGCCGCGATGTCGGGGCTGCTGCTGACGGCGCGGCTGGACACCGGCGAGTCGAACATCGGCGCCAGCCTGCCGCTGGAGTCGATCGCCGCCTGCGTCATTGCCGGTGTCAGCCTGTCCGGCGGCCAGGGGCGCACGCTGGCGGTACTGCTGGGCACGCTGCTGATCATGCTGGTGCAGAACGGCCTGAACCTAATGCAGGTTGGCGCCTACGCCCAAACCATGGCTATCGGCGCGATCCTGATCTTCGCAATGGCACTCGCCCGCCACTGACACGCGTCATTGAAATGAAGCCACGACATTCCACATCCACCAACCGGAAGCCCGCGATGAACGCACCGCTGAACCAAACCGCGCTGATCCCCATGACCGGCCAGGAATACCTCGACAGCCTGGACGATGACCGCGAGGTCTGGATCTACGGCAAGCGGGTGAAAAAGATCACCGAACACCCGGCCTTCCGCAACTCGGCGCGTATGGTGGCGCGCTTCTACGACGCCATGCACGACCCGGCGCGCAAGAGCGTGCTGACCACCGAAACCGAGTGGGGCGGCTTCACGCACCGCTACTTCCGCGCGCCGAAGACGGTGGAGGAACAGGTGGCGGCACGCGACGCGGTTGCCGAGTCGCAGCGCATCTCCTACGGCTGGATGGGCCGCTCGCCCGACTACAAGGGTAGCTTCCTGGCCACGCTGGGCGCCAACGCCGCCTACTACCGCGGCTACGAGCACAACGCAACCGCCTGGTACCGCAAGGCGCAGGAGCGCACTTGGTACATCAACCACGCGATCATGAACCCGCCGGTGGACCGCAACAAGCCGACCGCCGACACCTCCGACGTCTATGTGCACGTCACCAAGGAGACCGACGCCGGCATCTACGTCAGCGGCGCCAAGGTCGTGGCCACCGCCTCGGCGCTGACGAACTACACCTTCGTCGCGCACGCCGGCCAGGTGCCGATCAAGGATCCAGCCTTCGCCCCGGTGTTCATCGTGGCCACCGGCACTCCGGGCGTGAAGATGATCTCGCGCGTCTCCAACGAGCAGCGCGCCGCTGTGCTGGGCAGCCCCTTCGACTACCCGCTTTCGTCGCGCATGGACGAGAACGACGCGGTGCTGATCCTGGACAACGTCTTCGTACCCTGGGAGAACGTGTTCATGCACGGCGACGTCAACCAGGCCAACGACTTCGCGCCGGGCTCGGGCTTCAACGCGCGTGCCGCAATGCACGGCTGCACGCGGCTGGCGGTCAAACTCGACTTCATCTGCGGCGTGCTCGCCAAGGCGCTGGACATCACCGGCACCTCGAGCTTCCACGGAGTGCAGTCCCGCTTTGGCGAGGTCGTGGCCTGGCGCAACACCATGTGGGGCCTGTCGGATGCGATGGCCAAGAGCAACATCCCGTGGCACGGTATGGTGCAGCCCGACGCCCGCTTCGGTACCGCGTACCGCACCATCTCGCAGATCGCCTACCCAGCAATCAAGCAGATCATCGAGGCCAGCGTCACTTCGGGGCTGATCTACCTGAACTCGCACGCCGACGATTTCAAGGTGCCGGAGCTGCGCGCGCACATGGACCGCTACATGCGCGGCACCGGCGGCGTCGATGCCGAGGGGCGCGTCAAGGTGATGAAACTGCTGTGGGACTGCATCGGCACCGAGTTCGGCGGGCGCAGCGAGCTGTACGAGATCAACTACCTCGGCTCGAACGACCTGACTCGGCTGCAGAACCTGTGGGAGTCGTACTCACTGGGCGAGATGGAGCGCATGAAGCACCTGGTCGACAAGTGCATGGGCGAATACGACATCAACGGCTGGACCGTGCCCGACCTGATCAACAACGACGACGTCAGCGTGCTGCGCCGGCCGTAGGCAACGAAGACCCACATCCAGGAGCCTTAAGCCATGCCCCAAGGCATCGAGATTTCCTACGTCGTCTACGACTCGACCGACCTCGAACAGACCGAGGCCTTCATGCAGGACTTCGGCCTGGTGACGGCCGAGCGCACGTCCGAGATGCTGTACATGCGCGGCGCCGGTACCGTACCCTACCTGTACGTGGCGCGGCGCGCGGCGCGCGACGGTTTCGCCGGCGCAGCGCTGGACATGGCGCGGCGCGCGGATCTCGACGCTGCCGCCAGACTGCCCGGCGCTTCGGCAGTCGAGCCCAACCCCGGCCCAGGTGGCGGCCAACGCGTGCGCATGACGACGCCCGACGGCGTGCCCATTGACGCCGTCTGGGGCCGCGAGCCGGCGCCGCCGATCGCGCTGCGCGCGCCGAACCCCTACAACTGGGGTACGGTGAAGAACCGCGTCAACACCTCGTTGCGCCCGAAGCGCGTGCCTGGGTTGGTAATGCGACTGGGCCACTTCGGCCTGCGCGTCAGCGACCACGGCCAGAGCGTGGCCTGGTTTCGCGAGCGTTTCGGCATGGTCGATTCCGACTACCTTTGCGTTCCCGGCGACGAGAGCCGCGTGGTCGGCACCTTCCTGCGCTTCGACAGAGGCGCCGAGCTAGTGGACCACCACTCGATGCTGATCACGCAGTCGAAGGATGCGCGCGACACCGGTGTGCACCATCACAGCTACGAGATGCAGGATATCGACGAGCTGTTCGGCGCGCATGATCACCTGCTAGCGCGCGGGCACGAACTCGAATGTGGCGTCGGCCGTCACCTGGTGGGCAGCCAGATCTTCGACTACTGGCGCGACCCGTTCGGCAACCGCGTCGAACACTACACCGACGGCGACGTCGCCAACGACGCCTACCAACCGGTGCGCTACGCGGTAGCTGCCGACGACACCACGCAGTGGGGCATGGACCCCCCGCGCACCTTCTTCGATTAACCCCCGCCAACCTCAATGGAGACCCTCATGGCACTGCAACAGCAACGTTTCATCACCCCCAAGGTCGCGGAGTACCCGCCGGGCCGCTGGTCGAACTGCATCCGCGTTGGCGACCAGGTCTGGCTGTCGGGCTTCACCTCGCGTGCCAACGACCTTAAGACCATCCAGCATCCGAACGATGCATACGGGCAGGCCAAGGTCATCTTTCAGAAGATCAAGGACTGCCTGGAAGGGGCCGGCGCTGAGATGGGCGATGTGGTCAACATGACGATCTTCGTCGTCGACATGGCCGACAACCAGGGCATCTGGCGGGCGCGCCAGGAGTTCTTCAAGGGCGACTTCCCCTGCTCTGCGCTGATCGAGGTCAAGGGCCTG
>Ga0073899_10003784_pt1 | contig 13345 bp, 10 predicted proteins | sample KloWWTmetaKNB5Ph_FD_88975 | JGI IMG/M metagenome (GOLD analysis project Ga0073899, IMG submission 88975) | Active sludge microbial communities from Klosterneuburg, Austria, studying microevolution and ecology of nitrifiers - Klosterneuburg... | ecosystem: Engineered > WWTP > Aerobic digester >... | reverse complement strand
CGGGGGCTTCGCGGCGGCGGAAGGGTGAGGCCCGACAAGATTGAGGGTCGTTGAGGGTGGGGGAGACGCGGACGCCCGCTTGGTGGCGCTACGACCAGACCGCGAGGACGCCAAGCATCAGAAGGAACAGCCCCACTGTGGTGAGGCCGTCGATCATCGCGGGGTTTCGGAGTCGTCTGAGCATGGTGGAAGCCTCTTCTGAACCAATGTGTTGCGGGTGGTGAAGGCGACATTCACCACAGCGACGCGCGAAAGAGAAGCCCCAACGCCCCCGATGATCGCGCGTGCATGCGGGCCGGACACCGCCCGCGTGCGCCCTTGCGTCTGCGCTGGAATGTCCCGACGCTGCGGTCATGTTCGACGAAGCAACAGAGGCGAAGGCGCGCGCGGTGCTCGACGGGTGCCGCGCGAAGCGGTGGAAGGTGTGCACCGCGGAGTCGCTCACCGGGGGCCTGATCGCCGCGGCCCTCACGGACATCCCCGGCGCGTCGGACGTGTTCGACCGCGCGTACGTCACCTACTCCTACGAGGCCAAGGCGCAGATGCTCGCGGTCCCGTACGACCTGGTGGAGGCCTGCGGCGCGGTGAGCGAGGCGGTGGCGCGCGCGATGGCGACCGGCGCGCTCGCGCGTTCGCACCCTTGCGCGCACCTCAGCCTCGCGGTGACCGGCGTCGCCGGGCCCGGGCCGAGCGGCGCCAACCCGGCGGGGCGCGTCCACCTCGCCGCCGCGATGCGAGGGAGCGACGTGGTGGCGCACGAGATGCGTGACTTCGGCGCGATCGGCCGCGACGGCGTTCGGCGCGCCACCGTGCACGCCGCGCTCGACCTGCTGCGCGCGCGCATCGAGCGCGGCTGAGGGCGCCGGTGGAACTTCCGCGCCCGCTGCGATAGGAGTCGCGGCCACGGTCCATGGGTCTCCCGCGCGCGCCTCTCGCCCCCTCCCTCCTCGCCCTCCTCGCCGCGTGCAGCGACGCCGTGGAGCCCGCGCCCCCCGCCCCCGAGGACGCCGCCTTCACCGCCCTCGCGCCGGGCGCGACCGTGGAGCTCGTGCCGACGTCACCCGCGGTGCTGTCGCGCTGCGCCGCGGAGCTCGGGGCGACGTACTGCTCCCCCGCCGCCGCGCTCGCCGCCGCGAGGCGCTGCCGCGCGGGCCTCACCGCCGACGAGCGGGCCGCCTGCGACGCCGCCCGCGGGTGCGTCGTCCCGTACGTGCCGACGCGCGCCGGGGCCTGCGCGGAGGGCCGCGCCTACCCGACGCCCGCGCGCTGCGCGGCGCCCGTGGAGGACGGCTGCGCCTACTACCGCGCGTGCCTCGACGCGGCCCACCCCTGCGGCGCGAGCGGCTACGCGCTCGGGTTCGGCGAGCCCCTCTGCTACCTCTTCATCGAGCGGAGCGGGGACTTCTCGCCCGCCGGGCAGCGGTGGCTGCGGGGCGTGCGCACCTGCCTCCAGCGCTCGCTCGCGGCGCTCTCCGCGCGCCCCGCGGCGAGCTGCGCGGCGCTCTCCGACGCGGCCTACGCGTCCCACGCGCCCTGCTACACCGCGCCCGACAACTCCTTCTGCGCGCTGCCGCCCGAGGACCAGGGGCGCCTCGCGGTCCTCCTGCGGCCCTACTTCTCCGACCCGCGCGTGGCGGCCCAGATCCGCGCGGTCACCGAGGTCTGCGCGCGCCCGACGCCGTAGCCGAACGCCCGCGCGACGCTCGCGACCCCGCGCGCATGTGTGTATCCTCGCCGCGATGACGTCCCCTCGGGCCGCCCGCGCCGCGGCCTCCCTCTCGCTCCTGCTCGTGCTCGCGGGCTGCGCCGAGACCGGCGAGCTCCTCCCCTCGTGCACGGAGGGCCGGAGCCGCTGCGTCGCGCAGGTGAGCGTCGGCGCCCGCTTCGCCTGCGCCGCCCTCCTCGACCGCACCGTGTGGTGTTGGGGGCGCAACGACGAGAGCCAGCTCGGCTACCCCACCACGGAGCTCTGCCCCATCGAGGTGGCGGCCGGCCAGACGCGCCAGGTCGCCTGCCACACCTTCCCCTTCCAGGTGAACGACCTCGACCGCGTCACCCGCGTGGCCGTCGGCGACAGCTTCGCCTGCGCCCTCCGCGACGACAAGACCGTCCGCTGCTGGGGCGGCAACGCGGCCGGCCAGCTCGGCAACGGCGCCACCGCCCCGTCGCCGCGCCCCGTCGCCGTCCGCGGCCTCACGGCCGTCACCGCCCTCGCGGTCGGCGCCCGCCACGCCTGCGCGCTCGCCGGGGGGCGGGTGTCGTGCTGGGGCGCCAACGACCGCGGGCAGCTCGGCCGCGACCCCTCCGCGCGGCGCTGCACGACGCTCGACGGCGAGGTCCCCTGCGAGGTCGACCCCTCGCCGGTCGCGGGCCTCGTCGACGTCACCGCCCTCACCGCGGGGGCGGCCCACACCTGCGCGCGCACCGCCGACGGCTTCGCGGTGTGCTGGGGCGACGGGCGCTTCGGGCAGCTCGGCGTCGGCGAGGCGTCGAGCGCGCCGGGGCCCGTCCCCCGCTCGGCGCTCGACGGTGAGCTGCCGCTGCTCGACGTGACCGAGGTGGCCGCGGGCGCGTGGCACACCTGCGCGCGCAGCAGTGGCAACCACCTCTGGTGCTGGGGGCGCAACGACCACGGCGAGCTCGGCTCCCCGCCCCTGGGGATAACCCCCGAGGGGTGCACCGCCCCGTGCGCCACGCGGCCGTCGAGCGTCGAGGGCTACGCCGCGCCCATGGATGCGGGCGCGCCGGACGCGTCGAAGGACGCCGACGACGCCTCCGTGGACGTGGGGAGCGCCGACGTCGCGCGGAGCGACGCCGCGCCGAACGACTCCGGCCCGGACGACGCGGACGACGCGGGCATGGACGCCGACGACGCGGTCGAGGAGCTCCCCCCCGTGGTCGCTCCTTCGCCGCGCGCCCTCGCCGCCGGCGGCACCTTCGCGTGCGCGCACCTCTCCGACGGGACCGTCCGCTGCTGGGGTGACGACAGCGACGGCCAGCTCGGCGACGGCCGCCGCGTGCGCGAGGCGCAGCCGCCGACGCTCGTCATCGCCACGCCCGGCGCCGCGCGCAACAACCCCCTCCAGGGCGTCACCGCGGTGGCCGCGGGGAGCGCCTCGGCCTGCGCGCTCCTCGGCGACCGGAGCCTGCGCTGCTGGGGCTCCAACCAGGCGGGCGCCCTCGGCAACGGCAACGTCAACCCCCAGTCGGGCCCCGTGCCCGTGACGTGGTGAAGCCCATGCGTCAGCGAGCCTGCCTCTTCGTCGCCGCGGCCCTCACCGCCTGCGCGGCGGACGTGGACATGGCCGCCCCGGTGACCCCGACGCCCGTGTGCGAGGGCGCGGTGTGCGTGCGCCCGGGGACGTGCGCGCGCGGTCAGGCGTCGGCCCAGTTCCGCGGCCAGGACGCGCTGCCGGCGACGGTGTCCCCCTCGGCGCACCTTCCGGCCCGCGTCACCTTCACCAACTGCTCGGGCGTCGCCTGGACGCGCGACCGCTTCGCCCTCACCTTCGCCTCCCCCGAGCTCGGCGTCCCCTGGAACCTCCGCCGCGTCTCCTTCCCCTTCGACATCGCCGACGGCGCGGAGGTGACGCTCCGCTTCGAACTCGTCGCCCCCTCGCTCACCGGCGCGTACCCGGTCCAGTGGGCCGTGGCGCAGGAGGGCGTCGAGACCTACCAGGAGCGCTCGCCCGAGCAGGTCGTCCGCGTGCTCGCGCCGGCCGACTGCAGCCAGGCGGGGCCCGCGATCCGCTTCCGCAGTCAGGTCGCGCCGCAGCCCTTCCTCGCGGCGGGGCAGACCTTCCGCGCCAGCGTGACCTTCTCCAACTGCAACACCGAGCCCCTCACCCGCGACGGGCAGTGGCACCTCGCGGCCCGCGCGACGCCCGACGACACCTGGGGCGCGCGGCGCGTCGAGCTCCCCTCGGACGTCCCGCCCGGCGCGGAGGTCACCTTCCCCCTGGAGCTCACCGCCCCCACGCGCCCGGGGCGCTACCCCTTCGCGTGGCAGGTGGCGCGCGGGGAGGTCGGCGTCGGCGAGCCGTCGCCGCTCGTCGAGCCCGTGGTGCTCGAGGCCGCGGACTGCAGTGGCGCCAACGCGCCCGTCCGCTTCGTTCGGCAGAGCGCGCCGCCGTCGACGATCGACCCCGGCCAGGGCTTCGACGTGCGGGCCACCTTCGCCAACTGCTCGATGGGCGTGTGGGAGGGGGCCCACCGGCTCGACTCCGCGCTCGCGGGAGGCGCTCGCTCGTGGGGCGCGGGGCCGGTCCACCTCCCGCTCCCCGTGGGCCCCGGCTTCGCCATCGAGGTTCCGTTCCGCGTGCGCGCGCCGGAGGCCCCGGGCGCTCACCCCTACCGCTGGGGGATCACCGGGCCGCAGGGGCTCCTCGACGAGCCTTCGCCCGCGATGGACATCACCGTGCGGTGCATCCCGCGGTGCGGCGATCACAACTGCGGCGGCGACGGCTGCGGCGGGTCGTGCGGCGGGTGCCCCGGCGGCTGGAGCTGCGACGGCGGCCGCTGCACCGCGCCCGACCAGCCCCTCTGCAGCGCGCTCCAGTGGTGGAACTCCTACATCACCTACGAGCACATCTCCGGCGGCTGGCGCGACACCGACCTCGGCGTCGCGTCGGGGACGCCCGTCCAGCTCCGGCACCCGTCGCGGCTCGAGCGGCACGGCGTGTACGGCTGGGGCTACATGCCGGAGTTCACCGACCTCGCGACGGGGGCGCGCTTCCGCCTTCTCCACCTGCGCCCGCAGAACCAGTGGGCCACGGACGTCGGGCGCGTGTACCCCGCGGGCTCCATCGTGGGCCTGTCGGGCGGCAACACGCGCGACACGGGCTACCCCACCTGGTCGACGGGCTCGCACCTCTGCGTGCAGACGCTGTGGTCGTACCGCTCGGCCTTCCCCGCGGGGCGCGACGCCTGCCGGTGAGCGTGCGTCACACCGGCGTGGCGAGGCACACCCCGCCCGCGCACTCGTGGGTCCGGTCGCAGCAGTCGGCGCGCGTCCCGCAGCTCTGGCCCTCGCGCCTGCACCCCTGCGGCCCCGGCAGCCGACACACGTTCGCGCCCGGCGTGAGCTCGTCGCAGTTGCCGCCGCAGCACTGCGCGTCGGTGGTGCACGCGGCCCCGGTGGCGCGACAGGGGCGCGGCGCCCAGAAGGCGGAGGCGTTCTCCTGCGCGGTCTCCTGGCCGGGGAGCCAGTAGGGGGCGAAGGACGGGTCGCGGCCCGGCGTCATCGAGGTCGACACTGCGCTCACCCAGATCTGCCGGCGATGTGTCCCGCGCGTCCCCGCGAGCGCGTTGCCGTAGTCGCGGCGCGAGTAGAAGAGGAGCCAGTAGACCATCCCACCGCCCGCGTCGGCGGTGACGAAGGGCGTGAAGCTCGGGTACCACGCGTTGCCCTCACCCCCCTCGCCCGAGGCCTGCGTGAGGCGCGTGGGGGTGCCCCCGTCGGGCGGGAGCACGTAGAGCGCGCCCGTCGCGCCGGGCGCCGAGAGCAGCACGCGCGTGCCGTGCTGGAAGGCCAGGAGGCGGTTGTCGGGGGAGAAGCTGGGGTAGGCGTCCATCGCGCCGCCCTCGGCCGCGCCCAGGAGGTCCGCGCCGCGGTGCAACACGCGCGGCGCGTCGAAGCGGTCGTCGGCGAGGGCGCGCATCACCGAGAGGTCGCCGCGCGAGAGGTCCCACGCGTCGTTGGCCGACGAGACGAACGCCAGCCGCGAGCCGTCGGGCGACCACGCGGGGTGCGTCGCCGCCGGGAGCCCGTCGCGCGCGACCACGCGCCCCGTCGCCCCGTCGAGCAGGGACGAGCGCTGCGACGCGTCGGTCATGAAGATCCGCGTCCCGTCGCGGTTGAAGCTCGCGAAGAACCACGACTCCGCGAAGGTGAACACCGGCGTCGGCGTCGGCCCGCCGAGGTCGGCCGTCACGTCGTACACCCCGCCGAACTCCCCGTCGCCGAGCGACAGGGCCAGGCGGTTGCCGTCGCGCGAGAGCCCGTGGCACGCCGCGCAGCGGTCGCCGTCGCGCCGCGGCGGGGGCGTAGGCATGAAGTTCTCCACCCGCGGAGGCGTGTCGGCGCCCTGCACCACGCGGAGGATCCTCCCTTCCGTGCCGCCGAAGCTGCCGAGCGTCCAGAAGTACACCGCGCCCGCGATGCCCCCGCGCGCGAAGCGGACGCGCACCGCGGGGCCCGCGACCACCTCGTCGCGCGCCCGGTCCCAGCGGTCGACGGTGAGGGTCACCTCGCGGCCCCCAGAGCCCTCCGCGAGCTGGCGCCACGTCGCCGCATCGAACGCGTAGTCGTGGCGGAAGGAACGCCCCGTGTGCGCCACGTAGGCCGTGAGCACCGGGAGCGCGCCGGCGAAGCGGACGCGGAAGACGTCGCCCTCGGCGCCCACCGCGTCCCACTGGACGTCCGCCGGGTGCACGTTGCGCGGGAAGAGGACCCCGTCGAGGGGATAGCGGACCACCGCGGCGCGCGCCGGGTCGGTGACGGGCGCCCCGCGGAAACGACCCGCGGCGTCTTCGGGCGTGCCGGGCGCGCGGCGCACGACATCGCGCGGGTCGTCGACGTCCGCCGCGCCACCGTCGCCCTTTCCCGCGGGGGACTCCGCGCACGACACCCCCCACGCGCACGACAGCGCGAACACAAACCAGACGATGCGCGAGGAGCGCCCCATAGGGAGGGGACGCTACCGGTCGCCGACGCCGCCGCGCAAGGCCCGCGCGATCGTCGGGGCCCACATTCCCCGCGGGGCGCGCGATGGCGTAGGATGTCCTGGAGAGGCTTCGTCTTCCTTCCATGAACGCTCCCTCCGATCGCGACGACGACGACGTCGCCCTGCGCCCGGGCGACTGCGTGGCAGAGCGCTTCGATGTCGTCGCGCTCGCGGGCTCCGGCGGCGTCGGGAGCGTCTACCGCGCGGTCGAGCGCGCCACCGGGCGCACCGTGGCCCTCAAGCTCCTTCACCCCGGCAACGGCGGCGAGGCCCGCTTCGCCCGCGAGGCCAGCGTCCTCGCGTCGCTGGAGCACCCCGGCATCGTCCGCTACCTCGATTTCGGCGTCGCCGAAGGGGCAACGTCCTTCCTCGCGATGGAGTGGATCCTCGGCGTCGACCTCGAGCACCGCCTCCGCCAGGGCCCCGTCGACCCCTCGGACGTCGTCGCCCTCGCCCGCGCCGCCGCCGACGCCCTCGCCGCCGCCCACCAGCGCGGCATCGTCCACCGCGACCTCAAGCCCGCCAACCTCGTCCTCGCCGGGGGGCGCTTCGACGCGGTGAAACTCGTGGACTTCGGCCTCGCGCTCCCCGCCGAGGACACCGAGTCGATCACCGCGCCCGGCACGCTCCTCGGCACGCCGTCGTACATGGCCCCCGAGCAGGTGCGCGGCGAGCGGGCCGACGCGCGGGCCGACCTCTACGCCCTCGGCGCCGTCCTCCACCGCTGCCTCGCGGGGGCCGCCCCCTTCCGCGGCGACAACGCCCTCGCCGTCCTCGCGAAGGTGCTCCTCGACGAGCCGCCCGACCTCACCGCGCTCCGCCCCGACGCGCCCCCCGCCCTCTGCTCCCTCGTGCGACGTCTGCTCGCGAAGGACCCCGCCGCGCGCCCCGCCGACGGCGCCTCCCTCGCCCGCGAGCTCGCCGCCCTCCACGCCGTCGACCCCGCCTCGACCCGGCGCATCGCGGCCGTGTCCGAGCGAGAGCAGCGGGTCACCAGCCTCGTGCTCAGCGCCTCGACCGCCCGCCGCGGCGAGGCGCGCCAACGACCTGCGCCGCGCGACGAGGGGACCCTCGCCGACGACGCCGCGGGCCGCTCGTCGGGGCGCTTCGACGCGCTCCGCGAGGCCGTCCGCGAGGTCGGCGGCGCGCTCGAGGTGCTCGCCGACGGGACGCGCATGGTCACCGTCCGCGGCGACTCCCCCGCCGAGCAGGCCGCCCTCGCCGCCCGCTGCGCCCTGTGCCTCGCCGCGCTCCGCCCGCACGGCTGCCATGTGCTCGTCACGGGCCGCGTGCTCGTGGCCGGCGGCGCCCAGGCGGGCGAGGTGATCGACCGGGCCGCGGGCCGCCTCACCGCCCTGCGCGGCGAGGGGATGAGCGCGGCGGGCGTCCACGTCGACGAGGCCACGGCGCACCTGCTCGACGACCGCTTCGAGGTCCACGGCGAGGGCCCCTGGCGCAGCATCGCGGGGATGCGGGAAGGGGCCTCGGGCGTGCGCACCGTGCTCGGCCGCGTCACACCCTGCGTCGGGCGCGCGCGCGAGCTCGCAGCCCTCGCGGCCTCCCTCGACGACGCGCGCGACGAGCCGCGGGCGCGCGCCGTGGTGGTGTACGGCGCGCCGGGGGCTGGCAAATCGCGGCTGCTCCAGGAGTTCCTCGCGCGCTCGGCGGGGCGATGGGGCGACGGCCCATTGCGCGCGCACGCGGAGGTGGCCCGCAGCGGGGCTCCCTTCGCGGTGGTGTCACAGCTCGTCCGGTGCGCCGCGGCGGTGTCCCCAGGCGACGAGCCCGCCGCGCGCGCCGCCCGCATCCGCGCGACGGTCGAGCGGGTCGTCCCGGGCGAGCGGGCGCACCACGTCGCGGAGTTCCTCGCGGAGGTGAGCGGCGCGCCGGCGTCGGCGGAGGGGGCCAGCCACGCCCTGCGCGCCGCCCGCGTCGACGCGTCGCTCCTCGCCGACGCCCTCGCCGACGCGTGGGTCGCCTGGCTCCGGGGCCGCTGTGACCGTGGGCTGACGTGCCTCGTCGTCGAGGACCTCCAGTGGGGCGACGCCGCGTCGGTGAAGCTCCTCGACGCCGCCCTCGAGGCCCTCCACGACCGCCCCCTCCTCGTCGTCGCGACGGCGCGCGACGACGCCCGCGAGGCCTTCCCCGAGCTCTGGACGCGGCGCTCGCTGGAGGTGATCCACCTCGGCGCGCTCCCCCGCCGCGCCGCTGAGCAGATCGTGCGGGAGGCCCTCCGCAGCGACGTCGACGACGCCACCGTCGCGGCCATCGTCGAGCGCTCGGGCGCGCACCCCTTCCACCTCGAGGAGCTCGTCCGCGCGGTGGCCTCGGGCCGGAGCCCCGACGAGCTCCCCGACTCCGTGCTCGCGATGGTCCAGTCGCGCATCGACCACCTCGACGTCGAGTCGCGCCGGACGCTCCGCGCCGCGAGCGTGTTCGGCGAGAGCTTCTGGCCCGGCGGCGTCGCGGCCCTCCTCGGCGCGCCGGTGACCCCCTACGCCGTCAGCGCCCGCCTCGCCGAGCTCATCGCCCGCGAGGTGGTGCTCCGCAAGCCCACCTCGCGCGTCGTCGGCGAGACCGAGTACGCCTTCCGCCACGGGCTCGTCCACGACGCCGCCTACGCCTCGCTGCCGGAGCGCGACCGGGCCGACGCACACCGCGCCGCGGGCGCCTGGCTCGAACGAGCGGGCGAGTCCGACCCGAGCCTCCTCGCCTCCCACTTCGAACGGGGCGGTGACCCCGCCCGCGCCGCCGCGTGGCTCCGCCGGGCCGCCGAGCAGAGCCTCCAGGCCAACGACCTCGCCCGCGCCGCCGCCTTCGCCGAGCGGGCCGCCGCGGGGGCGTCCGACCCCGCCACCCTCGGCGCCGCGCGCGCCGTCCAGTCCGAGGCGGCGTTCTGGCGCGGCGACCTCGACGACGCCGTCCGCTACGCCGCCGAGGCCGCCGAGCGCCTGGAGACGGGCCAGGGGCCGTGGTTCGACGCCGTCTCGGTGGCGGTCAGCGCCCTCGGCCAGCGCGGCCAGAACGTCGCCGTCGCCCGCTGGCTCGAGCGCGCGGCGTCGGTCACCAGCGCCCCCGACGCGCGCGGCGCCCAGCTCATCGCCCTCTGCCGCGGCCTCACCCAGCTCTACTGGGCCCACCACGGGAGCGACCTGCGCCCCGTCCACGCCCGGCTCTACGACCTCGCCCAGCCCCTCGACGCGCTCGGCCCCTACCACGCCGCGTGGGTGTACCGCGTCCACGCCGAGGGCCTGTGGATCCGCGCCCACGAGGTCGACCGCTGCCTCGAGGCCTTCGACGCGAGCTGCGACGCCTACGCGCGGGCCGACGCGCGCCGCGCCCTCTGCCTCACCTGGATCAACAGCGCCAGCCTCCACGGCTGGTCGGGCGCCTTCGAACGGAGCGACGAGCTCCTCGCGCGGGCCGTCGCCGAAGCCGAGCGGCTCCGCGCGGGCTTCCTCACGCGCTACGCGGGGGCCGTGCGGGCGCTGGTGTGCGCGTGGCGCGGCGCCCCCGACGCGGAGGAGGCCCTCATGGCGGCGCTCCCGGGCTTCGAAGCGTCGCCGCGCGTGTCGTACCTCCTGCTCGTGTTCGCCGGCGGCCTCGCGCTGGAACGCGGCGACGTGGGCGCCGCGGAGAAGCGCTGCCGGGAGGCGCTCGCGCTGCCGGTGGTGACCGAGCTGCGGCCGGCGGCGACGGCGCTGCTGGCGCGGGTGTTCCTCGCGAAGAAGGCGCGGGCGCAGGCGGTGGAGGTGGCCCGCGAGGCCGTCCGGCTGGAGCGGACGACGCGCGACCTCGAGCTCACCACCGGCGTCGCCGACCTCGCGCTCGCCGAGGCGCTCGACGCGCGCGGCGACCGGGCGGCGGCCGTGGCCGCGTTGGAGGAGGTGGCGTCGCGGCTCCGCGCGCTGGCGTCGCGCGTCGCCTCTCCAGAGCGCCGGGCGCGCTTCCTCGGGCGGCGGCACCCCAACGCGCGGGTGTGCGAGCTCGCGGCGGCGTGGGGGCTGCCGGAGATCTGACGGGGCGGAGGCCGTCCCTCACGTCGCCCTTGATGATCGGCGCGTCCGCTGCGTATCACTGCCGCCCCCTCCAACCCTCCCCTCCCCTCCACACCACAGGTCGCCCCATGAAGCCCACGCGCGCGCTCGTCCTCCTCCCGCTGCTCCTCCTCCCGGCCTGCACGCTCACGGGCCGCACCAGCGTCACCACCCGCACCGTCCTCGCCACGCCCAACTTCAACCCCAACGTCACGGCCACTGTCGCGGTCCCCACGGAGGGCGTCCAGGTTCTCCAGGCGCAGTGCCTGCAGGGGACGGAGGAGGCGTGCAACGGCCTCGACGACAACTGCAACGGGGTCATCGACGAGGGCTGCGGCTACTCGGGCGGCAACATCCAGATCACCGCCGCGTGGCAGACCTCCTCGGACGTCGACCTCCACGTGTTCGACCCGACCGGCGCGGAGATCTACTACGCGCAGCGGGCGAGCGCCTCGGGCGGGCGCCTCGACCACGACGCCAACGCCGCCTGCCGCCCGGAGCCCCCCACGGTCGAGAACGTCTACTGGGACACGCCCAACCCGCCGAGCGGCACCTACCAGGTGCGGGTGATGGCCTACGACATGTGCGGCGTCCCGGTGACCCCCACCACGCTCTCCATCTCCGTCGGCGGCCGCATCATCGGCACCTACCGGGTCGACCTGATGCAGCGCGGCCAGCAGTTCACGATCCCCTTCACCGTCCCGTGAGCGAGGCCCTCGACGCGCTGGCCCGCGCGGCCGGCGTCCCCCTCGACCACCCCGTCCTCGTGCGGGAGCGGGCCTTCCTCGACCACTGGGCCGCGACGCTCCTCGACCCCCGCGACCCGCAGCGGGCCCGCTGGCTCGCCCTCGAGCTCGACCAGATCGTTCGCAACCGAAGCATCGCCGACGAGGTGAGCCAGTTCGCGCGGCTCGACGGGGCCGAGGCGCTCGACGTGGGGTGCCAGCTCGGGGCGCTCCCGGTCGCGCTGGCGGAGCGGGGCGCGCGGGTGACGGGGGTGGACGTCGACGACGGGCTCCTCGACGGCGCGCGGCGTCGCTGCGCGTGCTACGGCGCGGCGGCGAGCTTCGTGAAGGCGCGCGCGGAGGCCCTCCCCTTCGACGACGCGCGCTTCGACGTGGTGACCTTCGTCGACGTGATCGAGCACGTGGAGGACGCCCGCGCGGCGGTGCGGGAGCTCGCGCGGGTGCTGCGTCCCGGCGGAACCCTCTACGTGTTCGGGCCCAACCGCTTCTCGCCGGCCAACCTTCGTTCGGACCCGCACTATCAGCTCGCCGGGGTGAGCGCGCTGCCCCACGGCCTCGGGCGCTGGTACGTCACCCGGGTGCGAGGCTTTCCGCGCTACGACGTGGGCGTGCTGCCAGTGGGGGGGCGGGTGTCGCGGTGGCTGCGCGACGATGGGCTGCGGCTCGTGCAGACGCCCGCGGACGAGGCCGAGCGCTGGTGGCGCGCGCGCGCTCCCGCCTGGGGTGTCGGGGCGGCGAGGCTGTGGGGCAAAACCCGGGAGAGCTTCGCGTCGCTGTTCCGCCTCGTGGCGGTAAAACCCGTGGTACAGGGGGGCTCATGAGCGCGTCCCTCGACGACTACCTCCGCACCTACCACCGCGACCACCAGCACCCGATGAACCGCCTCACGCACCTCGTGGGGATCCCGATGATCGTGGCCTCGCTCCCGCTGCTCGTGAAGCGCCCGCGCCTGGGCCTCGGGCTGTTCACCGCAGGCTGGGGCCTCCAGTTCGCGGGGCACTGGTTCGAGGCGAAGCCGCCGTCGTTCGTGTCGCGCGACTGGCGCTACCTCGCCATCGGCCCGATGTGGATCGCGAACGAGTGGGCGGTGCTCCTCACCGGGAAGGCGATCTACACCCCGCCCGCCGCGCCCGACGCCGCGGGCTGACACACTCCCTCTTGGCACGGGCGGTTGCATGGTGTAGGTTCCGCGCCCCTCCGAGGCAAAACCGTTGGTTTTCCGCGGAAATCCACACCCCGGCAGAGTCGTCGACGTGATTCGCACGTCCTCGCCGTGATCGCAGGGTGCTCGCTTCGCGGCGGGTGAGTCGATCACGGAGACGCAAGTCGCTCCGCCGGGGGAGGCACCAACCCGACGATGGAGATGTTCTCATGACGATGGAAAACGCGATGCCTGCGGTCGGCGAGGCCCCCCTCCCCGTCCGCGCCCTGCTCGAAGCGGGCGTTCACTTCGGCCACCAGACCAAGCGGTGGAACCCCAAGATGCGCCAGTTTATCTACGGCGCGCGCAACGGGATCCACATCGTCGACCTCGACCAGACGACGAAGCTCTTCACGAAGGCCTACAACTTCGTGTCGGAGATGGTCGGCAAGGGCGGCCACCTGCTCATGGTGGGCACCAAGCGCCAGGCGCAGGAGATCGTGCAGGAGGAGTCGCTCCGCTCGGCCCAGCACTTCGTCACCAACCGCTGGCTCGGCGGGACGCTCACCAACTTCCGCACGATCCGCACGGGCATCGAGCGGCTGCGCGAGCTCGAGAAGATGAAGGAGGACGGCGGCTACGACGCCCGTCCGAAGAAGGAGGTGCTCAAGCTGGAGAAGGAGCGCGTCCGCCTCG
>Ga0073899_10003781_pt1 | contig 13347 bp, 11 predicted proteins | sample KloWWTmetaKNB5Ph_FD_88975 | JGI IMG/M metagenome (GOLD analysis project Ga0073899, IMG submission 88975) | Active sludge microbial communities from Klosterneuburg, Austria, studying microevolution and ecology of nitrifiers - Klosterneuburg... | ecosystem: Engineered > WWTP > Aerobic digester >... | reverse complement strand
GCATGTCGGCAGGGCGATCGGGAGGGGTGATGGTTTTCATCGGATTCCTTGAAGGTGAGATTTCGGCACGGCACGGCCCGGCCAGGCGCAATGACCGCGCGTCGCCAGGCGGTGCCAGATCGTGCGGCGAGGCGCCATGCTAGGGCCAGACGGGCGCGGGATAAATCAGCTGGTGACAACACAGCGTTCGGAGAGATGAACAATGAACTGGGATGATTTCGATGCTTTCTGCCATGTCGTCGACGATGGTGGCTTCACCGCAGCCGCCAACGCGCTCGACTGGCCGAAATCGCGTGTCAGTGCGGCGGTGCAGCGGCTCGAGCGCGGCCTCGAATGCCGGTTGCTCGAGCGCACCACGCGCCGGGTCCGGTTGACCGCCGAAGGCGAGAACCTGTATGGCAAGGCAGCTCCGTTGTTCCAGCGCCTGCGCGACCTGCAGGCGGAGATCGCCGCCTCCACCGAAACGGTGGGCGGCAGGCTGCGGGTGTCGGCACCGTACGAGTTTGCGTCCCACCACCTCGGCGCTGTGGCATGCCAGATGCTGGAGCGCTACCCGCAGCTGGAGATCGACATCGACGTGCATTACGACCCGGTCGATCTGGTGGATCAGCGCTACGACGTGGTGTTCACCGCGATCGAGGATGCCCTGCCCGATTCCTCGCTGGTGGCGCGGCGGATCTTCCATCTGCAGCGTGGGCTGTTTGCAGCGCCCGACTTCGTTGCCCGCCATGGGCGCCCGGTCACGCCCGACGGCCTGGCCACACTTCCGGTGATTGCTTCGCAGGATGAAACCGAGTGGCTGTTTCACGATGCATGCGGCGCCACCAGTTCCGTGAACCTGCAGCCGCGCATGCGCAGTCCGAACGCGGCGTTGCGGTTGCAGGCGGCGATGGCGGGAATCGGCGTTGCGCGCATCACCGCGACCTATTGCGAGCGGGCGGTGCTGGACGGTCGACTCCAGCGCCTGTTGCCCGACCATGTTTGCGACCCGCTGCGCATGTATGCCTTGCTGCCCGGGCGCGACCGGCTTCCCGCACGGGTACGGGTGTTTCTGCAGACCCTGATCGGACGCGGCAGCAAGGGCTGAACATCCGCCGCAGTGCTCAAAGCGACTTCAGGTATTGCACCAGGTCGGCGGCCTGGGCGGCATTCAAGCCCAGGGACTTGCGCTGGTTGTAGGTCTGGACCACCGCCTCGAGCGTGGGCGCACTGCCATTGTGGAAGTAGGGCGGATGCTGCCAGATGCCGGCCAATGGCGAGGTGCGGTACTGGCGGGTCGCGCTGCGCGAGGCCCAGCTCGGGGCGCCGTCGGGTTCGGGTTCGCTGACCACGTCGGCGACCGGATGCAGGCGCAGATTGGCGTCAGTGAGGTGGGGGCCACTGTGGCAGGTGCTGCACTGGGCCTGGCCCTCGAAGACCTGTTTGCCGCGTTGTGCCGCCACCGGATCGAAGCTGCCCGGTGGCGGCGCCGGCGCAGCCAGGGACAGCTGATAACTTTGCAGCGCCGGCAGCTTGGCGCTGACCAGGTCATCGTTGCCGTTCTTCACCGAGACGCCGGTGCGCGGGTCGCTGAAGCTGCCGTGGCCCCCCATCTGCGTGACCGCCACGTAGCGGTTCCAGTACGCGATGTCGTTGCCGTCCCCGGTGGTCGTGGTGCGGTGGATGCCTTGCAGACCGTAGGCCGGCGGAATCGCCTGTCCGCTGCTGATGCCGTCCAGGTTGAAGCGCGGGTCGTAGCGCCCCTTGCCCCAGGACTGGTATGCGGCGCGTTGTGCTGCATTGACGGCCGGTGACAGCGCGATGATGGCGCCTGGATCCAGATCCCGGTTGGGCCAGCCGTCCAGGCGTTTTCCGATGCCCGGCGCATAGCTGTTGTCGACCGTCGAGTGGCACAACGCGCAGGTGATGCCGACCCGGGTCAGTGTGTCCTTGCCGGCGATGTTCTCCACCGTTCCCTGGATGCCGACCACCGCATTGAGCTTGATCAGTGCCACCGTGGTGTCCGGGCTTGACAAGTCGATGCTGCCGTTCTCGATGCCTTGCACCACTGCCGCCGGCAGGGCCTGGGAGTCGACCTTCAGGCCCACTGCCAACGCCGTCAGGGGGTCGACCGCGGCGCCGATCACCTCGTGCATGCGCAAGGCGTCGGTCCACTGGGTTTCGTCGCCGAAGGTGTCGAACCGGAAGGTCTGCTGGCCCTGCGCCACTTCGGCAGGGTCCAGCGCTGTCGCGTCCGGCGCTGTTTCACCGCCGCCCCCGCAGGCCGTCAGCGCGGCGGCCGTCATGCAGAGCAGGATTCGGGTGGCAAGGGATCGGGTGGGAGCGTGTGTCATGGCTGTTCCGTGGTTGTGTTGGCGGACCGGGCAGGTTCAACCGGTCGCGTATGCGACCGGCTGCGCTGCGGAGAATTGCGGCAGTTCCATGGCATTGGAGAAGACCTGGCCGGTGAAAGTGACAAGCCGGCGCGGCCGCGTGGCCGAAACCCGTTGGTGTTTCTGCAACACTTCGGCGCGTGCGGGTCGTTCTCGCCGTAAACTCGGGCTCGTACAACCTGACGCCCGATCAGGATGCGCCGGTCACGCCGGCGACCAGGGAGCCAACAACCAGAAGGTGCAGCACCACACGGTTTCCAGCATGGTCGATTGACCATGCGATCGCGGGATCTTCATGACCCAGCTGAACCAACGCAGAGTGTTCTCTGCCGCGGTATTGTCGAGTTGCCTGTTGCCTGCGTTGGCCGGCGCGCAAGCCGTGCTGCCGCTGGAACTGGGGCTGTTGCCCAACATCAGCGCGCGTATCCTGTTGAACCAGTACCAGCCGATGCGTGAACATCTCGCCCGTGTTCTGCAGCGGCCGGTTCATCTGTCCACGGCGTTCGACTGGGCGGTGTTCCACGGCCGGGTGGCGGCGAACGAATATGACCTGGTCGTGACAGCGCCACACATGGCGCGCCTGGCGCAGCTCGACCACGGATGGATGCCATTGCTGCAGCTGCTGCCCGACATCAAGGCCATGCTGGTATTTGCTTCCGCCCGACCGATGGCAGCCATTGCCGACTTGCGCGGCAAGACGCTGGTGCTGTCGAACCCGGTGTCGTTGGTGGCTTTGCGCGGCCTGCGTTGGCTGGCAGAAAACGGACTGCAGCGTGACAAGGACTTCACAACCATGACCATCCCCACCGACGACAGCGTCGGCAATGTCCTGGGCCGGGGCGACGCGCTGGCGGCGCTGGTCAGTGCCGGTGAATTCCGGGCCATTGCCGAAGGTCTGCGCAATCAGTTGCAGGTCTTCACGGTGTTCGCCGAAGTCCCCGGTTTCGTGATTGCTGCCGGTCGACGACTGGGCGCCGATCAGGCGCAACTGATCAAGTCCCGCCTGTTGGAGTTCGTCAGCCCGGGATCCGGCGAAGGCGCTGCATTCCTGGCTGCGACCGGCTCCAGCGGATTGCGCGAGATATCCCCCGACGTGATGGCATCGATGGATGCATATGTCAATTTCACCCGCGACACGCTCGCCAGACCCCTATGAAAATGCTGCGATTCAATCGCTGGTCCCTGCGGCGCAAGTTGATCGTGGCCTGCGTGGCGGTCGAGATCCTGGCCATCGTATTGATCTGGGCCGGCGCTTCGCGTCTGATGCAGCAGGCATTGAAAGACCAGGCCACGGCCCAGTCCCAGGAAGTCCTCGGATTGCTCGAGCAGACGTTGGCCACGCCGCTGGCCCAGCGCGACTACGCGACGGTACAACGCACGCTCGAACTGGTGCGGCAACCGCAGGCGCTGCACTATCTGGTGCTGTTCGATCACCGCGACCGGCAGGTTGCCAGCGCCGGCTGGGATCCGCAGCGATCACTGCCGCCGCGCGATACCGGTCCGATCGATCTGGACCGCGCAGACCAGACGCTGCACCTGGAGACGCCGATTGCCATCGCGGGCCAGGCCATGGGCCGCCTGGAGCTGGGCCTGTCGACCCAGCGTCTGCGCCAGGCGCGTGACGACTTCCTGATCAGCGGCCTGTGGATCGGCGCGCTGGCATTGGCCTTGTCGGTGTTGCTGCTGATCGTTGTCGCGTCGGCGCTCACGCGCAATCTGGCCATGTTGTCGCGGGCCAGCCGGCAGGTCGTGGCGGGCCAGTTCAACGTGGCCCTGCCGGTGCACACGCGCGACGAGGCCGGCCGCCTGGCGGCGGCCTTCAACACGATGGCCGCCACCATCCAGGAGCGGGTTGTGGCTCTGGAGCACAGTGAGCAGCAGCAGGCACTTCTGCTCGATTCGGCCCGGCAGGAGCGCGTGCGACTGACCACGCTGCTCGGCGCGCTGCAGATCGGCATCCTGTTCGTCGACGCCGGGCAGCAGGTGGTGTACGCCAATGACCTGTTCTCCCGCATGTGGGCGCTCAATGGTCTGCAACCGGGCGCGCATCTGTCGGAGATCGTTCCGCTGCTGACCCGCCAGGTGCAGGGTGGCAGCATTGCGCTGGTCGAGACGATGCTTGGCGTCTCGACCGAGCAGCCCTTTGTCGACCGGGAGATCGTTGCCCGTGACGGCCGACTGATCGAGCAGCGCATGCAGGTCGTCGTTGCCGGGCCCGATGGCCACGGGGGGCGGATCTGGCTGCACGAAGACGTGACGGTGAGCCGGCAGACCGAACAGCGGGCACGGCTGGCCTTGTACGATCCGCTGACCGACCTGATGAACCGCCGCGGGCTTTACGACACGCTGGAGAAGCGCCTGGTGCAGGCGGGCACGGCCAGCCCTGGCCTGGTGCTGGTGTTCATCGATCTGGACGAGTTCAAGCATGTCAACGACCTGGCCGGCCATCGGGTCGGCGACCAGATCCTGGTCAGCGTGGCCAAGGCGCTGGCGCAGGCCATGCAGCCGGGCGAGACGGTTGCGCGGCTCGGTGGCGACGAGTTTGCGGTGCTCAGCCCGGGCGCTTCGGCCAAGGACGCCCAGGCACTTGCGCTGCGGCTGACCGAGGTGGTTGCGGCGCTGCATTTCGATCTGGATGCGCAAAGCCTGGCGGTCGGTTGCAGCATGGGGCTGGCGCTGTACCCGGCCCATGCCCGCTCGGCCGACGACCTGATTGCCTGTGCCGATACCGCGATGTACCAGGCCAAACTCAATGGCAAGAACGGCTGGTGCCTGTTCCGCGACGACGCCGCCCATTCGCGTGCCGAAACCGAGCGGGTGGTCTGGAATGGCCGCATCTACCGTGCATTGCGCGACCAGCGACTTCAGATGCATTACCAGCCGGTACTGCGCATGTCCGACATGGGTATTGCCTACCACGAGGCCTTGCTGCGCATGGTCGACGAGGACGACGCGACCCAGCTGATCGCACCGGCCGAGTTCGTGCAGCATGCCGAGCGCAGCGGCAAGATACGCGAGATCGATCGCTGGGTCTTCGAGAACTGCATCGACATGCTGGCGCGGTCCCGCCCGTCGGTGCGGATTTCGGTGAACCTGTCGCCGCGTTCGCTCGACGATGCCGGTTTCGTCGGCTTCCTGCGCGATGCGCTGCAGCGCTACAACGTCGATCCGCGGCGCCTGCATATCGAACTGACCGAGACCGCGGCCATGGGCGACCTGGCCGCTGCGCGTCCGATGATTGCCGCCTTGCGCAGTGTCGGCTGTGCGGTCCATCTGGACGATTTCGGCAGCGGCTTCAGCTCCTTCGCCCACCTCAAGCTGCTCGAGGTCGACGGCATCAAGATCGATGGCAATTTCGTGCGCAACCTGACCTCCGATTCCAGCAACCGGCTGGTGGTCTCGTCACTGATCGAGATCGCGCGCAGCATGAACAAGTCCACCGTGGCTGAGTGCGTGGAAGATGCCGCCACTCTGGAAGCGCTGCGCGAGCTCGGGGTCGACCATGTCCAGGGCTTTCACCTCGGGCGCCCCGCGACCGTGATGATGGAGTCGCGCGCCCAGGAGCCGCAGATCCGGCTGGCGGCCGAAGATGGCAATATTCTGGCCCGCTCCCGGGCCAATGAGTCGCAGGCCTGACGCGCCACGGCGCCGGTCAGTCTGACGGTGTGTTACCCCACCGCCCGGCGCAACGCAGCCCGGGCCAGCAGCCGGGTCGAATCCAGTGTGGGCAGCGGCGAGTTGGTGTCGTTGATCACCAGCGGGATCTCGGTGCAACCCAGTATCACGGCATCACAAGCGGCTGCCTGCAGGCGGCCGATGATCTGGCGCAAGTGTTCCGTCGATGCCGGCTCGACCACCCCTGCGACCAGTTCCTGCATGATGATCCGGCCCATCGCATCGCGGTCCGGCGGTGATGGACGTACGCAGGCCAGGCCACGCGCGGCCAGGGCCTGCGGATAGACGTTGCTGTCGACCAGCCAGCGGGTGCCGGTGAGGCCCAGCGTGTGGTAACCGCGTTGCTGCGCTGCTTCGGCCACCACCTCGGCGATATGCAGCCAGGGCAACGGTGAGCCTTGGCGTACCCATGGCATCGCCTGGTGGATGGTGTTGTCGGGGCAGATCAGGAAGTCCGCGCCGGCTGCGGCCAGCCGGCGCGCCGAGTCCAGCATCAGCTGCGCGACGCCTTGCCAGTCGTCAGCGTCGATGCAGGCCATGTAGCGAGACAGTGGCGGTGTGTGCATCGACACCTCGGGGTGTCCGTGCGGGCCGAGCAGGGCTGCGCCTTCGTGGCAGATCGTGCGGTAACACAGGGCCGCGCCTTCGGCCGAGCAGGCCACGATGCCGATATGGCCGGTCATCGGGCAGATCGCGGGTTCATGCCGGATTTGCCTGCGGATCGACCGATGCCAGCGCGCTGGCCAGGTCCGGCAGCAGGTCGTCCGGCGCAATCGTCGTCAGCCAACCGCTGCGCCCGGCAATGTCGCGCGGCTGGTGGCTCAGCCCGCAGACCACCAGCCGTACCTTGGCGTCCGCGCAGCGTTTGGACAGGTCGATCAGCGCGTCGATGCCGGTGGAATCGATGTAGATCAGGTTCTTGAGGTCGAGCACCAGTGCCCGGCCCGGCAGCTTCTCCGACATGGTCTCGACCAGCTTGACGGCGCCGAAGAACAGCGCGCCATACAGCCGGTAGGCGTCGGCGTCGGCACGGACCAGCACCGGGTGGTGCTGGCTGTCGAGTTGCTCGCTGCGCGACAGGCTGGAGATGCGATAGATGAAGGTGATACAGGCCACCAGCAGCCCCACCTCGACGGCGACCGTGAGGTCGAGCAGCACAGTCAGCGCGAAAACCGACAACAAGGTCGCGCGGTAAGGCAGGCGGTAATTGCGCAGGTGCAGGAACTCGCGCCACTCGCCCATGTTCCATGCGACATACAGCAGGATCGCCGACAGGCAGGCCAGCGGAATCGAACCGGCCAGAGGCGCGGCGATCAGAACCACCGCCAGCAACGTGGCGGCATGCACGATGCCCGAGATCGGCGAGACCGCGCCGCTCTTGATATTGGTCATCGTGCGCGCAATGGTGCCGGTGGCTGGCATGCCGCCAAAAAACGGTGTGACGAAATTGGCCACGCCCTGGGCCATCAACTCCTGGTTCGGATCGTGGCGGTCGCGCGTCAGGTTGTCGGCGACGCGGGCGCACAGCAGCGACTCGATGGCGCCCAGCAGTGCCAGCGTGGAGGCGGGAATCAGCAGGAAACGCACGGTGGCCCAGTCAAAGGTGGGCAGGGCGAACGCGGGCAGGCTGGCCGGAATGCCACCGAAGCGGCTCTTGATCGTTTCCACCGGAACGTCCAGCAGCCAGACTGCGGTGGCAGCGACCACCAGCGCCACTATGCTGCCGGGCAAGGCCGACAGGCGTGCCAGCAGGCCGGCGCCGTGGGCCCACTGCTTGCGCCAGTGCTCCCAGAGCAGGAGCAGCGCCAGTGAGCCACCCGACACCACCAGCGCGGCCGGGTTGGCGGTGGAAGCCGCGGCGCCCAGTACCTTGACCATACCGAACAGGTCGGCCGGCACGTCGCGTACCTGCAGTCCGAAAAAGTCCTTGACCTGCGAGAGCGCAATCAGCACCGCGATGCCGTTGGTGAAGCCGATCACCACGGCCACCGGAATGAAGCGCACCAGCACACCGAGGCGAAAAAACCCGAGCAGAAACAGCATCACACCGGACATCGCGGTGGCAATGATCAGGTTGGCCACGCCGTAACGCTCGACGATGCCGTAGACGATCACGATGAATGCGCCGGCCGGTCCGCCGATCTGGACCCGGCTGCCGCCGAGCAGCGAGATCAGGAAGCCGGCAATGATGGCGGTGAACAGGCCGGCTTCGGGTTTAAGGCCGCTGGCAATCGCGAAGGCCATGGCCAGCGGCAGCGCCACCACGCCCACCGTGACGCCGGCGGCCAGGTCCCGGCCGAAGTCCTGACGCCGGTAACCCGGCAATGCGTCGAGCAGCTTGGGTCGAAATGAAAATGAGAGCTTCATGTCCGATGGCAGTGGCGCTACCCATGGTTGCGGACGGCTGTTGCTGCCCGGGGACGGAAACACGGTGTCGAGGGTGGGCCATCATAAACCGCGTCGTTTTCCGACCTGTCGCATGTGCAGCGCCGTATGCTCAGCGTTGCGGAATCTGCGCCTCGCCCTGGACCCCGCCTTGCCTTGGCGCGACATCGGAAAACACGGCTGCGCCGGAACCGGGTCCGGCGGCGGATAACACGACCCGCGGGCGCAGGTTCGCCCGTAGACTACCGCGCAAACGACGGCGTACCCCGTTTCAGGGCACGCGACCCAACCCACCGGACCATCCTGATGCGATTGATTCTTACGCTTACATGCCCTGACCGACCTGGTATCGTGCACGCCGTCAGCGGCTTCCTGCTGGCCCAGAGCGGCAACATTCTGGAGGCTGCGCAGTACGACGACGCCGTGACCGGCGTCTTCTACATGCGGGTGTGTTTCGAGATGGGCAAGTCCGACGCCAGGTCGCCTGCGCAGATGGATGAGTTGTTTGCGCCGCTGGCATCCGAATTCGGCATGAAGGCGCGTTTCGCCGAGGCGGCACGTCCGATCCCGACCATCATCATGGTGTCGCAACACGGCCACTGCCTGCACGACCTGCTGTTCCGGCTGCGTTCGGGTGTGTTACCGATCGAGGTGCGCGCCATCGTCTCCAACCACCGCGATTTCTACCAGCTGGCGGCCAGCTACAACATCCCGTTCCACCATATTCCGGTCAAAGCCGATACCAAGGCAGCGGCCGAAGCCAAGCTGCTGGACCTGTTCGAATCCGAAGGCGGCGAACTGCTGGTGCTGGCGCGTTACATGCAGGTGTTGTCCGACGACCTGTGCCGCAAGTTGTCGGGTCGGGCCATCAACATCCACCATTCCTTCCTGCCCAGCTTCAAGGGCGCGCGCCCTTATCAGCAGGCACATGACCGGGGCGTCAAGTTGATTGGTGCCACGGCCCACTACGTGACCGGTGACCTGGACGAAGGCCCGATCATCGAGCAGGACGTGGCACGTGCCAGCCATGGCATGGACGTCAACACATTGACCACGCTGGGCCGCGACACTGAAAGCGCCGTGCTGGCGCGTGCCGTCAAATGGCATGCGGAGCACCGCATCCTGCTCGACGGCCACAAGACGGTGGTGTTCCGCTGACCTGAGCCGCGGATGCAGTCGACGACAATACATGCCGGCCTATCGCCGGCTTGTACCGATGCAACTGACCGACTGCGACCCTGAAGAACAACGCGCACTGACTCTGCTGGGCGAGCGCATCGGTGCCATCTATCTGCGCCAGCGGCTCGGGCTCGAAGGCGAACGCTACGGCGGCACACGCCTGTCGCACCGGCTGATCCGGGCCGGTCTCACGCTCGGGGGCTTGCGCAAACGCGGGCGGCGCAATGTGCTCAATATCCAGCTGCGCCACAACACCGTGCCATTGGCGCGGCTACCTGCAGCACTCGATGGCACCACGCTGCTGCATATCAGCGATCCGCACCTGGACATGGATGCCGGATTTCTGGCCCATCTGATCGAGCGTGTGCAAGGCCTGCGTTTCGACGCCTGCGTATTGACGGGCGACTTCCGCTTTCACGGGGCGGGCTCCTACCAGGCGGTTCTCGACGGGCTGGCCCGATTGCGCCCCCATCTGGGCGAACGTGTGCACGCGGTGCTGGGCAACCACGACTCGATCCGCATGGTGCCGGGCATGGAGCAGCGGGGGTATCCGGTGCTGATGAACGAGTCCCTGCGCTGGCAGCAGGCTGGCGGTGCGCTGGCTGTCGTTGGCATCGACGACGCGCATTACTTTCGCACCCACAACCTGCACAAGGCGATGGCCGATGTGGTGGCCGACGACTGTGTGGTGCTGCTCTCGCACACGCCCGAGCCGTACCGCCAGGCCGCCCATGCCGGTGTCGACCTGATGCTTAGCGGCCATACCCACGGCGGCCAGGTCTGCCTGCCGGGCGGTTTTCCGATCCTGACGGACACACCCACACCCCGCGCCTATGTGCGCGGCGCCTGGCGCTACCACGCAATGGCCGGTTATACGTCGGTGGGCTGCGGCGCCTCGGTGGTCGACGTGCGGTTGAACTGCCTGCCCGAACTGACGCTGCACCAGCTCCGGCGCGCCTGAGCGCCTGTAGCGCCGGCGCCGCGATCCGTCGTGGCGAGAGGCCCTGACGGCCCCGTGCGCCATGGTCTCAGGCCGGCTGCGCCAGCAGTTCGCCCAGCAGCGCACCCAGCGCCATGTCGTCGACCTGGCCGAGCTGGTTGAGCTGCAGGCGGCCCTGGCGGTCGAACACCAGCAGCGTCGGCGTGCCCCCCATGGCGTAGGCCTGCATGGTTCGTGGCATGGGTCCGGATTCGCCCGGCATGTCGATACCGACCGGAAAACCGATCCGGTATTCATGCAGAAACACCCGCAGCGCTGCCGCCGTCATGACCGCATGGTGCTCGAACACGGTGTGCAGGCCCAGCACGGCAAGCTCCCGGCCCGCGAACACCTGGGTCAGCCGCTTGGCCTGCGGCAGACCGTGGCTGACACAGCCGGGACACAGCATCTGAAACGCATGCACCACCACCACCTGTCCGCGCAACGCGGCCAGGCTCAGTGGCTCGGGGGTATTGAGCCACTCGCTGACCTGCAGTTCGGGCGGATGGCTGGTGGTGGCAGGGGACATGCGGACTCCTCGCGGGGGTGATGTTGCCGGCAGCCTGGTCGTCAGGCGGTGTTTTTTGCCGGTGCCAGCGGCACGGCCGGAAAATCGACCGGCACCGCGAACGCAATGTTCACATAGTTGGTGAACAGGTTCAATGCCACATGGGCGACGATCTCGACAACGGCTTCGTCGTCGAAACCAGCCCGGCGCAGGTTTTGCAGATCGTCCTCGCCCACTTGGCCGCGCGCATCGACCAGGCGCAGCGCAAAACGCAATGCGGTCTGGGTGCGGCTGTCATCCGACTGGCCCTGCTGCGCCTGGCGCAGCGTGTCGGCGCCCAGGCCGGCCTTGCCACCAAGCGCCGTATGGGCCGCCAGGCAGTAGTGGCACTGGTTGCGATTGGCGACCGCCACGGCGATCTGTTCGCCCAGTGCGGCGCCGAGCACGCCGCTGCCCAGGGCGCCGAACGAACCCCACATGCTCTTGAGCGCGGCCGGCGAATGGGCGACAGCGCGGAACATGTTGGGTGTGGCGCCGAAGGCCTTGTGGATCGGGTCCAGCAGCTGCAGGCGTGCCGGCGTGGTGTCGTTGCGATCGATCAGGGTGATGCGGCTCATGGAGAACTCCTTCGGGTTGGGATCTGGATTCCAGGGAGCTCCAGTTTGAGGGTCATGATCGTATGATCGGGATCAAATCGTCTGTCAAACATGACTAATCGTCCAGAATCGGCGCCTCCAGCAACGGCGCCCGTGGTTTTGCCGGAGGGCAGCGCACTCGATCGCCTGTCCGGGCTGCTGACGCAGTTCCGGGTCCACGCGCACCTGTTCCATGCCGGTCCCTTGTGTGGCGTGACGCATTTCGATGCCCAACCGGGACGCGGCTTTCTGCATGTGCTGCGCCGTGGCCACATGGTGCTCAGCCACCACGATGGCAGCGGCGCCCCGGAGCGGATCGTGGTCGACGAACCGACGCTGCTGTTCTACCCGCGGCCACTCGAACACCGCTTTCACAACGCGCCGGTGGAAGGGTCCGACTTCGTCTGCGCGACGCTCGACTTCGAGGGCGGCATGTTGCATCCGCTGGTGCGGGCCTTGCCACCGCTGCTGGTGCTGCCGCTGTCGGCGGTCCATGGGCTGGAGCACACGCTGACCCTGCTGTTTGCCGAAACCGAGCGCGTGCGTTGCGGTCAGCGCCTGCTGGCGGACCGGTTGTTCGACGTGTTGCTGGTGCAACTGCTGCGCTGGATGCTCGACCACCCGCAGCAAGGTACGGCGGCGCCAGGGCTGCTGCTGGGCTTGTCCGACGCGCGCATTGCGCGCACGCTGGTGGCCTTGCATGAACAACCGGGCGAACCCTGGACACTGGCGGCGATGGCGCAGCAGGCGGGAATGTCGCGCAGCGCGTTCGCGCCTTGCTTCAAGTCCCTGCTGGGGGTCACGCCCGCCGACTATCTGGCGCGCTGGCGGGTGGCATTGGCCTGCAAGATGCTGCGCGATGGCCGCGCCGTCAAGTTCATCGCCGATGCGCTGGGATACGCTACGGCGTCGTCGTTGTCACGGGCCTTCACCCAAGAGACCCGCTGTTCGCCGCGCGCCTGGCTGCAATCCCAGAGGGCCTAAACCAGCAGACAGCGGCAGGGTCAACGCGTGACAGCCGCCGCAGACCGGGAACACCTGGCCGACAAAGCGGTTGGCCGCGTCGCTGCACAGATAGGCGGCGAACGGTGGCGCCTTGTTCGGCCAGCACCGTGCACAGCGCCGGGCCCAAGAACCCATCTGCCTGGGTGACCAGGATACGTTTGCCGTGCAAGGGTGGGGTGGGCGTGTGGCGGACTCCTTGGGCGATGGGTTTGCGGGCGAGCCGGAAAGGGGGGGTCTGCACGCGACAGCATGCCGATGGCAACGCGCGCCTGGCCTCATCGTGTGACGTTTTGTATTCGGTCATCACAAAGCGGGATGCCGGTCAACGGTGTCATGCACTCGGTGACGCAGGCCTTCGCCACCGGCTGCGCGGTTCCGGGCCAGGGTTATCCGTGTCACGCCGATGCGATCGTCATCGACCGCCGACAATACGGCCCATGAAAGCTCCCCCCCGCCTGCAGTCCCTGGTCGACGAAGGACTGATCGATACCGTGGTCCGCCAGCTCATGAGCGGCAAGGAAGCCATGGTCTATGTCGTGCGCAGCGGCGACGAGACGCTGTGCGCCAAGATATACAAGGAAGCCACGCAGCGCAGTTTTCGCCAGGCGG
>Ga0073899_10003779_pt1 | contig 13353 bp, 7 predicted proteins | sample KloWWTmetaKNB5Ph_FD_88975 | JGI IMG/M metagenome (GOLD analysis project Ga0073899, IMG submission 88975) | Active sludge microbial communities from Klosterneuburg, Austria, studying microevolution and ecology of nitrifiers - Klosterneuburg... | ecosystem: Engineered > WWTP > Aerobic digester >... | reverse complement strand
GTGGGCGGGTCTTTCGGCGCTCGAGGCCAGGGGCGCTTGGCCGTTTTCCGGTGCCCTCGCCGTCGCGCTCGATCTGCTCAGGGGCGCGGCCTGGTACGTGTTCCTGATCGTGCTGTCCCGCCCGTTGTGGGGGCGGTGGATGCGCTGGCCGGCGTATGTGGCGCTCGCGGTGGTGGTGGCGCAGGTGCTCGCGCTCGCGCTCGAGTCGGCGGGCGTCACCGGAGGGTTGCCGATCGCGCCGGCGATCGGTGCCTGGCTGATGCACGCGATCGTCGGCCTGATGCTTGTGGAACAGCTCTACCGGGGCATGCCCGCCGTCTCGCGCTGGGGTTTGAAGCCGCTTTGCCTCGCGCTGGCGGCGGGCTACATCTTCGAGCTGTACCTCTTCGCCGATGCCCTGCTGTTCTCGCGCATCGATGCGGATGTCTGGGCAGCGCGCGGTATCGCGCACGCCCTGCTCATCCCGCTGATCGCAATCGCGGGGACGCGCAGTCCCTCGTGGACCCTGCGGATGTCCGTATCGCGCGAGATCGTCTTCCATTCGACCGCGCTCGCCGGCGCCGGCCTCTATTTGCTCGTGATCGCCGCTGCGGCCTATTACGTGCGCTTCTTCGGCGGCGATTGGGGGCGCGCACTGCAGATGGCATTGCTCTTCGCCGGCCTGGTGGTCCTCGGCGCGCTGCTGTTTTCGGGCGCCGTGCGCGCGCGCCTGCGGGTCTTCATCAGCAAGCACCTCTTTCCGTACCGCTACGATTACCGGAGCGAGTGGTTGCGCTTCACCCAGGCCCTGTCGACCGTCGACCGCAGTCTCGATCTGGGTCAATCGGTCATCAAGGCGCTGTCGGATCTTGTCGAGAGCCCTGGAGGGTCGCTCTGGCTGGCCGATGCCTACGGCAAGTGCCGGCCGCATTCGCGCTTCAACCAGCCCCCGATCGACGTGGTCGAGGCGCTCGATTCGCCGCTGTGCGGGTTCCTTGCCCGCAGCGGCTGGGTGATCAACCTCGAGGAGTATCGCGTGCAGCCCGGACGCTACCAGGGTCTGGTGCTGCCGGACTGGCTGTCACGGCTCGACGAGGCATGGCTGGTGATCCCGCTGCAGACCGCCGAGCGCCTGATCGGCTTCGTCGTACTGGGTTCGCCGCGGACCCCCTTCGACATCGACTGGGAAGTCCTCGATCTCCTCAAGACGGCGCAGCGTCAGGCCGCAGGCTATCTGGACCGTATGCTCGCGGCCGAGGCCTTGCTGGAGGCACGCAAGTTCGACTCCTTCAACCGCATGTCGGCCTTCGTGGTCCATGACCTGAAGAACCTCGTCGCCCAGTTGTCGCTGATGCTCAAGAACGCCCAGCGCCACCGCGACAACCCCGAGTTCCAGCAAGACATGCTGGATACGGTGGCGAACGTCGAGGCGCGCATGCGCGGGCTGATGACGCAGTTGCAGGAGAAGCGCTCGATCGACCCGCCGCGCGCGGTGGATCTCCCCGCGCTGCTGCGCGCGGTGTGCGAGTCCAAGCGTGGCCAGTCGCCCGTGATCGAGCTCGTGTGCGCAGCCGCGGAGCCGGTGGAGGTCAGTGCGCACCCGCAGCGGCTGGAGAGAATCATCGGTCATGTCGTGCAAAATGCACTGGATGCCACGGCACAGGATGGTAAGGTGGTTCTCAGTCTCGCTGCCGGGAAGGACGGGCGGGCGAACGTGGTCGTCGAGGACGACGGCTGTGGGATGAGTCCTGAATTCGTCCGCGAACGGCTGTCCCGTCCCTTCCAGACCACCAAGTCGAGCGGGATGGGGATCGGGGTCTACGAGACCCGGCAGTACCTCGAGGAGATCGGTGGCGCGCTGCACTACGACAGCGAAGTCGGGCGCGGCACCCGCGTCAGTATCGAACTCCCCCGCATCCGGCGCGAGGACGGGCAATCTACCGCGATGGGCATATAGAACGTGAATTCGACGCAAGACAAGCAGCGTACTCTCCTGATCGTCGAGGACGACCTCGCGCTGCAAAAGCAGATGCGATGGGCGTTCGACGCCAGCGAGACCGTGGTCGCGAGCGACCGCGAGAGCGCGATCGCGCAGCTGCGCAAACACGAACCTGCGGTGGTGACCATGGACCTCGGCCTGCCGCCGGCGCCCGACGACGTCAGCGAGGGCTTCAAGCTCCTGCGCGAGATCCTCACGCTCGCGCCCGATACCAAGGTCATCGTGCTCACGGGCCAGCATGACCGCGAGAACGCGATCAAGGCGGTGGGCCTGGGCGCCTACGACTTCTTCGCCAAGCCCTTCGAGCCCGAGCTGCTCAATCTCACCATCGAGCGCGCCTTCCGCATGCACGACCTGCAGAGGGAGAACGCCCGCCTCGCCGCGCTCGAGGGCAGCCCGCTCTCCGGACTGCTCACCCGCGATCCCGGGATGCTCAAGGTCTGCCGCACGATCGAGAAGCTCGCCTCGGCCTCCGCCACGGTCGCGCTGCTCGGCGAGAGCGGTACCGGCAAGGAGATCCTCGCGCGCGGCCTGCACATGCGCTCCGCCCGCGCCCGCGAGCGCTTCGTGGCGATCAACTGCGCCGCCATTCCCGATGCCTTGCTCGAGAGCGAGCTGTTCGGCTATGAGAAGGGCGCCTTCACCGGCGCAGTGAAACAGACCCTCGGCAAGATCGAGACGGCCAACGGGGGTACCCTCTTCCTCGACGAGATCGGCGACCTGCCGCTCGCGCTGCAGGCCAAGCTGCTGCGTTTCCTGCAGGAGCGCTCGATCGAGCGCATCGGCGGGCGCGAGGAGATCCCGGTCGACGTCCGCATCGTGTGTGCCACCCATCGCAACCTCAAGGCGCAGATCCAGGCCGGGGTCTTCCGCGAGGACCTGTACTATCGGCTTGCCGAGATCGTCATCGAAATCCCGCCCCTGCGCGAGCGCGACGGCGACGCGACCTATCTCGCGCATGCCTTCGCACAGCGCTTCGCCAAGGAGAACGGCCGGCGCACGCCCATCTTCACGGACGACGCCCTCTCGGCGATCGAGGCGCACCGCTGGCCGGGCAACGTGCGCGAGCTGGAAAACTGCATCAAGCGTGCGGTGATCATGGCCGATGGCGAATGTATCGCAGCCGAAGACCTCGGCCTCGCGGCGGGGGACGAAGACCTTTCGATCTTCAACCTGCGCCAGGTCCGGGAGGATGCCGAGCGTGCCGCCGTGCTCAAGGTCATCGCCCGCACCAACGGCAACATCGCCCGCGCCGCCGAGATCCTCGGTGTCAGCCGCCCCTCCCTGTACGATCTATTGAGCCGCTTCGGACTCAAGAAGGAGAATGCTTCGTGAGCGAAAACCGCACCGTCCGTCACCACCCGCGCTGGTCCCGGCCCATTCGGGGCATCGCCGTCGCCGCGTTCTCGGCGCTCGTTCTTGTCGGTTGTGGCGAGACGCCCGAGCAGATGCTCGCCTCGGCGAAGTCCTTTCTGGAGAAGCAGGACTTCGACGCGGCCGGCATCCAGCTCAAGAATGCCCTGCAGGAAAACGCCAATCTCGCCGAGGCGCGTTTTCTCCTCGGGCGGGTCAACCTGCGTCAGGGCAACGTCGCTGGCGCGGTCAAGGAGCTCGAGCGGGCGCTCGAACTCGGCTACCCGCGCGACGCGGTCGCCGCCGAACTTGCGCCGGCGCTGGTGCGGGCGGGCGAGTTCGACCGGCTTCTCGCGGAGTTCGGCGATCCTCGGGTGACCGCGCCCGCGACGATCGCCATCGTCCAGGCTGCGCTGGGCGATGCGCATCTGGCGCGGCGGGAGATCGACAAGGCGCAGGCGGCCTATCTCCAGGCGCTCGGGGCGAACGCCGACGAGCACGGGGCGCGGATCGGATTCGCACGCACCGCGGCGATCAAGGGTGATCTGAAGGCAGCGGAAGAGGCCGTACGGGAGGTCATCGCACGCGCGCCGCAGGTCGCCGATGCGCATGCGCTGCTCGGCGACCTGCTCGTTGCCCGCGGCGATCTGTCGCAGGGGCTCGCCGCCTTGCGCGAGGCCGTGCGTCTGCAACCGGGGACGGTGGCCAACCATTACGCGCTCGTCACCCTTCTGCTTCGCCAGAACGCCATCGCCGAGGCCGATGCCGCCCTCGACGCGATGAAGTCGGCGGTGGGCAGGCACCCCTTCACGCGTTACCTCCTAGCGCTGCGGGATTACCGCGAGAATCGCCTCGTGGAAGCCCGCGACGCGCTCATGCAGGTGCTCAAGGAGTCGCCCGGGCTGCTCGTCGCCGAACTGCTCGCAGGCGTCGTGCATTTGCGGCTGAACGATCACGAGATCGCGCGTGCCCATCTCGACCGGGTTCTCCAGGCCGCGCCGGGAAATCTCGTCGCTCGCCAGGCGTTGGTGGCCTCGCACCTCGCCACCGGCGAGTCGAAGCGTGCGCTCGAGCTCGTCCAGCCCGCGCTCCAGGTTCCGCAGCCGAGTGCCCGCCTGCTCGGCCTGGCAGGGCAGGTGTACATCGCCAATGGGGATTTCGAGCGTGCCGAGGACTATTTCGAACGGGCGGCGAAGGCAGCACCGGCGGACGTGCGTGCGCGAACGCGCCTTGGGGTCGCGCGCATGGCCGTCGGCGACGCGGATGCCGGCTTCACCGAACTCGAGGAAGCCTCCCGGATGGATGAGGGCGGCATCCAGGCCGATCTAGCCCTCGTCGTCGGGCATCTGCGCAGGGGCGACGCGAAAAAGGCGCTCGCCGCACAGGCCGAACTCGAGCGCAAGCAGCCGGACAATGCGCTCGTGCACAATCTTCGTGGCGGGCTGATGCTGGCCACGCGCAACATTCCTGCTGCGCGTGCAGCGTTCGAGAAGGCACTCGCGAAGCAGCCCACCTATCTCTCCGCCGCGGTCAGCCTGGCGCGGCTCGATCTGGCCGAGCGCCGTCCCGAGATGGCCATCGGGCGCATCAAGGCGGTGGTCGATCGCGACCCCAGGAGTGTCGAGGCCTTGCTGACCTTCGCCGAGATGCAGCGTCTCACCGGCGCCGCGCCGATCGAGGTGCTCGGAACGCTGGAGCGTGCCGAGGCCGTCTCGCCCGGGGCCCCGGTCGTCGGTCTGGCAACCATCCAGCACCATCTCTCCGAAGGGCAGCCTGCGGAAGCACTGCGGGTGGCGCAGAAGCTCGCGACCGCGCATCCGAACGATCCGCGCGCGATCGAGGCGCTCGCGCGCGCGCAGTTCGCCGCGGGGGACAGCCAGCAAGCGATTTCCGCGCTCAATCGGCTGGTCGGGCTATTGCCCGAGTCGCCGCTTCCGCTCGTTGCGCTGGCGGACATGCATCGTGCACTGATGGACGGACAGGCGGCGGAGCAGGCCTTGCGCAAGGCCTTGGGGATCGCCCCCGACTCCATGGACGTCCGCCAGCGCCTGATCGCCCTGGCGCTGCAGCGCAAGGACCCGCAGGGTGCGTTGCGTCTTGCCCGCGAGGCCCAGTCGCGGCAGCCCGAGCTTCCTGCAGGCTACCTGCTCGAGGGCGACGTGCATGCGGTGGGCAGCCAGTGGCCCGATGCCGCGGAGGCTTATCGCAAGGCGCTCGAGCGCAAGGGTGGAGGCACGGCTGCGGTACGCCTGCATTCGGCCCTTCTCCGCGCAGACCGCAGGGCCGATGCGAATCGCATGTCCGAGGGGTGGCTGAAGGCGAATCCGACGGATCTCGTGCTGCGTGGCCATCTTGGCGAACTGGCCCTGAGCGAGAAACGGTATGCGGATGCGGCCAGGATCTTTGCGCGCATGGCCGAGATGGCGCCGCAGAACCCGATCATCCTGAACAATCTGGCCTGGGCCGCCAACGAAGCGAAGGACCCGAAGGCGCTGGAGTATGCCGAGCAGGCTCTGCGCCTCGCCCCGGACAACCCGGCGATCATCGATACCGTGGGCACCATCCAGGTCGCCAGCGGGGCGGTCGATGCCGGCCTGGCCAACCTGCGGCGCGCGGTGTCGATCGGTCCCGACTTGCTGCCGCTGCAGCTGAACCTCGTGAAGGCGCTCGCCAAGGCCGGACGCAAGGACGAGGCGCGCAGCCAGCTCGATGCGCTGATGCCGCGCCTGCAGGAGGGCACCCCGATGCATCAGGAGGCGCGTGCGCTGCAAGCGTCGCTCTGATCCCCCGATCCCAGGGGTGGCGATCCAGCGTGGCGTGTGCGATAAAGAGTCATGGACAAGACAAGTTGCCCGGTCCCGGTCGGCAGGATTGCGCGGCCACGCCTCCGGCGCCTTCCACGGCTGCTGGGGTTGGCGGTCGCGCTGGCCTCGACCGTTTGCGCCGCGGCCGGTGAGGGCGCGTTCGAGCGTGCGCTCGCCGAGCAGGCCCGCTATCTCGCCACCGAGGCGCTGGCCTACGAACACGGCGAGGGCGTGCCGCGCGACCAGTCGTATGCGGCCTTGCTCTACTGCGAGTCCGCGCGCCTCGGCGACAGCGAGGGCATGTACGCGCTTGGCTGGATGTACGCCAACGGCCGTGGCGTCGAGCGCAACGACGCCTACGCCGGCACGCTCTTCGCGATGGCGGCCGCGAAAGGCGATGAACATGCGCAGCGCATGTTGCGGTACACCGGCGAATACACCGGTGACGTACCGGACTGCCTGCACACGCCTTCGACCCAGATCGTGCAGCGCTGGCCGGTCGAGGCGCTGATCGCGCGCCTGCCGGCGGTGCGTCAGGCGGTTGCGCGCATGCTCGCCGAGCTGGCCCCCAAGTACGGCGTGCGCCCCGAGTTCGCCCTCGCGATCGGGCTGACCGAGTCGGCCCTGAACCCCGACGCGCTCTCGCCCAAGAACGCGATGGGCGTCATGCAGCTCATCCCCGCCACGGCCGAGCGCTTCAATGTCGGCAAGCCCTACGATCCCGAGCAGAACATCCGTGGCGGCCTCGCCTACCTGCGCTGGCTGCTGGCCTATTTCGAGGGCGACATCGCGCTCGCCGCAGCGGCCTACAACGCCGGAGAGGGTGCGGTGGACCGCTATCGGGGGGTGCCGCCGTATCGCGAGACGCGTGCCTACGTGGAGCGCATCCTGCGTCACGTCGGTCAGGATCGCCATCCCTACGACAGCCGCGTGGTCCCCCCCAGCCCGATGTTGCGCAAGCTCCGCCTCGCTCTGGAAGAGGAACACGAGTCATGAATCCCCGCCCGGAGACGCGTGCGCGGCGTCGGCTGCTGGCCTGCGCGCTCGCCCTTCCCGCCGCGCTCGCCCTGGCCCCGATCGCACGTGCCGAGCTGGCGTCCACGCTGGCGCGCGTCAAGCCCTCGGTCGTCGCCGTCGGTACCTATCAGCGTACACGCAGCCCGGCCTTCCAGTTCCGTGGTACCGGCTTTGCGGTCGGCGACGGCATGCTGGTCGCCACCAACGCCCATGTCCTGCCTGACGAGATCGACGGCGCGAAGATGGAGGCGCTCGTCATCGTGCTTCCGGGCGACGACCTCACCGGAGCGGTGCGACCGGTGAAGGTGGTGGCCACGGAGCGCGCGCAGGATCTCGCCTTGCTCCGGCTCGAAGGCGGGCCGCCGCTGCCTGCGCTTCGTCTCGCCGGCGGGGGCGGCGTGGTCGAGGGCCAGGAGGTCGCCTTCACCGGCTTCCCGATCGGTGCCGTGCTCGGCATGACCCCGGTGACGCACCGCGGCATCGTCTCGGCGATCACGCCGATCGCGATTCCTCAGGCCAATTCTCGCGATCTCAACCCGGCGCTCATCCGGCGTCTCGCCACCGATCCGTTCCGCGTCTACCAGCTCGACGCCACCGCCTATCCGGGCAACAGTGGCAGCCCGCTCTACGATCCCGCCAGTGGCGAGGTGATCGGCGTGCTCAACATGGTGTTCGTGAAGTCGACCAAGGAAAAGGTGCTCGCCGATCCGTCGGGCATCAGCTACGCCATCCCCGTCGAGTACCTGCAGCGCCTGATCGCCGGCCGGAACTAGGCGCGCACGAGCATGCCCGCAAGCGTCAGGCGTCGCCCAGAATCGCGTCGACGAGCGCCGCCGGGCTGGTCACCGCGCGCCAGTGCGGCGCCATCTCGCCCGCTTCGAGGCTGCCATAGCCCCAGGTCGCGGCGATGAAGGCCAGCTGGTTGGCGTCGGCCGATTCGCCGTCCTCGCTGCGGTCGCCCACATAGACCGCATCGCCACGGGCGATGCCGCGATCCTGCAGCAGGCGCGCGATCATCGAGGCCTTGTCGGGCAGGCGTGGCTCGAACAGGTCGAGCGCATACACCGCGGCGAAATACCCGCTCCAGCCCAGGTGCTCGAGGATCAGTCGTGTCGGCAGCAGGCGCTTGTTGGTCGCGATCGAGAGCGTGCAGCCGGCCGCGCCGAGGCGGCGCAGCATAGCGTCGACGCCGGCGTAGGCCGCGGTCTGGCGGTAGCCGCGGCTGTCGTAGCTCGCCTTGAAGCCGGCTGCGAGCGCGTCGATCACCCCGATGTCGGTGGTCCCGGCGAGCATGCGCAGGGTCTCGAGCAGCGGCGGGCCGACGATGCCCGCGTCGATCGCGATCACCGGCTGGTGACCCGTGCTGGCGAAGGCGTCGCGGTAGCTCGCGAGGATGGCGGGGGCGGAGTCGATCAGGGTGCCGTCGAGGTCGAACAGCACCTGGGAGTAGCGGGGCATCGGGCTCGTGCGATCGGGAAGCACGCCTCCGGTCCCCGAATCGAGCGCCTGCCGAGCAAGCCGCGACCAACCGTTTAAAACACCGAAAACGCGAATGAGTGGTCCCGTCACCAGGAATCGAACCTGGATCTGGCGCTTAGGAGGCGCCCGTTCTATCCATTGAACTATGACGAGGACTCGGGGACGCGCATTCTAGCCGTTCGGCGGCGTCGGACCAAGCGCGCTTTGATCCACGCTTTGGTCTGTGCGCGGCGGGAACAGGAAGGCATGGGGCGTGCGCAGCAGGCGGCGCAGCAGCAGGCCGCCGAGCGAGCGGCTCTGCGCGAAGGTGATGCGGCGTGCGCGCATCGCCACGCTCAGCGTCAGCGCGAAGCTCACCGTCAGGTTGGTGAGGCCGATCAGCAGCACGCCGGCGAAGGCGATCGCCGCGGTCGTTAGCGGGATCGAGAAGTCGAGCGCCGCCGCGGCGTAGCCGAGGTAGGCCGACGAGAAGGCGATGTGGCGGATGTCGATCGGCAGGCCGAACAGTACTCCCAGGCCGGTGGCGCCGCCGAGCAGGAAACCGAAGAAGAAGTTGCCGACGAGGGCACCGATGTTCTGCTCGACGTAGTCCGCGAGCTTGCGCAGGCGGCGCTCGCCGAGCAGGCGGCGCAGGCCGCGCAGCTGGGTGAGCCGCTGCGGGATGCGGTTGTAGGCCGAGAGGTTGTCGTAATAGGCGGCGATCAGCCCCGACATGAACAGGCACACGCCCGCGATCGCGGCGAAGAACAGCGCGCCGCCGAGTGGATGGATCTCGGCCAGCAATGAGTGCGCCTTCTCCGGGCTGATGAAATGGCTGCCGGTGGCGAAGTGGATCAGCACGCCCACGCCGATCGCCACCGGGATCGCCACCCCGATGTTGCCGAGGATGGCACCGATCTGGCTGCGGATCGTGCGCACGATCAGGTCGGCGAGCGCCTCCAGGTCGCGCGTCTTGCCCCTGGCCTCGCCGATCGAGGCGGCGATCGCGTTTGCGGTCATCGCCGGCTGCTTGGTGGCGACCGTGCCGCCTAGCATGTGGATCAGCGCGAAGCCCAGTCCGTAGTTGAGGCAGAAGGACAGCAGCTCGTTGAGCGGGGCCATGCCCTGGCTGCCGAGCACGACCTTGTTGCCAGCCATGAAGGCGATGATCAGCCCGCCGAGCGCGGCCGATGCGAACAGCCCGAAATACTCGCTGCGCGAACTGGTGATGTAGTGCTCGCCGGTGCGGCTCGCGCTCTCGGTCATGCGCAGCGACAGCAGCTCGACGTTCTGGCCCCAGTAGTCGGAGAGGATGTTCTTGCGGCACTCGGCGCGCACCAGGGTCTTGAACAAGCGCACGATGCGGGGCGCGGCGTCCTCGACCACGCGCCGGATGCGCAGCTCGCCGAGCAGCGCGATGAGCTCGTGGATGCGCTCCAGGTGCTGGCGCAGGCGCTCGAGCTTGAAGGTCAGCGTCAGGCTGGTGCCCACCCGCATCGCGCGCTTGCGCACCCGCTGCAGCACCTCGTCGCACTGGTGCAGCATCACGGTGAGGTGCTTGTCGTCGGCGATCAGGGCGCCCGGGGTGGTCCACCACGCCTTGTAGTGGCCGATGTAGGCGAGCAGCTCGGCGTTCTGCGCGAGGAAGGGGGATTCGTGCTCCTCGAGGTGGGGATCGATGCGCACCAGCTCGCGGTCGAGCCCGATCGCCGAGACGTGGAAGGAGAGCACGCGCAGCGACTCGAGGATCTCGCCCACCGCGCTCGGCAGCGGGCTGGCGTCTTCCTCGAACATCGGGGTCTGGTGTCCGACCAGCAGGCGGAGGAAGTCCTGCCAGGCCTCGTCCGCGATGGCGCGCACCCAGACTTCGTCATCCACGCGGTGGAAGACCGCGGAGAGGAGGTCCTTGAGGTGGGTGGTGTCGAGCAGCTCGGGCAGCATGCGGCTGCCGAACCTGCGCGAGGTCTCGGAGAAGAACCCGGTCGAGGGCAGGAGGCCGGAGGAGACGTACATCGTCACCTGCTTGCGCTCGGCGAAGAGCTCCAGCACCGCCGTGCGCAGGTTCGCCAGCAGATCGGGCCGGCGCGCGAGCAGGTTGCCGAGTTCGCGCAGGTTCCCGGTGGCCTGGTCGGTGTCGGTCGGGCGCGCGGGGCGCAGCTTGTCGACCAGTGCGGACCACAGCCGGACCGGATCCTGGTCCGGCTGGCCGAAGCGTTCGAGCAGTTTTTCCATTCGTTTCCCGTGTTCCGTATCCGCCTCGCGGCCGCGCCAGGCGCGACCGTCGCGCGCTGAACCGGGTCGCCGCGCGGCGGTTTTGTGCACTGCATTATGCGGGATTCCGCCGGAGCCGCCAGCGCGGGGCTAGAATCGCCACCCCGATCCGACCCGCGGCCCGCGCGCCGTGCCCGCCAAGATGCCGCTCCTCGCCGTAGATAACGCCTGCCTCGCCTTCGGTCACGTCGACCTGCTCGATCACGTGAGCTTCCAGCTCGACGCCGGGGAGCGCGTGGCGCTCATCGGGCGCAACGGCTCGGGCAAGTCCAGCCTCCTGCGCGCGCTCGCCGGCCAGGCAGCGCTCGATGATGGCACAGTGTGGCGGCAGGCTGAAATGGTCGCGGCATACGTGCCGCAGGAGCCGGATTTCGAGCTCGGGCGCGACGTCTTCGAGACCATCGCCGACGGCCTGGGCGCCGCCGCCCGCCTGCTCGTCGACTACCATGCTGCCATGCTGGAGGTCGCCGAGCACGCCAGCCCCGAGGCCATGGCCCGGCTGGACGCCCTGCAGCATGCGGTCGAGGCCGCGGGCGGCTGGCGGCTCAACCAGCGCGTCGAGCAGGTGGTCGCCCGACTCGGACTCGACCCGGCGGCAAAGGTTTCCAGCCTCTCCGGCGGCGGCGTCAAGCGTGTGGCGCTGGCGCGCGCGCTGGTCGCCGAGCCCGACCTGCTGCTGCTCGACGAACCCACCAACCACCTCGACCTCGACGGCATCCTGTGGCTCGAAGGGCTGATCCGCGACTTCCGCGGTGCCGTCATCGTCATCACCCACGACCGCGTCTTCCTCGACAACGTCGCCACCCGCATCATCGAGCTCGACCGCGGCCGGCTGGCGAGCTACCCGGGGCGCTTCTCCGACTACCAGCGCCGCAAGGCGGAAGAGCTCGAAGCCGAGGAGAAGGCCGCCGCGCGCTTCGACAAGTTCCTCGCCCAGGAGGAGGTGTGGATCCGCAAGGGCGTGGAGGCCCGGCGCACCCGCAACGAAGGCCGCGTGCGTCGGCTCGAGGCCCTGCGCAACGCGCGCGCCGCGCGTCGCGACCGCCTCGGCGACGTCAGCCTGGCGGTCGACACCGGCGACAAGAGCGGCCAGATGGTCGCGGAGCTCACCGACGTCTCCAAGCGCTACGGCGACAAGGTGGTGGTGCGCGATTTCTCCACCCGCATCCTGCGCGGCGATCGCATCGGCTTCATCGGCCCCAACGGCGCCGGCAAGACCACGCTGTTGAAGCTCATCCTCGGCGAGGTCGAGCCCGACGCGGGCACGGTGCGCCGCGGCACCCGGCAGACGGTGGCCTATTTCGACCAGCTGCGCGCCCAGCTCGACCCCGAGCTGCCGCTCACCGAGGTCATCAGCCCGGGCTCGGATTTCGTCGAGATCGGCGGCGAGAAGAAGCACGTCATCGGCTACCTCGGCGACTTCCTGTTCGCGCCGCAGCGCGCGCGCTCACCGGTCAAGTCGCTCTCCGGCGGCGAGCGCAACCGCCTGCTGCTGGCGCGTCTGTTCGCCCGCCCGGCCAACGTGCTGGTGCTCGACGAGCCCACCAACGACCTCGACATCGAGACCCTCGACCTGCTGGAGGAGCTGCTTGCCGGCTACGACGGCACGCTCTTCCTCGTCAGCCACGACCGCGCCTTCCTCGACAACGTGGTCACCCAGGTGATCGCCGCCGAGGGCGACGGGCGTTGGAGCGAATACGCCGGCGGCTACGGCGACTGGCAGCGCGTTCAGGCACGGCGTGCCGAGGAGGCTGCCGCGCGCGAGGCGACGGCGCGCGAGAGCGCCAGGCGCAGCGCTCCGCCCGCGGACAAGGCGCGCGCCGCCGAGCCCAAGGCCGCGAACCGCCCGACCAAGCTGTCCTTCAACGAAAAGCGCGAGCTCGAGGCCTTGCCCGAGCGCATCGCCGCGCTCGAGGACGAGCAGACCGCGTTGCACGCGCGCATGGCCGACCCGGCGCTGTACCAGAACGCCCCGCAGGAGGTCGCGCAGATCAAGGCGCGGATGGAGGCGCTGGACGGCGAGATCGAGACCGCGATGCTGCGCTGGGAAGAGCTCGAGTCGCGCGCGGCAGGTTGAGCGCGAGGCGGGCCGCGGCGCGGATGACCCGCGCCGTAATCGCGACTTGCGTCGCTCCTACGAACCCGGCGCCGCGAAGACCGCCGCGCTTGCGGAGCCGCGCCGTAATCGCGACTTGCGTCGCTCCTACGGAACCGGCGCCACGAAGACCGCCGCGCTTGCGGAGCCGCGCCGTAATCGCGACTTGCGTCGCTCCTACGAAACCGGCGCCGCGAAGACCGCCGCGCTGACGGAGCCGCGCCGTGATCGCGACTTGCGTCGCTCCTACGACACCGGCGCCGCGAAGACGGCCGCGCTGACGGAGCCGCGCTGTAATCGCGACTTGCGTCGCTCCTACGGAACCGGCGCCACGAAGACCGCCGCGCTTGCGGAGCCGCGCCGTAATCGCGACTTGC